>Ga0209240_1000052_pt1 | contig 41103 bp, 28 predicted proteins | sample GraSoi_2013_80cm_FD_185828 | JGI IMG/M metagenome (GOLD analysis project Ga0209240, IMG submission 185828) | Grasslands soil microbial communities from the Angelo Coastal Reserve, California, USA - Sample 9_17_2013_80cm (SPAdes) (version 2) | ecosystem: Environmental > Terrestrial > Soil >...
ACTGATGTTTGCTGAAGCGCGTGCGGTAAGGAGGCAAAACCTGCGTGGCCACTTCCAGCGCCACGCGAGCAAAGGGCAGGAGTCCGACTTCGGCCATTGTCCCTCCTGCTCCATCAGAAAACACCGTAAGCCTCTTCTTGTCGACCCTCGAAATAAGAACTGTGTCGGGGATGTCAACAGAGCCAGTGTTGATTCTAAAGATAGTTATCTGGCCTACGAGGAGAGGCTACTTCGAGGGCGTGCTGACGGCGGGCTCAGGCACTGATTGCGAGTCTGAGTCTACCTCGGAATCTTGGGCGACCTCCTCCTCAGGCTCAGGGTCCTCTTCGCAAGGCTCAGCGTCCTGTTCGGAATTGGCGATGAATGAGGATCGGATGGTTTCGCACCAGGAATTGGCACCGAAGGCCTGGACGTATTCGTGCTCGGCGGCTTGGATTGAATTGAGCATGGTCTGGCCGACGTAGGCGAGGGTGGCGGCGTTTTTTCGCTTTATGCTTCCCTGCGTCACGCCAGTAAAGACATGGCCGAGGGCGGAGCTGAGGTCGCAGGCGGAGACGTAGTTGCCGGAAAACAGATAGGAAACACGGTGGCCGATGGACTCCGCGGCTTGCGCCTGTGCTTCCTTACGGGCATGAAAGCAGCAGAGACGCGGATGGCCGGAAAGGCGCGGAGTGCGGCATTGGCGGCCATCGGTGAAGGTGAAAGAACACAAGGACGCGCGGTCCTTGGAGCGAAGAGTAGACATGGAAGTCTCCAGAAGTGAAGGATTTGAGTTGTAGGGGAGTCTCGCGGAAGGCGAGGCGCACTACTGAACGAGAATATTATACAACAACAGTAATTCTCCGCTCAAGGTAAAATTTGGGCAGCGGGTCACGTTGAGTGTTGCCCCGTCTCATGAGAAGTGAACCCGTGACATGATTAAACAGCGATGGAGTGGTTACGGAATCGTTGCTCATCATTACGGGTACCATGGGGGCAGGCAAGACAAGCGTTCTGGCCGAAGCATCGGACATCCTCGCACTGCGCGACATCACCCATGCAGCGGTCGACTTGGACGCGCTCGGGCTTGCCCATCTTCCGTCCACAGCCAGCAACAATGACGTGATGTACCGTAATCTTCAGTCTTTCTGCAAAAACTATGCTTCGCTGGGCGTGAGGCGGCTCTTGCTGGCGCGTGCGATCGAAGGCCGCGCCGAGCTAGAACTGTGTCGGAGCGTTGTTTCAGCCAGACACACGGTCATCTGCCGTCTTACTGCTAGCGTCGAAGCGATGCAACAGCGCGTCAAGGTGCGCGAATCAGGTGTATCGCAGGGGGAATACGTTGCTCGCGTCGCGAAATTGAACGTCATCCTCGACCGGGTGCGATTAGAGGATTTCACCATCACTAACGAGAATCGCTCGCTGACCGAGGTTGCGCATGAAATGCTTGTCAAGGCTCTATGGATTATGAGTCCGGACATAGCTTTGGAGGGCAAATGATTTTTGGCGCTCACGTGGTCGTTTACAGTAAAAACGTCGAGGCGGACCGCGCATTCTTCCGCGACGTCCTCAGGTTTAAATCCGTGGATGCAGGTCATAGTTGGCTGATTTTCGCCCTGCCGCCAGCAGAAGCCGCGTTCCACCCATCCGATGTGAATGGTCCCCACGAACTCTATTTCCTGTGCGACAGCCTGAAAGCCGAGATGGCTTCCCTCGCGAAGACGGGCGTTACATGCTCTGAGGTTGAGGAAGCACGATGGGGTTCCATTACGAAGATGCGGCTTCCCGGTGGAGGCGAGGTCGGGCTTTATCAGCCGAAGCATCCGACGGCCTTAGGCCTCGGCGGGGATTGACGTGGCGGTCAAATGGGACGCGACGTGAAAATTAGAAAATGGATCGCTTGCTGCGGCAGAGCGTGGTTAGCGGAGGCGGTGAGGAAGCAGATAGGTGAATCCGACGAAGGCTTCCCAGCGCGTGGAGGTGTCGGTGAGTCCGCGGTTGAAGCCGGCGTCGAAGACTAGAGTTTTGCGGGCGGCGTAACTTACCGCCCAAAGATTGCCTACGGCATTGCCGCGGAGGAAGGGTTGCGTAAAATGCCAGATCTCGCCGGAGAGAGTGAATTTGCGCGTTAGCGGATGGGAAATGGTGAGGCTTTGGCCAAACTGTGCTCTGCGCACAGGTCCTTCGTTCTGTTCATTGAACATCACGTTTGCGTCGTAGTGGAATCCTTTCACATCGGCGCTGGCCAGGAGCAACGCGGAATTAGCGGGGCTGCCGAAGTCGAATTCGGGGGCGCCGCCATCGTACATGCGATGGAAGTAACTGACCGCGAGGGTCGGCTTGGCGCCTTCGCCGGGGCTTACCACGGCCTGCGCTCCCAGGAATACTTCTGCGACACGCTTTGCGGTTTGCCCCGCCACGCGGTAGTGGACGACCGGTTCGCTGGAGGCCAGAAACTCCAGCCGCGGATGGACGGAAAATTTCAGCACTTCGTTGGGCGCGAAGCGAGAGGAAAACTCGGGAGAATGATTCGCGGCGTTCAGGCCGGTTTCAAACTGCAAGTAGCCCACCGGGGTAAGGGTCGCTGGAGTGGAAACAGTGGGGCGGCCCGGGTTTGCTTCTGGTGCCTGCCCTACCGGTGTCTGTGCTCCGGCTCTTAAGGCGAACAGAGTCAGCGCGGAAAATGCGAGGACAACGCAGTTCATTTGCCCTTCGACGCTCTTGTCAGGTACGACTTGGCTTCGCCGAGCTCAGCGCGGTCGGCTGCCGGCGCGGAAATCTCCATTAGCTTTCTGTAATAGATGTTTGCCTCCGCAGTCTCGCCCGCTAATTGCGCGGCATGCCCAGCTCCGTAGAGCGAGTCAAAACGATTCGGCGAGTTCTTGAGCGCGGCCTTGTATTCGGCGAGGGCCTCGGAGGGGCGCTTCAGCTCCAGGAGGAGGTCGCCAAGCATTTCCCGCGCGGGCATGGTGAGTGAGTCCACTCCATCCGCGTCTTCGCGGTCCGCGGCGGAGCGCAGCGTCTTCACTGCATCGTCGGCTTTGCCTTCAGCGAAGACTACCCAGGCCTCTGCTTCCAATTGGCGCACGCTTTTTTCGGGACGCGCGCTCTTACGGGGACGTTGGTCTCCGTGGTGATTGGATTTGCGGTCCTGCTCGGCGCTGATCTCTACAAATTTTTGAAGGTTTTGGCGCGCGGCAGCGGCATCACCCAAATGGGCAGCGCCAATCGCGCGCACTCGGTACGTCGATTCCTGCGACTCGTGGGGGACCTGCGGGATGGGTAAGTCCACGGCTTCTTTCCAGCGGTGCAACTCGAACGCGTTGCGCGCAGCGAGGAACCCTTGATGCTCGGCAATCGATTCCTGGTCTGCGCCGGGCACGCTGGCCAGCTCTTTCACCATCTCGCGAGCCTTGGATTCTTGTCCGCTTTGCAGGTAGGAATAATTCAGAAAGTCGAGTGCGTGGAATTGGTAATGCGGGGCGGAGCGGTGCTCCTGCGTAGCCTTGGCAGCGGATGCGGCAGCCGCGATGTTGGACGATATGGATTCCTGCCATAGACCCAGCCGGACGAAAATGTGCGACGGCATGTGCAGGGCGTGCGAGGAGTCCGGCGCGATTTTCGAGTAGGCGCGCGCTGCCGCAAGACCTTGCGGGGCGAATTCGGGCGTGTCCGTCGCATGAATCAGGTAGTGAGCCGGTCCGGGATTGTTGGGCGCCATACGGCAAAGAGGATCGAGTACGGCGATCGCCGCTTTTCGATTCGCGGATTTGTCGGTGTCTTCCTGCTCTGCTAACGCAATCAAGGAAAGCGCGTACAAGGCCGCGGCGTTGACGTCGTCGGGGGCTTGTTTGCGCAATCGCTCAAGGGCCGCCGAATATGCCTGGATTCGTTGTGTCTCGCTCGACTTCGCATCTGCAAGATAAAACGTAGCCGCAGCGGCGATATATCCGCGTTCGCGCTCGCTTGCTGCGCCGAGCGATTGGGCGCGCTGAATATCCTGCGCGGCGAGCTTCAGGGTTTTCTCCGAGGGGAATTCCCAGAGCTGCTCATAGCGGGACATGGCTTTGCCCCAATGGGCCATCGCGCACTTGGAGTTGCGCTTTGCGGCTTCGCTGAAGCTCTGATCCGCTTGCTCGTACTGAAAGGAGTGCAGGAGCGCGACGCCCGTCTCGATCGATTGTTGGGCTTCCGCAGCGCAGCTTGTGGGGAAGTTGACTTGGCCGAGCTGCGGGGCGCCTTGCTGCGGTGGTTCATTGCGCATTGGCGTTCTCAAGCAGAACAGGAACGAAACGACGCTGACGGACAGCAATGCGATACGCGACATCGGTGTGTCTCCTGCCCGCGATTCTACGCCGGCAAGCGGCTGCAGGCCATTTTCTTCGACGTTAGTTATCCAGTGAGGCCAAGCACAGGCAATTCCTTCCGCCATCCTGCTAGAATATGGGCCGGAGCGGTACTTCGAAGCAGGTGTGGGAGCGAAAGCTGTTTGAACCAATGACGAATCTCTGAGGTGCTGCGGATAGTCAGCCTGTGTGCACGGCCTGTCCCGCCGGCTTTCCGTAGAACGGGAAGCGAGCGGGGCAGGAAAGCCTAACGGTTGGCTCGTGGCGCCCTACTATTTCAGAGGTTCACGGCCTAGCTCCCCACGGCCGAGCAGTCCGCTCTTTTTTTAGTTTTCAGTTTTCAGCTGTCAGTTTTCAGTTCTTAGTAGCCCAGAAGGCTCTATCTCACGACGCTTGCAGTTTCGCGTTTTGGTTTCGCTGCTTGCTGACGACTGAAGGCTGATAACTCTCTCGTGCGGATTCTGCATTCATCGAGCGCAGTGCTCGGGAATCGCTAGAAGTTTCGTGCTGATTCCGGCGCTTAGTTCCCGTGCTTGCACTAAGAACTTAGAACTAACGGCTAACAACTGCTTTCATGCGCATACTCTTCATCGGGGACATTGTTGGTTCGCCTGGCCGGCAAATTGTGCAGGACCGGCTGGCGGATATTGTTTCGCAGCGCCAAATCGATTTGGTCATCGCTAACGGCGAAAACGCGGCCTCCGGCTTCGGCATCACGCCGCGTCTCGCCGACGAGCTTCTTGGCATGGGCATCGACGTCCTCACCGGCGGAAACCACAGTTGGGACCGCAAGGAAATCCTCGATTACATGCCGCATCAGCCGCGGTTACTGCGTCCCGGCAACTTTCCTGAACGCGCCCCTGGATTTGGCTCATTCATCGGCACGGCAAAAAACGGAGTGAAGTATGCTGTCCTCAACTTGCAGGGACGGGTTTTTCTGACCCCCATCGACGATCCGTTTCGCAAAGCGGACGCCGAGCTCGCGAAACTTCCCGGCGACGTGGCCTTCGTTCTCGTCGATCTCCATGCCGAAACCACGAGCGAAAAAGTCGCCATGGGTTGGTATCTCGACGGCCGCGTCACCGCTGTTGTGGGGACGCATACGCACGTAACCACCGCCGACGAGCACCTCTTGCCGCAAGGCACTGCCTACATCACCGATGTCGGCATGACCGGCCCGCATGGCGGCGTCATCGGAATGGACCGAGAAGCGATCATCAAGCGTTTTCTCGACGGCCTTCCCGCGCGCTTCGAGGTCGCCTCTGGCGACGTGCAGATGAACTGCGTGCTGATCGAAACGGACGAGGCCGGCGAACACAACTCGGCTGGGCGCCTCCGCGCTCGCTCCATCGAGCGCCTCCGCTTCCACATCGATTGACCTCGCCGATTGAACTGCCAAGCCGCAACCCCAAACGACTTCCCAGCGTCTGTAGTAATGTCAACTTTGCTGCAACAAAAGGCGCGACTTACTTGAAAATCACACCGGCTTTGTGTCTATTCGCTTGCCTCGGAAGCACTGCCTTCGCTCAAGATGAAGACGACCTAACCGCCAAGGCCCGCGTTCTCCCCACGATCGGGCCAGGGTTGCGGTCCGTCCGAATCGGCCCCAATGGCAACACCTACGTACTGAGCGCTCCCAACAGTTATGTCTCCGTTTTCGGCAAGGACGGCAAGCTCGTCAAGAACGTGCCCGCCTACGCGGAAGCATCAGGGCCTGCCTCGCAAGAGTTGCGATCCATCCGTTTCGGCGAAAGCATGGACGTCGATGCGGCCGGCACCGTGTACGTCGCCGACCGCGCGGCCAACGCCGTAAAAATCTGGGACGCCGCCGGAAACGCGCGGATGGCTCAAGTAAACGCCCCGCTATCCGTCGCTGCGCTACCCGATGGAGAAGTGGCGGTCAGCACCCTGCGCGAGCCGCACCTGGTCATGGTTTTTGACAAAAATGGCCGCGACGTGCGCGAATTTGGCGACCCCGAGGCGCTCACCGATCGCACGGATCTCAACCGCTTCCTGAACATCGGACAGCTCGCCACTGACGGGCAAGGCCATCTTTTCTATGGATTTGCCTACACCCCGGAGCCGACCGTCCGGCAATACGACCGCTTCGGCTACGCAGGCCAGGATGTGCAATACACTGCCCTCGAAGCCGCACCGGCAGCCCAGGCCATCCGGCGCGAAATCCAGCGCCAGGAAAAGAAGAGCGGCGCTCCTATCTTCAAACGCGTCCTTACCGCCGTCGGCGTCGAGCGCGATACCGGCGAGGTCTGGATGGCCGTGGGCAACAACCTCTTTCGTTTCGATAAGGAAGGCACCCGCCGCGCCGGGTACAAGCTCTACACTCCGGAAGGCGCGCGTCTTGAAGCGAACCTGATTCTCGTGGACAAAGATCGTCTGATGATAGGAAGCGACCCGTTGGGCATCTATGTCTTCGAACGGCCCGACAAAAAAACTCCGCAATAGTTCGAGTTTTCCTCAGGTTGTGCTTGTGCAATTCGGTTCGAGCCCGCACGTTACTTGCTAAATGTTCACAAAATTCCCTTTGGAATCAGCATTTCGCGGCCAGCGCAGGCAATTTTCCAGCTTGTGGAAAAACTGTGCACGAGATGTGAACGTCTACGCCCTCCTACACGCACTTTTCGCTTGCCCCCTGCGCTTCAATCAGCGACAATCCCGCGCTGTCTCATAGCGGCGATGGAGAGGGCCGAGGATTTTGAACCACCGCACGGGGCTGTCAGGGGCAAACGGGAAGCTCCGGTGCGGGTAGACCCCAAGTTCTGAAAAACGATAGAGCGGTATACTGAGTTTTGCTTTCCACAACTTTTTCACATCTGTGGAAATAGCTGAGGGTGCGTCTTTTTCTGTGATGACTGCTGCCACCAATCCGGCGCGCGAGCGCGAACCAGGCAACGCATGGGACAAGTTCCTCGAACTCGTCAAATCCAGGGTTAGCATTAACACTTACACTACTTGGTTCCAGCCGACCCGGCTGAATCGCGCCGAGGGCGAGAATCTATACATTCAAATCCCCAGCACCGTCTTCCGCCAGGTGCTCACGCGCACCTATGGCGAGATCGTCAAAGCCGTTTTTCACCAACTCGGCACGCCCAACCTGAAAGTCCATTACGTCTGCACGGAAGAAGAGGCTGCACCGGCTCCCGCCGCGGCGCCCCCCAAACAGTCCAGGCTCGATTTCGAGAACAACGACCACCAGCTCAACCTGCGCTATACCTTCGATAGCTTCGTGGTCGGCAAGTCCAACGAATTTGCGCACGCCGCATCGCGCGCCGTGGCCGAGCAACCCTCCAAAGCCTACAACCCACTGTTCCTTTACGGCGGCGTGGGCATGGGCAAGACGCACTTGATGCATGCCATCGGGCACACCATCAAGAAACGCAATCCGGCCATGCGCCTTTGCTACGTCAGCGCCGAGAAATTCACCATCGAAGTCATCAATTCGCTGCGCTTCGACCGCATGATCACCTTCCGCGACCGCTTCCACACGGTGGACGTCCTGCTGGTCGACGACATTCAATTTATCGCCGGCAAAGAGCGCACGCAGGAAGAGTTCTTTCACACCTTCAACGCGCTTTACGAGCAGCAGAAGCAAATCGTCATCTCCTCGGACTGCTTGCCGAAGGACATCAATTCCATCGAGGAAAGATTGCGCTCGCGTTTCGAGTGGGGGCTTATCGCGGATATTCAGCCGCCCGATCTGGAAACCAAGATCGCCATTCTCCAGAAGAAAGCTGAAAACGATCGCTTCCCTCTGCCGGACGATGTCGCCGAGTACATCGCCCGCGCCATCAAGTCCAACGTGCGCGAGCTTGAAGGCGCGCTGACCCGGCTAATGGCCTACGCCTCGCTGACCGGCGCCACGGTTTCGCTCGCTACCGCGCAACAAGTGCTGCGCAACATCATCGCTTCCCAAGAAAAGCGCGTCACGATCGACCTCATCCAAAAACGCGTCAGCGAGCATTTCAATCTTCGCGAGCAGGATCTAAAGATCAGAAGCAATACTCGCGCCATCGCCTACCCGCGCCAAATTGCCATGTACATCGTTAAACAGCTCACCACTGCCTCGCTGCCAGAAATCGGCCGGCAGTTTGGCGGCAAGCACCACACCACCGTCCTTCACTCCATAAATAAAATTGAAGAGTTGCGCCGTACCGATAAAGATGTGAATCGCATAATCACGCGCTTAATGGACGCCTTGCAGTAATCTCGTCCGACACCTGCAGTAATCTCATCCCGTGTAGCCGTTGCCGTCTCGCCAGCGCGTTTCTGCTCAAACTAATTCGCTAAGCGCCACGCGAGTGGTGCACGCAGTGTGCTGCCGATTCACCGCGGCCCCCCGCCTGTGAAGATCATCTGTGAATCGTCTGGATTTTCTGTTGATACCGTTGGAGGAAGAGTGGGCAGAACGCGCTGCGGCCACTCGCGTCCATGGTTTTTCCTCGGTTTACACAATTTCCCGCAGCAGAACATTGCTCCTATTCGACGCCCAACAAACTAGTTGCGAAGCTTTCCACTAATCCACAGCGATCATCACAACAACAAGCTTCATTAAGCTCAAAAATAGTAGCGAAGAAACGGAACGTGGTTAAATCTTGTAGTGATGATTATTATTGTTGATAAAAGTTCCTGGTGTCCGGGGGCGGTAAGCTCCGCGATGAAATTAGCCGGTACTGGAATCATCATCTCCGCTCATTTCCACAGCCTCAAATCGTCGTTTGGGCCTTTTCACTTCCATCAAAAACGAGTACAGTACCGCAGCAGTGGAGAACGCCATTGACCGCTTTGCGGTCGCAAGGTAACAATGACAGCACCCGTAGCCGTCCGTGAGGATCATCAAGCGATGGAATTCAGCGTTTCCAAATCAGCGCTGTTGAATGAGCTCAGCACCACGCAGGGTGTGGTCGAGCGCAAGACCACCATTCCCATCCTCTCCAATCTTCTCGTCGAGGCCAAAGGCAACCGCCTTAACATTACGGCCACCGATCTCGAGCTGAGTATTCGCACTTCCTGCGAGGCGAAAGTTAAAAAAGAAGGCGCCGGCACCATTCCCGCCAAAAAATTGCTGGAGCTCGTGCGCCTGCTGCCCGAAGGCGAAATCAAGGTCAAGCTCCTCGAAAATCATTGGGTGGAAATCGTCAGCGAGCGCAAGAAGTACAAGCTGGTGGGCATGGCCAAGGAGAATTTCCCGGCGCTGCCGGCGATGCCCCACGCCCTGGTAAAAATCTCCGCGCCTGTCATGGAAAGCCTTATCGCCAAGACAAAGTTTGCGATTTCCATGGAAGAGTCGCGCTACACGCTGAACGGCGGCCTGCTCATTTTGAAACCAGATACGCTGGCCATGGTCGCCACCGACGGTCACCGCCTGGCGCTCGCGGAAACAGATCAGAAGCTCGCCGGAATCAACGGTGAGATGAAAGTGTTGATTCCCAAAAAAGCGATGGACGAAGTGGAGAAGCTGGCCGCCGCCGCGGGCTCCGATGCGCAGATAGATTTTGCGAAGGATGAGAGTAATCTGTTTTTCGAGATCGGTCACCGCCTGCTGATTTCGCGAATTCTCACCGGCCAGTTCCCGAATTACGAAGCGGTGCTTCCGCGCGAAAACAACAAGACCGTGGTGATCGAACGGGCGGAACTCACGGATGCGGTGCGCCGCGTCTCGCAACTCGCCGATCAGCGTTCGCACGCGGTGAAGCTTGCGGTGTCCAAGGAAGGCATCGAGATTTCCGCTTCCAGCCCGGAGTACGGCGAAGCCAAGGAAAATATCGACAAGGAATACAAAGGCGATCCCATCGCCATCGGTTTCAACTCCACGTACATGCTTGATTTTCTTTCCGCCGCCGCCGATGGCCCGGTCAGCATCGAGCTGAAGGATGAACAGTCCGCCGGCCAGATGCGCCCCCTCGCCGACGAAAGCTACCGCTACCGCTACATCATCATGCCGATGCGCATTTGAAATCACAAAATGTGATTTCAAGTTCATTGGTGGCTGCATAACGTGTAGGGGTTGAAGCACCAAAATTTTCACAATTTTGCCTCACCCAATTGGCTCTTTAGTTTGACTGCCAGCACTCCTAGCGTCGGTTGAGTGCACACCTGCAACTCAATGAAATTACAGCTACTTACTTGGCTATCTGCGCCGCCTGTATGCTTGAGAAAAGCATCCGCATCGAGTATAATTAGTGCGTATCAAATCGCTGTTCGGTTTCCTCCAAATCGGCCCGTCCCGCTAATCCGGGACACGTCCGCCAAGTGATTGCAGCCTGTGGGGTCGGCTCTGCGCCAGGAGCGTTGGTTGCCGCACTTGGAGTTAAAACCTAGCGAACTTTTCACCAAGTTCGTCCGGTAACAAGTCTTCGCCACGTCTCGCTGCGCGAGACGGGATGGAGCAGAAACCCTACGAGTTCCGGCCGCAAGCGGCTGGAGCCAAAGGGTAAGGCGACGTTGGAAGAATGAAGTCCGCAACCACGCCTTCCCTCGTTACGAGTTGCAGCGCAACCCGCGCGCAGTTCGCGTCTCAGGGCGAATCTGTGAAGCCTAGCGCAGGGCTGCGAGCGCATGTTTCGTCAGGAGAATGAATGGGCGACAAAGAAGAAAAGAGTAGTGAGCCAGTAATCGGGAAAGCTCCCGGGCATCAGTACGACGCGAAATCCATCAGAGTGCTCGGCGGCATCGAAGCCGTGCGCTTGCGCCCCGCGATGTACATTGGCTCGACGGGCGAAATGGGTTTGCACCATCTCGTCTGGGAAGTGGTTGACAATTCCGTCGACGAAGCCATGGCTGGCCACGCCGACGAAATCAATGTGACCGTGCACGCCGACGATTCCGTCACCGTGGTCGACAATGGCCGCGGCATTCCCGTCGACATGCACGCCACGGAAAAACGCCCCGCCGCGGAAGTTGTGCTCACGGTTTTGCACGCCGGTGGAAAATTTGATAGCGAAACGTATAAAGTTTCTGGCGGATTGCACGGCGTTGGCGTCTCCGTGGTTAACGCGCTTTCTGATTGGCTCGAGCTGGAAATTTCGCGCGACGGCGGTGTCTGGGAACAGACCTACGAAAAGGGCAACCCCACCTCCAAACTGAAACAAACGGGCAAGACGCGCAAGACCGGAACGAAAGTCACCTTTCATCCGGATCCTTCCATCTTCGATAAGACGACCTATAGCTTCGACACGCTGGCGCAGCGGCTTCGCGAACTCGCCTTCCTGAACAAGGGCCTGAAAATCACGCTCACCGACGAGCGGACCGAAAAATCCACGGAGTTTCGCTTTACCGGCGGCATCGGCGAATTCGTCAAGCACCTGAATCGCGGCAAGACGACGCTGCACGATTCGCCCATCTACATCGAAGGCAAGCGCGGGAACGTCGAGATCGAAATCGCGCTGCAATACAACGATACTTACGGCGAAAATGTTTTTGCGTTTGCGAACACTATCAATACGGTGGACGGCGGCACGCACCTTTCCGGATTTCGCTCCGCACTAACGCGCTCGATCAACAATTTCGCCTCCTCGACCGGCATGTTGAAGGAGCAGAAGGACGAAGTGAGCATCAGCGGTGACGACGTACGCGAAGGCCTCGTCGCGGTCATCAGCGTGCGCCTGCCACAGCCGCAGTTTGAAGGGCAGACCAAAGGCAAGCTCAATAGCGACATCAAGGGTGACGTCGAACAACTCGTCAACGAGCGTCTCGGCGAATGGTTCGACAAGCATTCCACCGTAGCGCGCCGCATCATCGGCAAGTGCATTGAAGCCGCGCGCGCCCGTGAAGCCGCCCGCAAAGCGCGCGAACTTACGCGCCGCAAATCCGCGATGGATTCCAGCGGCCTGCCAGGAAAACTTGCCGATTGCCAGGAGCGCGATCCATCTCGCTGCGAATTGTTCGTTGTCGAGGGCGAATCCGCCGGCGGCTCGGCAAAAATGGGCCGCGACCGCAAATTTCAAGCCATCCTGCCGCTGAAGGGCAAAATCCTTAACGTGGAAAAAGCGCGCTACGACAAAATGCTCGGCCACGAAGAAATCCGCGCCATCATCACGGCGCTGGGGACCGGGATCGGCAAGGATGATTTCGACGCCGGCAAACTGCGCTATCACAAAATTATTTTGATGACCGACGCCGACGTGGACGGCAGCCACATCCGCACGCTGCTGCTCACTTTTTTCTTCCGCCATATGAAGGAATTGATCGAACGCGGCCACGTCTACATCGCGCAACCCCCGCTCTATCGCGTGAAGCGCGGAAAGAGCGAGCGCTACATCCGCGACGAAAGCGATTTCGCCCACGAGCTGATGAAGCGTGCCACGGAAGACCATGTTGTGAAAGCCAAGGAAGGCGTCTCCCTCGAAGGCGCGGGTCTGACAAAGTTCCTCCTGAACGTCCAGGAGTACGAAGCCGCCGCAGCAAAACTCGGCCGCCGGTTGCGCGAGCCCGGCCTCGTTGAGTTGCTCTCGGAGAGCGGCCTCGAAAAGAAAACAGATTTTGAAGACAAGAAGGCGCTCGAGAAATTTCTTAAGGAAGTTGAGAAAGCCAAGCTCAAACTCGAGGGAAAAATTGTCTTCGACGAAGAACATAGCCTTTACGAAATTCAGTTCGGACCGCCCCACAGCCAGAAAATCAGCTGGGCGCTGGCCTCCACCGCGGAATACAAGCGCCTGCGATCGTTGACAAAGCTCATCGAGGAATTTAACAAACCGCCCTTTGTGGTCACCAACAACGGCACCAAAGTGATCAAGGAAAAGGCGCAAGATGTTTTGAGCTACGTGGTGGAAGACGCGAAAAAAGATTTCACCATCACCCGGTTCAAGGGCCTGGGCGAAATGAACGCCGACCAGCTCTGGGACACGACCATGAACGCGGAAACGCGGACGCTGCTGCAGGTGAAACTCGAGGATGCCGTCGCTGCCGAAGATATTTTCACGACGCTGATGGGCGAAAACGTCGAAGCGCGCCGCAAATTCATCGAGGAAAATGCCCTGGAAGTCGTGAACCTGGACATTTGATTCCATGGCACAAGACTGATGACGGAACGCGGCCAGGGATCAACGCGCGACGCTGTGCGCTGGGGACTGCTTCTAGCGGCTATGGCCGTATCTGGTTATCGCCTCCCGCCGACAGTGCGCAATTTTCAAGGGTGGCGTGCGGCTTTGCCGCTCGATCCTTCAGCCGCGGATCTGTACAAAGCGATTTTCACCGTCAATGCCGTGGGAATCGTCATTATTTTGATCGTGGCGGTGGGAGTGTTTTATCTTCTGCGGCCGCGAACCGCGAAGCAGCCATGATGTATCAACTTGGCTGGAGCACGCTGCCAGGGCTGCGCGGATTGAGCTGCAGCGACTTTCGCGCCACGCCTACGGCAGCGCCGGACAACGAGCGCGGCGTAGCGGTCGATTTTGCGACGGAAGCCGAGCGCGATAGGTTTGTGAGCGAGCTCGAAGAGCATTTCGCAGCGAAGCGATTCACGAACGCAGCCGACGCCTTCGATACTGTGAAGGCGTATGTTACGGAGCACTTGAACAAGAAATGATGAGCGGGAACTACAGAAGATCGAGAAATTCTTCCACTGCTAAGCCGCATTGCTTGAGGATATCGGACAGCGTACCTTTAGCCAGTTGGCCATGCATCGGCACAACCGTCTTGAACACGCGATCGCTCGTGCGTTTTTCGAGCGACACGTGGCTGCCCTTTTGGCGTAACTCGACGAAACCTGTTCGCTTCAGCGCTCGAACAACGCGCTCGCCCGAGACGCTCGGCAGCTTCGGCATGCTAGTGCGAGACTTCGACTGTGGTCCAGAACGTTTCGCCTTCCGCTGCCGCACCCTCGGGAATGCCCCAGGTCTCCAGGTAGAGCTCGATGGCTTCGCCGAGGCTGGCACGGGCGCTCTCGACATCTTTGCCCTGCGAAGTGACATTCAGTTCTGGGCAGCGCGCGACGTACCAGCCGTCTTCCTTTGTAATCAGCGCGGAGAATCGGTAAGTCATACGCCGATGCTAGCGGATGTAGACAACGCAAGCAAGGCTCAGCATTCCCTGGCTCTTGGCAGTCAGTAGACAACAGGTTACGAGGACACATGGCCGACGAAACAAATAAATCCATCCTGCTTCCCGTAGACATCGAAGCGGAAATGCGCAAGTCGTATCTCGACTACGCGATGAGCGTGATCATCTCGCGTGCCCTACCCGACGTGCGCGACGGCCTCAAGCCCGTGCAGCGCCGCATCCTTGTGGCCATGAACGACCTCGGCCTGGCTTCCAATCGCGGCTATCGCAAATGCGCCAAAATCTGCGGCGACACCTCCGGCAACTATCACCCGCACGGCGAAGCGGTCATTTATCCCGCGCTGGTCCGCCTGGCGCAGGACTTCAACATGCGCTACCCGCTCATCGACGGCCAGGGAAATTTCGGCTCCGTGGACGGCGATCCTCCGGCGGCTATGCGGTACACAGAAGCCCGTCTCGCGAAAATCAGCGAAGACATTCTCGCTGACCTCGAAAAAGAGACCGTCGACTTCGTTCCCAACTTCGATCAAACCCGCGAAGAACCCTTCGTGCTCCCGTCTCGCATTCCCAACCTGCTCGTCAATGGCGCCAGCGGCATCGCCGTCGGCATGGCCACGAACATCCCGCCGCACAATCTCCGCGAAATCGTCGACGCCGCCATGTTGCTCATCGAAAAGCCGGACACCACATTGAAAGAAGTAATGAAGCTCGTGCCCGGTCCGGATTTTCCCACGGGCGCCTACATCGCCGGCCGCGAAGGCATCGAAGCCGCCTACAAAACCGGCCGCGGCAGCTTTATGATGCGCGCCAAAGCCGCCATCGAGGAGGTGGGCAAGGACCGCGAGAATATCGTCATCACGGAAATTCCCTATCAGGTCAACAAATCCAAGCTCATCGAGCGCATCGCCGAACTGGTGCAAAACAAAAAAATCGACGGCATCGGGGACGTGCGCGACGAATCCTCGCGCGAAGGCATGCGCATCGTCGTCGAAATCAAGCGCGGCGAAGAATCGCAGTTGATCCTCAACAACCTTTTCAAGTACACGCAGATGCAGGAATCCTTCGGCATGATCCTGCTGGCCATCGTCGGCGGTCAGCCACGCGAGCTCGGCCTTATCCCGCTCATCAAGCTGTTCATCGAGCATCGCGTCGAAGTCGTGCGGCGCCGCACGATCTACGAGCTGCGCAAAGCCCGCGAGCGCGAACATATATTAGTCGGATACCAGATCGCGCTCGACCATCTCGATGACGTCATCCGCATCATTCGCGGGTCCGCCAGCCGCGCCGAGGCCAAGGAAAACCTGCTCAAATATTTCACCGAGCAGGACGTCACCATCACCGAAAACGGCAAGTCCAGGAAGCTCGAAGGCGTCAAGCTGGACGGCCGCAAGTACAAGCTCGGCGGCATCGAAGGCGAAACGGCCGGCCGCGCCGCCACCCTCGGCCTCACCCCCATCCAGGTCGACGCCATCCTCGAGCTGCAACTCCACCGCCTGACGCAGCTCTCCGTCGACGAAATCATCAAGGAACTAAAGTCCATCCGCGAGCACATCGCCGAGCTCGAAGAAATACTCTCCAGCGACAAAAAGTTGAAGCAGGTCATCACCGGCGAGCTCAAGGAAGTGCAAAAGTCTTACGGCGACGATCGCCGCACGCAAATCGTCGACAAGGTCGACGAGATCAAGCTCGAAGACCTGATCGCAGACACCGACATGCTGATCACCATCAGCCATGCCGGCTACATCAAGCGCACCGCTGCCGACACGTACCGCCACCAATCACGGGGCGGCAAAGGCCGTATCGGCGCGCGCACCAAGGAAGAGGATTTCGTCGAGCACCTCTTCATCGCTTCCGCGCACAGCTACATCTTGCTGTTCACTTCCAAGGGCCGAGTCTACTGGCTCAAAGTTTACGAACTCCCGGAAGCTGCCGCCGCCACGCGCGGGAAAGCAATCTCGAGTCTCGTGAAATTTCAGGAAGACGAGAAACTCACCGCGCTCGTAGCCGCACCCAACCTGGAGGAAGCCGGCCAGTTCGTCTTTCTGGCCACGCGCAACGGCACCGTAAAAAAATCCGCGCTCACCGAGTTCTCCAACCCGCGCTCCACCGGAATCATCGCCATCACTCTCGATGGCAAAGATGAATTGATCGGCGCAAAACTAACCGATGGGAAGAAAATGATTTTCCTCGCCAGCCATGAAGGCCAGGCCATTCTCTTCCGCGAGACGGAAGTTCGCCCGATGGGCCGCGGCGCCGGCGGCGTCAATGGCATGGATCTCGGCAAGGAAGACTACGTCGTCAGCATGGACGCCGTGCAGCCTGATTTCGAGATCATCGCCACGAAACACAGCCAGACGTCGCAAAATCTCGAAGAGCTCGAGAACGAGCACATCAAAGATTCGCTCACCACCCTGATGCTCACCGTGGCCGAAAAAGGTTTCGGCAAGCGCACGCCACTCGCCGAATACCGCATCACTTCTCGCGGCGGCAAAGGCGTCGTCAACATGAAGACCACCGACCGCAACGGTTTCGTCGTCGCCACTCTGCAAGTCACTGAAAAGTCCGACGTCATGATCATCACGCACAACGGTAAAGTCATTCGCGTGCACGCCAATGAAATTCGCGAAGCTGGCCGCTCCACGCAAGGCGTTCGCCTGCTGCGCCTCGATGACGACGACTCCGTGGCCGCCGCCGCCGTCCTCCAGGAAGAGAACGAGGAAGAGAAAAAGTAGCCGCCTCTAGCACCAGGGTGTCGGTAACGCCGGCATCCTGCTGGCGCGCTTCATTCCGCTGAACGTCCCCGCAGGCGACCGCCGATTTTTTCGGAGGCACCCTGTTCTCGCTAAAGCCGTCGTTCACGCCTTCACCTCCGACTCTCGGCAAATCCGCTCCTAATGCTAAAATTCTCGCCCTAATGAAAATCACGCGCCGCCTTGCCATCAAGCTTCTCCTCCTATCCGCTCCCCTCTTTCTTCCTTCAGCCGTCTCGCCGCAGAAGCGCATCCCTAACAAACCCTACCTCGTCTACGTCGGCACCTACACCAACAAGACCGCCAGCCAAGGAATCTACGCCTATCTCTTCGATCCCGGCATCGGCAAGCTCAGCCGGCTCGGAGTCGCCGCCGAATCCGAAGATCCTTCGTTTCTCGCCGTGCATCCCAGCGGTAAATTTCTGTACGCGGTAAACGAAATCGATCACTTCGGCGGGCAAAAAAGCGGCGCGGTGAGCGCCTTCTCCATCGACCCCAAGGACGGCAAGCTCTCGCTCCTGAATCAAGCCCCAACGCAAGGTGCCGGCCCCTGCCACATCTCGCTCGACAAAACCGGCAAGTACGCTCTCGTCGCCAACTACGATGGCGGCAGCGTCGCCGTATTCCCCATCCGCGAAGACGGTGGCCTCGCTCCCGCCTCTGCCTTCGTCCAGCACTCGGGCTCCAGCGTCGACAAAGACCGGCAGGGAGGCCCGCACGCCCACTGGATCGGAACGTCGCCAGACAATCGCTTCGCCCTCGCCGCCGACCTCGGCCTCGACGAAATCCTCGTGTACCGCTTCAACGCCGCCAAAGGCACTCTAACGCCCAGCACTCCGCCTTACTCCAAAGTGAATCCAGGCGCCGGACCTCGCCACCTTGCCTTCCATCCCAACGGCAAATTCGTTTACGTGCTCACCGAAATGGAAAACAGCGTCACCGCCTTCGCCTTCAAAGCAAGCAACGGCTCGCTCTCACCGCTGCAAACAGTTTCCACGCTTTCTGTACTGCGCAAAGACTATTCAGGTCCGAAGGAGGCCGCGGAAATCGCCGTGCATCCCGGCGGCAAATTTCTCTACGCGTCCAACCGCGCCAACATCGATACCATTTCCACCTTCTCTATCGATCCCGCAGGAGGCACCCTCAAGCTCAAAGATGAATATCCAACCATGGGAAAAACTCCGCGCAACTTCGCCATCGATCCCACCGGCAAATTCCTACTGGCCGCCAATCAGGAATCGAACAACATCGTCGTCTTTCGCGTTGATTCCACCACCGGAGCCCTCGCCCCCACCGGCGAAATCGCGGAAGTCCCCGCCCCCGTTTGCATCACATTTGTAGCGGTTCACTAAGCACAAGTAGCAGCATTCTGTCGCCCCACCGAATTCTTGATACAATCCGCGTTCACCTCTAACCGGAGAAGCCGATGATCCGTCGCCGTCAAATGCATTCACTCATCTTCTGCGCCGCTATGCTGCTCCTAATTCTACATTCGAGCAGTGCGACAAGTGCCGACGAATCCGCCCCGGCGCGCGATCCCCAACAGCCCATCAACGAGCCCTACACCGCTAAAATCAAAAAGTACACGACCGCGCCTGTCTTTACTTCTCCCCTTGTAGATTATTTGCCCGCCTCCAAAAACGTTCCTACTCCCGAAGCCGTCCTTGGCGACGTCTCCGGAGCGCCGGGAATCCTGCCCTACGCCGAAGATGTCTACAAGTACATGCGCCTCCTCGAGAAGGCCAGCCCGCGCGTCAAAGTTTTCTCCATCGGCAGCACGGAAGAAGGCCGCGAAATGATCGCCGTCGCCGTGTCCTCCGAAGAAAATCTCAAGCACCTCGACGAAAATCGCGCCCGACTGGGAAAGCTCGCCGATCCACGCAGCATCAAGCTCGACGACGCCGAAGCCGACCGCCTGGTCGCGCAATCCACTCCGGTCTACTACATCACTGGCACCATTCACTCTCCTGAAACCGGCGCGCCCACCGCGCTCATGGAGCTGGCCTATCGCCTCGCGGTCGACGACAGCCCCTACATCCGCGAAATCCGTGACGGCGTCATCACCCTCATCACCCCTGTCGTCGAAGTCGATGGCCGCGACCGCATGGTCGATCTTTACCGCTGGCACCTCGCCCATCCGAAGGATTTCTATCCGCCGCTCATTTATTGGGGCAAGTACGTAGCCCACGACAACAACCGCGACGCCATGGGCGTCACTCTCAAGCTGACCGAAAATGTTCTCAACACCTACGTCGGCTGGAAAGCGCAAGTGCTCCACGACCTTCACGAATCCGTTCCCTACCTCTACGACAACACCGCCGGCGACGGCCCCTTCAACGCCTGGGTCGATCCCATCCTCACCGACGAATGGGAAATGATCGGCTGGCGCAACGTCGCGGACATGACTAAGTTCGGCATGCCCGGCGTGTTCACTCACGGCATCTTCGACACATGGTCCCCCGGGTACCTGATGTTCATCGCCGCCATGCACAACGGCATCAGCCGTCTCTACGAAACCTTCGGCAACGGCGGCGCCGATACGGAAGAACGCACTCTTGACCCCGAGGAATATTCGCGCACCTGGTGGCGACAGAATCCCCCTTTTCCGAAAACGCTGTGGTCCCAGCGCGACAACAATAACTACGAGCAGACCGGGTTGCTTACCTCGTTGCACTTCTTCAACGAAAACAAGCGCCTCTTTCTCAAGAATTTCTATCTAAAATCAAAGCGCTCCGTCACTAAACCCACGCAGGAGGGCCCGGCCGCTTATGTCTTGCCGGCCGATGATTCGCGCCTCGAGCTGCAGACCGAATTGCTGCAGGTACTGCAAAAACAACACGTCGACATTTCTCGCGCCACGTCATCTTTCACCGTAGCTTTGCCCGCGAAAAAGCGCAAAAAATCCAAGAAAGAAGACGCCAAAGGCGCCGAGGAAAAGAAAAAAGAAAAAGACGCCGAGCCCACTTCGCGCGAATTTCCCTCCGGCAGCTTCGTCATCCGCATGGACCAGCCCTACTCCCGCATCGCCGACGCGCTCCTCGATCATCAGTATTGGAGTCCTGACGACCCGCAAAAAACTCCCTACGACGACACTGGCTGGACTTTCGGCGAACTCTTCAACGTAAAAGTATTTCGCGTGACTGATCCGAAGGTGCTCGACACGGCAATGGAGCGCGTCAGCGAAGTGAAGCCTGCGGGCAGCGTGCAAGGCGAAGGCTCTATTTTTGCCATCAACAACAATGCCGAACCCACGCTTGCCACCTTGCGCTACAAACTTCGCGACGCTTCCATGGAGGCCGCCGAAGAGGCTTTCGAAGTTGGCGGAAAGAAATTCAACCGCGGCGCGCTAATCGTCCGCGGTGTCGCGCGCGCCGATTTCGACCGCGCCGCCCACGAAACCGGCCTGCAAGCCATTGCTCTGAGCGCAGCACCCACTGTGAAAACGCATCCTGTGCGCGCCGCGCGCGTCGCATTCGTGCACACCTGGCTCAGCACGCAGACCGAAGGCTGGTGGCGCCTCGCGCTCGATAACCTCAAAATTCCGTACGACTACATCAGCACACAAACCGTTGCGAAGAACGATGACCTCAACTCAAAATACGACGTAATCCTTTTTCCGCCCGTTGGATTCAACTCCTCCTCGACGGCCATCATCAACGGCATGCCTAGCAACTGGGGTAATCCGCTGCCCTGGAAAAACACCCCGGAGACGCCTAACCTCGTCGGCAAAAACGATTCGACGGACGACATGCGCCCCGGCCTCGGCTGGGAAGGCGTCGCGCACTTGCAATCCTTCGTAGCTAGGGGCGGCGTACTGCTCACCGCCACGGACACTTCGCGCTTCGCTCTTTCCGTCGGCTTGGCGGACAGCGTCAGCGTGGGCACTTCGCAGAAAATGAATATCGTCGGTTCTGTCGTGGGGGCTCGGCTCGTCGATTCCGCGAGCCCGATCGCCTACGGCTACGACGAGAAGCTCTCCGTCTATTGCGACAACGGCCCCATCTTTTCTCTCAGCAGCATCGCAGGCGCTCGCGGCTTCCGTCGTTTGGGTGGCCACAGCACTTCCCGTCCCACCGGACGCGGCACCGCCGATGATCCCGATTTCACCGTCGGCCGCCCCGGAGCCGAAGCTCCCGAGGAGCCCACCGCCGAGCTTTGGGAGTTTCCCCCGGTGAGCGACGAACAAAAGCGCAACGGACTTCGCGTCATCCCTCCGGCCAATCGCGCCCGTGTCATCTTGCGTTACGCCGATAGCAAAGACCTGCTCATCTCGGGCTTGGTCGAAGGCGGCGACGAAATCGCCCAGCATCCCGCGGTCCTCGATGTCCCCGCCGGCCACGGCCACGTCATCCTGTTCTCCATTAATCCTGTCTACCGGGGCGAAACCCGCGGCACCTACTCTTTGGTTCTGAACACGATCCTAAACTTCGACAATCTGAACGCGGGCCGTACGCCCGCCGAAAAGTAAGCTTGGAGTGCGGTGGCTTGCCACCGCCTTAAAGCGCGGCGGTCTTGCCGCCGGTTGGGGCCGCCTTTTTTTCTCGCCGGATTGGAGTACAATCCCCGCCACAATGGCGAAGCGCAAAGCGAAGAAAGCGCCCTCCGCGCGTCAGGCCGCTCGTCGTAAGCCAGCCAGCGGAAGCACCAAGCTCCCCAAAAACGCCGTAACTCTAGCCGTCATCCTCCGCGCCAAAGAAGGCCAGGAGCTCCTCCTCGAAGCCGAACTGCGCGCCCTCATCTCGCCCACCCGCCGAGAAGAAGGCTGCCTCACCTACGACCTGCACCGCGCCCTCGAAATCCCCGGCGCCTTCCTGCTCCACGAAGTCTGGGCCACCCGCGAGCATCATCGCCTTCACATGAAGACCCCGCATTTTCTGCGCTGGGACGCCCGCAAAGACGCCCTCCTCACCTCCCGCGACGCCACCTTCTGGTCCCAACTCGCCTAAGACATGCGAGAGAGGCCTACTGCGGCTTTCGTTTCAATGCCTTGCCAATCGCCAGCAAAAAGATCGCACTTTTGTCTTTCGCGTGCGGCGAAAAGAACTGAATCACCTCGTCGTCGAAAAAAGTGAGCCCGCTCGCACCCAGATGCAGGGCATACGCAGCGAGATACATCTTGCCTCCGATCGCTCCCGCCTCCAGTTGCACGGCCCGGTAGCCGCGGTTTCCGTAGCCCTGCAGGATGCGCTTCAAATCGGCCAGAAAGAAAAAGTCGACGCAAGCATCCGCCGGCAACTGCTGCTCCAGTCCAAGGCGGCGAGCCACGGCGCGAAATTCGCCGTGCTTCAAAAGCTCCAGAGTCCTCCGTTCGCGGTGGAAGAAGTAAGCGCCGGGCGCAAGCCCCTGCACCGAATGCACGATCAGGTAAATGCCGTTGAGCTGTGCGCCGGGTTCAAGAAAGTCAGCCGGAAGTCCTCGCGTCGAATAATCCAGAATGGTTGAAAGCTGTGCAAACGTAATGGTTGCCGCCGGATCGAAGGTTCGGGTCGAGCCTCGGCGCAGGATCACTTGCTCGATCGTGTCCTCCGGCTGTTCCTCTTTCGGAAGTGGCTGCAGGTGAATTTCCTCGCCTGCCGGAGCATAAGACTGGAAGACCGTTTGTCTCCCACGCTCGCGCCACTGAGCTACTTCCCCCTCGGATGCAAGCGAAGACGCGTCATGCATCTCCAGCATCGCGGGAAACTCGATCTCGCGCTCAGAAAGCGGGATGTTCTCCAGCCGAAGCGCCAGTGTCTCGCTCGGGGCCGGGAGCGAGCTCTCCGCGGCGCGCCCAATCGGCACCAGGCACAAAGAAACCTCACGCCGCGGATCAAGATCAAGCAACCGGTTGACCTCGGCGTCCACGAACCCAAGCACAATCTCAGCCGGCAACCCCGAAGCTGCCGCAACCGCCAGCATATTCGCCAGCAACGTGCCATTATCCCAGCCGAAATGGCGATACGTGCGCGCTCCATACTTCCACGCATTCCGCCAGTATGTTCCGGTGCAAACGATCGTCGCCGGCGCGCGAGCCACAGCGGGCTCCATCGCCGCCGCCTGCGCCAAGTTTCCGCGAAAATCGCCCTTTCGCAGCGGCTGTAGCGAAACGTCCGCGGGATTGAAGTGATACACCCCGGCACCGAGGCCGTTCAGCTCGCCACTCACAACGTACAGTTCGATCTCGTAGAGCGCCCCGGTGCAGGCTGCCGCGCGAAAATAGATTTCTCCGCCCGGATATTTGCGCTGCTTGGTAACCCCCGCCGAAAAATAGAGGATGCGCGCTAGGTCTCGGAGATCAGGGACCGAATCGACGGCCGCCAAAGGCACGCGCGCTGAGATCGCGGCCACCGCAGCTACGCCCGTTTGCGGCACGTCGCGCGGCAACGCAATCGGCTCGGTCGTCGGATAAATCTTGAAAGGCAGCGGCCGATTCGCCCAATCCAAAAAGTGCGGATTGTTGCGAACACTCCAATGAGAGTGCTTCGTTCCGTCGTGATACGACCACGCTGCCTGGACGTCCCCGTTCTTCATCGCCACCACGTCAGACTAGCACCTGCCCGTAGCCGATGTGCCAAGTTGACTCGCCTTTTTTCTGGACTTGCCGGGGCGGCCTTTGCACCGGCCCGCAGCCTCCGTTCGCCTTGACATTCTACTAGAAGGCTTATACGCTCACCTAGAATGTCTACCAAAGAACAGAAAGAACATATCGAGCTGCTTCAAGGCACCTTGGACCTGCTGATTCTGCGCACACTGCTGCTGGGGCGTGCGCATGGCCACGCCATCGCCAAGGCCATCGAGTTCAACTCGGACGATGTGCTGCAAGTCGAACAGGGGTCGTTGTACCCAGCGCTGCACAGGCTGATCAGGCGAGGATGGATTGCAGCTGAAGAGGGCACCTCGGAGAACAATCGCCGCGCCAAGTTCTACCGGTTGACGGCCAAGGGCCGACGGCAACTGGCGGTCGAGACCGGCAAATGGGATAAGTTGGCTGGAGCGATCGCGCGAATTCTCCGGCCAGTGCAGCGGGAGGGCGAATCATGAGGCGCCGTAAGCGCATGTTGGAAGATCTCGAGCAGGATATTCATGACCACATCGAGCGGGAGACGCAGGACAACATCGAGCGTGGGATGCCGCCGGAGGAAGCGCGTTATGCGGCCGCGCGCAAGTTCGGCAACGTGACGCGAGTAAAGGAAGAGACGCGAGAGGTGTGGAGTGTCGTTTGGCTGGAGCAGTTGCTGCAGGACATCCGCTATGGCCTGCGCATGCTCGCGAAATCTCCCGGCTTTGCGGCGGTGGCCATCCTCACCCTGGCATTGGGCATTGGCGCAAACACGGCCATTTTCAGCTTGATCGACGCGGTGATGCTGCGCGCGCTGCCGGTGGAGAATCCCTCGCAGTTGGTGCTGCTTAAGTGGAGCGCGCGGAACGCGCCGAACATTCACGGGTACATGACTTCCGGAGATTGCCCGCTGAATGTAATGCCTGGGGCTGCAAATCCCTACGGCTGTTCGTTCTCGGAGCCAATGTTTCGCGAGATAGCGCAAGCAAACGTCTTTGCGGCGACGACAGCCTTTGCCAACTCCGGCCGGTTGAACTTGACAGGAAACGGCCCCGCGACTGTTATCAACGGCCAGCTTGTTTCGGGAGACTTCTTCCGCACGATGGGTCTCAAAGCCGCCGCCGGCCGGCTGTTCGAGGCAGCGGACGACAAACCGTCCGCCGCACCGGTTGCCATGCTGAACTATGGTTACTGGCAGAGCGCCTTCGGCGGCGCTCGCGATGTAGTCGGCCACACAATTGAACTGAATAACGTCCCCTTCACGATTATCGGCGTGGCCGAACAGAGATTCACCGGGATTACTCCAGGCAGCGATTACGATGTTTGGCTGCCGCTAGCGGACGGGCAACGCATTACCGATCCGATGTTCTGGCGAGCCCGCTCTAGCGACGTGGGTGACTGGTGGCTCACGATTGTCGGCCGGCTCAAACCGGGGACACCGCTCGCGCAGGCGCAAGCAGCGGTTAGCGGGCTGTTCCGCGATGAAATGCTTCACGGAGCCGTGCCGCTTTTCCATGGCGGCGAGAGTGCGGTGCGACCGGGAGGGCCGGGTGGGCGCGGCCCAGGTGGCGACCAAATGTTTCACGGAGCAATGCCGCCGCCGGCTGGCGGCAATGGTCCGGCGAGTGTGGGCAAGCTGCCCCAGCAGACGCCGGAGGGCACGGTTCAGGCTCGCAGGGAGGCGGCCGGTGCGCCGATGTCGCCATCCGCAGGCAAGACGCCGGTCATTCTTGCTGCGCCACCAGGAGCAGTGCCGGGGGACGGCCCGAGAACGCTTTCCACGGCTGCCGACAATCCGGAAGTGACACTCGTGCCAGCGCAAACCGGCCTGACCGGCGCCCGCAGCGAGTATTCCAATCCCCTGTACGTGCTGATGCTCGCGGTAGGAATCATCCTGCTGATTGCATGCGCGAACGTTGCTGGGCTGATGCTCGCTCGCGCCGCTGCGCGCCAAAAGGAAATGGCTGTACGGCTGGCTCTGGGCGCGGGCCGCTCACGGGTTGTGCGGCAGCTTTTGACGGAAAGTGTGATGCTCTCGGTGCTCGGCGGGGCGCTGGGAATTCTGTTCGCTTATTGGGGAGCACACGCGATCATTTCGTTTGTGTCCAGCAATCAGACGCGTCCGCTGGGATTCGCGACGGGGGTCGACCTGCGCGTCCTCGGATTCACTGTTTCGATCTCGCTACTCACCGGAATTCTCTTCGGCATCGCGCCAACTTTTCGCGGCGCGCGCGTGGATTTGACGCCGGCGCTCAAGGAAGGCGAGCGAAGCTCCGCTAGTTCAGGACATGCAGGCAGGAAATGGTTCAGCATCGGCAATGCGCTGGTAGTGGCGCAGGTGGCGCTGGCGATCGTTGTGCTGGTGGGCGCGGGACTGCTGGTGCGCACGCTGCAGAATCTGCGCAGCATCGACGTTGGGTTTGATTCGCACAATATCTTGGTTTTCGGAATCGATCCTACGTTAATCGGTTACAAAGGCGCGCAGGTGGACGCCTTCTATCGCGACTTGCAGGGGCGGCTGGCTGAAACGCCGGGAGTGAAGTCCGCGAGCTACTCGATCTTGCCGTTGTTGAGCAACCGGCTGGGGATTACCGGCTTCCACTGGCCGGGAATGCCGCAGGATCAGACATCCATGGCGGACGGGCTTGCAGTCGGACCGAATTTCTTTGCGACCATGCACATTCCCTTTCTGGCTGGCCGCGACTTTAACGCCTCTGATTTCAAGGTGTCCGCCGCGAACCGTGGAGCAACTCCCACTTCGGCGCGGACCGCCGTAATTGTGAATCAGGCATTCGTCCAGAAATATCTCGGAAAAGAAAATCCGCTGGGGAAACAATTCGGCGAGGCAGAGGCGGCCGAGGACCACCCGGCGCTCCCTGGTTACGAAATCATCGGCGTGGTGCGCGACGCGAAATACAACAGCCTGCGTCGCGATATCCAGGCCATGATGTATACGCCGCAGAGCGCCGGCGGAGCGTCCTTTGAATTGCGCACGGCGGCCGATCCGCAGGCCATTCTTCCCGCGATCCGCGAAGTAGTGGCGCAAGTAAACACCAATTTGCCGCTCTTCGACGTGAAAACGGAATCGGAGCAAATCGACCGGTTGCTGTTTCAGGAGCGGCTGGTCGCGCGGCTATCCGGCTTCTTTGGTTTGCTGGCGCTGGTGCTGGCGTGCGTGGGATTGTACGGACTGCTTTCCTATGAAGTTTCGCAACGCACACGCGAAATCGGAATTCGCTTAGCCCTTGGCGCGCACCCGGGAAGCGTGCTCAAGCTGGTCTTGCGCCAGGGAATTATCCTGGCGATTGTCGGAGCCGCCGTGGGCATCGGTGTGGCGCTGGGTGTAACGCGCTATCTGACCTCGATGCTCTACGACGTCCACGCCAACGATCCGATCACTATGATTGGCGTCGCGGTACTGCTCACGATCGTGGCGCTCGCTGCATGCTACATTCCAGCTCGCCGCGCGATGCGCGTTGATCCCATGGTGGCACTAAGATACGAGTAGCGCTTCGCGCAGGTGACTGCCGAAAGTTCACATCGGCAAGCGCATCTTTTTCAGCAGCGCGGTATAGCGCGGGTCCTGGCGGAGGCTTTTCATCAGCGGATCGGTCTTAAATTCGGGTGTGCCGGGGTCACGCTGGCGATAGGAACGATCAAGCCACGCGAAAGCGCTGTCGACTTCTCCGCGATAGGCGTAGGCTTCCGCGATTTGATACGCGGCGTCGTTTTGATGGGTGGCGATGAGCTTTTTCAAGGACTTGTCCGATTCTTCACGCCGGCCAAGCGCATGGTATGCCAACGCTTCACCCGACAATTTCTCCCACTCGCCAGTCTCCTTCTCCATCTCCTCTAACGCCCTCTGCCAGCGTCCTTCGGATAGGAGAATTTGGCCATTAGTGAGGTGAAGCGACGAAAGCTGGGGGTTCAATTCCTGAGCCTTTTGTAGTGCCGCGAGGGCCTCTTTGTTTCGTCCGGCCACGTACAGCTCATAGCCTAACGCCAAATGAAAATTGGCTCGCAGCGGGTCAAGCGCGATCGCCTGCTCGTACAGTCCGATCGCCTCTTTCACCTGCCCAAGGATCCTCGCGAGGTGTGCTCGAGCGCCTAATACCGCAGCGCTACCCGGCTCCAACAGTGCAGCCTTCTTTAGAGAAGCATCGGCGCCTTCCCAATCCCAGTCGTGGTTAATCTGGACCATCGCCAGCGTCATGTAGCCGCTAGCTGAGCCTGCGTCGAGGCCAATGGCTTTCTCCGCGCTCTCGCGGGCCCGTCGGAAACCGTCGGTGCTATCGACCAGAGAGACTCTCGCCAGCCTCTCTAGCACCTGCGATCGTTGTGCCCATGCGGGCGCATACTTCGCGTCTAGCTTGATCGCTTGGTCGGCATAGGCGAGCGCCTTATTGAGATCTTCCCTGTCTTGGCCGCGAGCGGCAAAGTATTGCCCCTGCAGGTAAGCTTGGTACGCTTCCGGATTCGTGCTTCGCGAAGTTGCCGAAACGTCAGCATTGGTGCTGCTCAGTAGTTTTACTTGCAAGGCTTCCGTCACAGCGTGAGCAATCTCGTCCTGTGCTGCGAAAATATGATTGATCTCGCGATCGTAGGTCTCCGACCAAAGTTGAAATCCATCGTCCACCTTGGTGAGCGCCGCGGTGATTCGTACGCGATTGCCTTCCTTCCGCACGCTCCCTTCAAGGACGTTGGCGACCGCGAGCTTATGCCCCACACTGCGCAGATCTTCGTTCTTACCCTTGAACTGAAAGGTCGAGGAGCGAGCGACGACCTTCAAGCCAGGTATCTTCGTGAGATCGGTAATTAGCTCGTCAGCGAGTCCATCGGAAAAATACTCCTGGTCTTTGCCCGGGCTCAGGTCGGCAAAGGGCAGCACAGCGATGGAAGTATTTTTCGGCGAGGGAGCGTGCGCCTTATTTCGAGCGAACCAGAAGTGGCCGCTTGTAGCTGCTGCCGCAACCACCGCCAGCATGGATACCATCGCCAGCTTCCGGAGATGGCTTCTTCCAGAAAGCCTTTGCTGTTCGGAAGGGGCTCCCTCGGGACCTATCTTCTCGTCTGTTGCGTGCGAGGTGAGCAAGTCCGGGGGCTCCGTCGCACTCTCATCTATCACCGCTGCAATGAACCTGTATCCCCGCTTTGTCACGGTTTCGATGAACACAGGTTTATCGGGCCGGTCTCCAAGGATTTTTCGGATGTCCAGAATGTACTTTCTGAGAATTTCTGGGTTGACGTAGGTCTCGGGCCACAGGGCTTCCAGAAGCTCGTCCTGGGTGACGAGCCGTCCCGGGTTTTCCACCAAAAAACGGAGGACGTCGTAGGCTTTCGGGGGGATTGGCACGCGTTCTTCTCCGCGCCAAAGGCAATGGTTTGCCGTGTCAAGCCGGAATGACTGAAAGGACTTCATCTAGCGGACCTGGATTCGCTCACTGCGGAGATTATTTAGAGTATCGAACCGCCACGTTGGGTACGTTACCTGTCCCAAAATGCCTAGACTCCGCGGCTCCCTTCCGGCTAAGCAACCTGTTTTCAGCAGCATGGCTCTTCACAAGGAATCCACGGAAACGGGACGGGAACTTCACACGTGTTTTTGCTCAGTTTCGTACTGTGCGTCCCGACGAGCCAGGTCACGCATTCGTAGCTCGTAGATATTCTCGTAAATAGTAAAGACGTATCGGCCGTTCCGACCGAGAACGTAGGAGGAGCAAGCACAATGGTTCTGATGAATGACGGAGACACAAAGACGCCTTGGGGAATGGCTCGTAATGGCCAGCTGCCAGCGTTGGGGCGGACGCGATTGGCTAGAGAGCTATTTAGCGGCCGTTATCAGCCGGGACAGTCCCTGCAACTTGACAGAATTGCGGAAGAATATGGGATGGACAACGACTCAATCTTGAAAGCCTTTGCTGAATTACAAACACTCGGGATGATCACGCTTGCGGGCAACTTCTCGGCAATTGTCCGTTCTCCGAACCCGAAAGAGATGCAAGAGGCCTATGAGGTACGAGCGGCGCTCGAAGAAATCGCCGGGCGAACTGCGGCGGCGTTCCTGAAAGGAAGCACTGCCGACCTAGTGAACGAATTAGGAGCCATGCGCGCGGCGGTTCGCGATGGCAATCTCGATGCTTGCGTGGAACACGACATTAATTTCCACCGCACCATTTTGAAAGCGTCGCAGAATGACGTTCTAGTTCGCGTGTGGGATACCTTGGCCATCGACTTGCGAATCCGCGCGGTAATCGGAAAGATCTCGGAGGACATGCGCGACGTAGTTGAATCGCACCAACCCATTGTCGACGCCCTCGAGAAAGGCCGAGGCAGAGAAGCCGGCCTCCTGTTGCGGAATCATGTTGAGACGTTCTCGGAGTACATAAAAAAGTCCGAATCGGACTCGGGATTTCACCGGGCGCTGCGCAGGGATTTGGAGGGCGCCAAGGATGTGCAACAGGCGTTCTTCCCGTCGCAAAACCTGTCTATTCCCAGCCTGTCTTGCGAAACTTTTTACAGGCCCGCCAACGACATCGGAGGCGATTACTACGACTTTCTGTTTTTGCGAGAGGGGTGCTGGGGCATCGCAATCGGAGATGTGTCCGGAAAGGGGATCGGGGCGGCCTTGATCATGGCCAGTCTCCAGGCTTCCCTCAGAGCGCAGGCATTGCATCCTCATTCAAACCTGAGCACCCTTATTGGAGACGTCAATCGGCTGGTTTATGAGTCGTCTCCGACAAACTTCTTCGCATCGCTTTTTTACGCGGAATATGAGCCGGCCACGCGGGTGTTGAAATATGTGAATGCCGGCCACAATCCACCAATTGTGCTCCGCCCGCATGATGCACGATGTGAGATGTTCCACTTGAACCCCGGCGGCATGCCAGTAGGAATCTCAGGAGACTCCCGATTCACAACGAAGACGTTTCAGTTAGAAATTGGCGACGTTCTTGTCGCCTATACGGACGGAATCACAGACGTGGAGAACCGCCACGGCGAGCTTTGGGGACAGCAAGGGCTCGAGGCTCTGCTGCGCTCTTGCAGCCAGGGGACGCCAGAGCAAATCATCAAGTGCATTCTGGACGAGCTATCAACCTATGCGGATCGTCTGCCACAACGGGACGATATGACCCTGGTAGTCATGCAAGTGCAAGAGGGCTGCAATGTCTGTAATGCGGGTCTGACTAAGCAATTGGACGCAGGCGCCGAGCATAGATATGCGGGTAAACGTCAGGCCCGTCACGACCCAGCATCAGGGCTCGTGGCGGGTTGGGTGCGGCCACTTCTGCCTGTAGCGTATCCGGCATAGGGAGCGCTACTTTGGCGGAGGGAGAGGCTTCTGCGTAAAGTCGAAGCAGTCGGTCATGCCGTCGGATTGCGCGACGCGCTGGTTCACCGGTGCCAGGCTGAACTGCGTGGCGCAGAACTTGAGCAGGCTCACGTGGGAGTGCAGCACCTTCGAGATGAAGCCACTCTTCGCAAAGGGGCTCAGCACCAGGCAGCCGACCCGCGAGCCGTAACGGAACTGCGTGCCATCCGCAGGCCAAGATTCGACGTTGGGAGGGTCCACGTGGTCTAGCCAACCGCCCCAGTCGTCCCAAGTGATAAAAATTGCCGTGCTGGGCCACAGCCCGCCCTTGACGATGGCGTTGACCTGGTTGACGGTCCACTGCATCCCGTGGGTGACGTTGTCGAGCGGATGCTCGCTCTCGAGGTGGTCGGCGTACACCCATGACACATTGGGGAGTTTTCCTGCGGCGGCATCCGTGGCGAATTGTTGCTGCGGGAGTTTCTGCCTTCCAGCGAGGCTTTTGATGTATTGAAAGGCGTAGCCATTGTAATTCGCCCAAGTCAGCTTGGCCTGATCCAGGCTGGCAGGCAGGGAAGGCAGATTATAGAGCTGCCCGATGGGGCCGCCGCGGTATCCGCTATGGGGGTTGTCGATGACTGGTGAATCGCCCGCAATCAGCATCAGGTGGTTGGGTGTCGAGGGGCCGGCCACGTCGGTGTAGTAGTTGTCGCACAGCGTGAACTGCCGCGCGTAGAAGAAATACGCGGGGGTGTCCGCCTCGACGTACTGCAGGGCGGTCGCCGTCTGCTTGCGCGTTAACCAATGCGCATGAGTGTGGTTCGGGTCCTGCGTCGGCGGGTTGGGCGCATGTGGCAGCTTGGCGCCGTTGGCTCCAGGGAACGTACCGAAGTAGTTGTCGAAACAGTGGTTCTCCTTGATGAGGAACACGACGTGTTGTATCGGGCCCGGAACCGCGCTACCGCCGCCTCCACCCCCTGGCCGCGGCTTGGGCGCAGGCGTTGGCCGTGGCTTGGGCTTGCCCTTTGCAGGAGGTTTTGCTTTTGGCTTGGATTTCGGTTTTGGTTTTGCCTTCGCCTGCGGACGCGTTTTTTTCTTCATGGAACGGAATTTCCTCTTTTTAGTAGTCACCGGCTCGATATTTTAACATCATCTATACACACTCCGTGCCCTCGTTTACCGCAATAGTTTTTGGACGCTCAGCCAATTGCCGATACGAACGCCCCGGTTTTCGCTCAGGGAGTTACTTGGCCTGTTTCTTTGCAAATCGCACGCTCAACACTGTGCCTATTACAGCGATGCCAGCGAAGAAAATAATAAGTGCTGAGTAGTCTCCGCGCGCAACCTTTCCGGCCCGAAACAGGATGTAACCGACGATCAGATTAAATAGCGCCCAGACGACGTTCACCGTTGGCGGAGACAATCCTTTTCCGCGAGGGTGAGCGAATGGTGTTGGGAAACGGTCGCCAGAAATCCCATGCACGAAATGAGGCACGACATTAGCGAGAAACATTCCGGCGAAGAAACAAGCGATGTACTCATACCAGTTCACTGCAGTTTTACCTTTCGGTTCGGGGCGGTTGAGACGCTCCCTACGTCAGCTCGCCGCGGTACTGCCTGCCTATGTTAAGGAACAAGGGACTCCAACGCATCCCGAATAAGCCGTCTATCGACCGAGGCTGTCCGAATCCGGGCCTAAGCATCCCAAAATCGCGCAATGCGTGGCATGAGACACCCTGGCGTATTTGAGTAACACCATCACAGGAAAGAGCTTACATTGATCGGTATGCTGGATTGCTAATTGCATTCCTATGTTCAACATCAGTTCGCGAAGATGAGGCAAAACGGATACAAAACTAGTGTTGCTTCTCTCGTTTGGGAGACTGACTTCCGGGAAGGAAGAGCGAAATTATGCCATTCATTAACGATCTAAGGATTGCGATCCGCTCGCTCGCTCGAAGCAAAGGGCTTGCGCTCACGGTGATCCTGACGCTGGCGCTGGGCATCGGCGCCAACGCCGCCATCTTCACGCTGGTGCGCGGCGTGCTCCTCAAGCCTCTCGTCAACCGCGACGAGGGCCGGCTGATCTACATCCGACAGAGCGCCCCGGGCATCGGCAACGAGAACGAAGCGTTCTCCGTGCCCGAAATCCAGGATTTGCGCGCCAGCGTGAAAACCCTGACGGCGTTCGGCGACTTCTCCGACATCCCTTTCACCATGATCGGCCTGGGTGAACCCCGCGAGGTCGAGGCCGGCGTCGTCGGCGGCAACTACTTCGACGTAATAGGCCTCCACCCTGTCCTAGGGCGTCTCATCGGGCCTCAAGACGACGGTCCCAAAGCTGCCGGCGTCGTCGTTCTCACCTATCGTTTCTGGACCACCACTCTTAGGAAAGATCCTGGCGTCATCGGCAAAACCGTTCTTCTCGGCAGCGGCCTCATGGGAAGTCGATCCGCTACTATCATTGGCGTCCTCGAACCCTCCGTCCCGTATCCCCAGGAGACCGAAATCATCGCCAACGTCGTCACCAGCCCGCACCACCTCTCTGCAACCATGGTGACCGGCCGCGTCCATCGTATGACCGAGCTCTTTGCGCGTCTCGCTCCCGGTGTCACCCTCGATGAGGCTCGCGCCGAGTTGCGCTCCGTCTACGGGGCTATGACCAAAGCCCATCCCGAAGTGTATTCGCACAAGGCGGACTTCCAGATCAGCGCCAAGCTGCTTCGCGACGAGCTCACATCCGGCGCTCGCACCGTCCTTCTCGTTCTGCTCGCCGCCTCCGCGCTAGTCTTCATCATCGCCTGTTCCAACGTCGCCAACCTGATTCTTACACGGACGGTTCGCCGCGAAGGCGAGCTGGCGATGCGTGCGGCGCTCGGCGCAAGCACAGGCGCGCTGCGCCGCATGCTGCTGGCCGAAAGCCTTCTGCTCTGCGGCGCTGGCGCCGCGCTCGGTGTAGCGTACGCGCAGCCGATGGTGACCATCCTGGCCCGCTACGCCTCGCGCTTCTCGGTGCGCGCCCTGGATCTGACCGTTGACAACAGCATGCTCTGGGTAGGAGCGGCGCTGGCCATCGTCGCCGCGGTGATTTTGGCGTTTGTCCCGCGCCTGCCGTCGGCCGATGCTTCGAATGGCATCAGCCTGGCGAGCGGCAGCGTACGGATCACCGGCAGCACCAGCCGCCGCCAGCGGATCTTCGCGGTGACCCAAATCGCCGCATCCTTCGTGCTGCTGGCCGGCGCCACTATGTTGATCACTACGCTGATCGCGCTGCAAACGGCGCATCGGGGTTTCGACACGCGCCAGGTCCTCGTCGTCAACGTTCCCGCCATGTCCTACGGAAAAACGCCTCAGCAAGTCGTCGATTTCTACAAGGAATCGATTCGTCGCGTGGATGCGCTACCCGGCGTCAACACCACCGCTTTCGGCATGGCTGCTCCCTGGCGCGATGCTGGCGTCGGTTTCGGTATGCAATTCTCCGCCGATGGCCATGTTCATGTCCCCAACGAAGACCCTCGCGCGCATATGCGCGTCATCTCTCCTGGATTCTTTGCCTCGCTCGGCGTTCCCATAGTCGCCGGCCGTGATTTCAATGATTCCGACGGCCAAAAGAACGACCCCGTCGTTATCGTCAGTCAGACTCTCGCGCAGCGCATGTTTCCCAATCAGGGTCCCATCAATCGGCATGTCTATTGGACCGATCCCGTGCTGCAATTCGCACCCGGGATCAGCGCCGCGCCGCACCGCATCATCGGCGTGACCGCCGATATTGACGATGAACATGTCATTCCTGAGCCCATGGTCACGGTCTATACCCCCTTTCAAGAGGGCCCAATTTTTGGCGGTCGCCTTTTCATCCACACCGATGCGAACCCTTATTCGCTCGTCGCGCCGGTCACGCGCGTTATTCGCGACATGTCCGCCGATCAGCCCGTCGAGCACGCCGCCACTCTCGAAGACATCCGCGCCGAAGTCCTCACGCCCGACCGTTTGAACTCGCTGGTGTTTGGCGTGTTCGGCGCTGTCGCATTGGTGATCGCGGTCGTTGGCGTCGCAGGCGTGCTGGCGTTTTCTGTCAGCGCGCGGACGCGCGAGTTCGGCATCCGGCTCGCGCTTGGATCGCAGCCGCGGGATCTCCTGAGAGGTGTCATCGCAGAAGGCGCCGTGATGGCTGCGGCGGGCGTCCTCGCAGGCGCGGTATTCGGGTTCGTGGTGGCGCGTTTGGCGGGCAGCTATTTCCTCGACGTGAAGATGCCGGGCGCCTTGCCCGTGGTCCTCTCAGCGTTCGTACTGCTGGCCGCCGCAGTCGTCGCGTCGTGGCTGCCGGCCGCCCGCGCCGCGCGCGTCGACGTCATCCAGGCGCTTCGCGCCGAGTGAAATGCACAGGGCCATCCACCCGTCATTGCACAACGGATTCGAGCCGTAGACCAGATACCGATGTCTGAAATTGTATGGTTGTCAGTAAACGAGTTCGAGCGGTCCTCGTAGACAACTTCAGATCGTTCGCTCTAGAAAAATTAGGTCGCGCAAGGAACTCTTCGGCACGCTAATCGCAGTTGCCTTCAGCGTCGGAGAGGTCTCAAGCCCGTCGCGACTACAGATGAACTTGCGTAGGAGCACTGCGTGAATGGATTGCATCATTTTTTTCTGCGAGCATCTCGAGCGCTCTCCCTTTATACTCTCGGCACTTTCTTGGAAATCTGAACAAAGAGGAATCGAACTATGATTTCATCGCAGAGAACCTTGGTTACTGCCCTATTGATTGCTGCAAGCTCCGTGTGGACGGGAGCACAGGCGCAAGTTCCCGCGGAAAAAGGCGCTGAACAAAAACCCACAGGCAAACACCATGTGCTCCCGGCGAATAAAGACACCGTGCAATGGGGCTGGCTCGATCCCACGGAAAAACCCAAGGTCGTCGTCGACTCCGGAGACACTATATCCATTGAGACGCTGCGCCACTCGATGGACGAGATTAAGCCGGGCGCTTCGATGGAAGAAATCGTGAAGCTTCGCCTGGCGAATCCCGGTGGCGGGCCGCATTCCGTGACCGGACCAATCTACGTAAATGGCGCGGAGCCGGGCGACACGATGGAAATCCGGATCAAGAAAATCGTCATGAAAGACTCCGGCTTCAATTTCAATCTTCCCGGCAAGCAGTTTCCCACCGTCGGATTGCTGGCCTCCGAGTTTCCCGAAGGCCACGTGCAGTATTTCAAGCTCGACACGAAAACGATGACCACGGAATTTAAGCCGGGGATAATCCTTCCTCTGAAACCTTTTCCCGGGACCATCGCCGTCGGCCCGGATCCGAACGAGCCAAAAGAGAAAGCCGGGCCTCCGATCCACGACGCGAAGGGCCGCACCAGCACTCTGCGACCGTGGAAGAACGGGTCGAACATCGATGTGAACGAACTGCAAGTGGGCTCGACGCTTTATTTCCAGGTGTTTCAGAAGGGAGGGTTGATCTGGACGGGAGATTCGCACTGCCTGCAGGGGAATGGCGAAGTGAACCTGACCGGCCTGGAATGTTCCTACAAGGAGATCGAAATCCAACCGATCGTGCGGAAGGATCTTCACATCGATTGGCCGCGCGCGGAGACCTCCGCGGAGTGGATTTTCATGGGATTCGACGAGGACTTGAACGAAGCCATGAAGATTGCGGTGCGCGAGACAGTGAATTTCCTGGCGGAACAGAAGATGGTGCCAATGTCGCGGGAAGAAGCCTATTCACTTACTTCGATGGTCGGCGATTGCCGCGTCTCCCAGGTGGTGGATATCCGCAAAGGCGTGCACTGCATGATCCCCAAGTCAATTTTCACGAACAGGTAGCGATTTCCTGTCTGCTCGAGAGCGAGGAAATTTCGCTGGTTGCCGGTTGCCGACGTTAAGCCTCTTCTTGCCGAGCGGCTACGGTTTAACAGCAGCCCATGCGAATCTGGCCGTCCACCACGGGCGGACCGAAGGCCTGCTTCGGAATCGGAGCGCCGTGCAGCGTCATCCAGCAGCGGCGACCGGCATCGATCAAGACCAGAATCACGCCCACGACGAACATCGACATTAAGATGGAATCGAGGTAGCCGGTGAACATCTTGCCGGGCACCTTGGTTAGCGGCCAGAAGATGTTTTGAATAGACAGCACGCCTGCGGTGAGTGTAGTCACGCCGACAAACAGCATCGGCACCGCGGTGATCCAAGCATATTTTGCTTTTCCCATGTTGATCAGAAACGTGGTGCTCACGGCCAGGGCGATGGTCGCAAGCAACTGGTTCCCGGTACCGAAAAGCGGCCACAGCGTCGAAATGGAGCCCGTATAGATCAGATACCCCCAACCCAACACCACAAGTGTAGTCGTGACCAGATTTCCGGGAACCCACTTCGCATTGGCAAAGGGTGTGTGAACCTTCCCCAAGAGTTCTTGCAAGACGTAGCGGGCCACGCGAGTGCCGGTGTCAATGGTCGTGAGGATGAACAGGGCCTCAAACATGATGGCGTAGTGATACCAGTAGCCCATCAGCCGGGCCATTCCGGGCAGCCCACGAAAAATCTGCGCCATGCCCACCGCCAGGGAAACTGCGCCGCCCGTGCGGCCGGCAAGATTCTCGCCCACTTCGGCTGAGAACATGTTGAGGTTTACGCTATGCATTCCCAGTTTTGCAAAAGCGTCCGGCGGAACGTTAATCGCGAAGTAGTCTCCCGGAAAAAGCGAGCATGCAGCGATCAGCGACAGTACCGCCACGAGGGATTCCGCCACCATTGCTCCGTAGCCGATGAAGCGGGCGTCCCTTTCTTTATCGAGCATCTTGGGTGTTGTGCCCGAACCGACAAGCGAATGGAAGCCCGAAATCGCACCGCAGGCGATGGTCACGAACAGGAAGGGGAAGAGCTTCCCCTTGATGATCGGTCCGCCTCCGTGGATGAACTGGGTCACGGCGGGGAATTTGATGTCGGGATGCACGATGATCACGCCAACAACCAGAATCGCGATCGTGCCGAGTTTCACGTAGGTTGAGAGATAATCGCGCGGCTCCAGGAGGAACCATACGGGCAGCACCGAGGCGACAAACCCGTATATCGCCATCAGCAGAGTGATTTGGTGAGGGCTGAAGGTAAGGTGCGCGGCAAACGGCGTCATGGCGATGAAGCGCCCTCCGACTACGGCGGCGATCAGGAGCAGCACGCCGATTGCGCTCGGAACGGCAACCTTGATTTGTCCTGGCGTGCTCTTGAACATGTACAGGCCCATGAAAATACCGATCGGGATTGTCATTCCGATGGTGAACACGCCCCAGGGACTATTCGCAAGCGCGTTCACCACCACGATTCCAAGCCCAGCTAGCGTCACTAGCAAAATGAATAGGACCGCAAGCATGGCCACCAGGCCGGCAAACCGGCCGATTTCCGTCCGGGCTATCTCCGCCAAGGAGCGCCCTCCATGCCGGACAGAGGCCACCAGGACCATGAAATCGTGCACGCAGCCAGCCAGCACCGCGCCAATCAGGATCCAGAGGAATCCCGGAGCAAAACCAAATTGCGCGGCAAGTGTCGGCCCAACAAGTGGCCCGGCTCCGGCAATCGCTGCAAAGTGATGCCCGAACAGCACAAGCTTCGGCGACGGAACATAATTGTGTCCATCTTCAAAAGTGTGCGCGGGAGTGGTTCTGCGGTCGTCCAGCGCCAGCACTTTAGCGGCAACGAACGCGCTGTAGTAGCGATAGGCGATCGCGTAAACGCAAAGCGCACCGAGAATTGCGGGGAGGGTATTCATACTCGTCTCCTTCCATCGGGAAACTCGATTTCAGGCAGAACTTGTTACCCACATCCATGGGTTGCAGCGCAAGTTTTTTCCCTGTCGTACTCATCTTCTCACGAGCAATTCGAATTTCTAGAAACGGGCCAGTTGGAAAACGCACTTTAGCTAGTTCACGGAGCGTGCGCTTGAAAACGCCCGCTCCGTGACGTGGACGATGTTAGAACGTGAAAATGGGGCCGGCTTCAAAGCGGAGGTCGTGCCAGATCCGAGCGGGGAAGCCATTGAAAAGAGGCAGTAGCCCAGTCGAGCCTGGCAGGGCGTGGGTTTGGAAGTACGATTGTTCGTAAGAGAAAGTCACCCAGTTGTTAAGCTTGTAGTACAAGGCACCCATGTACATAGCACTCTTATCTCGCGTGCCCCGGGCGCCAGGGGCCAGCATCCGGCGAACATCGCGGGCCTTGGCGAAGTCTTGGCCATGCCAGAAATAGAGCGACCAGCCGGCATTGCGACCGCTCGGGTTGGCGTTAAATATGCGAGAGAGTGGGATACCGAGGCCGACGAAACCGCCCTGGCTGCGCACTGGACGCTCAGGAGCGACGACCGGAGTCCCGTTCGCGTTGAGGCCGAAGACGACGTTGGATGCCCCGTCGACCGACGCTACGGTAGTGGTTCCGGTAAGTCCAAAGGTGTCGTTGAAGTTCGAGAAGAGCTGACCGCCGAAGTAAAATCGCAGATCGCTCCCGTTGTAGTACTTTCCGATTACTGTAGCAAAGCGGGTAGGGAGTTGGAATTCACCCGTCCACGCGGCCGTATCGCTGCTGACCGCTGCGCCGTTTGGGAAGGCCGCTTGAAATGCCGCTGCCGCAGGCACTGCGGATTTCAGGACAATCGCCGTACGCTGCCCTTGCTCGCCGCTGAAAATAATCTGAGCGGGAGCTACGCCCTCAGCATGATCCAGTTGGAACTGCGCGACGATTCGGCCTTGCACCTCAGGCCGGCCCGAATCGGCGCCCTGGCGTTCGCCATAGCCAAGCTGGTTGGCGACACCGGTGACGGTGAGAATGCCGGTCGCGGTTTGCACATTTGCTGGCACGTTACCAAAGGCTGGGTAGACCACGGCGAATTCGGGCATCAGCTTGAAACCACCGCCGAAGTCGTGGGTCCAACCTATGCGCATCTGGGGCGCGCGCTCCCAGAGAACGCCGAAGCCGATTAACGTGCCAGTGGTTTCGAGGGTGTACGGAAGCGTGGAAGAGGTAAAGGGCGTCCAATCCTGGCCGGCAACAAGGTTGACGCTGTTCCTGTCGCTGAACCTGTAGTCGATCCGCCCATAGGCCAAGCGGATGCTGAACATGCTGGAGCGTATGGTGCCGATATTCCTATTGTCAACGCGGCTGAAGTTTCCTTCAAAGTCGCCTTCGATTCTTCCTGTAATGGTGAACTTCGGAGACGGGTCGAGCCATTCGATGTTGGTGCCAATGCGCGTAGCGCGAGCTCTCAGGTGAAACTCGGGTGCGCCCTTGGGGCCGGTGTCGGGCGCGAGAAATCCCGGGAGCGGGAAATCATCGCCGTTAGGTGAAGAGCTGTCGTGGATGACCGTGGCTTTGATGAAGCCATAAGGGGTGAAGCGAATCGATCCAACTTTGAATGCAGGCGTGCCCGCTTCTCGAGGAAGTGGGCCTACCGGAAGGTAGCGGATTGGCGTAATGGCCGGGATCACGGACGGAGCAGAGGAAGCCGCTTGATCGGAAGGTGGATTCGCCGGTGGTGCTGCGTTTGAAAGCGAAGATAGACTCGCTCCGTTGTTGACGGGTACGCGGTAGACAGCTGCGATTTGAGTCGGACCGCTCGTTCCCGCATTGGAAGCGTTGATCACGCTCGGTGCGCCCTCGGTCTGATCATAATCGGCCTGCGAGATTACACCTTTCATGAGGAGTAGTTTTGCCAGCCGCCGATCTGCTTCACCAGGAGAGGACGCATGACTGATTTGCACCACTTCGTCCGCGGTTAAGATGCCCTTTGCTTCCAAGACGCGGACCAGCGGACTGACAGCAGAATTATTGTCCACCGGCTGCTGCGCCCAGCCGCGATCACACAAGGCAAGTGTTGCCAACAAACACAAAAACGAACCCACCCATAATGGTTTCCTTCTCATCTCGAATACCCCCTGTGACTCGGCATTGGATTGCCGGTCAGGTCTTCAGACGTGAAAGGGCCCCAGAACGTCCAGTTCATATACGGCAGTACCCGTATTGTCAACAAATCTGTAATGACCTCCATGCCATGTAAGAGGTCATATTGGAATTAGAGAGCAGTGGGCGGGTTATTAGGTTAAGGGTGGAGGCGCGGTGTCTTGGGATTCCGCTAACAAGATTTCCGTTTGTCAGAATGATTTACTCATGGCGAGCAATCGGCGG
>Ga0209240_1000053_pt1 | contig 40696 bp, 34 predicted proteins | sample GraSoi_2013_80cm_FD_185828 | JGI IMG/M metagenome (GOLD analysis project Ga0209240, IMG submission 185828) | Grasslands soil microbial communities from the Angelo Coastal Reserve, California, USA - Sample 9_17_2013_80cm (SPAdes) (version 2) | ecosystem: Environmental > Terrestrial > Soil >...
GGTTCTTCCGGGTTTAGCGTGGGATTTTTGATTAGGGTAGCAGTGAGAGTTTTCCGCAACAGAACAGGATACGGATACGGTAATTAGCGAAGCTGCGGAAGCCACGAGCAGCATGGCGTAGGGCTTGGATTTTGGAGTTGAAGCCTTCGGTCACTGCGTTGGTAATGGGATGAAGGATGTAATTGAGCAGTCGCTCAAGATGGCTACGCAACATTTTGGCCACCACTTTGAGCTGAGGGATACGGCTGCGAATGACCCGGCGGTACCAAAAGTTAAAAAACTCTTGGGCGGCTTCCACACTGGGGTTTTGCCAAAATGAGGCGAACAGTTCTTTAGCCAGCCAGGCCCGAGCCGCTTTAAGCTCACTGCGCACTAAGAACTGGAATTGTTCTTTGCGTTCTGGGCTGAGTCGCTCGGGCCGCATTAACCACCATTGCCGAGTGCCTCCCAGACGCCGATCGCCCTTTTTGAGCAGGGCTTGATGTTCTTTACGTCGGATCAGATCAATGGCCTGATTGAGTTCTTGGCTGACGTGAAATTTATCGTAGACGATGCGCGCTTGGGGCACCCAGATGTGGGTGGCCGTTAGATAGGCATCCCACATATCCATCGCCACCGCCTCAACGCTGTCGCGTTGGGCTTGGCTCAAGCCCAACCAAAGCTCCCGCGTGGCCTCATAGCTTCGGCTTAAAGTCACTTCCAAGACTCGGCTAGTGTCCAGATCGCACAGTAGACTGATGTAGCTTTGACCATGAGCGAAACTCTTCTCGTCTAAGCCAACATAGCGTAAGGCTTCGATTTGGCGCCGTGCCAAACCTCGCTCCACGGCTCGCTCCATGATCTGTTGGGCTTGGTCCCAGCTAATGCGCAATAGCTGACAGCCTGCCTGCAAACTGGCGCTGGCCAACAATACCCGAATCGAAAAAGCTTCAAACATACTCGTAAAACGACTCCGATCTTCGGCCCAAGGTACCCGCACCATCTGCGTCGAACCGTCCTCGTAACGCACCCGTGGCACCTTGGCCCTGACCCAGGTCTTACATTGGCAGGTATCCAAATGCCGCCACCGGCGCTCCTCGTATCCATGGATGTGGGCTCTCTTACCAGTCTCATCCACCCATTCGACCGCTTCGCAGCTGACTTCCACCTCGACGCGTTGATGCTCTAAATCCAACTCCACTCCCGTCACTTTCCAGGGCGCTTCCACCCCCAACAATCGTTGATAGAAATCCTTCTCATTCACCTCCCAACCTACCAAACTCCCGCTTGCCTATCCCACGCTTTTCCCGGAAGAAGCATTACTGATTACTGATTACTGATTACTGATCACTGATCACTGATCACTGATCACTGATTACTGATTACTGATCACCTGAGCTGTATCCTCTCGTGACTATCAAAAGCGCTGGTATCCGACAAAATCACGCGATCGCCGGGAGTTAAGCCGTTCATGATTACCACCTTAGTGGCGGAGCCTCGGCCTAGCTGTACCTTAGTCCTGGTCGCGGTGACGCCGTCTGCGCTCAAGCGGAATAAGCCGATAGTGGAATCATCCTGGCCGAACGCCGGCCGGCCCACGTAAACTGCATCGGCTAAGCTTTCTAGTTCGATAGTTCCCTCTACGCTTAGGTCTGGCCTTGCGCCTTTGGGTAATTCGAGCCCGTGAAAGGTAACATCAACTAATACGGTTCCTTCTCTGACTGCCGGATCGATCCGGGAGACTTTGCCGGTGACGATACTACCGTTGCGCATATCCACTTGCGCAGTCTGTCCGATCGCGATATCCCGCGCTTGCGTCTCCGGAATCTTGATTTGCGCCTTCAGCTTGGCGTTATTTGCTACGCGGGCGAGGTTGGTGCCGGCGGGCACGCGTTGCCCGACATCGACAGCAATTTGCTGCAGAACTCCGTTCATCCCGGCACGCACCTGCAGCGCATCAACTTGGCTATGACGCAGGCCGGCTTGAGCTTTGGCCTGGTCCAAATCCGTTTGCGCAACCGCCATTCTTGGTTCCATCGATCTTTTGGCAAATTCGTAACGCCGTTGTTCTACCTCAAAGTTTGCTGACAACTCGACCGCAGCGATTTGCGCTTTCTTGTAATCGAGATCGGAAATCAGCCCCCCTTTGGCCAACCGTTGGTCGGCATCTAGCTCAGCTTTGGCGGTATCGCGATCGGCCTGCGCTTTGGTCAGTGCGGCCTGCCTCTCTAACAGCTCTCCTTCCAACTCCGCTTGAAGTTGGGTTAATTTAGCTTGAGCGCTCTTAACCGCCGCGTCGGAATCACGCCCTTCCTGCTCCAACTCGGCGCTACTCAGAATGAGGATGACTGAGTCTGCGGTCACTTCGGTTCCGGGCCATATCACGATCTGTTCGACGCGAGCATCAGTCCGAGCTGGAACCCAGCGGACGTCTTCCGGAACCAAAGTTCCAATTCCGCGAACATCGCGAATCAGCGGTCCGCGAGTCACAGTATCGATCCAAACCGAACTACGGTCGACCGCCGGCAGAGCGGGTTCGAGCCGAGAGACGAAAACAGTTGCTCCCGTCACCAGCGCCGCCGCCAACAAAAGCAGCAACACATTTCTACGCCATTTCCGTTCGCGGTACCCGATCCGCGGAATATCCATCCGGGACCCGCCCGCCGGGACAGTAAAACCTGCTTCTGCTTTCTTTTTTGGCAGCACGCGGATTGTCACGGTTAGGTCGTTTGCTGTGGGTAAGTGGGCTGAAGATGCTGTTGTTCACAGACGACTGAACCATCTTTTTGAGCGCCAGATTGGGCAGCCGCCGGGGTGATCTGACTCAGGCTCAAAAGAATGCTGATGGCGCTGCTCGCCGCGAACACAGCCCATACCGCTGATTCCGCGTAACCGTTGCCACGAACTGCTCGTTGGGATTCACGTTGAAATTCCATGATCGGAGAGAAAGGGATGATTTTCATAATTGCAGCCTTCGTCCATCTCATAGGCATTTGGCGTGCCACGCCGAAATCTACTTCATAAGTAGCTTTCGATGAATTGCTTACAAAGATAGACCAATTTCGCCTCTCTCACGAAATGATCTCAAAATAGGATTTAGATTCTCAATTTGAGACGTACTTCGATTGGACGAAACGGCGAATGGGCGACCGGGGGCGATCAAAGGCGCGAAGCGCCAGAAAGAATTTAGCCTAGGCTGAGTCCGCGAGGCCTAGGTACGGATGGAGAAGAATGGCCCAGCGCTGAAAGCGTGCAAGAAAGAAGCGTTTCGGCAGAAGGGATAATTTCATCTGAGAATTCGCCGTACGCGTCGATGTAACGGCCCGCGCAAACGATAATCGTATTCTGTCGCGCCTTCAGCGCTGGTCGCTCTTACTTGGACATTCCTAGGCCTCGAAGACTCAGCCTAGGCTAAAATCTTTTCAGCGCTTCGCGCCTTTCGTCGCCGCATCGCCGTTTCGCCGTTTCGCCGTTTCGCCGCATCGCCGTTTCGCCCACTCACCTCTCCTTCACGCCCAGCAGCGGTAAGCGCAGTTCGGCGATACAGCCGACAATTCCGTCGGTTCGATTTTCGAGGGACAGGCTGCCGCCGTGCGCTTCTGCGATTTGCCGGCTTAGAACCAGACCGATACCGGAACCACTCGACTTAGTCGTAAAGAACGGAACGAAAAGGTTTGTCGGGTTCGCGATACCGCTACCCTGATCGATGACTTGGATCAGCCATTCGTTTTGGGAACGGCTCCAATCGATTTCCACAGCTCGACCTTTTTCCAGGCTGGCATCGACAGCGTTCCTAACCAGGTTGATTAGGAGTTGTTCTATCTGGTCTCGATCAATGTTGACCACCGCTTTTTCGGTCGAAGTTGTTTTCACGGAGAGACGGGTCTCTAAAGCCGCGACTTGGCGGACAATTAACCCAAGTTCGACCGGCCGTAACGTTGGCGGCGGCAACCGGGCCAGCCGGGCATAAGCGGTCATAAAGCGACCCAAAGCGGAAGCGCGATCCCGAATAATTCCCATCCCGCCTTGAAGATCGCCCTCCCAGGATCCCGGTCGAGTAGCCGGGTTTTGCGTCAGCAGGTCGCTGAGACTTTCGGCAATCGACTGAATCGGAGCTAGGGAGTTGTTAATTTCGTGGCCGAGCACTCGGATCAATCTTTGCCAGGCAATCCGTTCCTCCTCGCGTAAAGCGCGTCCGAGATCAGTTAAAACTAACAATTGATGCGGGCGGCCGCCTTCGCGAAAAGTAGTGCGACGCAACCCCCAGCGGGTTCCGGATCGGCCGGGAAAATCTCGATCGATTAATTGGACCGGATCGCCGGCCAGACAGTCATCCAAACCCAACTCAACCGCGTCATGTCCAAGAGCGTGTTCCTCCGCGCGCATAAGCAAATCAGCGCCAGCCGGATTCATCAATCGAAGTTTCCCTTTATCATCGAAGGTAAATACGGCGATTTCGACGGCATCAATCACCGCTTCCAGTAGGGACCTGGCTTCGGTGGCTTGTCGTCTTTCGACTAACAATTGGTCGCCTAACGCATTGACTTCCCTCATTACTTCGCCCAGAGAATCAGCTTGGCGAGCGGCGCGAGCGCGCAGCGAGTAATCGCCTTCCCGAAGTGCTGCCAACAAGTTTGTTAAGGTGCGAATAGGAAAAAGGACTTGTTGCCGAACTCCTAAAACGGCCGCAATCCAAATTCCCAGGGTTGCACCACCAATGGCGAGCCGGACTGACCACGGCCAGCTTGAATGCCAGAGCAGGAACCAGGTTGCGGCAACTGCCGGGCCTCCGGCCACAAAAGTAAGAACCTGGACCGAGCGCTCAAATGGTAAATTCCGCCAGCGAAGCCAGGGACGTCGGGAGGAGTCGTGCATGCGAAACCACAGTAAAGGAGTCAGGAGCCAGAATCCAGGAGCCAGGAGGTCAGGGGTGCGAGACGACCAGGGATATCTCTCGAATGCGACCTATGGGACTTATGTGACCTATTGGTCAAGTCTCATCAGTCCTATAAGTTACATAAGTCCGATTGGGTCGCTTGTCCCCGATAGTCTTAGAAGCCCAAGTCCTCCTGGCTCCTGGATTCTGGATTCTGGCTCCTCTGCCCTCACAGCCCGTACTGCTGCAACCGCCGGTAGAATGTACTCCGGCTAAGACCAAGGGCTTCGGCAGCGCGGCGAGCGTTACCGCCGTACCGGTTGAGCGCTTTTTTGATGAGTAACTTCTCGATGTCTTCCAGAGTCATTTCATCGAGGCGCGAAGGATCCGAAACCGCCTGTCCTCCGACGTCGGCCAAACCGAGATCCGGAGGCCGGATCTGAGAACTGTCCGCCATCAAAACCGCGCGTTCGATGGTGTGATCGAGCTCTCGCACGTTCCCCGGCCAGCGATGGTAAGCGAGCGCTTTCTCGGCCGCGGGATCGATCCCATCAAACCGTTTACCATACCGGCCCGAATGACGTTCTAAGAAATGTTGGGCCAAAGGAACGATGTCTTCCGGACGGTCACGCAAAGGCGGAATCTGAATCTCGACGGTTCGCAATCGAAAATAGAGGTCACGGCGGAACCGGCCTGCTTCCACCTCGGCTGGTAAATCCGAGTTAGTCGCCGACAAAAGCCTGACACTGGCACGCCGGGTTTTCGAGGAGCCTAGTCGCTCGAACTCGCCGGTTTCAACGGTGCGCAACAGTTTGGCTTGTTGTGAGAGCGGGATATTCCCGATCTCATCGAGGAATAAAGTTCCTCCGTCCGCAATTTCGAAGCGGCCGGCGCGCTCGTTCTTAGCATCGGTGAAGGCTCCCTTCATGTGACCGAATAATTCGCTCTCAAACAGATTTTCGTTCAGGCCGCCCATGTTAACCGTCACAAACGCCTTCTCCGCCCGCTGACTAGCCGCATGAATCGCTCTGGCCACAATTCCTTTGCCCGTCCCGTTTTCGCCGGTCACTAGGACATTGGCATCCGACGGCGCTATTCGTTGAACGGTCTCAACCACGGCACGCATTCCCGGCGACTGAGCAATCAGGCCGCTAGTCGCCAAGGCCGATCTACGATTCGCGATTAGCCCGGCGTCTCCCCGGAGAACCTGGTTTTCAGATTCCAAACGCTGCCCGCGCTGTTCCGCTGCCGAAAAATCGATCTGCGTTCGCACGATGGCGATCACGCGGGCGTTTTCCCACGGCTTTTGAAAGAAATCACGGGCGCCGGCCCGCATAGCCGCGACGGCCAAATCAACGGTGGCCCATGCCGTCATCACTACAATAGGCGGGGCGCCTTCAATCTTTTTGATCTGCGCGATTAGCTCAAGACCTTCCTGACCGCTCGTCGTGTCCCTAGCATAATTCAGATCCAACAAAATCAGGGCGATCTCATTGTTCTCGAGCGCTTGCAGCACCTCTTTAGGAGAAGTCGCTAACAAAACCTCGTACCCTTCCTTAACGAGAAAAATCCGGAGAGCCTCCCGGACAGCGGCTTGGTCATCTGCGATCAGGATACGGTTCAAGGTTAGCGGTTGGCGGTTAGCGGTTAGCGGTTAGCGGTTAGCGGTTGGCGGTTGACGGTTGACGGTTGGCAGTTGGCCGTTGGCGGTTCCAATCGTTTCTCGTCCTCCCGCCTTCGCCAAGCGACTCGACTGAGCTCGCCGAAGTCCTACGGCGCGGCAAGCTGTCCTCGAAAATGGTTGTGTTGGTCTGCTGTTTGCGAATCGCAGTTCGGGCTGTGTCGATCTCGGAAACAACGTTCATTGAGAAGTGCGTCAAAGCGTACGGGTGACCACTAGAAACACCCATCCGCGACCAAATGGCAAACAACTTCTGGTGGGTCGTGCACACAATGGTGCGCCGCACAGGTCGCCTTTCTCTTTCCAGACGACTGAAACCACGAACTCCAAACCGCTGGGCCGGACAACACGTTCGAGGACAGCTTGCCGCGCCGTAGGGGTTCGGCGAGCTCAGTCGAGTCGCTTGGCGAAGGCGGGAGGACGACGACGAGGACCAGAACAAATGGGACGGCCAACCGCTAACCGCAAACCGCAAAAACCGTGAACGGTGAACCGTGAACTGTGAACTGTGAACTATTTAGTACATGGTACACCAGGTGCTATAATTTCTGGTCTTATGGTCAAATCCGGGACTAAAGAGGAATCGACAGAGCCAACGAACGCGCCGAAATCGCCAAACGCTATCCCCGTTTATCGAGTGGGTATCCCCTTTTTCGGATCTACCCGACAATTTCGACAGAGCCCTTTCCAATTCCATTTGGAGGGTTACCATCGGCACGGCCCAATTTATAGGACTCGAATCGACGGGAAAAACTGGATCGTGTTATCCGGACTCGAAGCCAATGATTTGATTTGGCGTAAGACGGATCTTTGGAGTTACCGGGAAGCCAATGCCGCATTCGCCGAACAGCTCGGGCCGGGGCATGTGACCCAACTGGATGGGGATCCGCATAAGAAAAGGCGCCAACAGCTAAAGCCGGGCTTTAAGATGGAAGCGGTGATGCGCTATTTGCCGCAAATGGATCAAGCCGCGGAGGAGCTACTACCGGCGATGTGTGATCGGCCGATTAATATCACAGACGCATTTGCCGAGTTAATTCTGCTGATCACCTCGCGAACTACTTTCCGCTGTTCACTCCCGCCGGAGATGGTGAGTACGATGAGCCATTGGGAGCATGACTTTATTTACGGGACCAGCCTGGGCTGGAAGCGTCATCTCTATTATGGACGGCCGATTTATCGCCGGATGAAGAAAGCAGTGTTTGCGGAGTTAGAAAGGATTCTGGACGAGCGCCTAAAATCTAAGGAAGAGCCGGAGGACAACCTAACTGCGATCATCAAGGCAAGCCGAGATGCTGGTCAGACCGTGAACCGTTGGGAGTTAATTAACACGATCTATTTAATCCTGCTTGCCGGTATTCATAATACCTCGAATCTGATCCATTGGTGTCTCCTCTATTTATCCGGTGACCAAGCTTGGGCACAAGAGCTACGCGACGAACTCAGCCAGTGGGATACCGCTGATTTCAAAGGGATGGGTCATTTTCCCAAGTTGAAAGCCACCATCCAAGAAGTTCAACGGTTACGTCCTGGCGCGATTATTCATCGGCTGACTGCGGCTCGAGATTTCGAGTTTAATGGTTACTTGACACCGCAAGGCGCAGAAATCATTCACGTAAATACGCTAGTTCATTTTCTTGATTCTGTTTACGAGGAACCGTTTCAATTCAATCCAAGAAGATATCTTGGTGGACGAACTTACCCGCCGAAAGCAAACGGGTTCTTCGGTGGTGGGACGCATATTTGTTTGGGAATGAATTTAGCGCTGGTGCATACTCCGCTTATCTTGGCGAATGTCATGCTTGATTACGAATACCGGTTCGTATCCGATCCGACCATGCAGGTCCCGCTGAGTTTGGGCCAAAATCAGATCCGCAACCAGATTCCCGCCGTGTTTACGCGGAAAAGATCTGTCGCCAGTTGACGAATCAGTTGACATCCTAGCCGCTCTTGTTAAAGATCTTTTAGTTTCACGGCGGAACTTATTGAGATCTCGGCCTCTTTACAGAGGCCTCGAGAAAGCGCCGCGACTTTTCGAGTTAGCGACGTTTTCCCGAAAATTTCTTTTGTAACTCAGAACCTCAATTGATCGTAATTACGATAGTAAGTAGCGCGTAAGGGGCGGCTCGACACATTTGCGAATGTTACCTGGATGTTGTCGTTTTTGTTTCTGGCGCATGCCTGGTTGACAAATTTCGTTTATAGACCAGTACATTTTTTAATCTTCTAACGGCCAAAACGCAAGGATGCGGAGCGCCGGAGGGATGCAGTAAGGCAGTACAGTATGATGAAGCAACGGATTGCTCTAATCATTGGGGTCTCCGGCCAAGATGGCGGATATCTAGCCGAATTCCTTTTACGGAAAGGCTATAAAGTCTATGGCGCCTCACGCGACCATGAAGTGGCATCTTTCTCGAATCTTCTTGAATTGAGGATCAGAGACCAAGTTCAGGTTATATCGCTGGCGTTATCTGATTTTCGGAGTGTGGTGACCGCGCTGCAAGTCGCGCAGCCGGATGAAATCTACAATTTAGCGGGCCAAACGTCGGTGAATCTTTCATTCCGCTATCCGGTCGAAACCTTCGAAAGCATCTCGGTGGGCGCGATTAATATCCTCGAATGCTTACGCCTGTTTAAACATCCGGCCAAACTCTACAACGCTTGCTCGAGCGAGGTATTTGGCAACACGACTACTCCAGCTACTGAGGCAACACCGTTCCGGCCTCGCAGTCCTTACGCTACGGCAAAGGCGGCGGCTCATTACGCCGTTGCTAACTACCGGGAAGCCTATGACTTATTCGCCTGCTCAGGCCTGTTATTTAATCACGAATCGCCACTTCGCCCTCCCCGATTTGTTACTCGGAAGATTGTCAGTACGGCAGTCCGGATTGCTCACGGCTCATCAGAGCGCCTCCGGCTCGGTAACCTTGGAGTACGCCGAGATTGGGGTTGGGCACCTGAATATGTGGAGACAATGTGGCTGATGTTGCAACAACTATTGCCGGAAGATTTCGTAATTGCTACCGGCAGCACGTATTCGCTCTCGGATTTCGTGCGAGATGTCTTCGATATCTTAGGACTGAATTGGCAGAATCACGTCGATGTCGATTCGTCGCTGCTACGGCCAACCGACGTCGAATACAGTGTCGGTAATCCGGAGAAAGCAGAAGGCCAGCTGAATTGGAGGGCACGAACGAAGACTTCCGACATGATCCGGAAACTCGTACAGGCAGAACTGGAGCGGAACGTCTTACCGGAAATCGATAGAGAACTTTCTTATCCCACCGGCAAGCTCGGCCATGAAATGCTGGCTAATCACCGGTAGCAAAGAATTATGCTGAGCCGAAGCAGTCAAAGCGGTAAACGGCTGGTAGCAGTCGACTTAACCCCTATGTTGCCGGGCGGCGAGAACGGAGGGCTAAAGATCGCTGTTTTGGAATTTCTCTCCGGTTTGGTGACGGATTACTCGCATCGGTTAGCTTTTATCTTCTTAGTCACAACCGATGCCGCCGGAGAAGCGACCGAGCGGTTTGGTGAGACCGGCGAGATCGTGCTGATACCTTCTCCCGCTGGGCGTTCTGGTCTGCGGCAGGCGTTCTTCCAAGAATTTCTGGTTAAGCCCAAGGTACTCCGGACACTAGCTCAGAGGCGTATCGATATCCTCTACTGTCCATTCGGCTTCATTAATTTCGAGGCGACCTCAGCCCCCATCATCGTTACGGTAGCAGACTTGCTGCACCGTGACTTCCCCTACTCACTCGATTGGAGGAATCGGATCTGGCGTGACGTGCAATTCCGCAAACTAACCATGCTGGCAAGCAAGTACCAGTTGCTGTCGAATTTTTCAGCTGACCGGCTCCGGGAAAACTACAGGGTACCGCGAGAGAAGATTTTTGTGAACTACCAGCCTGTGCATCGGCGGTTGGTTAATCGCGACTCGGAGACAATTACGCTAAACGGTCGGCCAAAGGTGACGGAACACTTCCCCGATTACTTCTTCTACCCGGCTAACTTCTGGGTGCATAAGAACCATGAAACCTTATTAATTGCCTATCAACGTTATCTGAGGAAAAGCGGTGGATCAGGCTGGGAGCTATGGCTGACTGGCGAGTTCCACGAAAGATTACGCTCCCTCCACCGGTTTGCGACCGATCTGGGAATCTCCAACAAAGTAAGATTCCTGGGCTATGTACCCGTACCGTCACTGAGCCAAATTTATCAACGAGCGGGCGCCATTGTGTTCCCTTCTTTGTATGAAGGCTTCGGCATTCCCCTGGTTGAAGCCATGAGCTTTCATAAACCGGTGATCTGTGGACGAGATGGCAGCATGGCGGAGATAATGGGTAGCGCTGGATTCTATGTAGATGGCAGAAAGCCTCTAGAACTGTCGGCAGCCCTTTATGACATTGCTAATGACCCGGCGTTGCGCGGCGAACTCGCCCGCCGTTCCGCCGAACGAATCAGCGAGTTCTCGTTTGAACGCGAGGTGGACACCTTTGCCGATGTCATACTAGGCATGCCTCGAATCAAAAAACGGATGATGTACCAACTGTTTAATCGACTCCATGCGTGCATCGCCAACGCACAATATTGCGCAGAGGTAATAATGCGAGACGTCATTCATCGAGTTCTGGGGGAGCAAACTTCAGTCTCCTGAGCCATTAAACCGGGCAGCGACCCGCGATTTTTGTTTTAGCAACCATGATGCAAATAGGACTAGACGTCGCCCAGACTTGTGTTGAGCGTTACGGACCGGGTTGGGTTGCGGATCAAATCGCGCGCGCGTTGGTTGTTAGCTACCCAGAAGACCGCTTTTACCTTTACCACCAATTCGGTCATTGGCGTAATCGCAGCACCCGTCGCGGCACTCGGATCGAAAGCCCTAACGCAGTATCGCCCTTTCTGCACCACTCCTGGCTCGGTGGCCGGGAAGATTGGACGGAAACATTGCGGCGACAGCAAAGCTTGCCGGGAGACCCGGACATCGTACACGCACATTCCATCCAGGCTCCAGAAGTTGGATCAAGCCGTTTGGTCGTCACCATCTACGATCTCGGTTTTTGGGCCTATCCAGAGCTTTCAACAGAAAGAAATCGGCTGTATTGCCAAGTTGGAGCACTCGAAGCTCTGCATCGAGCGGACGGTCTGGTCTTTATTTCCGAACACACACGGGAAGCTTTTTACGATTATTTTCCTGCGCTGGGAGGGCGTTTCAGACACCGGACTGCGGTGCTAAGACCCGCATCACGGTTTCCCATAGTAAATGCGCCCCGACAATTCGTTTCCCGAGGCGGGTGGTTAGCAGTCGGCTCAGCGGAAGGACGCAAAAACCTTGAGATCCTGTTGCAGGCTCAGAAGATCTACTGGAACCGCTCTAGCCAACAAAGGCCTCTATTGATAGCCGGCGTCCGCAAGAACTCAAACGTGTGGCCGCAAATTCAGGAACTGGAAAGCGCGAGCATGGCTCGGAGTTTGGGATACGTGCCAGACACCGAACTGCGCTTACTTTATGGCGCTGCGTTCGCATTGCTATTTCCGAGCCGTTATGAAGGCTTTGGCCTACCCGTAATAGAAGCGATGAGCCAGGCATGCCCGGTTATCTGTTCGCGGCATTCCGGCCTCACCGAAACCGCGGGCCAGGCAGCGCTCTTCTGGGACCAGGTATCCGCAGACACCCTGGCCGAGACCATGCTTAACCTGGAAAACGACGAAACCGCCTATCTCGAGGTATCGCGCCTCGGGCTGGAACAAGCCCAGGCGTTCTCCTGGCAAGACAGTGCCCGCCGAATTCGCTCATTTTATGCGAAAATCTGTGGCGATGACGAAAAGAAAGAGGAAGCCGGGAGCAACGCTATCGATTCGACAACCGGGCAGACCTTGCCCTGCTAACTAACTGTCAGGGATACGGATGAGCACAGTAAAATCAAGTTATGTCGTAGAAGCCGATCGGCTACTCAGTAGCCATCCTCGGGAGCTATGGACCTATCGCGAGTTGTTTCTGCTCCTTATAAAACGAGATACGGTCGCTTCGTACAAACAGACCGTCCTCGGACCTCTCTGGTTCTTTGTGCAACCTTTTCTCGCGTCTTTGGTTTTTCTTGTGGTGTTCAGCCAGATCGCTCGGCTACCAACCACGGATTTACCGCCGCTGGTCTTCTACATGTCCGGGATCATCGTATGGAATTTTTTCTCCAATTGTGTGAGTCAGGTCGCCTGCACCTTTCTCACCAACGGAGCGATTTTTCGAAAGATCTACTTCCCGCGCCTAATCATGCCACTGAGCCATATCAGCATGAATCTGCTGAATTTCCTGCCCCAACTGTTAGTACTTTTCGCCGTAGTCGCTTTCTACGATCTTAGCGGTCGAGATATCGAGCTCAGTGCGAGGTTGATCGCCTTACCTGTTATACTGGGGCTCATGGCATTACTGGCCCTGGGGTTAGGTTGCCTGATCGCGGCGGCCACCGTGAAATATCGGGATCTGACCATGATCGTCGGATACTTAGTTAACCTTTGGATGTATGGCAGCCTGGTAATTTATCCGCGAGCAGTTGTACCGCAGAACCTCCAATGGCTTTTGACATTGAACCCGATGGCCAGCTTCGTGGAATGCTATCGATCCAGCCTTTTTGGAGCAGAGCATGCGCAGGTTCAGCCTTTTATCATCGCTGCCGTTATAACAGTGATCCTGGCCATCGCCGGTGTCTTTTGTTTCACCAGCGCCGAAGGAACATTCACGGACTCCATCTAATGTCAGTCGCAATTGAAGCTCACCATCTTTCGAAAAGATTTTTCTTAGGCGAACGCAACCAAAAAGCGTTCTTCGAGGATGTCTGGGGCAAGGCAGTGAATATTTTCCAGCACTTGCTAGGTTCCCAGCAAGCCGCGCCGTTAAGATCGTCGCGACGCGAGTTTTGGGCGTTACGCGACGTGTCTTTTCAAGTGTCTCAAGGGGAAACCCTCGCGATTATCGGCGAAAATGGTGCAGGCAAGTCGACGTTACTAAAAATTCTGTCTCGGATCACCAAACCGACTATTGGCAAGGCAAAGATAAACGGCCGATTGGCCAGTCTGCTTGAGGTAGGAACCGGCTTTCATCCCGAATTCTCGGGGCGAGACAACATTTACTTGAACGGCGCGATGCTAGGGCTTTCTAGAAAGGAGGTTCGCAGTCGCTTCGATCGAATAGTGGACTTCTCCGGACTCGAATCTTTCATCGATGTTCCTGTTAAGAATTATTCCAGTGGGATGTATATCCGCCTGGCTTTCTCGGTCGCGGCTCATTTGAATCCCGAGATTGTAATTCTGGACGAGGTATTAGCGGTTGGAGACGGCGCCTTCCAGCAAAAGTGTTTCGATCGAATGAAAGAGATCATCAACGAAGGACATGCCGCTATCTTGGTCAGTCACGGAATGCCGCAGATCCGGCAGATGAGCCAGCTCTGCATGTGGCTAAGTCACGGCCAAGTGCGTCAGTTCGGTCCAACCAATGAAGTTGTTTCCTGCTACGAGCGCGAGATAATGGGTCATGTCGGTGTACAAACTGGAATAGCGGCCACCCGGACCACATCGCTCATCCCGGAACTGGCGGGCCGCGCCGTTATTAACGATGGAGGCTAGCAGCAGTATGCCGTTCATTTCTTATGCTCAAAATTGCGAAGACGTGATCCTCTGGCGAGCGCTACGAGACGTTGACCGGGGGTTCTACGTTGATATCGGCGCGGCCGACCCTAAAGAAGGGTCAGTCACACAGGCGTTCTACGAGCGCGGTTGGAGCGGTGTCAACATTGAACCGCAGGCGGACTACTTTGAGAGATTGGTGCAGGCCCGGGACCGCGACACGAATCTCAGAATAGCGGTCGGTCGGGAGGCCGGGGTAAGAAACTTTTACGTGATCGAGGGTTCGGGTCTCTCAACCCTCGTGCCGGCAATTGCAGCACAACACGAAATCGACGGATGGCACAGTTGCCCATGCTCGGTACCGGTTCTCCCGCTGACCAAGGCGCTCGAGAATCAGGTTCCAATGGTGATTCATTTTCTTAAGATCGACGCCGAAGGCGCTGAAGCCGAGGTTCTTGAGGGGCTGGATCTCAAACAAATACGGCCCTGGATCATGGTTATAGAAGCGACTAAGCCATGTTCCAGAGTCGAAGTTGCCCGCTCCCGAGACGTGGTTAGTTCACGCAGCGATTGGGAGAATCTGGTTATCTCGGCCGGGTATACTTTTGCCTACTTCGATGGCCTCAATTGTTTTTACGTCGCGGATGAGGTCAGGGATTTAAAGAACAGGATGCTGGAACCAGCGAACGTCTTCGATGATTTCGTATGCTGGCCTGAATTTCTAAATGAACAGAAAGCAGCCAATCTACAGAGCGAAGTTACAACGCTGCGCGGCCAGCTAGAGACATCGCAACGAGCTCACCACGGGACGGCAGCACGGGTTAAAGAGTTAGTCGCGCGCAGCGCGGAGTTAGAAATAGACCTAAACGCTAGCCAAACAGAAGCCGGAGAATTACGACGAATGCTCGAGAACGAGCGTACGGAATTAAACCGGCTGCTGGGCCGGACTAAACAGCTGGAAGCACAACTGGCTGTACCCTCCATCGACCGGTTGCTGGGACGGGGAATTAAACGGTTACATCAACTAGGTGACGATCTTACCGGGGGCGGGCTACGCTGTTTGGTAACTCGGATGTTGAAAAAAACGGTTCAATATTACTTGGCCTTCGCGCAACGCTATCCGGGGTTAGCCACGGTACCCCGACACCTGTTAAAGCCGTTTCCACGGGTAGCCTCGTTCCTGTACCGTCTGGGAACATCACCGCAAATCAGAAGCATCCCTTTACGCGGTCAGAAAAATAAAAACAGTATCGCTAAAAACATCGATCCGTTCCTGGCAGCGATCCCTGCCTCGGCCCGCTCTCTTTTTCAGAGACTCGAAGCGGCACAAGATACTTCGGGCTCCAGAACGTTGATTTTACGATCGGCCACGAGAACCGCTTGGGTTTCGGGATCAGACCATCGCCTATGAGGATCGTGTTGGACTTGCAGGGCGCACAGAGTGACAGCCGGTTCAGGGGTATCGGTAGGTATTCACTGGCTCTGGCCAAAGCAATCGCTCGGGAAGCGCTTAATAAGCACGAAGTATGGCTAGCCTTGAGCGAACGGCTTCCCGAAGCAATCGAATGGTTGAGGACCGAATTCTCGGGCTTGGTTCCGCAAGATCGCATCCGCGTGTTCGAATTGCCTGGACCAGTAGCCGAGCTCGATTTGGCTAACACCTGGCGCATGCAAGCCGCAGAACTTATCCGGGAGAAATTTCTGGCGGATCTGCAGCCCGACGTTGTCCACATTTCGACGCTCTTCGAAGGTTACCACAACGAGGTAGTGGCATCCGTGGCCCGCTTAGACACCAACATTCCAACCGCTGTCACCCTTTATGATTTGATTCCACTCCTCAGACCCGACAGCTACCTGCAGGAACCCGCGCGGGAGCGTCACTATCTGCGCCGTGCCCAGTCGCTGAAACGAGCCGACTTGCTTCTAGCGATCTCCGCGTCATCTGCCCGAGAAGCGACAGAGACGCTGGATGTTCCTCAGTCCCGGATCGTCAACATCGGCGCCGGCGTGGGGGACTGGTTTCGACCGGTCTCTGTCTCCGGGCCGGACCATACGGGATTAGCCAATCGCGGAGGATTGCAGCAGCCTTTCATATTGTTTACCGGGGGGACAGAGCCCCGTAAGAACCTGCGCGGAATGATTGCTGCATTTGCGCGCCTACCGGCAGAACTGAGAGAGAAGTACCAGTTGGTGGTAACTGGCGGACTGACGGAGCAGGAGCGGGAGCGCATAGCCCAAGAAGCCATGGCCGAACGACTGGCTCCCCGCAAAATTGTGTTCGCTGACTATGTGACCGATGAACAACTTCGGATTCTTTACAACGCGTGCGCGCTTTTTGTCTTCCCGTCATTACACGAAGGATTCGGATTACCAGTATTAGAGGCCATGGCTTGTGGGGCGCCGGCGATCGGTTCCGACGGCACGAGCATCTCTGAGATTATCGATAGGCCGGACGCCTTATTCGATCCGAATCAGCCAGCGGATATCGCACGCTGTATGGCAACAGTTTTAGGAAACCCGGGGTTAGCTGAAGATCTGAAAGCCTGGGGTAAAAAGCAAGCAAGCACGTTTACTTGGGAGGCAAGCGCTCGTAAAGCGTTGGATGCATTTTCGGCGTTGCATGAGCAACGAAAAACAAGCGGGCCCCTCCGCCGAACGACCGGCCGTCGCCCACCACTTGCTGTAGTAGGCCCGTTGTCTCCTCAGCACTCGCCCATCGCCGATCAGTTTATCTCTCTTCTCCCGAACTTGGCGCGACACTATGAAATCACCTGCGTGGTGGATAAGCCCGAGGTCACCGATCCTTGGATTACTGCTAACTTCGCGATTCAAAAGACGGCATGGTTTGAGGAGAACGGCCAACTTTTCGAACGCATCCTTTATCAATTAGATAATTCTCCGCTACATAAGTACGCATTTGCATTGCTTTCACGCTATCCTGGGATCGTCCTGTTAGCCGACCTCAATATTGGAAACATCTTGGATTGGATGACAGGCTCCGGTTATAAGGCAGGGAGCTTTATCCGCGCTCTATATCACTCTCACGGTTTCTCCGGTCTAGCACACGATAAGGCAAAGGGCCGTCAGGCTTCACAGCAAACGTTTCCCTGCAGCCTGGGCGTGCTACAAGAAAGTATCGGCGTCGTTGCTACGTCGATGGAAATCTTCAAGCATACCCGGAGTTGGTACGGAGAGGAAGCTACCGCCCGGATACGCCACTTTCCACTCGAAGCCAATACTCAGCCTGCCGGCAAAACCAACCCGAGTAACGGTCAGGAAACCTTCAGGGCGGATCGAACGAAGGCAGGAGCAGATCAAAGAAACCGCTCAGAACAGACAGCTGACCTCTGCCGAGACCTGATTGAGGAGCTCTATCAATTGAGTTGGGTCCAACGTGAGCAACAACTCGTAAGAGCGATCCGGCAAATAACCACCTCCGTAGTTCCCAATAGGGACGACCTAGCCACAGTAGCAACCGTCATCGCCGGAAATCGTCCACGAGAAACCCGGCAACAAATTCTTATCGACGTCAGCCTCATCGCTAAAGACGATTTACGCACCGGCATTCAGCGGGTAACGCGTGCCTTGTTAATGACTATGCTGGCGGAACCGCCCGCCGGCTACCGAATCGAGCCGGTGCGGGCCGATAACGGTGGTTACGTATATGCCAGGCGTTACGCCTGCCAATGCCTCGGCTTATCTGCCACCGAGTTGGATGACGAGCCCGTGGAAACAAATCCGGACGACATTTTCGTCGGCTTGGACTGGTGCCCGGAAACCGTGCCCGCGCTTCGGCCTTGGTTTAGAAAACAGCGCCGTCGGGGACTTCGGATTGTCTTTGTTAGCTACGACCTGCTGCCGCTATTACGGCCGGAATTATTCGCCGAAGGAATGTATTCCGCAGCCACAGATTGGATTCGTTCGGTTTCCGAAATTGCGGATGGAATTATTTGTATCTCCAGGACTGTGGCGGATGAGTTTTATCAATGGTTGTCCAGGTCTGATTGTTCGCGGCAGACCCCTCTATCGATTGGTTTTTTTCATCTGGGAGCCGATCTTCATGCGAGTGTACCCACGAAAGGTCTAACACCGGACGCTGCCTCAATCCTCGTCAAGCTACGGAGCCGTCCCAGCTTCCTTATGGTCGGTACGCTGGAACCGCGCAAAGGACACCGACAAGCACTTGCCGCCATGGAAGGTCTATGGTCCGAAGGAGTCGACACGAACTTGGTGATTGTGGGCAAGGAAGGCTGGATGATGGAGGATTTCATCAAAGGGGTCTGGCAACATCCCGAGAATAACCGCCGGCTGTTCTGGCTGCGCGGAATTAGTGACGAGATGCTTGACCAAGTTTACCGCAGCTCCCGCGCTTTGCTGGCTGCATCGGAAGGGGAAGGGTTTGGGCTCCCACTCATCGAAGCTTCTCAATACGGGCTCCCAATTATCGTGCGTGATATTCCGATCTTTCGCGAGGTCGCCGGCGAAAATGCTTATTATTTTCGAGCGAATAAGCCCGAAGATTTAGCGGATGCCTTACAGAAATGGTTATCGCTTGGCGATGCTGTTCCCTATTCGCAGGGCTTATCCTATCTGACCTGGCAACAAAGTAGCTGTCAGCTATTGGATTTCGTTTTTGGCAGACGCCAGTATCGGTCTTGGCCAGAACCGGCAGCACGTCTACCGTCTAAACTAAAGCTGGTGGACAACCTCACCGCGCTCTCGCGAGCCTATTAACGCGGCCGCGCTGATGCTAGTGCACCAAGTCCGGGAACCGGTTTACGGCAATGCTTTCCTCAGCTCGCAACTTTAGGTCTCCGCTAATTGCTGCCGTAAGAATTGCATCAATCGGCGGATCGTTGGACGATCGAAAGCAAATCGGGCTCCCGCCACGGAAAAGAGTTCCGGCACCGACTTCGAGTTACCGAGGTCCAACGCCGCTCGATAATCGGTCAGCGCTTTGACGGGATCACGTAAACTATTTTGCCAGACCTGCAGTGCACCCAACCAGCTCAGCCCGTACTCAATGTAATAGAACGGCGCAGAGAAAATATGATGGTAATGCCAAATCTTGGCGAGCTCAGGTTCGAAACCTGCCCAATCGATCTGGGGCATAAATCGGGCGATGAGCTCTGCGGTTTTCCGGTCGATCTGTTCGATCGTTAGCTCTGCGGGGGCTTCAGCGTAGATCCAATGCTGGATGGAGTCCATGAACCCAATCCAAGTCAGGATATGGACGACTCCGGCCACTTGGGTCCGGTAGACTCGCTTCAGTTCTTCACTGTCGTAGAAGCCGCCTCGGTCCTTGAGTAGATAGGGCAACGCGAGTACTTCCATCGCTTGAGACGGGACCTCGACGAACTCTGTGGCGGAGAAATGGTTCCAGATTAAAGGTTGAGACCGCATACTAGCGTAGCCGTGAAATGCGTGGCCGAGTTCATGCAGCGTAACCCTAACGTCGTCTTCGGATCCGACCACGTTTTGCAGAACAAACGGCATCCGGCGTTTCGGAAAAGAGGCGCAGTAAGCGTGCGGCATTTTATTTGGGCGAGAGCCAAGGTCCGTAAAGCCGTTCCGAAACTGGCTGAATTCGTTACCTAACTGTGGATCGATGGCTGAGAAAACGGACTCCGTCTTTGACTCAAGCTGTTCGACGGTATCAAACGGATGCAAGGGTTCGCGACCCTCAGGATCGACCGGGGCTTTCCAATAGAAATCCCATGGTTTCAGCGAAGAGATCCCCAATTTTTGGCGATGTTCTTCGAGTAGCTCGGTCGCCAGAGGAACTACTTCCTCAGCGATGCTGGCATGAAGATCCGCGCAATCATTGGGGCTGTAATCGTAGCGATGATACTTGAGCCAGATTAGATCGCGGAAATTCCCCACGCCGAGATTGGCCGCCATCCGTTTTCTAAGCGCGAGCATTTTCCCAAACAACTCATCCAGAACCGGCGCGATATTCAATTTCGCCCGTTGCCAGGTGCGCCACACCCCTTCGCGAACGCTTCGATCCGGGTCACGGAGTTTCTCTTGGATCTGTGGAATCGTCAGTTTTTTACCTTGATACTCGGCGAGGTTATTTCCGGTTAACCGGGAAAACTCATTAACCAGATCGGCATGATCGGCCTCGAGGGCGACATTGGCTTCGCAATAAGCTTGTGCGTCGGTCTGCATCCGCCGGTGGATCAGAAGAGCGTCCTCGGGAAGTTCGGGTGTAGCCAAACTCAAGAAACGTTTACGTAGCGCGGCGTCGGCCACGGTTACCTTTGGGTTGGTAACTTGATTGAAATGGGAGAGTTGCGCACTCGCCGCTTCGTCCGCCGTGTTGAGATCAGATCGAACATTCAGAAACGTTGATGTTTCCTCGATCTCCTTTAAAAGATCACTCCAATCGCGCAAAAACTGATAAGCGCTTTTGTCATCGAGAACCCGTGATGATAGTTCTCGATAACGCGGCTCGAGATCGTCCCACTCTAGGATAGGAGTTTCCGGGATGGTCATAGTTTTAGATCCTCCGTGAAGCATCGGCGGCAGCTCTGTCACACGGCTAGCCGATTTACGTCCTTGTAATACAGGTATCGCGCCGGTGTTTTTCCCATGGCAACAAACCATTGCGGACAGTAGGGCGCCATCCAGATACAATCGCCGGCGTTCACCGGATACCAATTGTCTTCCAAGCGGTAAACACCCATCCCGGCCAACATCAGTAATCCATGCTCCATAATATGCGTCTCCACAAACGGCAGATGTGCGCCAGGTTCGTAGTTGAAGATGTTGATGGCAAGATCAAAGGATGGGTTATCGGGTAATAAAACCTGTAGGCGAGCGGCTTCGTCGCCGAGAAAAGGCTGGCCGGTCACGTCTTGTTCGCGGCCAAAGAGAACTCCGGGCTCGGGGACACCTGGCAGTGCTACATATTTCTTAAGAAAAACATGAACCTGAGTTCCCGGTTCCGGTTGAGTTAACGACCAGGGTGTTACTGCAGGAATGAACATGAATTCTCTCGCCGAAAGAATTTGCTCTTCGTTCTTGGCCCGACCGGTCACCGCACCGTGCAAGACATAGACAAATGCTTCGATTTGGCTGTCTGGAAATTCCGCGTGACCGTCGTCGGTGAACGTGATGGTTAGCTCTGTGAACCCGGCCCCCATTTCCGGCGAAATCAAGACGACGCTGGTGGCGCCGGTTACTCCCGGCAGGCTACTCATCACGTGCCCATCCGGTGCGATGATCGCGTGACGGCCTCCAACAAAAGTGCGAGTCGTGCCAAAGAAGAGCTTCTGCGTCATAGAGTACAGAATAGCAAATAGCAGATAGCAAATAGCAAATCCTGCGTTTTCCGCAGATGAAGCTACTCTTTTCTCATTTTAAATCGCTCGCGCGAGTCGTACCCAAGGGCCGATGGCCGGCATTTGCTATCTGCTATTTGCTATTTGCTATTTATTATCTGTCCCCACCGGTTCGAACAACGGCACAATCTTCATCGCTGGACAGAGGACAAGTCCCTTATCCGTCAGTCTGATTTCTGGAATCACCGACAAGGGTAGCAAGTTAAAGCCCATATACGGCAACTGACAACCGACCTCATTCCATACCTTTTTCAATACCGACGTTTCGGCGGCTACTTGCCCGGCGCGCACATCTGAGAGCAGGCCCGCAATAGGAAGGCGGACAGAAGCCAGAACCTGGCCGTTGCGAACAATACAAATACCGCCTTGCGACTCCTGCATGAATTCCAGAACTCTCTTCATGTCGGATTCGTTGGTTCCGGCAATGATGATATTGTGCGCATCATGACCGACCGAACTCCCGACGGCCGCATTCTCGAGACCGAAATTTTTTAATAAACCAAATCCGATCGATCCATTCTTTCCATGACGTTCTACGACGGTTACAAAGCAGGCGTTCTCACGAGCGAGGAGAGTTGGCCAATCCGGGGCCGGATCGACGAGGACGGCTTCGTGCTGGGTCGGGATAGTGGCGCCCTCTAACTTGATAAAGTTAACTTTTACTTTGGCCCGAGGCAGCGGAGGAATTAGCGACGGCGGCGGGTTAACGGATACCGTGCGATAGGCTCGCTCCGGATATTGATAACGGTCCTCCAATGCCTGCTCGAGCAGCTTAGTTGGTTTCTTGTCCTGGACTACCAGTTTTCCTCCATACCAAGTATTCGCAGGCTCAAGGTCATCATTGAGTAGGACAATATCGGCTCGTCGGGCTGCACCCAACCCACCCAGTTCATTGTCCATGGCGTAACGGGTTGCCGGATGCAGCGAACCGCAACTCCAAGCCGTGATCGGCTTCAGACCGCAACTAACCGCTTGCCTGACCACCCAATCTAGTCCGAAAACAAACAGGTCATCCGCATCTCGATCATCAGTACAAACACAGACGCGTTTCGGATTCGCGCCGAGCTCGGTGACCGCTCTGATGGCGTGCGGCAAACTATGCCAAGGCGTAGTCGGAGGACCGCCACGGAGGAAAACCCACATACCCGCCTCCAAAAGATCGTTCGCAATCTCGTGGTCAATCGCTTCATGGGTATCGGTCACTCCGGACGCCGCGTAAGCAGCTACAAAAGGTCGCCCATAAATATGGCCACAGACCGGTAGCCCCCTGCTGAGCGCTTCCGCTAGAATGGCGTGGCTGCGTTCATCCCCTTCGACGACCTGAATGAAGTCCATCTTTTCACCAAGAGCGACCGCCTCAGGCCAACGATCAAAGATCGCGCCTACTTTCGCCGGATCTAAATCACCCCCTGCGGTTTCCAGTCCGGGATGGGTGGCCGGAATCGTACTTGGGACGGTTAAGAAAATATTGAGAGGTGCTTGCCTCGCATCTTCCAGCATCCACTCAACGCCGTCACTATCACACACATTCCCGATCTCGTGACTATCACAAAAGATGGTGGTTGTTCCGTTGATCAAAGCCGCTTCCGCGTAGGCGCAGGCGGTCATCATGCTACTTTCAATGTGGATGTGCGGATCGACTAAGCCAGGAGCAAGAATTCCACCTTGAACATCGTAACGCTCAACTTCGGAGAATTGGCAACTCCCGGCGGGTTTCACCGCAGCAATGCGCCCCCGACTGATCCAAAGCTCGGATTCGGGCAATAAACGCTCGGTGTATACAGAAAGGATTCGCCCGCCAGAAATCACCAAATCTGGCGCGATCTTGCCAGAACTCACGGCGGCTAAATGGCGAGTCACTTGCGCCAAAGGCGGAACATCAAAACGAGTCATTTGGTCAGTAAATCAGTAATCAGTAATCAGTGAGACAGTAATCAGTAAGAAGCTTTCATTACTCCAAGACTCCCGCCCGCAACGCTTCGCGTAGCGATGCGGGCGGGCCAAAACTCCAGTGCTCCATTTCTCGCCGCCCTTTGTCGAGCACGAGGATGAGGTTTGGGCCAGATTAGGGTGTCTTCTTCTCATAAACATCCCAGTGATCCACAATTTCGGAAACCACCCGGTTACCGACTTTGAAGGCAGCGTCGAGACTCGGGATATAGGCAGAATACTGTCCAGTTTCCTGGTCGGCTAGGTCTTGGGCGGCAGTTATTCCGGCCGGCGGAGAATCGAAATTACTGGCTGTCCTCAGGACTAGCACTCGATTCAGGTCGGTCCGGCCAGCTTTTGCCAGGTTTGTCAGCGCCTGCATGGTCCCGGTATCTTCCATCGCAGTGGTAAAATATTGTCCTTTCTGATCGGTCCAATATTTGACCCAGGCACGCGCCCATTCATTGAGCAGTTTGCCATGCCAATACGTGCTGCTGGAGAGGGTTGCTCCGACGAACACTTTTGGTTCTGCTAAAGCGGCTGGGTGACCGATATACCTGATTCGATCTGCATGCGCTTTCTCATTGTCGGTTAAACGAATTTCCTTGGTCAGTTGGTAAGCCCAGCCTACGAGTTCAGCATTCAGGGTGTATACCTCACCCATCGGTGTGGGTCTTGGTAGGTCAAACGGCTTCGTCTTTTCTAAGGGAGTAAAACCGTCCGGCCAATCGCTAGGTATTTCGCGCGCATCGATTTCATGAGCCAAGTCTCCATCAACAACGTAGTCGGCCCAAACCGCGCTACCGACCGTTCCCCGATCCGGATCGATACCGGCAATCCCTGCTACCAACCAATACGCCTCAGAAAAATCAAAGCGCGGATCGAGTCCCAGAGCCATTACCGAGGTCGCAGACTTCGCCGTCCCCTCTCCGGTTACGGTGGCGATCACGCCCAGGTTGTCGGTTCGCACGTCATGAAACGCGGCCGGCAAAGGAATCACGTAATCCATCTTCCGGCGTTCAACCCAAAACTGATACTCACCAGGTGTATCGCCGGTGTCGGCTCCGTTTTCGAACATCGCGAGAACGACGACTTTGACCTTCAAAGGATGATCAGCGGTCGGTTGAGTGAAGCCAGCTACTTCAGCGGCAAAAGCCCTGCTCCAGAAGCAAAGAAACAGGAGCGCCAGGGAAATCGCTTTCGACGACATGCGGCGGGGTGGGAGCAGCTTTAATACCACGGAAGTAAGACGTAAGGGGTGGCTCAGAGTAATCAGTAATCAGTAATCAGTAATCAGTAATCAGTAAGGCAGTGATCAGTAGATCCTGCAGCGGCCTTGCTGGCAAGGCCGACCGAGCTTGAACTGACGATATGATTGATATCAACCACAGATCGTTGACGTTCAGTCGCCGTTGACGGCGTTCGCGGCGTTGACGGCGCTGTCAATGTTGACGTGGATTTCGGCGTTGTTAAAGTCGGGGCTCAAATGGAAGTGATCAATCGTAATGCAGTCGCCGCTTTTGTGGCTCCGGATGGAGGTATAATCCGAGAACTTGCCGCCAGTCGGAACTCATCTGCCCGGAAACAGAGCTTAGCTGAGGCAACGATTCCAGTCGGCGGAAGTGTTATCGAACATTTTCATAAAACGACAGAGGAGTTCTACTACATCCTGACCGGAACGGGCCTCATGAAGATCGAGGACGAAGTAAGAGAGGTAGGACCGGGGGACACGATTGTCATTGTACCAGGTCAACGCCATAAGATCACTAACAACGGCCAGACGCCGCTCGTTCTGCTGGCTTGTTGTTCACCCGAATGGACTGCCGAAGACCAAGTGCTGGTGGAGGCAACGCCGTGATCGCCGGGAACGCCGAGAACGAGAAACATGGTAGGGCGAGATTCCCAAAAGACCTGGAACATTTCGCAGGGCAGCAAAGCTTTCCTTGAGCTATCGCCGGTCAGGCCGGTATGTGCGAGCCCCACCCACGACGGAACCACGGCTCGGCAGCGTTTAGGCACAAAGCATCTTACATTGGTACATAGCCCAGAGCCCTGCGTCCGCACTTAGGCCGTTCGGGAGCCTCGCCCTACCAATCACCAATGCCCACACCTACTATTCATTATTCAAGCCCGGATCAGGTACCTAAAGCCACGATCTGTGTCGTTGGTGGAACCAACGTCGCACATGCCCTGGCACGGTCATCGCATACGTCAGGCAGCTTTACTATCGACACGCCTTTCGGTGTTTCGCCGGTAATCTACTTTGGGGAGACTAGCGGAGTTCCTTTCTATCACATCACGCTTCACGGTTCGACTGAGCTTTCCGGTGTGGCCGAGCAAGAAGTGCTGCTCAGGGTCTGGAGCGCATTACATCAGCTCGGTGTGAGTGACGTGCTGGGCGGAGCGACCGCTGGCAGCATCAATGAAAAATACAAGCTAGGTGACTGGGTCGTAGCTGATGATTTCGTCGACTTTAATATTGACCGGCAACGATCGATTGCGGCCGCAGTCCTCGGCGCCAAGACGGCCGCGAGAGTTTTGCCCAGGTATGTGCCAGCCGACGATCCGGTTCTACGAAAGATCCTGGTCCAAGAAACCGCGAAAGTCGCCGGCGCCAACAATGTCCATGAAGGCGGTGTCATCGTTCAAGCGGCGGGCGGCCGCTTTGAAACTGCAGCGGAGATCAGAATGTTTAAGTATCTCGGTAGCGACTTGGTCACCATGAATGTTCCGACCGAGATGGCGTATGCACGCCAACTCAATATTAACTATGCGAGTCTGATTGCTATTTCGAATCCCGCCGAGGGGTTGGGGACTTGGGAATGGACCACGCTGAGCGATCTGTATCCTAGGTTCCACGCCCAGAGTATCGAGATTTATTTGGCAGCGGTTCGACGGATCCAACAATTGCCGCAACGACGACGAATCGGGGACTCACTCCGGGTACACCCGGAGTTTGATTAAAACCAAATTTCACCACAAAGACACAAAGAACACGAAGTTATCGAACAAATCTTTTGAGTCCCATTTTTAGCACCGGCACGTTGAAATTAATGAGGAGCCCTACGGATTTGTTCGCAAGCTTCATGTACGTCAAGACTTGAGCATCGAAGATCGGCAGCAACTCCTCAACACTCTTCAGCTCGACCACCAATCGATCTTCGATCAATAAATCCAATCGATAGCCGCAGTCTAAGTAAAGGCCCTTATATGTAACGGGAACGGGTTCTTGTCGGACGAATCTGATTGAGGACTGCCGGAGCTCATAGGCGAGACATTCTTCGTAAGCGGACTCCAAAAGGCCAGCACCGAGTTCTCGGTGCACATCGATGGCCAGACCGATTACCGTGTGGGAAAAGTCATTTCCAGTGATATTCATAGCCGATGACTATGCCTATAATATCATTATTGTAAAGTGTTATAATATCTCTTCCTTCGTGTCCTTCGTGTCTTTGTGGTGAAATTTGGATTTAATGTTCGAAAATGAAGTAAAGCAGGAACAGTACTGCCAGGATATAGGTCAGTGCACCGACTTCCTTGGCTTTGCCGGTGCCGAGTTTGATACCGACATGGGTTAAGATGCCGAAGGCGATGCCTTCGCTGATGCTGAACGCGAACGGCATTATGGCGATAGTCATAAAGGCGGGAGCCGCTTTAGTGAAGTCGCGCAGATCCAATTCAGCTAATCCTTGCATCATAAAAGCGCCCACCACCACTAGCGCCGGCGCTGTGGCTACGGCCGGAATCACTAGAATTAAAGGCGTCAGAAAAAGAGCGAGCAGGAAACAAATAGCCGTCACAATCGCGGTTAGGCCGGTTCGCCCACCGGCTTCAACACCAGCCGCGCTTTCGATATAACTCGTCACAGTAGAGGTGCCCAAAGTTGACCCAAACATAGCGGCACAGGCATCGGCCATAAATGCGCGTCCGACTTTGGGTAGATTGCCCTTTTCGTCGAGTAAACCTGCGCGCTTTGATACCCCGATCAGCGTGCCCATATTGTCGAACAAGTCGACAAACAAAATAGAAAGAACCAAAGGAAGCGCTGTCAATGGATGTTGCCAGAAATAGGCTAGGTCTAGCTTTAAGAAGCTGGGCGCTAAGGAAGAAGGCAGGTTGAAAATCGCGCCTGGCTGCTTTGTTATCATCCCGGACCCATCGGGAGCGGGAATGACCAGACCGGCAACTGCCAGAAGCAATATTACGAGCACAATAGCGCCTGGTAACCGTCTAGCGACTAGGATGCCGGTTAAAATGATTCCGATAATAACTAGCCAGGGAGCAGCCGTACCGAGATCACCCAAAGTTAGATAGGGCGAGGCCTCGGCCACCGGCGCGCCATTCTTAGGGACAGTGGCCAGATTCAGGACGATCACTCCCCCATTCTCCAGGCCGATCAAGGCAATGAAAAAGCCGATGCCGGAAGTAATCGCCAGTTTCAACTCAAAGGGGATCGCTTCTACGATCCGCTGTCGTAAACGGCTAACGGTGAGAGCAAGAAAGATAAGGCCGCTGTAAAAGACAAAACCCAAAGCAGCCTGCCAGGGGATGCCTTTGGCTAGACAGATGGTGTAGGTGAAAAACGCATTCAAGCCCATGCCGGGCGCCAAGGCGATTGGATAGTTTGTAGCCAACGCCATGATAATGGTCATGACGGCGGATGCGACCGCGGTGGCGGTGACCAGGGCGCCCTTGTCGATCCCGGTCTGTGACAGGATTAAGGGATTAACCGCGAGGATATACGCCATCGCGGCGAAGGTGGTGAGCCCGGCAATTATTTCACGGGCTGGGGAAGAACCATGTTCTTTCAGGTGGAAGAAGCGATCGAGCATGCGAGTAGGGCAGCAACTTTTGTGACAAGTTGTTTAAGCAAGACGAGGTGATCAGAAAAGAATAAAAAAAGAACCACCGCGGCAAATGATGGACAACTGTACATTATTATGAACAGGGCTCGCCTGAGCCTAGCCGGCAAAAACCGGCGGGAAAATGCTCTGATACTTGTTCCGCTAATGCTGCTGGCATATCGCCTAGTTGCACCTGGACTACCTTAGATCTAAATCCGGCGTCAGAAATGATCATTGCTCCGCGATCCTCTTCCCCGACACCGACCGTAGCAGCAGCGAACTCTTTAAGATGATAACGGCTGAGCAAACAAACCGCGCGTGACAACTCCGGATGCAAAGGCGGAATGTTATCGGTAATCGCCGTCGGATAGAATTCGAATGGTCTGCCGCCGGTTCCAGTGACGCGGCTAGTGGGACGCCCATCGAAATCCGCCACCAAAAGCTTCACCGCGCGAACTAACTGAGCAGCAGACGGTTCTCCAGGTACAAAATTGGTTTCCATGTTGTGATATCTTGTCTAAGGGAGACAAAATATTATTTTCCGGAGGCAGGGCACCATATCGCAGCCATCTTCGAAGACTGGCTGCCCCGTGGAGAGCAGTTGGTATGCCCGTGGTTCAGTAAAGTAATGCTTCGAGCGAGCAATCAACGGTGCAAACACCAATGTTGCCCTGAGGCGTGCTCAGGCCCACGGCAACACCCCGAAGGGGTAAAAGGACTCAGCCTGGGGTTTTAACCCCAGGAATACGTCGCAAAAGGCCCCGCCCTGAAAGGGCGGCAGAATATTTACGTCGTGACAAATACATAAATACATTATGTAATTGAGATATGTCTCAATCATTGGCACGTCTCTTGGTTCATCTCGTCTTTTCGACCAAGAACCGAGTCGCTTTCTTGCAACCTCAACAGCTGCGGTCTGAAGTTCATGCGTATGTGACTGCAACTTTACGAGCCTTGGACTGCGAACCCGTTCAGGTCGGCGGAGTCAGCGATCACGTACATCTACTCTTTGGTCTTTCCCGAACCGTCTCGTTGGCAGATGTAGTTAAACAGGTCAAAACTAGCTCGACCAAGATGATCCGAGAAAAGGGTCATCACGCTTTCAGTTGGCAAACTGGCTATGGCGCCTTCTCAGTCAGTGAATCGAATAAGAGCGCGGTCATCGACTACATCATCAATCAAGAGATGCACCATCGTAAGATGACATTCCAAGAAGAAATCAGGGCGCTTCTCACCAAGCACAGTATGCGTTTCGATGAGCGATACGTCTGGGATTGACACACGCCCAATCTACCGCCCCTTCAGGGCGGACGGCTTTGGGGGCCGTTCCTGGGGTTAAAACCCCAGGCTTAGTCCTTTTATCCCTTCGGGATTAAGACTCCTGTCGCGGCTGCTTTTGAGTAGCAAGCATTAATCCCGACACGGGTTAAAACCCCAGGCTTAGTCCTTTTATTCCTTCGGGATTGAGACACCCTTCGCGGCTCCCTTGAGTAGCAAGCGTCCATTCCAATAGGGGTTAAAACCCCAGGCTTAGTCCTTTTATCCCTTCGGGATTAAGACTCCTGTCGCGGCTGCTTTTGAGTAGCAAGCATTAATCCCGACACGGGTTAAAACCCCGGGCTCAGTCCTTTTACCCCTTCGGGGTAGGAGCAGTTTCGCCGCCTGCAGAAGTTGTCCGTACTGAGGCGGCGACGCACAAAGCTTGAATGCCAACGCCGCTCGTGTTCTTAATTAGCTCACCTTCACCATGACCAGCTCTAGAAATTTCCTCTTTGGGTTCCTGATCATCTTCATGTCCTATCTAGCAGGTCCGGGGAAGGCCGCCGATTTTGATAGCCGATTTCAAGAAATCGTCCACAACGCTACTGACGAGCAGCTCTACCGCTTCCTGTATGCTTTGCCCAAAGGCGGTGATCTTCACAACCATCAAGATGGAGCCAATTGGCCGGATTGGTGGTATCAAGTGGCGACCGATCCCACCAAGACACACGGGGACACATTCTATACTCTAACCAAGGTCACCTCGCCGAATCCGAGCGGCGGAGCGCCTCTGTTTTTTACCACCATTCCGAAGTGGCAGTATGACCGTTTATCAGACTCGGAGAAAAGCCAGTATCAGGCGCTGAGCTCTTTGGATGCGGCTACTAAAGCAAATTGGCTGGCATCGTTGTGGCTCGGCCAGCCGGGCGATGGCCGCGAGAAGTTCTTTGAACAGATCTGGCCGCGCCTCGGCGGCTTAGTCCGAAATCCTAACGTATCCAGCGAATTGCTTGTCGAGAGTATGAAGCATTTCGGCGCGGAAGGAGTCCGTTACATCGAAACCCAAAATCTAGTGTTTGGTCTGGGATCTTTCTTCGAATACAAGGATCAAGACGGAAACACCCTCTCGCTAGATCAAGTAGCCGACATTTATCGCCAACGTTTACGACAGCCGGACGCGGTTGCGACTGGAGTTACCGTACGGTTTCAGGCCGTTGTGATCCGGTTTGTGCCTACCGCAGAACAAGGCGTAGAAGACGCCTATTCATTTGTTAACCGCCACAGGGATTTGTGGGTCGGTATCAACATGGCCGGACGTGAGGATAATGAAAAAGGGTTTCCCGCTCGCTTCTTATCTGTCTATCGGAAAATGGAAGGCAAATATCCGCCCATCAGTCTTTCCATTCATGCTGGGGAAAGTGACGAACCGAACCATCACGTCAGAGATACTCTCTATCTTGGCGCCAAGCGGATCGGGCACGGCGTCAATTTGATTACGGATCCCGACACCATGTTACATGTGCGAGAAGACAAAGACCTCATCGAGATTAATTTGATCAGCAACCAGTTGCTCGGGTATGTACCTAATTTCGGCGACCACCCTTTTCCACGTTATTTGCGGTTCGGCATCCCCGTTTGTTTGAATACCGATGACCGTGGGATGTGGGGCTCGACAATGACAGACGAATATTTTGTGGCAGTAAAGAACTTCAATCTTTCGTGGGATGAAGTTGTTCAGCTCGGTAGGAACAGTTTGGAATATAGTTTTGTGCAACCTGATCAGAAGCAACGATTGTTAGATGCTTATAATCAGGCTATCAAAGAGTTCGAACAGAAGTACAGCGGCGATTGGCATGCGTTGGTGGCGAAAGTGAACGCCACGGGAAGTCCGTATGCGGAACGGGAATTTGGAATCAAGCTGCCGCTGCCGGGGGTGGGGAAGTGAGGGGGTAGGCAAACGCGCTGTGGGGAGTGGCGGGCAAAGGAGCCAGGAGCCAGAATCCAGGAGCCAGGAGGTCTTGGGCGTGAGTCCATCCGGGAGCGTAGCAACCTACATTTCCAAAAGCAATCGGAACCTATTTATAATAACTCTTTTACATAACGTTATTATTTCTTATATCATCTTATCGATGATAAGAGCAAAATCGTTTGAAGATCTTTTGGTGTGGCAGAAGGCGCACGCTTACGTGCTGGAAATCTACCGAATAACGAAAGGGTTCCCAAAGAGCGAGCTCTTTGGTTTGACTTCGCAGATGCGTCGGGCGGCTACTTCGATCCCTGCCAATATCGCGGAGGGGTTCAAGAAACGAACACCGCGCGAGAAAGTTCGGGTTCTCAATATAGCACAAGGGTCGCTCGAAGAATCTCGGTACTATTTGATCCTAGCCAAGGACTTAAGCTATGCCGATACCGGAGTGTTCCTCCCAAAGCTTGAGGAGGTCTCGAGAATGCTAGAGGCCTACATTAGAGCCATCGAAACCAATCATCGAATTCGTCGACAATAGTCTCACCTTATCCTCCCACGCTGAAACGCGGTTGCTGGCCAACCCAGCGTCTCGAGAAACCGCGATGCGCTACGTCGAGCGTCCTGAAAGGCCCAAGACCTCCTGGCTCCTGGATTCTGGCTCCTGGCTCCTCTCCTACAGATTTCCCCTCCTCGCTTGCTCCCGCTCCAGCGCTTCAAACAACGCTTTGAAATTGCCGGCGCCGAAACCTTTGCTGCCGTGGCGCCGGATCACTTCGTAGAAAACCGTTGGCCGATCCTGCACCGGTTGGCTGAAAATCTGGAGTAGGTAACCTTCATCATCCCGATCTACCAGAATTCCGCGTCTGCCCAACTCGCGATAGTCTTCTTCAATTTCGCCGATCCGGGACGGCAGATCTTCATAGTAAGTTTCCGGTACGCGCAGAAAATCGACCCCAGCGGCGCGTAACGCGTCAACGGTTGCGATGATATCTTTGGTCGCTAACGCGATATGTTGAACACCCGGACCGCCATAGTGAATCAGGTATTCTTCAATTTGGCTGCGCCGCTTGCCTTCCGCCGGTTCATTGATCGGGAACTTGATGCGGCCGGAGCCATTCTGCATGACTTTGCTCATCAACGCTGAGTAATCCGTGCTGATATCTTTGTCGGTGAAGTGGGTCAGTTGGCTAAACCCAAGGACATCCCGATAAAAGCCGACCCAATGATTCATCTGACCCAACTCGACATTGCCAACGATATGGTCAATGGCTGCGATCCCGGTCTCGGGCGCCGGGGGTGGATTATCTATTTCTTTAAAGCCGGGGAAAATGCCGCGGTAGTTTTGGCGCTCAATAAAGCTGTGCAATGTGTCCCCATAGGTGGCGATGCTTGCTCGTACGAAACGGCCGCGGCCATCTTCAAATTCCTGTGGTTCTTGCGCACCTTTCGCTCCTCTGCGCACAGCTTCATCATAAGCGGCCCGAGCATCGCTCACCCTCAAAGCGATATCCCGAACGCCATCGCCGTGCTGCGCGATGTGGCGCGATACTTCCGGAGCAGCATCGGGAGCAAGCGGGGAGGTTAACAGAAATTGGACCTGGCCTCTTCTTAACAGCCAGGACGCCCGGTCTCGGACTCCGGTCTCAAGGCCGGAATAGGCAACCGGAACCAACCCAAGGGCAGTACGATAGTAATGCGCGGCTTGCCGCGCATTGGATACGTAAAACTCGACGTAATCAATTCCGTGAAAATCGAGGGGATCTGAACTCATAAGGGGGCTTCTTTCGTTAAATGATGCGTATGTCGCAGACGCATCATTGGAGGGTGATATTTAGGCTATCACTAACCGGTCGATGAAACAATCCTCAGGAGGACCTCATTTTTGGTAGAGGCTCACGAAAGACCTCACGGTTTCATCAAGGCTACCGAGCCGCACCACAGACTCAAGGTCAAGAGGCCATCCGCGTGCGCCGAGCCGTGGCCCACGATTCACCACGGCTCCGACTTCGCTGGCGGCCTCGGATTGGAGCGCATAACAAGCAGAAGCTACGTCGGACAGGTCGGCGGGCGCATAGACATTACAAAGTCTGTTAGTAGCGGAACGCCACGGGCTCTGCTGAAACGATTCGGTCGTTCGGGAGCCTCGCCCCACCAATGTCGTCTAGACAGGAGCCAACTGAGGAGTCTCGATCGGATGATACCAAGACGTCGAATAGGCTTCGATGATCCCCTTGGTTCCTTCCGGAGTAATAAACAAAGGTTCAACCGCATCCAAGGCGATCGCGTATTCGTTGGTCTGTTTGGTCAGTCCCTGGCGATCCCGCTCCCAAGCTTGCGGGTGAGGTCCATGATCGATTCCCATCGGATGTAACGTCAGCATGCCGGGTTCGATACCGCCTCGCGAGAAGAAGACTCCGTCGTGATAGAAAATCACTTCATCATAGTCGACGTTGCGATGGTAATAGGGTAACCGCAGCACTTCCTCGTCGCCAAGCAAACGCGGTGCAAAGGTTCCAACGAATACTTCGCTACTGGAAAAAGTTGCTCCAGCGGTTGGAGGAACATGGTAACGCATGCTGCAAATCGGCCGGAAGTCGCGCACGTTTAATTTACTTGGCAGAACCGTCCCCTTATACCCGACGACATTCTCGATCGGGTTATAATCAAAGAAGAGCTTCGTCCTAAAGCCTGCTCTCTTGACCTGCAGTTCCACCTCGCCGCTATTCAGCGCGGACCGCTTCTGATCGAAATCCGGATATTGGAGCACTCCCGGGTCAAACAAAGCGTGTGCACCGAGGATCCCTCTATCGGGTATACCGAACGCGGTGCGTGATTCGGCGATGATAGCAAGGGTATCTTTGGACTCAGGCACCAGACGATAGATGCATCCTTTCGGGATGATCACATAGTCTCCGGGCCGATAAGGGAGTAGGCCGAACTCCGTCTCTAGCACGCCGACACCGCGATGGAAAAAGTATAGCTCGTCGCCATCTACCGTCCGATAAAGAAACGGCATCGGTTCGGGTCTGCGAGTTAAATAGATCGAAAGCGAACGCCGGGCACAGGCCGCCAATGATTGCATTAACAATGCCGGCGTCCCTCGCGGATCCGTTAGATCCGACGTCGCGATCGTCCGGCAATCCATCGCGACCGGCTTTAATGGACCTTCAATCCGCTTCCAGGCTGAAGGCATTTCTTTGGTGTAAAGATGGGTAGCTTCACCAAAAAAACCTTCGCGCCCATATTCCATTTCGTAGGTGCCTTCCGGGACACGGACGTGCGCTTGATTGGGATAAACGCCGTTCTTGAGGGGAAACCGCTGCATGTGGTTAATCTATCCCAGGGGGGTGGCGAGCACAAGTGGGGTGGCGGCCGGTGGGCGGGATCACGAAAGTAATCAGTAATCAGTGGGTCAGTAATCAGTGAAATCCGATCTGGGTTGACCTTTGGCGTAAGCTGCACCTTCATCGGCAGAATCGCGTCGCCATCTCACCAGGCGCTTCGTTCTCGTCGTCGTCCTCGAATCCGGCCACGCGGAGTGATGGAGTGTTGGAGTACTGCGCCAATTGGGAATTGCACCCCGCGTCCGCGGGGTTGGGAGTGCTTTCAGGGCGCCGTCCCCTTACTGATTACTGACCCACTGATTACTGATTACTGGTTTCGCTTGGGACCTGCACCAGCCTTTTAACGGCCTTAGTTCTTCGCTTCTGGCGTTTCCAGCTAACGTGCCAGCGAACATCGTTTTCCATTTGCTCGAAGAGATGAAACGAGTTGGGACTGGTAAACAGTACTTCGGCTATTTCATCTCCGATGTTTGACCAATAGTGTGGCGAGATCAGATCAAAGAAGATTCCCTCTCCCGCTCCCAAGGAATATTCGTTCTTGCCAATGTGACAAGCTAGCCGTCCCCGCAGGACGATGCAGAGCTCTTTCAAAGAGTGCAGCGAATGGCGAGTAGGACTCACGCCATTGACTTCGACGCGCAACAGTAAGGCAGTAAAAGGGCTGTTAACCTCGGGCGGAAAGAAGTTCAACAGCTTCGCTCCGCTCCACTGCATCACTAGCGGACAGTTCTCCCTTTGCTTGGTGGTGGTGACCGGCGCCTCGATGACCGGGTCATCTCGAAGAAAATCTGCCGCTGTGAGATCAAGCGCTCTACAAATTTTTTCGAGGTTTTTGACGGTGGGTGAAACCCGGTCGAGCTCAATTTGTGAGAGAAAACTTGGCGAGCAATCCGCCTTCTCAGCCACGTCTCGCAACGACATTCTTCGAAGCCGGCGATAAAATTGAAGCTTTTGCCCTAGAGCCATATCCGTGCCGATAAGTAGCGAAAGGTGTACCAGAAGAGGCCGAATCGGTGACAAATCTGTGAAAAAAGGAGTTCGAGGAGTTCAAGGAGGGAGGCAAGGGTCTCCTCCTTCTTTGGTTGCGGCTATGCTGAGGTCCAGGCTGGCGTGAATTTTTTTAGCGACTTGGCCGCGATGCAGGCTATAACAGCCGCAATGACCTTTCGGCAGAAACTGAGCTTACTGGCAGTAGCCACCTTGCTTTTTCCCTTTCTCGCTTCGGCCCAGGAGCAAGCAGGCAAGTATCATTACGACGGGATCTACAAAGGGACGGTCCCGATCGACCTTTTGATCAACGCGAACGATAAGCATCGGGCCAAGGCCCAGATGGTCTTTTATCCCGATGGTCGCCTGCTTGTATTGACGGTAGAGTCACCACAAGTTCGTCACCCTTTGAATATCAAAGGCGCACTTCGAAAAAATGTCTTCACTGGTGACTGGAAGAAAGGGCTTTTTAGTGCCGATCTCTCATTCCAAGCCCTGTTTCACGGCGGCGCCACGGTCGTTACCGTTACTGCTAAGAGTAAAAAGCCCGAGAAGTGGTTTTTTACCAAGGTGAACGGAGGTTAGTGGGGGGAGTGAGAGGTGAAAGGTGAGAAGTGAGAGGTGAAAGGTCAATGCCGCCGTAAGCCGAAAAGCCTCGGAATTGTCGCAGAAACGACTCGCCGGTCCTTACCTTTCACCTTTCACGTTTCACCTCTCACGTTCCGCCCTCAGCTCGACCAAGTCGCTCGATGAATTTGGCCACCGTGCGCAGCGCAGTCTCGATGTCGGCGAGCTGAACAAACTCGTCTGGATGGTGGCTTAGACCATCCCTACAGCGTACAAAGAGCATGGCTACCGGGCAGAGTTGCGACAGAATTACGGCGTCGTGACCGGCGCCGCTGGGTAATTCTAGGCTGGCTCCGGTAACAAATTTTGAAGCTGCCGCTAGTTCGCCAGTCAGCTTTTGGTCACAAGCGACCGAGGCGGTCTCCTGCACAGTGAGTCGCTCCAAACTCAGCTTGCGTTCCGCAGCGATGTGATCAGCTTCGTTGCCTAGCCAGGCCACCGCTGCCGCCCGCACGAAATCATCTTGATGGCGCACATCTAAAGAGTGGGTGATTTGCGCAGGAACCACATTGCTGACATTGGGACTGACATTCAACTCCCCCACCGTTGCCACTAAGCCAGGGAATCGAGTACAAGCATTCTCTACCTGTAGCGCAAACCGAGCGGCACCCAAAAGCGCGTCCCTCCGCAAAGGGATCGGAGTAGTTCCGGCATGAGCGGCTTTCCCAGTCCAATTGAAGCGGAAGCGCGATTGGCCGGCGATGGCAGTAACGACACCGACGGGAAGGTTTCGATCTTCCAGAACCGGCCCTTGTTCGATGTGAACCTCGAAATAGGCCAATAGCTGGTTACCGGATACGACGCCGGTCGGCAGATCGATTTGTGATTGCCCAGCAGCCAACAACGCGCGAAGCGAACCTTCCCGATTCGACACTTCTAAGTCTTCCTGGTGTAATAGCCCACAGAATGCTCTGCTACCAAGGTAAGCCGTCTGAAATCGCACACCTTCTTCGTCGCTAAAGGCCGCTACCCATAAAGAAAACGGAAGATCGGATCCGGACCGGAAAATGTCGGCTAGTTCGATCCCCAGAACCACGCCTAACGCTCCATCAAATCGCCCGGCATCGCGCACGGTGTCCAGGTGCGACCCAATGAGGAAGACCTGCTTTCCACTGGCGCCGGGGGTTTGGCCGATCAGGTTGCCGATGAAATCCGACGAGATCTGCAAGCCGGCCTCTTCCATCCAGCGGCCGGCCAATCGAGTCGCCTGAGTCATCGCAGGCGATAGCAGTGTGCGGGTGAGTCTACCCGGTTCATCCGTGATCTCCGCTAATCTCTCCAATCTTTGGGAGATGCGCTGAGCTCGGGTTAGCCAATCGATCGTCGCCATCAGCTGCCGCGATAGGTGGTATAGCTCCAGGGGGAAACCAGCAGCGGAACATGATAGTTCTCCGCTGAATTTAGGATACGAAACCGAACGGGAACATCATCCAGGAACGCAGCATCTTTTCCAAAGTAAGCGCCAACTTGGAAAACCAGTTCGTAAACGCCGAGCCGCAAGTCATCGCCTAATAACAGCGGAGTATCCGTGCGTCCATCCTGATTGGTGACAACCTCTTTGAGAAGCTGCCTTTGATCCGTCTCGATTTTCCAAAGCTGAATTCTAAGCCCGACCGCGGGTCGACCCTTAGCAATATCGAGCACATGCGTTGAAAGTCGTCCGCTCATTCCAGAATGTCGCCCAGTCTTAGTCTCGCAATTTTAGAGATTTCCTGAAGAGCAGTCTTAAATTCTGTCTCCTCACTGTGCGCTAACCTATTCTCCATCGCTTGCAGAATCGTACTGACATTGTTTAGACGGGCGCAAATGATAAAGGGAAATCCAAACTTCTGCTGATAATCGTGGTTTAGCTCCAGCATCCGGCGGGTCAAGTCTTCTGAAAGCGAAGTTAAACCGGCTTGAGCTTGTTCGGAACGAGATTCCGCGGTGAGCTGGCCGGAGCGGGCCAGACGGCCGGCCAACTCAGGGTGAGCCTTGATCAAGATCATTTGCTGGGTCGGCTCCGCCCTCTTGACTACCCCATCCATAACGGCATGGAGAGCGTCCAGTGAAGCAAAAGGCCGGCGCTGCCATGCTTCTTTGGCCACCCAAGGCGAATGTTCATACACAGCACCAAACGTCGACACAAAGGTCGATTCTTCCATTTTATTGATATCGTCTATTCGATGCTTAGCTTGCGACATTCGATGGCTCGTAACGTGCTTTATCTGTTTTAGCAAATGATGGGCCAATTGAGAAAGGAGCTAGGATCTAGCAGGGTTTTCGGACTCAGCGCACGATGGGCGGGAATGAAATCTTAAGATCCATTGCGCTCTTCGAGTTTCGATCGACCCTCGGCCTTGTTTTGCCATCGCGCCTGCTAGCTCCTAGATTCCAGCTCCTAGCTCCTTCTTCGTTATGAACCTGAAATGTCATCGTTACGGTAAAGCCAAAGTCCGAGTCCTGAAGAAGCTAAAACGGGACGGAGTGCACACCATCAAGGAGCTGGACGTGCAAGTGCTCTTAGCCGGGGATTTTGAAAGCTCGTATTCGAGCGGAGATAACCGGTTGGTCGTGGCGACGGATACCATGAAAAACACGGTGAATGCACTTGCTTTCGAGAAGCTGGAAGAACAAACCGAGGTGTTCGCATTTGCCCTTTCCCAGCACTTCTTGGAAAAGTATCCACACGTCAGTGACGTGAGTATTGAAACCAGCGAACGCGTCTGGCAACGGTTAAAGGCAGACGGCAAGCCGTCTCCCACAAATTTCCTCGCGCCGCAAAAATTCACGCCTCTCAGCGAGGTTCACGCCACTAGAACAGAGACGCGTCTGACCTCCGGTATCCGAGACCTAATTATTATGAAAACGGCAGGCTCCGCGTTTGCCGACTTTCATCGAGACGAATTTACGACTCTTCCTGAGACCCAGGATCGAATCTTAGCAACCAGCATGTCAAGCAAGTGGACTTTCGCAGCCACCCCGGGCGACTATAACAAAACCAATGCTGATATCTTGGATGCAATGCTCGAATGTTTCGTTACCCATGATAGCCCCTCAGTACAGAAAACCATGTACGACATGGGAGCAGCCGCGCTCAGTCGCAGTCCGGAGATCAAGCAAGTGAATCTGGTGATGCCGAATCTGCATTGTCTACTAATTGATTTGAAACCGTTTGGTCGGGTGAATTCGGATACGCTTTTTGTGCCAACAGACGTCCCGCACGGCTTGATTGAAGCGACCATTGAGCGAGGGAACTAGAGACAGTGAAAGGTGATCGGTGATCGGTGAAAGGTGATCGGTGATAGATAATCGAATGGCGACAGCAGTTGGACGGAGAAGGTATTCGTTCCCGGCGTTCTCGGCGATCACGGCGTTGGCGGCGTTGTTATGAGCTCCTCGATTTTAACAGAGCTATTGGAAGCCCGAAGCCAAGGGATCCCGTGTGTACTAGTAACGGTGGCTGCTGCACAAGGGTCTGTCCCGCGCCAAGCCGGCACGAAAATGATCGTGTATTCCTCCGGAAAGACATCGGGCACCATCGGTGGCGGCAAAGCGGAAGCGCTCATTATCCAGGACGCTCTCCGTTGCCTGGAAATTGGAAAGATAGAATTGAAACGTTACCCACTACGCGAAGGGGAACCTGACTCCTTCGGTGCGATTTGCGGGGGAGAAATCACTCTGTTGATCGAGCCTCAGCGCTCCGGTGAGTCAATTTATCTGTTCGGCGCCGGTCACTGCGCCGCCGCTATCGCTCGACTGGCAAGAAATTGCGAACTCAATGTATTTGTAGTCGAAGACCGCGAAGATATCTTGAGCACCTTCGAACCCGCTGACCAAAAGCATCTGTGCAAGACTCCAGCGGATTTTGTCAGTAAGCACACTTGGTTTCAGACGGATGCCATTCTGCTAGTGAACAGGAATTATATGTTGGATCGCGAAACCTTGAAGGCGGTCCTCGAGACATCCGGCTACGGTTATGTCGGGATGATTGGTAGTAGACGTAAAGTGCTAAAGGTATATGACGAGCTGCGCGACCTAGGTGTTAAGCCCGAGTCGTTAAGTCAAGTACACGCCCCGATAGGCATCGATATCGGAGCAGATTCGCCGGAGGAGATAGCCATTAGTGTGATGGCCGAAGTGTTAGCTGTTCTGCGAAAACGTTCGGGAAAATCGATGGGGATTGGCGCGGGAAAGTAGAGGCGAATGGGCGAAACGGCGAATGGGCGAATGGGCGAATGGGCGAATGGGCGAATGG
>Ga0209240_1000054_pt1 | contig 40258 bp, 40 predicted proteins | sample GraSoi_2013_80cm_FD_185828 | JGI IMG/M metagenome (GOLD analysis project Ga0209240, IMG submission 185828) | Grasslands soil microbial communities from the Angelo Coastal Reserve, California, USA - Sample 9_17_2013_80cm (SPAdes) (version 2) | ecosystem: Environmental > Terrestrial > Soil >...
CAATCCCGCGTACCACAGCGTGAGCCGCACTCGCACCGAATCAAGCATGGTTCTTTCTTGTCGAAGGGTTGCCTTTGCCGCGATGGTGCCCCGAGCCTTCCCCTTCTTGCGATTCGACTCCCGCCGCTTCACTCCCGACCCCGAAAAAATATCCCGCCCCTCGCCGCGTATGCAGCAGCGGCTTGCCCGCTTCCGAATCAATCTTTCGCCGCAGCCGGTTAACGTACACTTCGATCAGGTTGGAAAACGGGTCGAAGCTTTCGTCCCACACGTGTTCGGCAATTTCCGCTCGACCCACCACCCGCCCCGCGTTGCGCGCCAGGAACTCCAGCAGCGCGTACTCCTTGGTGGTCATGGGAATGTTCCGTCCCGCCCGCGAGACGCTCTGCGCCCCGGTATCCAGCACCAGGTCCGCGACCGTTATTTGCTCCGGCCGCAGCTCCCCGGAGCGCCGCAGCAGCGCCCGCAGCCGCGCGAGCAGCTCGCGAAATTCAAACGGCTTCGTCAGGTAATCGTCCGCGCCGTGATCCAGCCCGGTGATGCGGTCCTCCACCGCGTCGCGCGCCGTCAGCATCAAGATAGGCATGCGCTGTCCCGCGCGCCGCAATTCGCGGCACACCTCAAATCCGTTGCGCCCCGGAATCATCACGTCGAGTATCACCAGGTCGTACGAGTTGATCGCCGCTTCATACAGCGCATCATCCCCGTTCGCGGTCACGTCCACCGCGTAAGCTTGCTCGCGCAGCCCTTTGGCCACAAATCGCGCAATCCGCGCATCGTCTTCAACCAGCAGCAGCCGCATGCAGTCGCTCTTTCGTTCCCAAATCGCCTACGACCTGATTCTACGTCAACTAGACATCCCCCGCGAAAAGGCCCGCTGCCAAATAGCCGACACCGCCCCCATCCGTGCCCGCTCTCAGTGTCCTCTGTGCTCTGCCCTCTGTGAATTCTGTGTTAATCCTTCTCTTACCGCCTCTTACCGCACCTAAAAAAATCCCAAAAAAGTTCTAGGTACTTCCCTGTAGTGTGTGCTACACTGGTTTTGCGTTTGTTGCTCTTGTATCGCCTTTGGTAGTGTAAGGTCGGTCGCAAGGTCACACTTGCGGCCTTTTTTTACGCCCAAAGACGGCCCGTAACTCTGTTGAGGGGTTCGGAGTCGAGGCACCAGATAGCTCATTTACGAGTACGGTCCCAACCCGGCCGGACTCAAAGTATGATCGCATCGCGGTCAACAGAAAAGAGTAGAAGCAGTGAGTAAAGAACAAGGAACAGTGAAGTGGTTCAATGCCAGCAAGGGATTTGGATTCATCCAGCGCCAGAGTGGAGAGGACGTTTTCGTCCATTTCTCCGCGATCGTGGCTGATGGCTACAAGTCGTTGAATGATGGCCAAGCGGTTGAATTCGAAGTCACCAAGGGTCCCAAGGGCCTGCAGGCCTCGAACGTCCAACCCCTCTAGTCAGGGTGTGATCCCGCCTAACCGCGGGGTCACCACTTCACACACAAATTCCGGGCGGCACGCGCAAGCGTCCCGCCCGTTTTTGTTTTTATTCCCGCCGTTTTCCGTTTACTGTCTCCCTTGTAGCGGCGTGCTTTAGCACGCCACGGGCACGATACATCGTGCCCAGCGCGAGTCCCCGAGCCCGTCAGGTGGAAGCCCCCGACTTCAGTCGGGGGAGCGGCGCCTTTCAAGGCGTCGCGAAAAAGCGATTGCAAATACAAAGGGCTTTAGCCATGGTGCCATCCTGGCCTTTTTTAAGCGCGCGGCCGCCTTCGCCGCATCACTCCCTATTTTTCCTCGCCGAACTTGCCCGCCCACTGCGTCAGCTTGCGCGCCACTTCCTCGATCAACGCGGAAGGCGCCCGCTCCAGAATCGTTTCCAGCGCCGTGTACAGTTGCTCCTGCAAGTCCTCGGAAACGCGCTTGCTGCGTTTCGAGATGCGCCGCCCTTCCGCGTAAGACTCCAGCGACCCGCTGCGCTGATAGTTCGCCCACGCCACGTGCCACACAGCCTCCAGCAAGTCGCTGCGCCGCTTCCTGCGTTCGCGCACCACCGCTTCGTCGATTTCCTCGACTTGCGATAGCGGAACCCGAAAACTGAGCGGGTAACTAATATCCCTGCGGACCTTGGTCGAAGCCATGACCGCAGTGTGTCACGGAAAGAATTGCCTTGACAACTGTACCGTTTAATTGTATTGAATGCAGTGTATGCATACAAACTGCATACGCCCCGCTCCCCAAAACCCCCAAGCGGCTGTGAAGGAGGCTGCCGTGCCCGGAAGTTTCTTCATTTTGTTAGTCTGTTCGCGCTGCTATCGCTCAACGTGGCTGCGCCTGGAAGGAATCGAAAGCACCGCCACCGATCTCCTCAACACCTATTGGGACTTCTCCTGCCCCATCCACGGCCCGCAGCGCGAAAAGCCCCGCCAAGTCGACGAATCCGCCCCCTGCCTCCATCAACTCTATCAAAGCAAAAACAACCTGAATCGCCGCTAAACTCCCGCTCGCTCAGCCCATCCCCATTCCCTTGTAGGGGCACGATATATCGTGCCCCGCGCAAGTCCCCGAGCGCCAATCTTCAGGGAGTCGGAGCTCTAGCTCCGACATCAATCTCGTCGCATCAATGCGCTTCAGCGCCTGAGGAAACGTCTTACGGCTCTGTCCCGAAATCTATCCTCAACCGGGCGTCCTCGGTCCCTGCACGAAAATTGGCCTTCGAGCCAGTAGGAAACCAAGAACTTTTACGCTATCAGCTACTACCAGGCGCACCACAACTCAAGTAGGAGGTGTCGCCATGGCAGACCCCCAAAGCTTCCTTGACAATCTAAGGAACCTCCGGCTCGTCCTGTCCGTTGCGTTGGAACATACGCAACAAAATCGCAACCAATTCCTGAAAAGCGCCACCCCGGAGCAATTCAGACAAGCAGAGATCTCCATCAGCAAACTCCGAACTCTTGCCGAGCAATTAGACGAAGAATTCTATGTTCTAGAAACCGCAGCGATTCGCAAGCGACGACAACTAGACAACTAACAGAAGGACCATTCGCACTGACCGTGTCCAGACAGGTGAGGGCGGTACCCTAGACGACAGGTGCCCAGACCCCAAGTGCAACACGAGTCGAACTTACATGCCGGTTGTTGCTCTCCGTCTCCCGTTGAAGGATCTGGCCCCGCCCGCAATCGACTCAGAATAAGGAGCTTGCAAGTTTACTATTGACAAACGTCCAGGTCTGTGGTATGGTTGCGCGTGTTATCTCGAACAAACCTCTCCTACCCCTCCCCGACGGAATCGAGCGGACAACCGGGCTGGAGGGAGCCGCAGGATGCCAGTTTGGTCTCCGCAAGTCCCTTTAGAATCAACACTTGCAAAAGTGTATCAAAACAAACAACTTTAACTCCCTTTAGAATCAACACTTATGAAAAACATAGGGGAGGGGGTGCCAGTTTCCGGCGATTTTTCTCGCCACTCGTTTACCCCGATCTTCGAGGGGCCACTCGTCACTTCCGCCGTCACATGCGCCACGTAACGCCTCTATCCCCAGTGCCCTCAGCCGATTGCGCATACTTCCCGTCGCCACGGGGATGTACCCCCAACGCGCTTCCGATTTCTCGGCTCTGGCAAACCCAAAACACCCGGGTGGGGGGTGCGCCACGGCCTTGGACGTTCAGATGTGCCTTTTGCATCCCGAATGTACTTACGGGACTTTCAGACGTTCCGACGTGCGACGGTCACTCGGAGGGTCCCAATGGCAGGAAATACTGCGTGCCTTTTACGGGATCTTGCAGGCGGCGGAGGAGCTGCTGCAGGTCGGCGCTGCGTTCTACGAAGTCGATTTCGGAGGTGTTGATTACGAGGAGGTCGGAGGCGGCGTAGCGGAAGAAGAAATGTTCGTAGGCGCGGGCGACTTCCTCGATGTACTCGAGGGCGATTTGGGTTTCTTCGCGGGAGGCTTTTTTGGCGATGCGGGCGCGCAGCACTTCCGGCGTGGCCTGGAGATAAATGACCAGATCGGGGGCGGGAATTTCCGCGGCCAGCGCTTCGTAGTAGCGCTCGTAGAGCTTGAGCTCTTCGTCGTTGAGATTGAGATTGGCGAAGATGCGGTCCTTCTCCATCAGGAAATCGGAGATGACCGGCCCGGGCGCATCGATGGCCAGCGCTTCGCGCAGCCGCTTCTGGCGATCCATCAGGAAATACATCTGCGCGCGCAAGGCGGAGCCGGGCTTTTCCTTGTAAAAGTCGGCGAGAAAGGGATTGTCTTCGCAGTCGTAGACGCGGCGCGCGTGCAGCCGCTCGGCAAGGATCTTGGCCAGCGTGCTTTTGCCCACGCGCAGCGGCCCTTCGATGACAATGAAGCGCGGCGCCTGCGGTCCCCGCGTAGGGACGGGCGCGCGCTTGGCCGAGGACGATTCGTTGGGCGACATGATTCCGTGGTGGCCGGCTTTAGCCCAGCCAACAATCGCTGACGCGGTGGCCACCCTAAAGGATGGCCTCTACAAACTGCAGGCGGGCCAGTCTAAAGCCTGCCTGCGCAGGCGGGACTGGCCACTGCAACCCGCCGCATCGCGGGATCGATGCGCGGGATTATAGCAGAGTCGGAGAAACTGCCTGGCGATTCTGCTTCCGCCAAGACCGCCAATGGGACGGCAAGAGGGTGCCGGAAAAGAGAAAAGTTTTCGCCCGTACTGCTAGTACGGGAGTTTTGAAAACGGCAAACGGAAGGGCCAAAGAGGCGTACTAAACAGAATGTGACCAATGGGCCAGTGCCAACTGTCCTTCCGGGCAGTAAATTCATCCAAGTTGCGAGTGGGGACTTAGTTGCTCTCGCAACCACTGAGGTGAACCATGCTGCTGGCAACCATCCTTCTACTAGGCGCTCTTCCGCAGAGCGATGCATTGGCAAGGTCGGCGGCAAACCTTCCGGAGATGGTTGCCTCTGACGCTAACACTGATGCGAAAGATTCCGGTGCTGCGCGTGAGTTGCCGTCGATGCCCAAGCCGAAAGTGAGCATCGATGCGGAGGGCGATGGGGTTACCGCCAACGTGGCGGGCGCGGAAGCGGTGCAGCCGCCCCGCGTGGCGCTGCCGGTTCAGCCGGTGAAGGCGGCGTATACCCGTCCCCGCGAAACGCGCGGTCAGCGGGTCGGCTGGTACGCCCTGGCGGTGACCGGCCATGGCGCTGCGGCGTTTGACGCGTACTCGACTCGGCTCGCGCTTTCCGGCAATTACGGCACAGAGAGCAACCCGCTGCTGCGGCCGTTTGCGCATTCCGGCGCGCTGTACGCGGCGACGCAGGTCAGCCCTGTTGTGATGGATTTTATCGGCAAGCGCATGATGGTCAGCGAGAATCGCTGGGTGCGGAGGATGTGGTGGTTGCCGCAGGCCGCCGGCTCCGGATTTTCGATTGCGGCCGGCGTGCACAATATGTGCGTGGTGAAATAGCCCAGCTAGGGAGCGTAGCTTCCCAAGAGTTTTTCACCAGAGCACACAAAAAAGCCGTCCCGGCGACTCTCTCCCGCCGGGACGGTTTTTAATTTTGTCGCAACCAGACTTCTCTCGAGATGACAATCCGCGAGCTGGCGGTCTAGCGACCCGCCACTACTTTCCGACGACGAGTATGGCGAAGGTGCCGGGCTTCATTTTGCCGCGGCGCTCGCCTGGAGCTGGCGGTTCGAACTCGGCGCTGGGGAGGAAAATCTTGTGCGTCTTGAGATCGAGGCCCATGGTGCGCGCGGTCTTTTTCGTCGGAACATTTTCGACGACGGTATATTTGTCCGGTGAATCTTCGTGGATTATGGTGAGGTTGCCGTCGCCGCAGGACACGAAAAAATAGTTCGAAGCGGGATCGAACGCAGCGGCGTCAGGGCCTTCGCAGATTGCCGGATTGGCGACGACTTTTCCGGAGTCGGCGTCGACCACGGAGGAAACTTTATCGTCGCAAACCGCGAGCAGGCGGCGGCTCTTGAGATCGCCCGCGAGGCCGGAAGGAGACTTGCACGGGGCGAGCGGCCACTTGTGGAGCTCCTTGAGATTTTGCGCATCGAGGTGATGGAGTTCGGAGGAGTCTTCGTCGTTGACGTAGACGGAGCCTTTGCCGTCGGCGACAGCGAATTCGGGCTTGCCGCCGAGAGAAATTGCGCCGGCGACGGAACCGTCCGCTGCGTTGATAACGGTGGCATTTTTGCCGCGGCCGTTAAAGGTGAAGATGTGCTTCGTGGCGGGGTCGTAGATGATCGCATCGGGATTGGCGTCAGTTTTTACTGTGCCCAGTGTCTTCAGAGTTTTCAGATCGAAAATGGTGGCGGTGTTGGCGCGGCCGTTACTGGTGAAGCCGCGACCGAGGTCGGAAGCGACGGCGATGCCATGGACGCCTTGTGTGTCGGGAATGTCGCCTTCGATGGCGTAGGTGTCGGCGTTCATTACGACGGTGTGCGAGCTGTGGGAGATGTAGACGCGGCGAGCATCGCTGTCGACGTAGATGTAGTCCCAGCCCTCATCGCCGGGAACGGAAACGGTCTTGATGACGTGGTAGCCGGAGGGGCCGGGCTTCGCGGCAGCATGGGAAAATATAGCGGCAGAAAAAAGGACGGCAGTCGAGAGTGCAGCCAGCCCGAAAAGGGTGAGATGTTTGCGCATAATTTTCTCTTTTCTTTTTGTTATGTTTTATCGGAACAACGTTAGGTATACAGGCGGGGCGCGTCGGACTCCGGTCTCTGCGAGCCTCCGCGCGCTCAGCGCCTCTGCGTTATCCCGCCGCGACGAAAAGGCGAAGATAACGCAGAGGCGCTGAGCGCGCGGAGGCTCGCAGAGACCGGAGTCCGACGCGCCCTGGGTACTTCACGACGAAGTTAAGCGCGCAGTTACAATTTTCGCTGCCTGGACCGCGACGCGCCTCCCAATCTGAAATCGCGCCAAACTGGGGCGCAGCGTGCTGCGCCCCTACGGGAGACGTGTTACGGCTTGGATTTGTGCTGGTCGAACCAACCGGCTACGTAGAGCATTTTTGCGATGTGGTGGCTGGGACGGCGGCCGATGCCGTGCGGTTCTTCCGGAACGCGGACGAGCACAGCGTCGATGTTGAGAAGTTTCAGCGCGGAGTAAAACTGTTCCGCCTCGGAGATGGGCGTGCGGTAGTCCTCTTCGCCAGTCATAACCAGCGTAGGCGTTTTGATTTTGCCGACCTGATCGGTCAGAGAGCGCTTCATGTACTGCTCGGTGTTGTCCCAGGGATTGCCGGGAAACCAATATTTCGCGGTGAAAGGAATGTCGCTGGTGAGCACGAAGCTGTACCAGTTGATGACCGGATAGAGCGCGGCGGCGGCACGGAAACGGGTGGTGTGCTCGATAGTCCAGGCGGTGAGCACGCCGCCGCCGCTGCCGCCGGTAACGTAGAGATTGTTGGCGTCGATGTAGCCCTTGGCGACGACAGCGTCGACGCCGCTATTGAGGTCGTCGAAGTCATCGCCGGGATAGGCATGATGGATGAGGTTGGAGAACTCCTCGCCATAACTGGTGCTGCCGCGCGGGTTGGTGTAGAGCACGACGTAGCCCATGGAAGCCCAGACCTGCTTTTCGAAATCGAAGCGGTCGCCGTAATCGCCAAAAGGTCCGCCGTGGATTTCGAGAATGAGCGGATATTTTTTGGAGGGATCGAAGCCGGGCGGCTGGATAATCCAGCCCTGGATCTTGCGCTTGTCCTTTGAAGATTCGTACCAAATTTCTTCGACGCGGCCGGGAACTTTCTGCTGCAGCAACTCCTGATTGACGGCGGTGAGGACGCGCATCGCGCCGTTGGTGGAAATGGCAACGTCGCCGGGATTGTCGGGGCGTCCGTAGGTGAAGGCGATGGCACCGGTGCGCGAAACGGAGTAGGAACCGCCGCCGTAGGCGCTGGTGCCCGAAACAACGTGATCGGCGACTTTCTTGAAGTTGCCGTCCGGCGTGGAGAAGCCGATTTTCGTGTCGCCTTGATCGTTATAGAGGAAATAGATTCCGGAGTTGTCGGGTGCCCACTGAGGAGACGAAATGTCGCGGTCGAGCTTGTCCGTGATGGAACGGGAGCCGCTGCCGTCGCGGCCCATGACGTAGAGTTTTGTGGTTTGGTGACCCTGGTAGCGATCGTCGAATCCGGTATAGGCGATAAACTTGCCGTTGGGAGAGTTGTCGGGAGCGCCGTCCGGGCCTTTGCGGTTGGTTAGAGCGCGCAAGGCGCCGTCGGTAACGCCAAATTCATAGACTTCGGTATCGAAATATTCGTGATCGGATTCAGCGTGGCGATTTGCTGCGACCAGCAGAAATTTTCCATCCGGGCACCATGCGGCGCGCGTAGGTCCGAATTCGTTGCCGCCGTTGGGGAAATTTCCGTTGGTCACCTGGCGCGGAGCGCCGCCTTCGGCGGAAACGACGAAGACTTGCATGTAGCCGGGCTTGAGGTAGCCGGTGCCGTTGAAGCGATAGACCAAGCGATCGTACGCGGTCGGCGGGTCCGCCCATTTTGCGCCGGAGGGCGGCGCGGGCAGATCGGCAAGGTGCGGACCTTTGCCCGCGACCAAGGAAGAGAACGAGAGCATGCGACCATCGGGCGACCAGGCGATGGCCTCCGGCGATAGCTCGAGATTGGTGATGCGCGCGGTTTGGCCGGTGTCCATCCAGCGAACGTAAATTTGCTGCTTGCCGTCCACGTCGGAGAGAAAGGCAATACGGGTACCGTCGGGCGACCAGCGCGGCGAACTGTAGGAATGGTTGCCGCTGGAAAGAGGCCGATGGTCGCTGCCATCCGCGTTGATGACCCAAAGGTTGGAGTAACGCTTATCGGTCATCGGATCGGCGAAGCGGCGAACGTAGACGATTTTCTTGCCGTCCGGAGAAATTTGCGGATCGGTGGCGAGCTGGAGCTGAAACTCGTCCATAGCCGTGAGATGGTGGGAAGAATCTTGTGCCCGGATCGGAGCGGAAAACGCAAGAAACGATACAGCGGCCACACCGAGAGCCGCGCGCACATGCAGTTTCATCAGAACAGACCTCCTCGCAGGCGGGGAGTTAACAACGAGCGCGCGCTCATGTCAAGGTGGTGGAATTCCGGTGTTGCGCCGCGGCCAACCGCTCGATTTGCTCGGAAAAGAACAGCCGGTGTTCACGTCGCCCGGCGCCGCAGATAACGCTGCAGAAGCTTTTGCTCAAGAACGTCGGTGATATAAAACCCGCTTACCCTCAGTTGTTTGAGAGTTTGTGGGAAATCGCTCACCAGGCCTAGCGTGTCGGCTCGCTCAAGAACACCGAGCGTCCCTGAGAGAGGCAGATTCCGGCTTGAGGCGATGGTTCGCCCAGCGTGTTCATCGATTAAAAGGACATCCGCCTGAAGCCTTTCTGCCAACAAAATGGATTCGCGTTCGCCGCGATGTAAGGTGAGCGGGAACGCGATCGCAGGCGTCTCCCGAACGGCGCGCACCTCCAGCCACGCCGGACGCGCAAGGATGCGGCGGCGCACCTTGTCGGGCGTCCTAGTTTCGGTTAGCTCCTCGAATACAGCGGCGGGAACAAAAACTTTTTCAAACAATTGTGGGAGAAGATGTTCTTGCTCGATGGCGATCAGATAGCGGAGCGGCGTGGTGTTGGATACGGCAATCATGCCGCGAATGAGCTAGCGGTGGTGACGTCGGGACGCCGCTTCAAAGAGGGCTGCCTCACGGTCCAGGTCCGCTTCTCCAATGGGCGAAAGCGGAACATCGTGCTGGCCCAAGAAATCTGTGGTTTCAACGCGCGAGAGCCCGAGCATCTCCGAAACTTGAAAAAGAGTCAGAGTCTGATCGCGGTACCCCTGAAGAGCCAGGGCCTCGAGAGCCCGACGGGATACATCACTGCCGTCGGCGGAAAGCCGCTTAGCAACGTCATCGGGAATACGAAGAATAACTTCCATTCTCGAAGTTTACCATGGAGCTGTGGTTCTGCGGCGATGAGGACGCTGGGATCGAGAATCACTCCATGCGGAGAGGTCGCACGGCTTGCGGCTTTTGATCCCGCGCAGATCGGTGGCGAGGCGGGATCTAACTCTTGCAGGGCGAAACACTCTCGTTCCTTGGGCTACTCAGGATCCAGAGCCATTATCACTCGTCGTCACAGTCCTCATTTCTTCCGCTTAAGGAAATGGCGGACCGCGAAGGCGCCGACCTGTTGGCCCACCCGCCGTCCTCGCAAGCATGAGGTTCGCCAGTGAACACCGTCCAAGACGCGAGCCTCGACCACACCCTCAGCAATTTCATCGAATGTGGTGTAAATAGCTCAAATCTGTTCCGGCACAATGTACGGTGCGCGATAGCTGCCACGCAGGAGGCGATTGGCTTCGTCATCGCCAATGACTTGCTCCTGCGCAGGATCGAATCGCAACGTACGGCCGAGGCGGTACGAGGCATTGGCCAGGTGTACGAGTGTCGTTGAGATGTGGGCTTCCTCAATCGGCGAATGAATGTCCTGGGCGCGACGGCTGCGGATGCAATCAACGAAGTTCGCGTAGTGGTCCGCTGAACCCTTACCGGACGGCCCGGGTTCGGCCTGATCGCTTATCCAGGTCTTGTAGGCGTCGTACCCATCGATGGCGAGGTATCCGTTCGATCCATAGAAAACGTTGCCGACGGTGTTTGTCTTGGCATCTTTCGGCCCTAAGGACTGTTGCTTATCGGCGGGCTTTTTGTTTGCGCTGGCGATGAGCCCCGCGGGGGGCACGCCGCTGGCCCCGTACGCGCCGGTGCCTATCTCCGCCTCGTGATTGGTGACCCAGTGGCGGACTGCGAGTTCGATCATCTTGCGCTTGCCCTCCGGACCCACGAAACAGAAGGTGGCATTCAAAGTATTGGGCGTCTCCTGGTCGTCCTCGAACATAAAGTGTCCACCCATGGCGGACACAGACACCGGGAAACCTACGCCCAAACCCCAGCGCGCGATATCGATTTCGTGGATAGCCTGGTTGCCGACTTCACCGTTGCCGGTGTCCCAAATCCAATGCCAATTGTAGTGAAAGCGATTGCGGGTAAACGGCTTCAGCGGCGCGGGGCCGGTCCACAGGTCGTAGTTAACGCCGGCGGGAATGGGCTCCTCGGTGGCGCGGCCGATCGATGGCCGCCACTTGTAGCAAATCGCGCGGGCCATGTAGACGTCGCCGATCGTGCCGCCGCTCAGATGCCGAACGGCTTCCAGCATGCCGGGGTTCGATCGCGACTGGCTGCCGTGCTGGCAAATTCGGTTGTACTTCTTTACCGCGCGCACCAGTTGGCGGCCTTCAAATGTGTTATGCGAGCACGGCTTTTCGACGTACACGTCTTTGCCCGCCTGGCAGGCCCAGATGGCCATGAGCGAGTGCCAATGATTGGGCGTGGCGATGGAAATGGCGTCGATATCTTTGTCCTCGAGTAGCTTGCGAACATCGACGTAGGATTTTGGCTTTGGCAAGCCCAGCTTCTCGATGTCACCGAGGCGCTGGTGCAACACGTTTTCGTCCACATCGCACAGAGCGGCAAGCTCTGTTCCCGGGACACGCTCAAAACCATGTATGTGATCGTTGCCGCGGCCTCGCACTCCGCAAACTGCCACGCGGACACGGTCATTTGCGCCGAGGATCTTGCCACCCAGCGCGAGCGTAGCTGCGCCCACGGTTATTGCTTTTCCGGTAGTCTTAAGAAATTCACGCCGCTCGATTGCCATAGTTGCCGCCTCTGTGCTGGAAGCACCCCGCAAGGCGCACAGTATAATCCATGACCCTGCGTATCGCACGCCAGTTTGCGGCGGTCGCTCGGCGCTCGTGATCGCCACAGTGTCGCTGAACGCTGGATGACGGAAGCTGGCAACGCGGAACCGGTTGAAAAAAAGAGGGAGCCTGAATCCAGGCTCCCTCTCTGGCAACGTCCTGTCTGTTAATCAGGCGAGGTCAGGAAGTGGTTTCCTTCAGATCGTCATCGGCTTGCTTGTTGGCCTTTTTTGCCTCGGCTTTGGCGTCGGCGTTAGGAGCGAGCGCCTGAATCGCTTTGCCGAGACTTACCGAGCCGCTGCCGGTTACTTTCGCCTTGAGGGCGTCGAAGCCGCCAGGAATATCCAGGTTCTTCGCAACATGCGCGGCGGCCATGCACTGCCCGATATTCTTGAAGCCGCCGCAGGCGGTTTGCGCGTCCTGGCCGGTCAAGGATTTAATCTTTCCAGCGACCGCGGTGTTGTGACTGAGGACGTCGCTCGGCGTCCCGTGCGAGACGTCGGAGCGCGCTGCGGCGCTGTTACTATGCGCGCCGCTCATCCCGGGGCTCGTGCCGGGGTCACTTCCAGGCCCGTGTCCCGCAGGAGGTCCGCCGCCGGGATGCGAGTGTTGCGCGAAGGCCGGCGCAGCCAAAGCGAGTGTGAGAATTAAGAGCAGGGTCAGAGTGGAGCGTTTCACGGTATTCCTCCCTTTGCGATTTTGGGGCTGGCGGCGCATGGCAGGCTTGTTACCCGCCCGACCGAGGATTGTTTTGTATGGCTATAAGGATGCGTCGAACCCGCGCAGGGATGCAAGGGCTCGACCGTGAAATATGTGATCAAAAAGAATCGGCGCTTTTTCACTACCCTTTTCTTGCTGGTGATTTGCTTGGCCCGCATAATGGGTAGCGAGTCAGAGAGCGAGCCTGGAGGCGAATATGCCCGCGAAAAAATTGAGTGACGCGGAAGTGCAGACGCGATTGGCGAAGGCGAAGGGCTGGAGCCTGGTGAACGGGAAATTGCACCGGGAGTTTCAGTGCAAGGATTTTGTGGCTGCATTTGGGAACATGACGCGGGTGGCCCTGGTGGCGGAATCAATGAACCATCATCCGGAATGGTTCAACGTGTGGAACAAAGTGGTGATCGATTTGAATACGCACAGCGTGAAAGGCATCAGCGATTACGATTTTACGCTGGCGGAAAAGATCGATGAGATTTTTGGAGCTTGAGGGCAGGCAGAACCAGGCGGGGGACTTTTGCGCGGCTACTTGGAAAGATTAGGTAGGGATAACAGACGTAGAGTGGAGATTCGGGATGTTGCCGTAATTTGCAGCGACGCGGTAGATGAGAACGCATCGGAGAGACCATTCCGCGCACCTGTGAAACCCTCACGCGGGCGCGACACCCAAGTCTGCGCTAAGCGGCTACGTCTGCGCGACCCGTCAAAGCGCTTGCGGTCAGCACGGGGCGCGCTGTTCTAAACACCTGCACCCAACCTCGCTTAAGTCTCTTCTGTGCACGCTGAGTCGATGCCACGAGACTGACCTGCCACATCGGTCGACCTGTAACCGCTTGTTGAATTTTCATGACGTACTCCTTTGACGCTGCAACCACCCACTTCGCATCGTCAAAGTAACATCGAGGATCGGGCACTTCAATTATGCATTGGTAAGGACGTACTACTACCGGAGGATATGATTTATTAAACCTTGGTATCTATCTGGCAGGGTTTTGTTTACGAATTGCGGTAAGCGAACGGCAAATAGTTTTGAGGAATTCATGAGAAATCCGAGACCTGACCAGGAGAAATAAACATCGCTGCCAAAGACTACATCGACCCGCAAGGTTATTGGTGCGAAGGGAAGGCGTGGAAACTGGCGCTGACACTCGATGTGACATTTCCATCTGGACATGCGCGCCGCGACGAAAGATCCGGTAGTGGGTCAGTTTCCGGTCAGCGCTGCCAGCTCAACGGGTCGATGCAACACCATCCATCAGTTGATCCGACAATACTCCTCCCTGGAAAACCGATCCGTCCGACTGTACTCCACACCGCAGTTTGTACGACCCTCATATCTAGCTCGCCAGCATTGGGTTATTGATCAAGCTTGAGATGCGCATTCTGACGCACGAGCTCTTTCTGAACAAAGATGTACTCACTTCCTTGTGATTGCGCATAGACCGCCGCCGCCACGCCAGCCGCATGTCCTGTCCCGAAAGAGGTTCCCATGACACGCAGTGAACCGCCTGCATAGCTGTCACCATCCGTCAGACGGCCTCCCACAAACAGGTTGGGCGTGTCCTTGCTGCACAGCGTCCTCAAGGGAATGTCGTAGGTACTATTCTCGTGGACCATCCGCCAGACCGTCGGTTGCCCTGGTTCGGTGTGATACTCAATCGGCCACGCACCCAGGCACACCACATCGTCGAAGCGCGCTCCGTTCTCGATATCCTGTGTCGTGACCTGATAGCATGCATCCACGTGACGGGACTCACGTGTGCCGATTTCTGGTCCCGTTGCCAGGATGTACGCATGCTCACAACCGGGTATCGTGCGAATGGCTTGCAGATAGGCCCTGGCCTGTTCTCGCCCATGGATTTCTGCTTCAGTCAGACTTTCTGCATCTCTGCCGTCGTATTTCTGATCAATGAAGTAGGTTGCCACGTCGTTTGTAATCGGAACGCGGAAGAATAACCCGGACTCGGAGACAAGCGGTTTGACCCCGCGCTGTTTCGCCTGCTGAATGGCGGCTGTCCAGCGAGTTGGCGAAAGATCGGCATCTGCCGTAATCCCACCCAGGCGCATACTTAACGTCCCCGTCTGGACGGTCCCATGATTCCCATAGCGTACGGAGGCTCCACCAAAGAAGGCGAGGTCTCCTTCTCCGCTGGCATCGACGAAGGCTTTCGCCCTGACCTCGTGATTGCCCCCGTGATCGTGGAGCGTGACGCTCGTGATGTAATTTCCGTTACGTGTGGCGGAAAGAAGCATGGTGTGCAAACAAACCTGCACGCCCGCGTGCTTACACAACTGGTCTAAGACATATTTCACGGACTCGGGTTCGATGAGGACGGCCACTCCGTGAAACTGGATCGGTTCCGAAGCGGCGCCCATCTCACGTAACCGTTGGAGCACCTGGTCGGCAACCCCAAAAACAGCCTGTTTCTTCTGGTAGTTCGTAAAGAGACCACAATAGGTAAGAACATTTTTCAGCGTGGCCGCTCCCCCCAAAAACGGGCCGGACTCGACGAGTAATGTCTGGGCGCCAGCCTTCGCCGCGCCTACGGCTGCCGCTGTTCCTGCCGCACCGCCCCCGATGACGATGACGTCACACGATCGAGCTAAACTCATGCTGCAACTCTTCTCTTCTCCTTGTCGGCAGTCATCATCATTCAATCCAGCTGACCGATTTGGGACTCGTTAGCGGAGGAGATTGACTCGTGCCAGATCGATGAGTTCGTCTCCGCGTCCACCGAAAACACCAAATCCGTCAGTGCAACTGGCGTTCCACAAAATGTTCCGGCAAGACTAGGCACTCATTCGCCATGTAAGGATGGTCGAATCGCTTTCGAACAATCGAGGTCCATTGCCGGTCAGATAGGCGTCAAGCTGCGGACTCTCGTGCCAAAGGGCTGACACCAACAAGCTGAGCCTAACCTAAGCCGCGAACTGCGGTCGTCGATCTCCAGAAAAGGATGAACCTTCATCCGACCAAAAAAGAAGCCTTACCGGACGAGTGCCGGACTGCGCTCACTTGTCCGATGGGGCGCATTAATCGCATATGACCGACAATGCCGCTAGGGACAAAAAAAGGCGCTTGTTAAGAGTCACAAGCGCCCATGGTTCAAATCAATTCGTTGAATACCTCAGGGATCACCTCCTTCTCGACAAGTGCGTCGATTGAAGCCTGAAACCATTTTTATCACGGTGAATCCTGATATGTCTACAACAGCGACGATACTTGTAGGATATGCGGCTTGCAGCGCCTGATGAGTCGTCGGCTCATCGGAAACTGACTCACTGCCAAAGGTCCGATTGGCTTGACAGGAATTCGGTGGGGACGGCATGCTAGTGAGGCACGTCACGCAGTGGCGCTATGGTGCAACGGTTAGCACGTAGCCCTTTCAAGGCTAAAATACGGGTTCGATTCCCGTTAGCGCTACCACTCCTTTGGTTCTGATCCGCCTGCTTGTCCTTATTTACGCTTGAGTTCTGGTGTGCGATTTGCGGCGCGATTTTCGCGGGTATAAACTGGGTGTGTAACATCGGTGCAGAAACTCAAAACGCGAGCCCTCAGCGGCTAAAGCCTTATTGAGTGGATGTTACTTATCGCACGGCTGAAGCCGTGCCCTGACGAAAAATAGGTTTGCTGCACAGACTACTGCAACGGCGAGGAAATCAACCATGGCTAATCCGTTTCGCACATCCAATCCTGCGCTGAATGAGAAGGCGTTTCGCGGCGAGGTGACGCTCGGCGGGGAGGCGATGACCCTGCAGGGCACGGTGAATAAAACCGGCTTGCTGCTGCTTTGCGTCGTGGCCACGTCGGCATGGACTTGGGGCTTGGCCCAGTCGCCGACGCCGGGGGCCGCCACGCCGTGGATGATCGGCGGGTTGCTGGGCGGGATGGTGACCGCACTGGTAACGATCTTCAAGAGAAGCTGGGCGCCGATCACCGCACCGTTGTACGCGCTGCTGGAAGGATTCGCGCTCGGCGGGATCTCCGCGTTTTTTGAACGGTCTTACCACGGCATAGCGATCCAGGCAGTGGGCCTGACGTTTGGCGTGCTCTTTGTCATGCTGTTTGCGTACAAGACCGGCGTGATTCGCGCCACCGAACGGTTCAAGCTCGGCGTGATCGCGGCAACCGGCGGCATCGCCGTGTTCTACCTGGTGGTCATGCTGTTGGGCTTTTTCCACGTGAACGTGGGAATTCTCTACGGCGGCAGCTGGTGGGCAATCGCGTTCAGCCTTTTCGTGGTCGTGATCGCGGCGCTGAATTTGGTGCTGGATTTCGACATGATCGAAACCGGCGTGCGTATGGGCGCTCCGAAGTACATGGAGTGGTATGGCGCGTTTGGATTGATGGTAACGCTGATTTGGCTGTACCTGGAAATTTTGCGGCTGCTGGCGAATTCGCGCCGGCGGTAGCCGCGATGCGTCCCTAAACGCTTCCTTGTGGTTGAAAATTCCGAACGAGCGTCCTAATACATTTTGGGTCAGTCCGTTATCGAGCTAATGTTTTTGCGCGAGCGCGGTCGTAAGAGCACAGGCAAATTGCCCGTGCCACAAGGGTTTCAGCGCGATCGCGTGGTGAAACTTACGTTGGCCGCGGGTACGACGCAGGCTTGCAACGGCGGCCAGCCGGGGTCGGTGGCGGGATTACGGCATAGGGTGGCGATTGCCGGGGAGATCTGGGCGGGCGAGACTACGCCGTTGAGCGGCTCGGCGTAGACGGTGTAGCTGTGCCCTAGCGGGAGGCGCTCGATATGGTAACTGCCATCGAATTGTGCGGGGCCGGGGGCTGCGCAACTCCAGCCGGCGATGGTTCCGGCGATGACTGCACCACTGGCTTGATCCATGGCGACCACATGGGCACCGAAGATGCCTGTTACTCCTGGCGGCGATAGCGGCAAGGAGAGCGGATTGGCGGGCAAGATACGGCCGCTGATGACGCCCACGTTTACGGCGTCGGCGGGGTCGGGATACAGGATGCGAAGGCCGGTGCGATCGTCGTCGCCGAGTGGCGCGTCGGGTTGCAGCGAGCTGGGACGCGCGCCGTTGAAGGTGCCGGGCGCAGGAGCGTAGGGGTACATCATGGCGCTCCAGATGGCGGAGTGGCTGAAACCGAGAAAATGGCCGAGCTCGTGGGTGAGGACGGACTGGAGGTCGTAGGCTTGGGGAGAGGTGGGCAGCGCGGCGGGCGTTGCGAACGTGACTTGCGCATTGCTGGGGTCGAAATAAATGTCGGCGTCGAGAATTTGTCCGAGCTGTGTGGCGGCGGGGCTGCCGCCGAGCTGTTCTCCGAGCGCGTCGGAGGTAATGACGCGGGTGAAGGCGAGCACGCCCGGAGTGAAGGCACTGTCGGCTTGATCGAAACAGATGGAGTTGAGGCCATCGGAGCCGCAGGCGTTTTGCGTCGAGATGCGCCGCAGCGGCGCGACGGTAGCGGGCAGCAGAGTGGTGCCGCTGACGCCGGTCCAGACAGCGAGCGATTGCGAAATAACTTGCTCGATTTCGGTTAGGCGGGCGCTGGCGGTTTGGTTTTGCGTGAGGATGGAAACGGGACTTGTGCCGAGGGTAGTGCTCCAGCGGACCGAGATGCTGGAGGCGGCGCTTAGTTGATGGGCGCGCACGGGGCAGGCGGAGCCACCAGACACAGCGACAGGCTGGCGGACGTCGGGCACGACCTGGTTGAAGGCGTAGCCTGCGGCGGCCCGGGCGGTCCAGGCGATGTGAATTGCTACAAGCGCGATGGAGAGAATTCTTGTTGAGGTTGCGTTTTTTCGTTTGTGCATCGGGTTGTTCTCCGGCGGCAGTTTCCCATTTTTGATTTTGTGGCTTGGGTCAGTGGTGAAAGCGGCGGCCAGACCGCCGCACTCCATATGTGATTGCGGTCGCATTAATTCGTTTCGACCTTTTGTTCCAGGGCGCGGCGCAGCTTCAACTGAAAAATTCCTACGGGCAGATTGCGGATGCCACCGTGCCGGAAAGTTCGCGTGCGCGGGTCGAAAATGGGCGCCATGGCGGAGTCTTGCGTGACGGTTTCGACTCCGGTGTCCGCGTTGCGCGCGATGCGAAACGTGCCTTGCGCCCAGCCAAGCACGCGATAGGGCTCGCCGTGGCGCTCCCACAGGAATAGATAGACCTCTTCGCCCGCGCGGAATACGGGAACGCCGTCGACGTGCGAATGCAAATGACCGGAGACGCCGCCGATGGTGCGCACGGTGACGAGTCCGGGAAGAAGGCCTTTGTTGCGCTCGAGAACTTCGAAGCGGGTTTCGGTCCAAAGCTCGCCGCGCTCCCAGCGAAATTCGGAGCCGAGGCAGCGCAGCCGGGCTACCGCGGTGGATTGCTGCGCCAGATCCTCGAAGCGCAAGCGTGCGAACGTGGTCGCGTTGGCGAAGGCCGCGGTTAGACTCAGGAGCAGCATGCCAACCAAGAAACATATCCAGAGAAATCTTCTGCGTTGGGTGAAGCTCATTTCATTGCACCTCCAGCGCGCCGGTGGCGGCGGTTTTGTCCAAATTTGCGTTTTGAATGAAGAGCGTGCGCGCGCCGGGAGTCGCGGCGGCGGATATTTGCAACGTAAGGTGAATGATGCCGAGGCCAGCGGGCTGCTTGGAGATGACCGTGACGTCGCCGGGCCCGGTGACGGTGTAGGTCATGCTGGTATCCAGACCGCTGGCCGAAAACAAGCAAATGTCCGCGGCGACAACTCCGGTGGCGGGCCGCTGCAAAGGCACCGGATTTCCGGCGAGCGAGCACGAATTAGCGGTAGTGGAGAAGACGCCAAGGGCGGCGACGTTCAGGTCGACATCGGCGTTCGGGAGGGAGACGCCGGCGGTAGTGGGGTCGACGACGATGATGTCCTTGGCGGTCGCGGAGGGTGCGGCGCTGGTGAGGGAGATGATTTCATCGGAGGCATTGGGCGCGGCAACGAGTAGGGAAACGCTGTTGGAGGTTGTGCCATCAGGGTTGCGAACCTGGACGGAGAGATTGCCCGGGACAGACACATCCGCGGCGGTGACGGGTGCGGTGCATTCCGTGACGGAGTTGCACGTGGTGGTGCGCGCGGTGCCGGCGATCAGCAAGACAGAACCTGGTCCGGGAGTGGAGGCGGCGAAATTGCTGCCGTCGACGCGAAGAGTGAAGCCGTTGGCTGCGCCGGCGTAGACGCTGGAGGGATGCAGCGACAGGATGTTGGCGCCGGTGGCGATGGTGAGGTTTGCGAAGCCAGATTGGGACGGATCGTCGCCGCTGACGGCCATGACAATGAACCTGTCTGGGGACGGAGCGGAGCCGGGAACGGTGTAGACGCCATTTACGTCGATTGCGCCGCACGGGCCTGCGACCGAGCACGCGGCTCCTTGAATTTGCCAGACCACGTTTTGATTGCTGGTGCCGAGGACGGTAGCCGAAAATCCCCGCACATCAAGCGGGGCAAGCGTGACGGTGGAAGGCAGCACGGTTACGACGACATGATTGATCACAGTGATTTGTGCGGTGGCGATGCGCGTGGTATCGGCGAGGCTGGTGGCGCGCACGGTGACAGGGCTGAGAGCCGGTATTGCACCGGGGGCTTGATAGTCGACCTGCGAATTGTTGCCCGTGGTTAGCGGCTGGCAGGGATTGCTGGCCACGACGCAAATCTGGCCGACGGTGCCGGTGCCGTTGGCTATGCCGTTCACGGTCCACGTTACGGCGCTGTTGGTGCTGCCGAAGACATGGGCGGTGAGTGTGACGCGGTGATCGCCGGCGAGCGTAGCTGTGCCGGGTGAGAGAGTCACGCCGACGCCGGGCCGGATGGTTACGTTGGCTTGCGCCTTTTTTGCTGGATCGGCTTGCGGCGTCACGGTAATGGTGACGGTGTTGGGATTCGGCGGCGTTACCGGCGCTGCGAAGGTCGCGGAGTTGGATGTTGCGCCGCTGCCCGAGGCTTGCGTCGTTACTGAGGCCAGCACGCCGCAGGTTGTTCCGCTGCATCCGGTGCCGGACAGAGTCCAAGAGAGCGCGGTGCTGGGATTTGAGCCGGGGACTGGCGTGAGTGTGGAGGCGATGACGCCGGAGCCGCCGGAGGGGATGCTTGAGGGCGCTGAAAGCTGCAGGGAAAAATTGCTGGTGATCGTGACGGTGGCGGAAGCTTGCTTGGAAGAATCGGCGACGCTTTGCGCGGTTAGCGTCACCGTGGCGGGGGCGGGCAGGATTTGCGGCGCGGTGTAATTGCCGTTTGTGTCGAGCAAGCCGCATGCGACAGGACAGGCCGCGCCTGAGATGCTCCAGCGAATCCCGGCGTTCGGTTGTCCGCTGCTGCTGATTGCGGCGTGGAACGGCTGGCTTGCGCCAAGTTCTATGCCGATGACACCGGGGGTCATGACGATCGTGATGTCGCTGAGAATCGTTATGTTGGCGGAGGCTTGCTTGGCGGAGTCGGCGACGCTCTGCGCGGTTACGGTGATGGCAGCGAGCGTGGGCAAAATTTGTGGCGCGGTGTAGACGCCAGCTGTGCTGATGGTCCCGGTAGTGGGACTGCCCCCGGGGACGCCGTTGACGCTCCAGGAGACGCTGGTGTTGCTGGTACCGGTGACCGTCGCAGCGAAAGTTTGCGCGTTGCCTAAAAGCAACGAGGCGGTGTTGGGCGTTATGGTGGCGGTGATGGAAGAAGGAGTCGGCGGAGGTGGTGGCGGAAGTGGCGTGTAGCTTACGCTTCCGGTGCTGCCGGCGCAGCCTAGAGTGCACGCGGCCAAGGCGAGAAGAGTAAGAATCGGCAGCGCCACAAAGCACGGGCGCGTTGCTGTACGCGATTCATTGCGGGCGTCTTGCGGGAGGGGCCGCATGAAGTGGCGAAATGCAGGCGAAGGGCCAGGGAAGAGAGAGCGGCTGGGAGCGGGACGTTTTTGCGGAAGCGAAAGGCAGGAACGCTGTAAGCCGCTCGAATTGGGACTGTTAGGGCTGACCTTTAAGACCCAGCAGATTGCAGCGAGGGGGGTCGAACTTAGTGAGGAAACCGCATTGTGGCTCCCGTTTTGGGATTTGGCGGAACGGGCTCTGTTCCATTCCTGAACTGCCGTCCTGGGTGAACTTCAGGTTTGACTTGGCGATTTGTGTTAAACGTCTTGTGCAGGCGAACCGCGGAACGTACCGCGGCGTCTAGTAATTGAACCGGGAGGGCGAGCGCTCTTGGCTCGCACGTGAGAACGAATGCAGGAGCTGGTTCTGATCCAGCCAATTCGCGCCGCGGAGGAGTGGGGCCGAGAGGCGGCGCAGGCGGCCAAGCGTCGCGAATTTGAGGAGCGGCTCGCGGAGTGCGGGCCGCTTGCTTATCGCGTGGCGCGCAGCGTCTTGCGCAACGATGCCGACGCAGAAGATGTCGCGCAGGAAGCATTGCTGCGGGCGTACCGGCGGTTTGATGGCTTGCGCGATGCGCAACGGTTTCGCGGGTGGCTGGTGCGCATCGTGTTTCGGTTGGCCCTGGACCGGGCTCGCTCGGCGAAACGGCGCGAGGTGCGCGAAACGGAGTGGGCGCAGCCAGCGAGGCGTCCTGCGCCGGCTACAGCCGAGGAACTTGCGGCGTCGAGCGAATTCCAGGCGCACTTCGACCGCGCATTGGATGCGCTGCCGGACAAGCTGCGGCTGGTGCTGCTGCTTGCGGCGATGGAGGGCCATACGCTGGAAGAAGTTGCGGCGATGCTGGGCTTGCCGATCGGCACGGTGAAGTCACGGCTGTTCGCCGGCAGAAAGAAATTAGCGGAGAAGCTGCAATGCTATGTGACAAGTACAAAGAAGCGTTGATCGAGGCCGCCGCGAGCGGCGCTGCGTTGCCGGTCCCGGTGCGTGAGCATGTTGACATCTGCGCGGACTGTCAGGCCAGCATAGTTGCCGAGAAAATGCTCTTCGCCGCCATTGACTCAAGTCTTCACGAGCGCGCCAACTCCAAGTGCCGCGGAAGCTTTGCGTCCCGCGTGGAAACTGCGCTCAACAAACAGCCAAAAAGTCAGCGAGCTATTGCTCCGGCATGGGCCCTGGCCACCGCAACTGCGATCCTTGCCTGCATGGTTTTTGGCGCCCAAGCATTCCGACAACACATCCGACACCCTCAAGTCACTGCCGGGGCAGAACCGAAGCTTGCCCAAGCCAATTTGAGATTGTCGAAGCCCGAAATTGCCCGCAAGGGGCTCTCGATAGGCAAGGCGCTTCCTAATCATCATCCTCGAAATACGCAGCCCGACCTTCATGTCGTGCGCGAGCCAGAGGTTCTCGTCCCGCCCGATGAGCGAGAAGCTTTTGCCAAATTTGTTGCCGGCTCGCAGCAGACGCAAGGACTGGCGCAAGCGCTTTTGCATCAGGCGCCTGCCAAAGAAGATTCTTTTCCGCTGGAATTGATTCAAATAGCACAGCTTGAGATCAAACCGCTGGAGTCGCAGGATGATGAGCAAGGTCGCGTCGAGAAATAAATGGGTTCCGCCTCAGAAATGCATATTTCAGGAGGAACAATGAAGCGAAGCATTCAGCTGGTTCTAGTTTTCACGAGTCTAGCGATCTTCTCCTCCGTATCGACCGCGCAAGAGAATAAGAAAAGCGACGAGAGACCGAAAAGCGAAACCCGCGAACTTAAGCCCGTTCCGGTCAAAGTTCAGATCGTATTTACAGAGTTTGACGGCGATAAGAAGGTCAAAAGCCTTCCCTACACCACATTGATCGGCGTGGATCACGGACCGGAGTTGGCCAAGCTGCGTGTCGGTACGCGTATTCCAGTTTATGTAGGGGGAAGCCCAGGTGGGATGCAGTATTTGGATGTGGGCACGAATGTAGACTGCCGAGCGCATCGGATAAATGATGTGAGTTTCGGTGTCCAACTAATGTTCGAGCGCTCGTGGGTGGACGGCGACATTCCCGTCGCCTTTGAAAAGTCCGTGCCGCAGGCAAATGGCCCGGGTTTGACGCAGTTCAATGAACCAGTGATTCGGCAATTCAAAGCGGAGTTGAACCTGATTATGCGCGACGGGCAAACCGTGGAGAGCACAATCGGGACCGACCCGAGCACCGGAAGAGTGTCGAAAATCGAAGTGACTCTTATCGTACTCAAGTAACTGGCCGCTTTAACGTTGTAACTAAAAACGCAAGTCTCAATCAAAATGGAAACGCGGGAGCGGCTCGCCACTGCTGCGTGGCGCGCGCATCTCCCGCGCTGGCATGGCGTTAACGTGCCGGCTTATTTGGTTCTGCTGTCGTGGCGCAGGTCTTTGCGGTCCTTGTGCAGGTCGCGCTTGTCTTTGTTGATATCGCGCTGGTTCTGGTTGCGGTCTGTGCGGTCGGCGGTCAAGTTGCTTTTGTCTTTGTTTATGTCGCGCTGATCCTTGTTGCGGTCGACGCGGTCGGCCCTTAGGTCCTTGCGGTCGGCCTGGGCTTGGGCGCTGTTCACGCCGTATTTCGCGTCATCCTTGCGCAGGTCGCGCCTGTCCTTGTTGATATCGCGCTGGTCCTGATTACGGTCAACGCGGTCTTTCGCCAGGTCGCGGCGATCGTGATTGATGTCGCGCTGATCGGCGTTGCGGTCCACGCGATCCTTCGCCAGGTCTTGCTTGTCCTGGCGAATGTCTTTCTTGTCGCTGTGGATGTCCTGCTGTTGCGGGGCCGGTTCCGGAGCTTGCGCGTAGGCGCCACCGACGAGCAATCCGGCAACACCGAGCACGAGCACACTTCGCCTCAGGAATGGTTGAGCGTTCATCATCTCTCTCCTTTTGGGGACGCTCCGAGACCTGTTTCGGATCTGCAGAAAAAACACTTTTCGCCGGAGAAAGTTTCGGTACAGGCGGTGCTGAGGTTTAGTTAGGCCGCTAACCTACTGTTGCATCATAGACCTACGGAAGGCGTCGAGGATGCCGTTTACGAACGCGCCGGAATCCTCCCCGGAGAATTTTTTGGCGAGGTCGACGGCTTCGTTCAGAACGACTTTGGGCGGCGTGTCGGAGCAGCGCAGTTCGTGCATGGCGAGGCGCAGGATGGCGCGATCGATGGCGGCGAGGCGCTCGAAGCGCCAGTTCTCCGCGTGCTTGACAATGATTTCGTCGAGCACAGTGACTTCTTTCGCGGCACCCTCGAATAAGCGGTTGGCAAACTCGCGTGTCGTGTCGGCGGCTTTTGCGGCGCGCCAGAATTTTGCTTCGAGTTTGGCAGGGTCCTGCTGGCTCATGTCCCACTGGAAGAGCATCTGCATGGCAAACTCGCGGGATTTGGTGCGCAGGGAGGACATGTTATTTATGCCGCGTCTTTCGCGATGGAGGAGTTTTGGGTGCGACGGAGGAAGATTTTCGGCCCGCGAGCTTTCGCGAAAGCTGAGCCATTTCGATGGCGGCCAGGCCTGCTTCAAAACCCTTGTTGCCGCCCTTGAGACCGGCTCGGTCGATGGCTTGCTCGAGAGTGTCGCAGGTCAACACGCAAAAGATGATGGGGAGGCCGGTGTCCATTTGCGCGAGCTGCAATCCGCGCGAGGTTTCGGAGCAAACGTAATCGTAATGCGCGGTTTCGCCGCGCAGAATGCAACCGATGGCGATGAGCGCATCGTAACGGCCGGTGGCGGCGAGTTTTTTTGCTGCGAGCGGCAGTTCAAAAGCGCCGGGGACACGAACCGCGTCGACGTTTTCGCTGGCGGCACCGGCGCGCTCGAGGGCATCGACGGCCGCGGCTAGCAGACGCTCGGTAATAAAGCTGTTGAAGCGGCTCACAACGATTCCAAAGCGCAGACCGGACGCGGTCAGTTCGCCGTTGATCGAGCGGGGCTGGAGTTTATCGGCCATCACTAGTTTCGTTATTTGCCCTTAAAGTCCGCTTTCCTTTTTTCGAGGAAAGCTTTGGTGCCTTCGCGCATGTCTTCGGTGGCACAGGAGAGGCCGAACAAAGTGGCTTCCAGGAACAGGCCTTCTTCCTGAGGCATCTCGACGCCGCGCTCGACGGCTTCCATGGTGTACTTCACGGCGAGCGGGGCGTTGGCGATGATTTTTTTCGCCATCGCTTCCGCGGCGGGCAGAAGCTCCGCCGGCTCGTAAATGTGATTGACGAGGCCGATGCGTAGCGCCTCTTCGGCGGTAATCATTTCGCCGGTGAGGCACAGCTCGTGCGCGATGCCTTTGCCGCAAAGCCGCGCTAGGCGCTGCGAACCGCCGTAGCCGGGGATGATGCCGAGTTTCACTTCTGGCTGGCCGAGCTTGGCGGTTTTGCTGGCGAGCCGGATGGTGGAGGAAAGGGCCAGCTCGCAACCGCCGCCGAGCGCGAATCCATTGATGGCGCAGATCGAAGGCTTTCCAAGCGTCTCTAGCAGACGGAAGACGCTTTGGCCGAAGAGCGAAAAATCCTTGCCGTCCACCGGAGTGCGCTGAGCAAGCTCGCCGATGTCGGCTCCCGCGACGAATGATTTTTCTCCTGAGCCGGTAAGAATCAGTACACGGATGAAAGAATCGTCGCGGGCTTCGAGCAGCGCGTCGCGCAGCTCTTCGATTGTCCTGCGATTCAGCGCATTCAGCACCTTCGGGCGATTGAAGGTGATGTAGGCGATGCCGTCTTTTTTCTCAAACAGAATGTTTTCGTAAGCCATGTTCTCGTCACAATCTCAAAATTTCATTGCTTTTGGCTTTTGCGGATCGGAATAGTCGTAGAAGCCGCGTCCGGCTTTGCGGCCGTTCCAGCCGGCGAGCACCATGCGTTTGAGCAGCGGCGGCGACGCAAAACGGCGCTCGCGGAATTCGTCGAACATAATGTTCGCGATGTAATAGGTGGTGTCCAGGCCGACGAAATCGAGAAGGGTCAGCGGCCCCATCGGATGTCCGCAGCCGAGCTTCATGGAGTTGTCGATGTCCTCGATCGAGCCGACGCCTTCTTCGAGCGCACGAATAGCGTCGAGCAGATAGGGCACGAGAAGGCGATTGACGATGAATCCGGTGCTATCGTGGGCGCGCACCGGCGTTTTCCCAAGCTTCGCGCCGAACGCCACCATTTCTTCATACACAGCCGGATCGGTGGCGATGGTTTTTACAACTTCGACAAGCTTCATCACCGGAACGGGATTGAAAAAATGGAGGCCGACGAAGCGCTGCGGCCGCTTGGTGGCCGTGGCGATTTCGGTGATGGTCAGCGAAGAAGTGTTGCTGGCAAAAATCGTGGAGGCGGGGCAAAGGGCATCAAGAGCGCCAAATAGCTCGCGCTTGGCCGGAAGCTGCTCGATGATGGCCTCGACGATTACATCACAATCCTTCAGGTCCTGCAGCGCGGTTGTACCCTTCAACCGGCCGCGAATCTCGTTCTTTTGCGCTTCGGTGATGTTGCCCTTTTCCACCAGGCGGGCGAGATTTTTCTCGATGCTCTTCAATCCTTTGTCGACAATCTCCGGGCTGACCTCACGGACGATGGTGGGGAAGCCGGCTTGCGCCGAGACTTGCGCGATTCCCGAACCCATCAAGCCACACCCGACGACGCCCACTTTTTGAATCGCCATTCTGTTCCTCTGTAGGAAATGCCGCGGACAGTCGCCAAGGAGCGGCAAAACACCCGCAAGAATACTATTTGTCAGCAGGCAAAAGTGTAGCAGAAACGCTGCGAACTAGTTGTAAAGGGCCTCGACGACCATGGCGATGCCCTGGCCGCCGCCGATGCACGCTGTTGCCAGTCCGTAGCGCAGATTATTGCGGCGCAGTTCATTCAGGATGGTGATGACCAAACGCGTTCCTGACGCGCCGAGTGGGTGGCCGAGCGCGATGGCGCCGCCGTTTACGTTGGTTTTGTCGCGATTCAATCCCAGGACTTTTTCGACTGCAAGGTACTGCGCAGCAAACGCCTCGTTGACCTCGACGCGGTCCATCTGATCGAGCGTGAGGCCCGCGAGCTTCAGCGCTTTTTGCGATGAGGGCACCGGCCCGATGCCCATGATGCTGGGGTCGACGCCGGCGACGGCCCAGGAAATAATTCGGCCGACAGGTTTCAGGCCTTGTTCTTTCGCCGTTTTCTCCCGCGTTACGACCACCGCCGCAGCGCCATCGACGATGCCGCTGGCATTTCCCGCGGTGACGATTCCGTCCTTCTTGAACGACGTCGGCAATTTTTCGAGGATCTCCATGGTGGTGTCCGGCCGGCGATGATCATCTTCGCTGACCACGATGGTTTTTTTGCCCTGCTTCACTTCGACGGGAACCAACTCTTCTCGGATGCGGCACGCTTTGTACGCAGCCTCCGCTGCTTGCTGGCTGCGTAGGGCGTAGGCGTCTGCATCTTTGCGCGTAATTCCTTGCTGCTCCGCCAACTTTTCTGCGGTTAGCGCCATGGGCAATCCGCAGTAGGAATCCGTCAGGCCGGCCATTAGTGAATCCTCCAGCGCGCCGCCGCCGAGCTTCAATCCGGTGCGCGCGCCGCGGATTACGAAGGGCGCCTGCGTCATGTTCTCCATACCGCCGGCGAGGACCATATTTGCTTCGCCGAGCAGCAGCCTCTGCGCGCCTTGCGCGATGGCTTCGATGCCGGAGCCGCACAGCCGATTCACAGTCACCGCGGGAGTTTCCATTCTTAGACCGGCTTTCAGTCCCACGTGCCGCGCGCCATAGAGCGCGTCCGCGCTAGTCTGCATGACGTTGCCGAAAATCGCGTGATCGATCTCCGCAGGGTCGGCCCCGGAGCGGCGAATCGCTTCTTTCGACGCGTGCGCGGCCAAATCGATCGCGGAAACATCCGAAAATGAGCCGGTGTAGCGCACCATGGGCGTGCGTGCTCCGGCAACAATTACCACATCGGTCGGAAACATAATTTTCCTCTCTTATTCGCCGCTAGACTTTGGGGCTTTCCAGCGCCACGACGGTGTCGCCGCCGCGTTTGCGCGCCTCTTCGACGCTCAGCTCGGCGCGATTGATCAGATCCGTAACAATATCCTCGCTCTCGTAATCCGACTTCGCGACGGCCTCGACGATTCCGGCGCTGAGCGTGACTTGCGTGGAATCCCAGGGCGGTTTCAAACCAGACGCCGCCCGCCGCAGCTTATCCGCCAGGTTCTGCGCGCCGGCCAGGCTGGTATCCGGCAGGATGAACGCCAGGGACCACGAGGTATATTTTACCGCGACATCGTTCTGGCGCACGATAGGTTGCAGGGAGCGCGCCAACTGCTCCAGAAAACGCTCGACCGGCGATTCGCCTTGCTGGCGCAGGATTTCCGCGCCACGGTCAATTTGCAGAATGGCCAGAGACAGCGGCGTGCCTTGCGTGCGCGAGCGATCCGCTTCGGTTAAGAGGCAACTCTGGTACGAACTGCGGCTGAGCAATCCGGTGCGCTCATCGGAGACGCCCATGCGCCGCACCAGGGAGCGCAGGCGCGTGTGGCTGACGCTCATGAGCATCTGATCGCCGATGGCTTGCAGGAAGTAGGCTTCGTTTGGCTTCCACTTGTGCGCTTCGGCGTGTGCAACGATCAGCATGCCGGCGGGGCTTTGCGTCTCTTTGTCGCTAAGGCTGACTCCGAGAGCGGTGTTGACGCCCATCTCTTTCAGAATCGAGCTGCCGGCGGCGTTCAGGGTCAAGCCGCCTAATTCATCGGGCTGCGCTTTTTCCATCTGCGCAAGCAACAGAACTACTTGCGCGCCGGGAGTGGCACGCACGCCCGCGGCGCAGAATTCCGCGGCCATCTCCGGCGGGCGCCCCGGCGCGCCAAACACGGCAAGCGCGCGAGAACAATGCAAATAGGCGCCGACTTCGTTGACGGCGGTGTTCAACATGGCGCGCGGTGTCTGTTGGCGGAAAATCTTTTGATTGATCTCGGAGATTTTCGCGAGGTCGCGGAGCGTCTCCGCCGTGTAGATTCCGGTCTTCTGGGTGAGACCTGCGCCTAGCGATTCCGGTACGGCGTCGACCTGGCGGGGAGGCGCGGTAGGTTCTGCTTTGGGACGCGAAGAGCCAGGCGGCCACCAATTCGCGGTCTGATAGAGGCTCCGCAGACGCGTATTGCGTTCTTCTTCGCCGGGGAACGTGGCGGCGATTTTTTGCAGGCGCTCCAGCGCTTTGTTCTGGAGCGAATACTGCAAGAAAATCTCCGTCTGGACGATGAGATCTTCGAGCGCCTGCGCGTGCCGCGCGTCTCCGCCGACCGATGCCGATGTGCTCACGGTGTCCGCGGTCGAGGACTGGGTGTGCACGGAGCGCGGCGGCCCGGCGGTTCCGGACTTGCTCAGGCGGGCGCCGAGGCGTTTCAAAGTTGAATCGTCGACGCGCCCATGCAACTTCTGCAGGCGTTCCTGGTTGCGGTGATCGTAGGGATCGATGTCGAGCAGCTTCTCGAGCGCGTCGGAGGCTTTGTCAACGTTGCCGGCCTTCAGATACAAATCAAAAAGTTTAATCAGAATTTCAAAGTACTGCGTCTCGCGATTCGCCTCGATGTAGAACTTTGCGCAGTACTCCAGGATCGCTTGCGAGTTGGAGTGCTTTCCGCCGACGCTATCCAGTTGCGCGATAAAGTCATTCTGTTTGCCGTCCGCATACATCCGGCCCTTGATCACTTGCAGGACTTCCACCGACTTGGAATCTTGCCCCGCTTTGCCGTAGACATCGACCAGGTCGAAAAAGCGCGAGAATCCTTGATTTTTATCCTTCAGCAGCCGCTCTAGAATTTCCCGCGCGCGGTCCAGCTGGCCGCTGCGCATCAACGCATCGGCAAAAGTGTCCAAAAAGGTTGCATCGCTGTCCGTCGCGGCAAATTGCTCCAGCAGCGCGGCTGCCTGCTTGGCATCGCCGGCTCGCAAGGTCGCCTCGGCGTAGAGGAGCGCCACGCTGCGCTCCTGCGGCGCCAGTTTGTGCGCGCGTCCAAACAGCCGCATGGCCTCCTCCGGCGTGCCGCCGGCCGTCGCCAATTGCCCTGCGCGCAGAAATGCTTTTGCCGCCAGCGCGTTCTTGCCTAGCCGCTCCGCCGTTTCCGCCACGCGAAGCTGGCGGGTTAAGTTCTCCGGATCGAGTTGCGCGGTGCGCTCCAGGCAAAACAGCGCATCTTCTTGGCGGCCTGCCTCCACGAACAAGTCCGCGGCCTTGGAGTACTGCTCCATGGCTTCGTCGTTGTGGTTCAGCTTCTGCTGCAGGAAGGCGTAGCGCGCGATGCGCTCGGGAGGCTGCGGGGAAGCGGCGCTGCGCAGGAAGCGGTTGTATATCGCCAGGGCCTTACTTTCGTCGCGCGGGTCGACCAGCATGTCGAACAGCAATCCGTAGTAAACGGAGGCGCGGTCCGGCTGATCCGCGCGCGCGTAGAGGTCTCCTAATGCCTGCGTGGCTTCCTGGTGCTGCGGCGATTCGTCGAGCACGGCTTTGTAAGCCGCGATCGCATCCTCGACGCGGTTCTTCTCCAGGAATCGCTTGGCGCGATCCAGATGCTTGCTGACGTCTGCGGCCATCCGTTGCGGTTGCCTTTGCGGTTTTCTTGAAAGCGAGCGGGGCGCCGCGCATTTCCTGCGCTAGCGGCCCGTTGTCACTATATACCGCTGGGCGAGAGGGGGCAAAACGCATGCAATCCGCGATGTGGTATGCGGCAAGGGAGTCCCCCAAGGCGCGATTTGCCGTCTTGCCTTTTTCCTTGACAGCGCCTCCGGGGATATATATTGTTCCGTAAATATTTTGTGTTTATTATACAATTATCTTAGATTATTGGATTGTTGGGAAATCGGCGCTCGGGACACCCGGCCCCCGGAGGGCTTTACGGTTCTTCATCGCAAACTTGTAGCGGTCGCAGCGGCGACTTTGCTGGTTGGGGGACCATCGCCTGCTAAAATTGTGCCGCTGGGCATCGTCACGCACGCGGAGCGGGCGCACTTGGGCGAAGGCACCGCTTCCGCCGGGAGCACTATTTATGATGGCGACCGGCTCTCTACCGAGGCTGGCGGCGTCTTGCGCATTAGTGGACTCGGCCTCACGCTGCAACTCGACGCACAGTCGACTCTCTTACTTCGCCATCCCGCCACTCCGGAGGGCAACATTGTGGCGGAACTCTCTTCCGGCACCCTGGTCTTTTCCGTGGCCCGGACTGGGAACATCGAGGTTGTGGTAAACGATGCCTTGATCCGCCCGACAGCCACTGCTCCCACCACTGCGCAGATTCGAGTTGTGAATCCCAAAGAATTGCGTATTTACGCGCAGAGGGGGGCTTTGGAATTTTCTTATCACGGCGAAAGCGCTGTGATAGCGGAGGGCGCGGCGTACCGCGTCCTTCTCGATCCTTCCGAAACGGAAGCCGCCGCGCAATTAGAAAAGATCAGAAAAAAGCCCGCTAAGTGGGGCTCCAAGTTCGTCCTATTGGCGATCGGCATTGCGGCGGGCGCCGCGATTCCCGCATCGAGGCGTCATTTCGAGAGCCCGGACAGGCCGGGACCGTGATTCTAACCGGTGGGCCCGTTCGTGAAATTCTTTAGCTCGGAAAGCTTTTCCTGGGCGGTTCCGGAAGAGAGCGCTTTGGCAGCCAACTGCGCGCCCTCCATGAAATTTTCGGCTACGCCGGCCGCCACCAGGGCCGCCGCCGAATTAATAACGACGATGTCGCGCCGGGGTCCTGCTTCCCCCGCAAAGATTGCTTGCAGGATCGCCGCGTTTTCCGCCGGAGAGCCGCCGCGGATCGCTTCCGGGGAAGCGCGCTTACTACCAAAATCCTCGGGAGTTACTGTGTAGCGCTTGATTTTCCCTCCGCCCACTTCCGCAACGAGCGTGTCGCCGGCCAGCGAAATCTCATCGAGACCGCCAGCGCCGTGGACTACGAACGCGCGGGCGACCCCGAGCTCCGCGAGCGTCGCGGCCATCAGGTCGATCACCTCCGCGGAAAAGACTCCGACCACCTGGGCCTGCGCGCCAGCAGGATTTGTCAGGGGCCCGAGCAAATTGAAAACCGTTCGCGCGACAATCTGCTTGCGCGCGGGCATTGCGTGACGCGTGGCGGCGTGCGCGGCCGGTGCGAAAAGAAAGCCGAAGCCGACTTTGCGAATGGCCATTCCCACTTGTGCGCACGTCAGATCGATACGCACACCCAGAGCTTCCAGCACGTCGGCCGATCCACTCCGCGAACTGACCGCACGATTGCCATGTTTCGCAACCCGCGTGCCGCAAGCCGCCGCTACGATCGCAGCGGCGGTCGAGATGTTGAAGGAGCCAAAACCGTCTCCGCCAGTGCCGCAGGTATCGACCAGGCAGTCCGGGCACAGTTCATTGTCCTCAAATATGCGCAGAGCGTGACGCCGCATCACGCTCGCAAAACCCGCAAGCTCGGCAACCAGAATCGGTCTCTGGTTCAGCGCGCGCAGGAAACGCACAATCTCCGCATTGTCCATGCGCCCGCAGAGCAATTCCTCCATCACGGCTTCGGCCTCAGCACGCGAAAGAACGCGGCTCGCTTCCAATTGCTCGATTAACAAAATTGTCGTGCTTGCGGCCATTTTGCGGCGTTCCTTGCTCCTCTTGCGGCTTCCGAGTAAACTTCTTTGTTTTGCGGTGCACAAATTCTAGCACTGATGGAAGCTCGATGAAGATTCACGAGTATCAGGCCAAGGCCATCCTTACGCGCTACGGCGTGACCACGCCGCGTGGCGAGGTGGCTTACACCAAGGAAGAGGCGCGTGAGGCCGCACAGCGCTTGAAGTCGCACGTTGTTGTCGTAAAAGCGCAGATTCACGCCGGGGGCCGCGGCAAGGGCGGGGGCGTAAAGCTGGCGCGCTCTGGAGATGAAGCCGAGGATATTGCCGGGCACATCCTGGGCATGACGCTCGTTACTCCGCAAACGGGACCTGCGGGCCGCATCGTCAAGCGCGTGCTGATCGAGGAAGGGCTGGACATCAAGCGCGAGCTGTATCTTGGCTTGCTTGTCGATCGTGCCAGCGGGCTTCCCGTTTTCATGGCCAGCGCCGCGGGAGGCATGGAAATTGAGGAAGTGGCCAAGGAAAATCCGGAAGCCATTCTGCGGGAGCCGATTCAGCCGGTGGTTGGCCTGCAACCGTTTCAAGCGCGCAAAATCGCTTTTGGACTGGGACTTCCCAGCGAGGTCGCCACGCACGCGACCCCCTTTTTTCAGGCCCTCTATCGCGCCTTCATCGACACGGACGCTTCGCTGCTGGAGATCAATCCGTGCGTGCTCACGGGCGACGGCAAGCTGGTCGCGCTCGACGCCAAGATGACTTTTGACGACAACGCACTCTTCCGCCATCCCAATCTTCGCGAATTACGGGATCTTGACGAAGAAGATCCGCTCGAAGTCGAAGCCTCCAAGTACGGGCTGAACTACATCAAGCTGGATGGCAGCGTGGCTTGCATGGTTAACGGCGCGGGCTTGGCTATGGCGACCATGGATATCATCAAGTACGCGGGCGGCTCGCCTGCGAATTTTCTGGATGTCGGCGGCGGCGCCTCCTCGGAGCAAGTCAAGAATGCGTTTCGCATTTTGATGAGCGACCCGAGTGTCCGCGCCGTGTTCATCAACATTTTTGGCGGCATCCTGCGTTGCGATGTCCTTGCCACCGGCGTGGTGGCTGCGGCAAAAGATTTGCAACTTAAGGTTCCGGTGGTGGTGCGCATGGAAGGCACCAACGTCGAACTGGGTCAGAAGATTCTTCGCGAATCGGGGCTCAATTTCACGATCGCTGACGGCATGAAGGATGGAGCACAAAAAGTCGTCGCTCTCGCGGGGGGTGCGCGATGAGCGTTTTGGTGGACGAAAAGACAAAATTGATTGTGCAGGGTTTCACCGGGCGCGAGGGCACTTTTCATGCGCAGCAGATGATCGAGTATGGAACCAACGTTGTCGGTGGCGTCACTCCCGGGAAGGGTGGCACAAAGCATCTCGAGCGACCGGTCTTCAATACCGTGGCTGACGCGGCGATGGGCACAGGCGCCAACGCCTCTGTCATTTTTGTGCCTCCGCCATTTGCTGCGGACGCCATTCTTGAAGCTGCGGAAGCGGAGATTCCGTTAGTGATTTGCATCACCGAAGGCATTCCGGTTCTCGACATGATTCGCGTTTCGCTGGCCGTGGACCGGACGAAGACGCGCCTCATCGGTCCTAACTGTCCCGGCGTCATCTCTCCTGGCAAATGCAAAATTGGCATTATGCCTGGGCGCATCCACAAGCAGGGCAACGTCGGCGTGGTCAGCCGCAGCGGCACGCTTACCTATGAGGCGGTCGACCAACTCACTCGACTGGGCATCGGGCAATCCACCTGCATCGGCATCGGTGGCGACCCCATCATCGGCACTTCGTTCCTGGACGCAGTCAAAATGTTCAATGAGGATCCGCAAACGCACGCGATCATCCTGATTGGCGAAATCGGCGGAAATGCCGAAGAACGCGCCGCCGAATTCATCAAGTCCAACGTGAAGAAACCGGTGATCGGGTTCATCGCCGGGCAAACCGCGCCTCCCGGCCGCCGCATGGGCCATGCCGGCGCCATCATCAGCGGCGGACAGGGCACCGCCAAAGACAAATATGCGGCCATGGGCGCGGCCGGAATCCACTGCGTAGAAACTCCGGCGGACTTAGGCTCGACGGTAGCAGCAGCTTTGAAATAGCGTCACGCTTCTTCTCGCTAGCAAGCATTCATCTTCTGGAGGAAATCAATTTTGGCTCTCGAACGCACTTTCGCGATTATCAAGCCGGACGCCGTTGGCCGTGGACTGCAAGGCGAAATTCTATGCCGCATCCAGAAAGCCGGCTTCCAGATTGTGGCCATTAGATCCATGCGCCTGACCAAAGATGAGGCCGGGGGCTTCTATGCCGTGCATCGCGAACGGCCCTTCTTTGGCGAGCTGACGGATTTCATGAGCTCCGGCAAGATTTTCGCGATGGTCCTGGAGGCGGAAGGCGCCATCGCCAAATGGCGCGAGACCATGGGCGCCACGGATCCGAAGAAAGCCGCCCCCGGCACCATTCGCCATGACCTCGGCACCAGCATCGGCAACAACGTTACGCATGGTTCCGACGCGCCCGATACCGCGGCCTTTGAGATCAGCTACTTTTTCGCTGGGCACGAGTTGATCTGAAGCTATAGCTTGGGTGTCCCAATTTGGGCTAGATGGGCAGAGGTATTGAGCCCACTTGGTTTGCGGATAGACCGCAAGAACATCGCCGACGAATTAGGGCCAACATCCAAATTTGGACGCTGCTGTCTGCGGCGGGGCCCCCCTCCCCCGGGTTTTCCATAAGTGTTCATTCTAAAGGGAGTTAAAGTCGTTTGGTTTGATACACTTTTGGAAGTGTTGATTTTAAAGGTGGTTAGCTTCGGGTGTCGGGGGATGCTTCGTGACTGCGAGGCGTAGTTCTAACCAGAGAGATATTACCGAAATAGGATGAAGTTGTCAAGGAAATTTTTGGAAACCACGCTTGATCTCGGGCGCTTTGACTTCCAAAGTCACACGCTTCTAAACTTGCTCTATGGATCCGCTCCGCGAACTCGGACGGGCCCTTCTGATCTTGGGCGCGGTGAGCGCCATCGTTGGAGGTCTGCTTTTCTTCGGAGCGCGTCTGCCGTTCCGCCTTGGCCGCCTGCCCGGCGACATTATTTATCGTGGCGAGCACACCAGGTTCTATTTTCCAATCGTCACCTGCATCATTGTCAGCGTGGTCCTGTCCATCGTATTCGGGCTCTTCTCTAACTTTCGCCGGTGAAGCCGAGGATGCTGGCGCCACGGTCTGCCACGATGCGGCAACTAACCTAAACGCGCACGTCTTGACACTGGATACGCCTCGGAATGAATTGCGGGGCAGGTCAGCTTTGGCGGTCTTGGAATTCTTCGTGCCAGGCCATCTGGATGGCTTCGAGCTTGCCTTCGTTGGAAGCAGTGGGATCCCCGGAAAAGCCGGGCAGCTCCGTGATCCACTTGTGCATATCCGTGAAGCGGACGGTGAGCGGGTCGGTGTCGGGATATTTGTCGGTCAGCGCGATAGCGATGTCTTCGGTGTTGTCCCAGTCGAAGGTTGTGGGCATATCGCTCCTCGGAAACAAAATCTAAGATTAGCCACGGAGGCACAGAGAGCACGGCGAGATCAAAAACCGTTGAGAGTAAACAGCCCCTTAGTGATCGGCTTCCTTGGCGTAGTTCTTGTTCCACTCGGGAATCTCCACGACGATGTCGGTGGTGCCGTCGGGAACCGTCTGGCAGCCGAGCCGCGACTTCGGCGTGATGCCCGGGGCTTCATCGAGCTCATCTAGCTCTGCGTCCGTGGCCTCGTTACAGGACTCCAAGCCTTCTCTTACGACGACGTGACAGGTAGAGCAAGCGCACACGCCGCCGCACGCGTGATCGAGGCCGGCCTTGATGCCTTCGGAGATGTCGAGGATGCTGCCGGGCAGGCCATTATGCCCGTACGGAATTTTTTCCGGATCAACCTCGATGGTTTTGCCGCTAGGAAGAAATGTGACTTTGTATTTCTTCGTGGCCGGCTTGTATTTGACTTCTTCGATATAAGGGTTGCTGCCGCCCATTTGTTTCTCTCCTGCTACCGATAAACCTTGCTCGAAAGGGGCGCAGCAGTGCTGCGCCCCTACGAAGATCAAACCTCCGCTAGTTTGCGGCCTTGCAACGCTGTCGATACTGCGCTGTTCATCACCAATTCCGCCAAATGCATGGTGGCCTGATTCAGGTCGTCGATGCGCTTGCGGATCAGTTTGTAGTCGCTGCCGGCTACAGATTCTTTCAGTGCGGCGACTGCGGCGTCAATGGCCGCGCGCTCCTCGGCAAGCAAGCTTGCGGCCTGCTCCGTCGACAACGCCTTTTGTGTGGCGGCCAGAATCGTTTCGGCTTCGGTGCGCGCCTCGATGGCTTGACGCTCCGCGAAATCCTGTTCGGCGTACTCGATGGACTCCTCGAGCATGCGCTCGATTTCCGTGTCGCTGATGCCGTAGCTGGGTTGCACTTCGATGGTGCGCTGCTCGCCGGTACGCGTGTCTTTCGCGCCGACTTGCAGTATGCCGTTGGCGTCGATTAGGAATTTCACTTCGATGCGCGGCAAGCCGGCGGGGGCCGGCGGCACTTTCAGCGTGAAGCGAGCGAGCGAACGGCAATCCCTGGCGAGTTCGCGCTCGCCTTGCAGCACGTGAATGTCGATGCCGGTCTGGTTGTCTACGCCGGTGGTGTACATTTCCTGCGCGCTCGCGGGAATGGTCGAGTTGCGGGGGATGACTTTGGCGACCGCGCCGCCGTAAGTCTCAATGCCGAGCGACAGCGGGGTCACATCGAGAAGAAGCATGTTGCTTACGCCGCGGTCGAGAATGTTGGCCTGCACGGCTGCGCCGAGCGCCACAACCTCATCCGGATTCAGCTCCGTGTGCGGCCTGCGATCGAAATATTCCTGAACGGTGCGGCGAATCAGCGGGGTGCGCGTCGCGCCGCCCACAAGAACGACTTCCTCGATTTCGCTTGGCTTCAGCTTGGCGTCCGCGAGTGCCTGTTTTACCGGGCCCATGGTGCGATCGACAATGGGGCGAATCAGCGCTTCAAAGGCGCCGCGCTCGAACTCTTGTACATAGACTGCGCCGTTTGGCAGCGGAAAGCGCAGCGTGACGGATTTGCTTTCAGAAAGCTGATGCTTGACGGCGATGAGTTCTTTGCGCAGCTCTTGCGCGAGTTCGGAGTGCGGTGAAAAGTCGACGCGATGCTGCCGGAGGATTCTCTCGCGCGCGAAGGCCTGCAGAAGATTGTCGATGTCGTCGCCGCCGAGGTGCGTGTCGCCATTAGTGGACAGAACCTGGTAGATGTCGCCTTCGTTGGTGGAGATGAGTTTTAGAACGGAAATGTCGAAAGTGCCGCCGCCGAGATCGTAAACGGCAACGTGGCCGCGCTGCTTTTCGTGCAAGCCGTAGGCCAACGCTGCCGCGGTCGGCTCGTTGACCAGGCGCAGAACTTCGAGGCCGGCGAGCTTGCCCGCGTCCTTGGTGGCTTGGCGCTGCGCATCATTGAAGTAGGCGGGCACGGTGATGACGGCGCGGTCGACGCTTTCGCCGAAATGGGCTTCGGCCCAGTTTTTTAGCTCGCGCAGGATGAAGGCGGAAATCTCGGGCGGAGTAAAGAATTTGTTGCCGAGCTGCACGCGAATGACGTTCCTGCTGGAAGGATCGATGCGGAAGGGAAAGAGTTTTAGCTCGTCTTGAATGTCGGCGACGCCGCGGCCCATTAGGCGCTTGACGGAGTAAATGGTGCGCTCGGGTTGCGTTAGCAAGCGCCGGCGCGCCGGCTCGCCCACGATGATGCTGCCATCGGGATCGAGGCTTACTACCGAAGGACAAAGCGTGGAGCCATTTGGACCCGGAATACACTTCGGCGTGCTGGTCTGCGAGTCGATGTACGCGACCAGACTGTTCGTTGTGCCTAGATCGATTCCTACTGTTCGTGCCATTTGCCAAGACCTTGCCGGTGCCGACGAAAAGCCTCAGGTCCTGAGAAACGGACCTGAGCTACATGAGCCATTTGTTAGGACCTTGCTTGTGCCAACGAAAACCTTGCGTCCAAAAAACCGGACCCTTCGAGGCTCAGGGTAAACCTGAGCTACAGGAACCCGATTACAGCAGTTCCTTTTGGACGTTGGTCACCAAATTCCTTACATACGAGCGGCGATTTAGTAGCTCGTTTAGCCGGACCATGATCGCTTTGCGATCGCTGTCGCTGGCGTTCGCGTCGATCGCGGCGTCCCACTGGCGCGCCGTTTCCTGGAGCTTCGCATCGACTTCATTGAGCTTTTCTTGAAAATTCTTCTCTTCTGCTTGCAGGCGCGACTTCAGCGAAGCTAAATCGCCTCCCGACGCTTTTGCTTCGCGCAATTCGTCCAGCGATTCATTCAGCTCGAAGACTTCTTCCAGCAGCTCCGGCGGAGCTTGCTGCTTGTGCTCGCCTTCCTTGCGCATGCCCTCGAGCTCGAGCAAATATTCGACGCGCGCGACCGGTTCGCGCAGCACGCGATAGGCGTCGTTCAGCTCGGAGCTGTTCTTCAGCGAAAGCTCTTGCTCTTCCGAGCTGGCATTGACGAATTTATCGGGATGCAGCTTCCAGCTCAGCTCCAGGAATTTCTTTTCGAGCGCGGACATCTCGATCCATAGCTTCCGCGGGACCTCGAACAAGTCGAAGTAGCTGCGCTGTTTTGGCGTTGCTGTAGATGCTACGCTCATAAAATCGTTCCGTTTGGCCGGGCGCTTTCTACGTTAGCGCGCGCTGAAACAAAAAAAGTGGCTGGCGGTGCGGCTGCCAACCACTGGTTTGGATCCGCCTGCACCGCGCTTGGCCGGGGGACAGGCTAAAGCCTGCTTTATTAGGCCGTGAAAGAGCTGCCGCAGCCGCAATTGCGCGCGGCGTTGGGATTCTGGAACACGAATCCCTGGCGCATCAGCGTCTCTTCGTACTCGAGCGTCGTGCCATTCAGGTACAGCAAGCTTTTCGGGTCAACGAAGATGCGCGCGCCGTGTTCCTCGAAAATTTTGTCGCGATCGCGCGCTTTGGTATCAAGACGCATGGCGTACGACAGGCCGGAGCAGCCGCCGCCCTGCACGCCCACGCGCAGGCCGCCCTGTTCAGGCGACACTCCATCCTTTTCGAGCAGGGCGCGGATCTTTTGCGCGGCGCGCTCGGTCAGGTGGATCTTCGCGATGTTCGGACTCAGTGTTTCCGTGGCCATAAGCAAAACGCCTAGCAGAAGGCTCTAGTGCGCAGCCTTCTCCGCCACCGGCACTTCTACGCCGTGCTTCTTCTTCCAATCGCCAATCGCCGCCTTGATGGCGTCTTCGGCGAGCACCGAGCAGTGAATCTTGACCGGCGGAAGCGAAAGCTCGCGCACGATGTCGGTGTTCTTGATGCTCAGCG
>Ga0209240_1000057_pt1 | contig 39198 bp, 37 predicted proteins | sample GraSoi_2013_80cm_FD_185828 | JGI IMG/M metagenome (GOLD analysis project Ga0209240, IMG submission 185828) | Grasslands soil microbial communities from the Angelo Coastal Reserve, California, USA - Sample 9_17_2013_80cm (SPAdes) (version 2) | ecosystem: Environmental > Terrestrial > Soil >...
CTGGCGCGGACCTTCAGCAGGAACTCGCTGGTGAGGTCGTTCAGGAACGGGCTGCGGTTGACCAGCAGCAGCTGGCAGACGGCCGATTCCCACTGGGCCTCGGTGCCGTGATAGCCCCATGAGGCCAGGACCTTGCTCACCTGGCCGACCGCGTCGTCGACGGCATCTCGGCCGAACACCCGCCAGGCAAGGGCGGGCCGGTGGAACCGCCCGACCTGGTGCAGGGCAGTAAATCCGCCCACCAGGCAAGCAAGGGCCAGGACGTAGGGGCGGACCCCGCTGTCCATCGGGCTAGGCCACGGCCGGAGGAAGCTGGCGCTGCTCGTGCCGATCAAGCCAGTCCACTCGGCCCCGGTCCACTGCCAGTACCCGGTGCCGAGCTGTCCGCTGCGGGCCAGTACCAGCCCGATGGCGTCGGTGGCGGCGCGCTCGTGCTGGCGCAGGGCGGACGGCTGCCATGCCAGCGCGGCCCGCGCATCGTCCAGCGGCTGCACAAGCTTCCGGACCGGTGCCCAGAGCTGCGCGTCGTCCCGGTGACCATGGCGGCGCAGCAGGCTCATGCCCAGTTCACGCAGGGCATCCCGCTCAGGCGCGGTCATCTCGCGGCGGTCGTGCTGGCCGGCGTCGCCCGGCGAGCACCAGGACATGGCACCGTCGCCGGCCGCTTCCGGGGCAAGCGCGGTCACCCGCCCGCCCGGCCTGCCGCTTCCATGCGGGTCAGTGCCTCGACCCGCCAGGCGTGGACGTGGTCCATCGACCGGGTGAGCTTTTCCGCGAGGTCCCTGCCGGACAGGTGAATATAGCGGAGCGTCGACTCGCTCGACCGGTGCCCGGCGAAAGCCGAGATGGCGTGCAGCTCCCATCCCATCCGCGCCAGGTCGGTCAGGCACAGGTGCCTGGTGGTGTGCGCGGAGAACCGCGGCACCCCGGCATCGACGGCGATCCGCCGCACGACCTTGGACCAGGTCCACAACGTCAGCGGCTTCCCGTGATTGCGGCGCGACTCCGACAGGAACAGCGGCCCCCGCGCACGGCTGATCCCGGCACGGTGGGCAAGGTAGGCCGACAGCAGCATGCCGGTCGCCGCCGAGTACGGGACCACCCGCTCCATCCGGTTCTTGGTGTTCTCCGCCTTGACCCGCAGCGTGCGCCGGCCGGGATCGACGTCCTCGGTGCCCAGCAGGCACAGTTCCTCCCGCCGCAGCGCAGCGTCGTAGGCCAGCGCGAGCATCACCCGGTTGCGGACCGGCTCGCCCGCCGCAGCCTGCAGAATGGCAAGCCATTGCTGCTCGTCGGGGATCCACGGCAGCTTGACCAGCCGCGGGACCAGCCCCCGCTCATGGCCGCCGAACCGGCGGCCCGGCGTGTACTTCCCCCGCCCGACCGGGTTCGACTCCCGCAGTCCTTCCTCGATGAGGTGATCATAGAACAGCCGGACCGGGACCAGCCGCTGCTGGATAGTGGCGTTCGACAGTCCGGCGCCGGAGTCGATCGACACCACGTTGGCGCCGCGGCGGCTCGGCCTGCTGGTCAGCTCGCGGACGAACACCGCGACATGCGCCCGGTTCGCCGTCGCCGGCTCGACGCCCTCCCGCTCGCAGACCTCCAGGTACTCCGCCAGCCCGCGGGCATACGCGTCGATCGTCCGGGGCGCGCGGCCAAGATCAGCCCAGATCCGCAGCCACCCGGCCGCCAGCTCATGACGGCCCAGCACGGGCCACTTCTCCCCGAACGCGACGATGCTCTCCCCCAAGTTACTGGCCAGACCGTAGCGGACGACCCCGCCGCCCGGCCCTTGATTCCACGTAACTAATAGGTAGTCGGCCAGGTCGGTCTGCTTGCCCCGGGCGACGCGGATGTGGGTCTTGACCAGTTCGCCGTGTTCGAAGAACTGCGCCATTGAGGAGGTCAGCCGCACGTCGAGGGTCTTGCCGATGTGCTGCCAGGGGATGGAGTACAGCACCTTGGCGACCGAGGCGTGGATGTCGGGGCCGACCTTGCACCGCGACCATTCCGCGACCACGAACGGGCCCCGCGGCAGGGCCGCCAGCCGGTCCTTTTCCACTGCGGCGAACACCGCGGCCGGGGCGGCGCCGTCCAGCGGCCGGCAGTGCCGCTGCCCGGCCACCTCCGTGCACCAGCGCACGGCCTCGGCCTGCATCTGGGTCAGGCTGGCGAACTCCCGGCCCCGCCACAAGCTGTCCCGGATATACGGCATCGGCCGCTCCACCTGCGGCTTATCACGAGGCTTCCGCGACCTGGCCGGGTCGACCAGGCAGCCGTAATGGGCGGCCAGCTCGGCATAGGACCGGTTGATCTTCGGGTCATACAGGTCCGGCCGGTCCACCCCGGTCTTCAGGTTGTCCGGGACTAGCCTCGCCGGCACGCCGCCGAAGAACCCGAACGCCGCCACGTGGCACTCGGTCCACGCCCGCTGGTCCATCCTGATAACCGGCCGCACGAACATGTGCCGGGAGCAGCACAGCACCATCGCGAACGCGTTCACCGTGTGCCGGCGCCCGGTCCGCGGATCGGTCCACCGGCCCAGCTGCCCGTAGTCGATCTGCGCCTCTTATGCGGCGGCCGTGAATATGCGGCGCCGGGCCCGCCGGGGGCCAGGCTGCCGCTGGCCGGGTGCTGGTCAGCGCCGCATATTCACAGGCTCTCCAGGAAGGCGAGGAGCTGGTCGGGCGGCCGGTATCGGCCTGGCCGGGTGCCCGGTGGCGCGGTCTTGGCGATCGCGGCCTCCTTGAGTCCGAGGTCGGCGTGGAGGTAGACGCTGTAGGTGGTGCGGACGTCCTCGTGTCCCAGCCACAGGGCGATGGTCGCGGTGTCGACGCCGTGGCGGAGCAGGTTCATGGCGCAGCTGTGGCGCAGCGTGTGCGGGGTGGCGTCCTTGGCGGTCAGTGACGGGCATGCGGGCGTGGCTGCGGCGACGTGGCGTTCGACGAGCCGGCGGACGGCGTCGCGGCTGAGCTGCCTGCCTTGCGGTCCGGGGAACAGCGGGTCGCCGGCGGCGCCGCCGCGCTCGTCGAGCCAGGCCCGCAGGGCTGCCCGTGCTTCTCGCCGCAGCGGGGTGATCCGCTCTTTGCGTCCTTTGCCGGTGCAGCGCACGTGGGCGCCGGTGCCGAGCTGGACCGCCCGGCAGGTGAGCCCGGTGAGCTCGCTGACGCGGAGGCCGGTTTCAAGGGCGAGAAGCAGCAGGGCGTGGTCTCGCCGCCCGATCCGGGTGGAGCGGTCCGGCGCGGCCAGCAGTGCTGCTGCTTCGTGCTCGGTGAGGTAGGTGACCAGTACCCTGTCGGTCCGCTTCGGCGGGATGGCGAGCACGCGCTGGATGGCCGCGGCGTGCTCGGGGTGGCGGTAGGCGGCGAAGTGGAACAGCGACCGGATGGCGGTGAGCCGGGCGTTGCGGGTCCGCACGCTGGCGCCGCGTTCGGTCTCGAGGTGGTTGAGGAACGCCCCGATCAGCCCGGCGTCGAGGTCCTCGAGGGCCAGCTGATGCGGCGCCCGCCCGGTGTGCCGCTGGGCGAAGCGCAGCAGGAGGCAGAACGCGTCCCGGTAGGCGGCTATGGTGTGCTGGCTGGCCTGGCGCTGTCCGATCAGCCGCTCGGTGAAGAACGCCTCCAGCAGCGGCGCCAGGGTGCTCATCACCCGGCCTCGGCGATGGCGTCGATCCGGCTGGCGATCAGCTCGAGCAGCTCGGGCACCGCGGACAGGTACCAGTACGTGTGCTTGGGCGCGGTGTGGCCTAGCCAGGTCGACAGCAGCGGCAGTCGCCGTTCGACATCGGCGCCGTCCCGGTACCAGCTGATCACGCAACCGACGGCGAAGCTGTGTCTGAGGTCATGCAGCCTGGGCGGGCGGAGCCGGTTCGGCGAGGTCAGCCCGGTGTCGCGGACGAGACGGGGGAACACGGTGCAGACGTTGTCCCGCAGGAGCCGGGTCCCGGTCGCTGAGGTGAAGAAGCTCGGGGACTTCGGCCGGGGGCGGCGCTCGTCACGGCGGCGGGCGTAGCCGGCCAGGGCCTCCACGGTGGTCGGGTGCAGCGGCAGTTGCCGTGACTTGCCGAACTTGGTGTTCCGGATGGTCAGCAGGCCCTCGTCGAGGTCGACGTCGTCGCGATCGAGGCGGACCGGCTCGCCAGCCCTCATCCCGGTCACTGCGAGGAGCCCGATGAGGGTCTGGTAGGTGTCGGCCCGGTGATCGGGGCTGAGCCGGCCGGCTGCCCGCCGGAGCGCGGCGATGTCCTGGTCGGAGTAGATGTAGGGGACGATCCGGTGGCTGGGCTCGGGCAGCAGCCCGGCCGGCGGGACCTCGGTGGCCGGATCCAGGGCGCTGAGGTAGCGGGCAAAGCTGCGGGCCGTGCCCAGCCTGACCGCCCACCACACCGGTGCCGCGCCGGCCGGCTGCTTCGCCCAGGACAGGGCGTGCGCAAGCGTCAGGTGCTCCGCGCCCGCGCTGTCGAGGTAGGCGGCGAATTGCCTGAGCATCTGGCCCTGGTAGGCGAGCTTGTAGCCCATCGCCCGGCGGGTGGCCAGGTAGTCGGCCGCCGCGGCGGCGAAGCCAGTCATCGCACAGCTCCCGGCCACGGCATCGCGAGCTCGCGCAGCGCGAGGAAGTCCACCTTGGCGTAGATGGCGGTCGTGGCCACGCTGCGGTGACGCAGGACCTGGGCCACCTCCGGGAGCGACGCGCCCGCCCGCAGCATCTCGGTCCCCGCCGTGTGACGAAGGCGGTGCGCGCCGAAGCTTCCGAGCCCGGCCCGCTCGCTGGCTGCCCGGACCACCTCGCTGACTCCCTCGGGGGCCAGCCCGCGAAGCGGGGCGGATGCACGCAAGAACATCTCTCGCTCGGGACGCCTGGGCCGGCCATGGCGCAGGTAGCCGGCGATCGCCTCGCCCACATCACAGGGCAGGGGCAGGCGCTCCTCGGTGTGGCCCTTGCCGCGCACCACGATTTCCCCGGCCCGCCAGTCGATGTCGTCGAGGCGCAGCGCGGCGATCTCGGCGGCCCGCAGCCCGAGGCGGGCCAGCAGTACCAAGATGGCGTAATCACGCTTGCCCGTCGCCCGGCGGCGGTCACAGCTCGCCATCAGCGCCGCGACCTGTCCCGGGGGCCAGGCCCCGCGGCAGCCCGGCGCCGCTCCACCGCGCCACGGACGGCACCGCGCTGGCCAGCGGCACCGTGATCAGGCCTTCGGCCAGCGCGAACCGCAGGAACGACCGGAGGCCGTTGACCAGGCGTTCAGCTGAGCGCACGGTCAAACTCCGGCACTGGCGAGTCACGAACCTGCTCACGTCAGCCGCGCTGAGGTCCTGAAGCTGACAGCCACGGTGCTCGGCCAAGAACAGCAGCGCTGTCCGCTCCCGGGCGATCACCGTCTTGCGCGCAAGGCCCCGCTCATCCACCAGGTAGCGCCGGTATCGGCCGGCCAGTTCCTCCTCTGCGGACCGGGCCGGAGCCGGAGGCGGTGCCGGCGCCACCCCGGCCTCCCTCAGGTACTCGACCAGCCAGACGATCGACTTGGGCGTCGGCCATGATGACCCGTGATGTGCGTGCAGGTCTGCGAAGAAATCGTCAACCACCTCGGCGCTGAGCTGGCCGGCTGCCAGTCCCCGCTTCTCCAGGAACCGGCTCAGCCTCCCGGCCAGCCGCATCTGCACCGTTCCCGTGGACGGCGCGTACCCCAAGGCTTCCAGCCGGCCGGCCAGGCCTGCCGCCCACGGGGCCAGCGGTCCTTCCATTTCCATCGCCATTTTCTTCCTCCTCTGGGGAATACCGGAGGAAGAAGCATCGCCTCGGCAGGCGCCGCCATTATGCGGATTCAGCCAGCCCAGCGCACCACTGCGGCCTGTGGCAGCCTGGCCCCCGGCGGGCCCGGCGCCGCATATTCACGGCCGCCGCATAAGAGGCGCTATGTGGCTTTCCACATAGCGCCTCGGCGCCAGGCTCGGCCGGCACCAGCCGCAGCACCGTGACCTGCGACCGGCGGGCCTCCCCGGGCAGGTTCGCGGCCACATACCGGCGCAGCGACGCCACCGACACCGCCAGCCCCCGCTCATCGGCCAGCCGCTGATGAATCGTGGACACCGTCACCCCGGCCGCCAGCTGCTCCACGATGTAATCCCGGTGCGCGGCGATCACCGGCCACGTCACTTGCCGCAACCTGGTGTCGGCCAGCTCCGGGAACCACACCCGCGCCAGCTCCGCCCACCGCTCCTGGCTCACCGGCGGGCCGCCCGGAACCAGACCCGCTGCCTCCGCCGCCGCGACGTACTTGCGCACCGTGTTCCGCGACAGCCCCAGGCTCCCGGCGATCTCGTTCTTCGACCGGCCCGCATGCCAGTGCACGAAGATCTCGCAGTTATGAGGAAGTCCTCATAACTGCGATTATGCGGAGCGGCAGGTTATGCAGAGCGGTGCTGCCCCGGCGGGCCGGGCTTCCTGCCCGGCGGGCCTCTGGCTTCCCGAACACGCCGCATAATCACGCCGTCACGTAGAGGCTGTCTGCTCGTTGGTTCCCGACCACACGAGGAGACAGAGACATGAATGACCCGTTGCGGGTCCGGTTCAGCGGCCCGCTGGCTGCGCATGCCGACGGGCTGCGCGCCGAGCTGGAATCCCGCGGCTATACCCCCGGCTCGGCGGCGCTGCAGCTGCAGGTGGCGGCGCAGCTGAGCCGCTGGATGCAGGCCAGCGGCTTCGGCCTCGGCGACCTGGCCGACGCCGCGTGCGTGGGCGAGTTCTTCGCCCAGCGCCGGGTGAGAGGACTGAAATGCCACATCTCGCCGAAGGCGGTGACGTGGCTCATGGACTACCTGTCCGCCCGCGGGCTGCTGCCCGCGCCGGTTCCCGTGCCGGCATCCGCGGCGGACCGCCTGCTGGACAGGTATCGCGGTTACCTGCTGCAAGAACGCGGGCTCGCGCCGGGCACGACGGCGCGTTACCTGAGCCTGGCACGTCGGTTCCTCGCGTCATGCCCGACGTCCGAGGACTCGCCGGCCAGCGGCGTGACCGCCGCCGCGGCGCTCGCGTTCCTGACCGCGGAGTGCGCGGGCAAGAGCGCCGGGTGGGCGGGCTGCGTCACGGTCGCGGTCCGATCCCTGCTGCGGTTCCTGCACCTGGAAGGGCTGCTGCCCGCGCCGCTGGCGCAGGCGGTGCCGATGCCGGCGCAGTGGCGGCTCGCATCGCTGCCCGACCCAATCGGCCCGAACGCGCTGGCGGCCTTGCTGGCCAGCTGCGACCGGGACACGCCCGCCGGGCGCCGGGACCGCGCGGTGCTCGTCGTGCTGTCGCGGCTGGGCCTGCGGGCCGCCGAGGCCGCCGCGCTCCAGCTGTCCGACGTCGGCTGGCGCGACGGCACGCTGCGGGTGCGCGGCAAGGGATCGCGCACCGACGTGCTGCCGCTCCCGGCCGATGCCGGGAGCGCGATCGCGGACTATGTCCGCGGCGGCCGGCCGCCGGTGGCAGGAGGCCCGCTGTTCCACAGGATCTGCGCGCCGCCCGGCGGCCTGTCACCCACCGGGGTAACCAGCATCGTCTACCGTGCCTGCGAACGCGCCGGGCTGCCGCGGGCCGGGGCGCACCGGCTCCGTCACGCCGCCGCCACGGCGATGCTCGGCGGCGGCGCGTCACTACCCCAGATCGCCCAGGTGCTGCGGCATTCCAGCATCGAGACCACGGCGATTTACGCCAAGGCCGACCGGCAGGCGCTGGCCGCGCTGGCCCGCCCGTGGCCGGGAGACGCGGCATGACCGACTTCAGGAAAGCCGCCGACGGCTATCTCGCGCTGCGCCGCGCGCTCGGCTTCAAGCTCGCCCAGCCAGGACGGATGCTGGCCAGCTTCGCTGATTACCTACACGAGCACGGGGCAGAGCGGATCACGACCGCGGTGGCGCTGGAATGGGCGGTCCTGCCCGCTGACGCCAGCCAGTGGTGGTGGCAGCAGCGGCTCAGCGTGGTCCGGGGGTTCGCCCGCTACCTGCAGGCGTTCGACCCCGCCACCGAGATCCCGCCGCCCGGCCTTCTCCATTCCCCGGCCCCGCGTGTGGCCCCGCCCGAGTTCTCCGACGGCGAGGTCGGCGCCCTGATGGACGCGGCAGGGGCACTGGCGCACCCGCTGCGCGCCGCCACCTACCGGACCTTGATCGGGCTGGTCGCGGTCACCGGCATGCGGATCGGCGAGGCGATCGGCCTCGACGACGGCAACGTGAACCCTGGCGAGCGGGTGATCGTGATCCGGGACGGCAAGTTCGGCAAGTCCCGCCAGCTCGTCATCCACCCGACCACGGCAGACGTACTGGCGGGCTATGCCCAGGCAAGGAACGCGTACTGCCCGCGACCTCCGTCAGGCGCGTTCTTCGTGTCCACTCGGGGCACCCGTCTGCACTACCCGAACGTCTCGGCGATGTTCCGGAAGCTGGCCGGGCAGGCCGGGCTGTCCTGCCGGGACGGCCGCTCCCCGCGGATGCACGATCTCAGGCACAGCTTCGCGATGACCAGTCTGGCGGGATGGCATGCGTCCGGCACCGATGCCGAGCCGCTGCTGCCGGCACTGTCGGCCTACCTCGGCCACGCCGGCCCTGCCGGCACGTACTGGTACCTGTCAGCCTCCCCGGACCTGCTCGGCCAGGCCGCCCGGCGGCTGGAGAACAGCCTGGAGGAGCACTCATGACGCTGATCGCCCCGACGACGGAGGCCTTCTTCACCGACCGGCTGGCCGCTCAGCGCAAGGCCAGCCCGCACACCATCACCGCCTACCGCGACAGCCTGAAGCTGCTGCTCGGCTTCGCCTCCCGGCACGCGGGAAAGCCGGCGTCCCGGCTGGACTTCGCCGACCTGGACGCCAGGGTGATCGGCGCGTTCCTGGACCACCTGGAACGCGACCGCGCCGCCACCGCCCGGACCCGCAACGCCCGCCTCGCGGCGATCCGGTCCCTGTTCGCCTTCGCGGCCCTTCGCCACCCCGAGCACGCCGCGCTCATCCAGCGCGTCCTGGCCATCCCCGGCAGGCGCCACGACCGCACCGACGTGTCGTTCCTGACCAGGAAGGAAGCAGAGGCACTGATCGCCGCCCCCGACAAGTCGGCCAGGACAGGACGCCGCGACCACGCCCTGCTGGCCCTGGCCGCCCAGACCGGTCTGCGGGTCTCCGAACTCACCGCGCTGCGCCGCCAGGACCTCCACCTTGGCACCAGCTCCTACCTCACCTGCACCGGCAAGGGCCGCAAGGAGCGCAGCACCCCGCTCACCACGGCGACCGCAAAGGTGATCACCGCCTGGCTCCGCGAGATCCCCGAGGACCCGGCCGGGCCGGTGTTTCCCGGGCCACGCGGCGGCCCGCTCAGCCGCGACGCCATACGCCGCCTAGTCAGCCGGCACTGCCAGGCTGCGGCAGGCAAGTGCCCGTCTCTGAAAGGCAAGAACGTCACTCCGCACACCCTGCGGCACTCGTGCGCGATGTCGCTCCTGCGAGCCGGGATCGACCTGTCGACCATCGCGCTCTGGCTCGGCCACGAGCAGATCGCCACCGTCCAGATCTACCTTCACGCCGACCTCAGCCTCAAGGAGAAGGCGATCGCCAAGACCGACAGCCCGCACGCAGCCGGCGGCCGCTACCGGGCACCGGACTCCCTGATCGCGTTCCTCGACAGCCTGTGATTATGCGGCGTGTTCGGGAAGCCAGAGGCCCGCCGGGCAGGAAGCCCGGCCCGCCGGGGCAGCACCGCTCTGCATAACCTGCCGCTCCGCATAATCTGCGACATCGACCATCGAAAACGTCCTCCTCGCCATCACGCCCTCCGTCCAACAGGGGACGAAGAACAGCCTGAGCTCGAAGGACCAAGCACGGAACCCCCAGCCACGCCGCATGCGCAGGGCTAGGGAAAACGCTGATCAAGGGGGTAGGGAATTACCTGATCGCGGCGCGCCCCCAGGTAGGGAATTCTGTGATCGTCAGCACGCTGGGATCCGGGCGACCAGTTCCCGGATAGGCAACGAGCAGCTCGCGCACTCCTCAGCGCTCTACGACTGGGCCCACCGTGGCCGCCGCTCGACGTCGTGATGCGCCCACCGGATGGTCCGTAGGCGTCGCAGCCCCGGAGGCCGCTCGCTGCTCGAACCCCCGCCCATCAGCGCGCACACACCGTCACCACCGCCCGGCCCGCTGACAGCCCCGAAACTGTCAGTGCCATCGCCTAACCTGATCATGAAGCCGGAAACCGCGCCCGTCGGTTTACACCGGATTCCGGACACCGCCGTAGCGTGCGTTTGAGAAGCACGCACGCTGACTCCCAGCGCCCTCCGAACTTCCGCTCTTGCCGCTGATCGGCTGTTGTGCCGATGCATCAGGCTCGCAGGTCTCATCGCCGTAAGGCGGTCGCAAAACGAGGCTTCGCGGCAGCCTCGTCACGCGCGGTGACAGAAAATGATCAAGGAAGTGCTGGCACGCCAAAGTGGAGAGCTGGTTCTCGTCAATCCGGCTGCTCAGTGACGCCGTCGTCGTCGAGGCTCTCGGCGACTTGAGCAACTGTCCGGCCTCGGATGCCGATCCCACCATGTTTATGACGATGCAGCATTCGACCCGTCGTCGGCGGCTGCGACCGATGAGGCGTGCATTGGCGCGCCACAGGGCCGGTGACGGCGAATAGCTCGTTGTTGTGGTCGTTACGCGGGTCGGAGTTCGAACAGCGGGTGGCGCCGAGCTTCGGCGAGGTAATCCTGCGGGGTGTCGTCGATGCGTATGCGGTATCGGCGTAGAAGGGCGACGGGCGGCCTAACGCGCGAGCCGAGCAACCTGCGCACGAAGCCCAACTGGCGGTATGGCTCGAGCACGCGCCGAAGAATCGCTGCCGCTTCACCGGATGGAACCTCGATGGCGTGAACCGGACAGCTACGGCCACCAGAATAGATTATGGTCGCCTCGCCTGCCGCGCGAAGGTTTCGGGCCCAGCCCGTCGCTCCGTAGCTCGCCTGGACATACGAGTGTCCATCCAAGTCCAGCATGGCGACCGGCGTTGTGCGCTCAATACCCGACCGGCGCCCGCGCACAATCAAGAGGATATTCGGTGCACCCGTCGGCACCCCGGCGGGGATCATCCGGCGGGCGAGCGGGTTGACTAGTCGGAAGAACCGCCGGGCAATCCGCTCGCGGAGGTCCGGCCGGGCGCTCGATGGACGATCACCTGTCATCGGCTGCCACTCCCCTCTGCGCTAGCAGCGCCTCACGGTAGTTCCTGCTCAGCCTATGTCGGGTGGCTCGATCGAGCGGCCACAGATGGACGCCAAGGGCAGTGGCCCAGTGAAAGTTCCGGACGCGTGCTCACGCCCGGCCCGCCCTGTCGCGCGCCGCCTGGTGGTGGTGGTGAGAAGCTGAGACGGCAGGCGGACAGGAAGGGATGTCAGCGGTGTATACCCAACGCGAGGCGGACGAGGCCCAGATCAAGGAGCAGGTGGCCAGGATCGCCGAGGGAATCCGGGCCAAGGATCTCGAGGGCCTGCGGCCGATATACGCGACAGACATCGTATCCTTCGACGTCGAGCCGCCGCTGCAGCACGTCGGGGTCGAAGCGAAGCTGAAGAACTGGGCGAACGTCTTTGCGGTCTTCCGGGACGCGGACTACGAGGTGCGCGGCCTGAGCGTCGCAGTGGGCGACGACGTGGCGTTCGGGCACTGCTTCGGCCGGCTCCATGGCACGCTGATGAATGGGACGGCGGCCAAGGGCATCTGGGTCCGGGTCACGTTCTGCTTCCGGAAGCTCGACGGCGCTTGGCAGATCGTGCACGACCAGGCTTCGGTGCCGTTCGACGTGCTCAGCGGCCGCGGAGTGGCCGACCTCGAACCCTGACTGTTCTGAGCAGCCTGTCTGGACTCACCCGAGCAAGTTCTCCGGGCCCAGTCCGTGGACCGATGGTCCAGATCAGTTGAAGACGCGCCAGTGATCTCGCATAAGCATGCGGTCCAACTCGCGACCCGGACTCACTCATCTGCCGCTGCGAGTGCCGCAAAAATCACGAGCGACTCACCGAGTATCGGGGTGACGCAATCGCCGATCATAGACTCGGATTAGCGCTACCGTCCGGAGTGGCCAGGACTAGCGGTTGTGGCATTTCGCTGCCGCTTCAGGGCTTCGGTGGGCGACGGGGCAACTGCCATGCCGGTACACCGGAGCTCGACCCTTACGCCGCTTGCGGCCGGATCGCAGTGAGGTGATCACCTGTCGTTCGGCGCCGTAGACGATGTTGTCGACTGGATGCAGCGCCCGCCTAGCCTTCTTCACCACCTTCGGCGTGGCCGCTCGCTTCACCGTCCGCACGGGGTTCATCGCGCGCCGGACTCCGCGCGCTTGGGCGGGTCGGCGCGGCAGGCGCAGCCGGGCCCATCGCAGCGGGTGCGCCAGTGGGTGATCGAGCCGGGCAGCACCATGCCGGTGGCGGCGATGCACAGAGTCTCCGCACCGTGGCAGCAGCCGTTCTGTTCGGGCGGTTCAGCCAGCCCGGGCGACGGCGACGATGCCTGCCATCTCCTCGGCGCTGAAGGCTCGCAGCGTCTTGCTGCGGATATTGCCAGCCGATCCCACCCGGAGCAGGGCCGCGACTCCGGTCTCCTCGTCGGGGAAGTCGGCAACGCACACGATGTCGTACTCACCGACGGTCCACAGCAATTCCCGGACCCTGCCGCCATAGCCTTCGACGAGCCTGGAGAACTCCGCGGCACGCTGCGTGCTATCGCGGAAGTTCTTGATGCCCTGCTCGGTCCAGTTGATCAAGGACACGTAAGTCGTCATGCCGGCGCCCCCTCACCTGCGGAATCTGTGCAACTTGATGTTCCCCCGCCGCTGGCCTGTCAAGCGGGCCCCCCACCAGCGCTGACGTCCCGGCAGTAGCGTCAGCAGTCCCCCGGCCGCCCGTTTCGCGCGATTCCCATTGGCACGGTCATTGGCAGCACGTCTGACGAGATTCAACAGGAGCGACGGGGTTGACATACCGCTCGAACGAAGCGTCCAGTCACCCACCGTGACAAGGTCCTATGGTCAGCGGTAAACGACGACTGTCACCCCGAGCACCCTGAGGCTTCTCAGCAGCGGTCACTCCCCGTGAACTCTATCGGTGACAAATAAGGCTCGATATGGACGCATTTCAGGTAGCTAGTTCGGGCCGCAGCCCGCGTGCATAATCGGGAGATCTGTCTCTCAGCGGTCCGGATTCTTGACCAACTTCATGGGCGAACGTTGATGGGATGACTGTCTTGCTGTTCTTGTCGCTGACCCAGAACCCGGCCGGGGTGTGCCGGCAGTGCATGCAGAGCTGGACGGTCCGCGGCAGCAGCCTGGGCGCGATCATCGGGCGCCGCCTGGAAGCCTTGGCCATGGTCGCAGGCTGGCCGGCGCGTCTGGGCGGGCCGGCCAGAGAGCTGCAGATGCGGCGGATGCTGTTCACCATGGCCTCCTTCGTGGGCTAGACGGGGCGAATAGCAGGGCGGCACGGGTCATCCGCCACCGGGCCCGCTGTGCGCGCCGAGGCGCCCGGGCGAGGTCGCGCAGCTGGCGTACCAGGCGCTGCTGATCCGCCCGCGCCAGCATGTCGCGCTGCCGTTCACTGGCGAAATCGCTGGCGAGATCGGGGTGTGTGAACATGACCGTCTCCTGTCTGCTCGGACCGAGCCGGGAAGCTCGCGCCGTCGATTGACAGGCTGCCTGCCGGCCCGCGTGGCCACCACACATGCCCGGCCACAGGAGATCCGCAGGATTCGGCGGCGCTTGGGCGTCGCCGACGAAGGCTGCTGGCCGGCCTGCGTGGTGGTGCCAGCCGCCCAGATCCTGGCTAGAGGAGGGACGTGGCGAGCGGCCGTGGTGAACTTCCCGCCAGGGGCCCCCGCGCCGGGGGCGACATGGTGCCCGCGCCGTCAGCGGCTGGCAGGCCGGGCACTCGGCGGAGGTGCTGTGAGCTGCGTCACTGGTTGCCGGGCGTGCTGGCAGCGCGCATGTAGGGTTGCTGGGGTCTATGCCCGTGCCGGAGCCAGCCCCCGCCGGTGAGGGTAGCGGGCCGAGGCTGGTGAAGGGACGATGGGCCTGTGGCGGAGCAGGCTGCGCTGGATTTCGGCGTGCTGCTGCGGCAGCTGCGGGCCGATGCCGGGCTGACGCAGGAGGAGCTGGCGGAGGCGGCGAGCCTTAGCCCGCGGTCGATCAGCGACCTGGAACGGGGCATCAACCGCACCGCCCGCAAGGACACAGCCTGGCTGCTAGCGGATGCGCTGAGCCTGGCCGAGCCGGTGCGTGGCCTGTTCGTGGCGGCGGCCTGCGGGCGGGGGTCGGCTTCGGAGGTACTGGCGGCGCGGCAGGGGGACGTGCCGGGAGCGTTCGCGGCGGCGGCGACTCGGACCCTGCCGCGTGATATCGCCAGCTTCACCGGCCGCGAGTCCGAGCTGGCGCTTCTGTCAAAGTGGCTGGAGGGTTCGGCAGCGGCCGGCGGAGTGGTGGGCATTCACGCTATCGGCGGGATGGCCGGGGTGGGCAAGACCACGCTCGCGGTGCACGCGGCGCACGCGCTGGCCGGGAGCTTCCCGGACGGGCAGTTCTTCTTGCCGCTGCACGCCCACACCACCGGCCAGCGGCCGGTCGAGCCCGCGGATGCGCTGGCCAGCTTGCTGCTGACCGCCGGGGTGCCCGCGCAGCAGATCCCGCCCGACGCGCAGGCACGCGCGAGCCGGTGGCGGAATTGCGTCGCCGGAAAGAAGATCCTGCTGTTGCTGGATGACGCGGCCGGGCATGAGCAAGTCCGGCCGCTGTTGCCTGGCACTGCTGGCAGCCTGGTGCTGATTACCAGCCGGCGGCGGCTGACTGCGCTGGAGGATGCCGCCGCGATCAGCCTGGACACGCTGTCCCCGGTGGAGGCGGCCACGCTGCTGGCACGGCTGGCCGAACGGCCCGAGCTGGGTGCCGGAGGCGACCTGACAGCGGAGATCACCCGGCTGTGCGGGTACCTGCCGCTGGCGATCGGAATGCTCGCCCGGCAGCTGAGCCACCATCCCGCCCGCAGCGCCGCCGACCTAGCCGCCGGCCTGGCAGCCGCCCGGGATCGGCTGGCGGTGATGCGGGCGGAGAACCTGTCGGTCGCCGCCGCGTTCGACCTGTCCTACGCCGACCTCACCGAAACCAGCAGCGGCTGTTCCGCCGGCTAGGCCAGCACCCGGGCACCAGCATCGACGCCTACGCTGCCGCCGCGGTGGGCGGTACCAGCCTGGATGCCGCGAGTCGACTGCTGGACGAGCTATATGACCAGCATCTGCTCGCCGAGCCCGCGCCTGGCCGCTACCTGCTGCACGACCTGCTCCGCGAGCACGCCCGCACTCTGGCGGCCGCCGACGACCCTGCCGACTCCGGCGCCGCTACCGGGCGGCTGCTCGACTACTACCTGCACACGGCGCTGGTCGCCGGCCAGCTTGTCGCGACCCGGACTGCCGTCCAGGGCCGCCCGCCGCCGGACCGCCCTCCGGATTTCGCTCCACAGCTGTCCACCTTCCAGCACGCTGCTGACTGGCTGGAAACCGAACGCCCGAACCTGCACGCCGCCGCCGAGCATGCCGGGGCCAGCGGACGCTCGCTGCACGCGATCCAGATCCCCGCCGCGATGGGCGACTTTATGCGCGCCCGCGGTCACTGGAATCAGGCCGCGGCCCTGCATCAGACCGCGCTGGCTGCGGCCCGCCAGGCCGGGGACCTGCCCGGCCAGGCCCTGGCCCTCAGGCAGCTCGGCATCCTGGGATGGTTGACCGGGGACTTCCGGGCCGCCGCCGCGAGCCTGGTCAGCGCGGTGGCCCTCTACCGTCAGCTCGGTGACAAGCCCGGCCTTGCCTACGCCCTCAACCATCTCGGCAAGGTGCACCAGCTGACCGGCGATTACGCCGCCGCCGCCGCAAGTCTGCAGCAGTCGCTGGACCTATTCCGTAGCGTTGGTCAACGGGTTGGCGAGGCCGACGTCCTTACAGTCCTCGGTCGGGTGCAACGGGAGAGCGGCGACTATCCGGCCGCCACCGCCAGCCATCAGCACGCCCTGGACCTGTTTCGTCAGGTTGGCGACCGGCCTTTCCAGGCCTTTGCCCTCGACGACCTCGGCTTGGTGCAGCAGCTCACCGGGGACTACGCAGCGTCCGCCGCCTGCCACCAGCAGGCCCTCGAGCTGTGGCGCGAACATGGGAACCGGCTCGGCCAGGCCGAAGTACTGAACAGCCTGGGCGAGCTGTCGTGCCGGACCTCGGACACAGACCGGTCCCGCGCACACCACAGCCAGGCGCTAAATATTGCACGCGACATCGGCGCCCCCCGCGAGGAAGCACGTGCCCTGGAAGGACTCGGCCAGTGCCACCTGCAGGACGGCAACCCCGACGACGGCCTGGGCTGCCTTCGGCAGGCACTCAGCATCTACCAGCACATCGGAGCCTCTGGCACCCGGCGCGTTCAGGAAACGCTCCGCGACCACGGCCTCTGACATGACGGCCTCACAACCCCCGGCCCTGGCTGTCAGCAGCAAACGACACCGGCGAGCCAGGCAACCAGTCGTGCGCTGGTCACCGGGCAGCACGCCGAGCACAGCATCTCCAGCCGCGCCCGTGGCGGGCCGGTCACGATCGGGCCTATGGGGATCGGCAGATCGTGCCTGAGGATCGTCTCGAGAAAGCCGCCAGAACAGCGGTGGCTCCGCGCCGCCTCTGTCGGCCCGGCGAGCAGCGCCGCGCGCTCCTACCTGTCGGCTCTCCCCTCGGCTCGGTGCGACCGCCGGTCGAGCGGGCTCCAGCGTGAGCTTCGCCGAGCCGGCGCTCGGCACCAGCAGGGAAGGGTGTCACTGCGGCAGGACGTGTGGTGAGCTAAGCGATTCGGGCCTTCACGATCGGCTCGTTTTGAATGCCGGGTTGCCCCGACGGAGTGGCGGCTTACGAGCCGCAGTCCAGGTCGCTGCCTGATATTTCGGGCCATCATTGACCGATGGCTATCCTGCGATCACGAAGGAACGTGATAGCAACATATCGTTCCGCGCAGTTGTACGACACCATCGGAGCCACTTACACCGTGACGCGGCGCACCGAGCCGCGGATCGCGGCGCGGGTCTGGGCTGCGCTCGGCGACGCCCGGACGGTCCTGAACGTCGGGGCTGGCACCGGCTCCTACGAGCCCTCCGACCGTCACGTCGCCGCGGTGGAACCGTCGGCGCTCATGCGTGCGCAGCGTCCCGCAGGCGCGGCGCCGTGCGTGGCTGGCACCGCGGAGAGCCTGCCGTTCGATGACCAGTCCTTCGACGCCGCGATGGCTCTTGCCACCATCGATCACTGGCAGGACCCGATCGCCGGCCTGCGCGAGATGCGGCGCGTTGCTCGCCGCGTGGTGGTGTTCACGAACGACGCCAGTGACCCTGATCGGTTCTGGCTGAATCGCGACTATCTGCCCGAGCACAACGACCTCTGGGCCGGTCGGCCTTCCCTGACCGAGCTAGCCCGCGCGATCGGAGCCCGGATGGAGCCGGTGCTCATCCCGTGGGACTGTGCTGACGGCTTCTACGAGGCCTACTGGCGCCGGCCCGAGGCATACCTGGACGAGAATGTCCGCCGCGGAATATCGGTCTGGGCCAGAGTCGGGCCGGACGCCGAGCAGCGGGCAGTGCGCAGCCTGCGTGATGACCTCGCCTCCGGCCGGTGGGCTGAACGCAACCGCGACCTCCTCGATCTCGAGGCGGCAGAGCTTGACAGTCGCCTGCTTATCGCCTGAACCCGCCACAGCTGGGTACCACTTCGCTCCCGAAGCCACGGGCGTTCCAGGCACCGGTTCGCACCGGTCAGCGGTCAGCTTCAAACCATCACTCCAACGTGTCCTGGAGTCCGTGCGACTGCGAGCGCGGGCTGTGCGCTTCATCGCCTGGCCGGTGAGTTCCGGGCGTCGTCGCCGTACTCGCTGCCAGAGCCGACGGACAAGCCCGGCCGCCTGGCGTACCGGCTCAGATTCTCCGAACAGGTTCCGGTCGCGATCAGCGCGACAGTCGGCGACGTGCTGCACAACCTCCGCGCAGCCCTGGAAAACCTGGCGTTGAGGTCGCCCAGTACCGCGCCAGGTCGACGTCGGCCGCGCCGTCGATCAGCCCGCGCAGCGGCCCGCCGACGAGGAGCCAGGACCCGAGCTCATGCCGGAACGCGACGTTCCCGGCGAACCGCAGCCGGCCCTCCTGGCCAGACTTCGCCCAGGGCCGACCAGCGTCGACCTCCACGCGGTCGTCTTCGCAGGCCAGCGCGCACAGGGCGTCCTGCCAGACCTTGTGTGACTTACCGATGTCGTGCAGGTAGGCGGCACTGACCACGGCCCGTGTCGCAGCATCACCCAACCCCGGCAGGATCGCCGCGACGAGAGCGGCGGCTTGGTGCCGGGTTTCCTCGCTGTGCTGGCGCAAGGAAACCCATTGACCCCGGGGACGCTGGCCGAATGGCCGCGTGACCTGGAAGGTAGGCACTTCTAGGCGCGCCGGTCGAGATCGGCGACCATGTCCTCTGCGCTGCGGTACACCGGTGACAGGTCACCGACAGCAATCTCCCTGTCGGCTTCCCGCTCGCCCGCCTGCCACCACGTGCAATGCCTCGCGGACTTCGGCCGGACGGGTGAGTTGGCCGCGGCCGCGGATCCGGGCAGTGGTGACGGCGGTCTGAGCAGCCATGGCGCTCCTACCTCTTCTATGGCTGAGATTTTCTGACTTTCTGAGATTCTGACGCCCCCCCAGCGGGTGCTCGTGCAGGTCAGCGGGAGACGGCTGGGCCTGCCGGGACAGGATCGAACCGGGCCAGATGGCCGGGCTCCCGTGCGTGGTGCGCTGACCGGCGGCAAAGCCCCGGGGGCTCGGCGGCGCTCCGGGCACCGCGAGAGAGTGGCGAGAGAACACCGGCCCGGGAGGCAGCTCGGGAGCGTGTTTTCCCGGGTCAGAGTGGGTGCGGCGGCGGCGCCGGCCACGGTCTCCGGAGCCGTGTGCGCCGGTTCGAATCCTGCTGGGGGCGCAGGTAAAGACATAGTTTTCGAATATATACTCGTCGGCCCATGCCCCGACGGGCAGCTTGGACGAGACAGCATGAACAGGCCATCTACCAGGCACTTTATGACTCACTGCCACAGCACACGGCCGCCGAACCGGCTGCACGCCAACCTGTTCGCGAGAGACCTGCGAGAGAGAATCCCCTCCCACGAGGGAGTTGCCGGGCGGCCCAGCTAGCCGGGCCGCTTGAGCGCGTTGTGCCACGTCAGATCAGACCGTGTGCGCAAAGCCGTGGCTGTCGCCGAGCGCGACGAGACACTCAAGATAAGAGCGCGCGCGCACGGCTCGTTCGGCGCGCTATCTCTATAGCTATGGGTGTTCGCGGGTACCGCGCATAATTGGCTGATCGTGCCGCGCCGGCGGGCTCGCTCGCGGTAGGGCATCCGCATCACTACACCATTGCCGAGTGCCCTTTTAGCTGGTGATTGGTGAACAGGAACGGGCGGATCTCGCGGCGTTTCTCGCCATACGGTTGCGGCCGCAGCAATGGCATAGCATGCCGCCGTACCAGCCGTTAGTGTGCCCGTAACCCGATGAGGAGAGCCAGGGATGCGACGCGATGCCAGCGACAAGAACGCCGTCCGAGCACACGTCGAGCGGATCCGGGAAACGCTCGACGACCCGCGGCTCCAGGATGTGATGCAGCGCGCGGCCGCCCAGGTCGCCGGAGATGAGTCCCCGCGAGAGAAAATCTCCGCGCTCCTGTCGCCGGATATCGACTCGATGGCGTCGTCGGGAGGCGAGCCGGATGGCGTTCCCTATCTGTCCCGCGCCCCGCTCGTGAGCCTGGTGCAGAGCCAGATTGAGGAGCCGCTAGGCGGCGCGCGCGTGCCGGACCCCGATGAGCACCTGGGCCTGCTGCCGAGGGTCGTTCGCACCGTTGAGCGTTACCTGCACATCGCGCCGGGCTCGTTCACGCCGGACGATCCCGACTGGTACGTGTTCATCGCCAGGGGCGCTCTCGAGCGCCTCGCCGACGGCAACGCGCCGTTCAACGAGAAGCCTGCCGAATACGACGACGTGGCCGACGATGCCCGACTGGTAATCGTCGGCGACTGAGGCACGGCCCTACCGCGAGCGGGCGACGTCGCCGCCCGGATGCAGGAATGGATCGGAGAGGCACTTGGCGCCGGCCGTCAGGTGCATGTCATCCACCTCGGCGACATCTACTACTCGGGGCTGGAGACCGAGGACCAGCGGCGGTTCCTCGACCCGTGGCCCGTAACGCCGGAACAGGCCGGCGCTGGCGTGACATCCTGGTCCCTGAACGGCAACCATGACATGTACAGCGGCGGATTCGGCTACTTCGGCACCGTCCTTGGCGACTCCCGGTTCCGGCACCAACGGTCACCCGACGGCAAGCCGACCAGCTTTTTCCGGCTGCGCTCGTCGTCCTGGGACTTCATCGGGCTCGACACTGCCTGGGACACCGACGTCACCTCCGCCGGGCAGATCGCGGTCCTGCAAGACCCGCAGGGCGGCTACGTGGCCCAGACCGCCGGCGGGTCAGCGCGCCGGCTCGTGCTATTCAGCCACCACCCGCTCGTGTCCTTCTACGACAAGTCCGATCTCGGCAGCACCCTCCCGGCCAAGCTCGCGCCGGTACTGAACGCGAACCGCGTCACAGCGTGGTGGTGGGGACACGAGCACCGGGCGATCACCTACCAGACAGCGGGCGGCGTCCGCTACCCGCGGTGCCTGGGCCACGGCAGCGTCCCTGTCCTGCCCGACCCCGACCAGCCGCCAGGCAGCACGCCCGCCATCACCTGGCACAGCACGCGCACGGTACGAGAAGACGGCCAGCACCGGACCCGGTTCGGCTTTGCGGCGCTCGACCTGCAGCCCGACCAGATCGAGGCCGCCTACGTCGACGACGATGGGCATGTCGCCCACACCGAGACGATAACCTGAGCCAGCCGTCAGTCCGCGGCCCTTGACCACAGCATCCGTCCTCACCGCTGCTGCGGCACGCCCTGGCCACTTCGGCGCCCGGTAGCAACTTGGCCGTTAGCGCCCGCCAGGTCGTTGTTAGATCCGTATGTGTGCTCATTGATCCGCGAGCGGCGGCCTGGGAGCATTGTCTTGGTTGCGGCAGGTCATTATGGGCCATATGATCAGCTCGGTCTCAGACCTGACTTCGGGTGCGCTCACGCTGCGATGCGCCCTGCACTGGCCCGACCCCGCCCAGCGGGACCGCATCGCCGAGATCCGCGACAACCTCACCGCACGCATCGCCGAAGCCGACCGCGAAGGCTGGCTCGGCGAAGCCGAAGGACTCAAGATCAGCCGCGCCAGCGCCGAACACAAGCTCGCCCAGATCGACCGGCGCACCCGCACGCCCCGGCCCGGTCGGACTCGGCATGCCCGCCCTCAGCGCCTCTTCTTTCTTGACGCAGACCAGCGTTCATACACCGCGATAGTGACCTCGGCCGCAACCTTTCGCAAACAGGGTCGGCGGAGATCTCCAAAGTCTTCGACGGCAAGCTGGCCGATCGCGCTTTCGACTGTCGGCTATTTCGTGGCACTGCAGCTCCTTGGACTCCTGAGTGAACTGAGCTTGAGGGAACAGCCCCGACGGGGGCGTCGTCGTGCAGCGCGGCGACGGTGTCAGCGACGGCGCGGGCGGTCTCCAGGTCGATGAGGTCGTGGATGCCATTCGGCTGCGAGAGGCGTATCCCTCGGTTGTCCAGTCGAAGGCGGTGCGCATGTGCCCGTATTGGATGGCCAGGGCGACCAGGCCGCCGGGGCGGCGCGCGATGTGCCAGGCCAGGGTGCGGCGGAACCGCTGGAGGCCGATGGCCCCGTGCGGGTCGTCGGGAATCGCCTCGCTGTCGATGCCGTGGCGGGCTGCCTCGTGGTTGGCCCAGGTTACGAAGTCCTCGACCCGGTCCCGGAGCGCGCTCAGCTTCACGGAGCCAGTCCCGGCCCTGCTGAACGGCAGGTCGTGGGCGTAATGGTCGAATAGCAGGTGCCCGGCGGGGACCATGCGCTCCAGGACGCGGATGGCGTTGACGACGGTGCTGATAGCGACCCAGACATTCCTATTCGGCGTTCTCTGCAGTCGCACGGCGAGGTCGCCAAGGGTTCCGGCAACTCTGCGTCGTGGACATGTCCATGACCAAGCTCCTGTCGAAGGTCTCGAACGTCAAGAGCGCAGCGACGAAAGGACAGTCGCGGCTTCTCACGTCAAGGACCTGGCTCCAGAGAACGGGTCCACGACGAGCCGACACGCCGAGAGAAACGACGTCGTGGACGCACGAAGTTCGCTTCGGAGAATCGGCGATCTGCAGCGTTCCTGATGCCTGCGCTTTGGTGACCAGGCCGTACGGGTGGTGACCTGACGTGACGGCCAGTGCGATCTTACGGTCGAGTGGTCAGTTCTATTGCTTGGGCCGCGGTTGGCCCGGCAGCCTTCGGGGTCTCAGCCCGGCTCCGGAGAGGTCGTGTGATCGTGATGCGGGTGATCCTGCGGATCCTGCGAGACTGGGGCTGATTTGCCGATAGGGACTGCTCGGCCTGACGCGGCTGCGGGTTACCGCGCTGCGTCGCTGACTGACCGGGGGCAGCCAGATGGAATCCGCTTCGCCGGTATCCGGGCTCGGCCGCGAGCCGACGCATGTGCGGGTGCGCCGCCTGGCCGCGGCGCGCCGGCGGGCTACCGCTCTCCTGGCGGGGGTGACGGTTGTGTTCGTCGCGGTGACTGTGGCCGGCGTGCACGGGACACTGCTTGGCTATGTGCAGGCCGGCGCCGAGGCGGCCGTGATCGGAGGCGTTGCGGACTGGTTCGCGGTGACGGCTCTGTTCCGCCGTCCGCTTGGCCTGCCGATACCGCACACTGCGCTGATCGTCGAGCGAAAGGATCAGTTCGCCGCCACTTTGGGCCAGTTCGTGCAGGAGAACTTCCTCACCGCCGATGTTCTTGCCGAGCGGATCCGCTCCACCCGGATCGTTCCCCGCCTGGCCGCCTGGCTGGCCGGAGAGGCCAACGCGGCTGGCTTCGCCGGTCGCGCCGCGGATCTGGTGGTCATGGTGGCCGAGGCTGTCCGCGATTAGGATGTTCAGGGCGTGCTCACCGCTGAGCTGACCCGGGCGGCAGACGTCCTCGAGGTGGCGCCGCTGGCCGGGCGCGCCTTGCGGGTCATCATCGCGGGAGGCCATCATGCCGGGCTGTTTAACGCCATCGTGTCCGGCGCCGACCGCTATCTCGCCGATCATCACACCGAGCTTCGCGAGCTGTTTGAGGCCGAGTCACCGCGCTGGGTGCCCGACGCGGTGTACCGGCGAGTCTTCGACCGCATGCACACCCGCCTGCGCGACAGGCTGGCGGCGATGGCGGCCGATCCGGGCGACGAAGCGCGGCACCAGTTCGAGGAATGGCTCGCCGGGCTCCCCGACCGCCTCGAGACATCCCCCGAGCTGCGCGAGCGCGGGGAGCGCCTCAAGCGCGAAGTTCTGGGCAGCGCCGCGCTGCGCGACTGGTCCTCCTCGCTGTGGAAGCAGGCCAAGGACACGCTCCGGACCCAGGCCGCCGACCCAGGGTCTGAGCTGCGCCGCCGGCTCGGCGCTGCGCTGGCGGCGGTCGGCCGGCGCCTCGGATCAGACCGCCGCCTCCAAGACAGCGTCGAGCGTGTGGTCGAGTCAGGAGCCAGGGCGCTCGCCGATCAGTTCCACGACGACTTCGCTGGCCTTGTCACGGAAACTATCCAGCGGTGGGACGCCGCACAGACATCGAGCCAGCTGGAGCTGCTACTAGGGCGCGACCTGCAGTTCATCCGCATCAACGGCACAGTAGTCGGAGCTGGCGTGGGCCTGGCCTTGCACGCCATCGTCCTGGCTCTGGCCTAATCCACGCCCATCTTGAGGCGGCGCCCGGTCCCGCCCGGCAGCGCGTGCTTCCCGGCGCGGCCGGCACGGTACCTTCCAACCCCTGGCGGCGCCCGCACGCGCCGTTGACGTCGAAGACGGCACCACCGTCAGTCACCGCGACGATGCCGTCGGCGGTCGTCACGGTCCCTAACCGATCTGCTTTCCTGCAGTGGCGCCCGCCGAGCCCCCGACACTGCCGACAATCGATGCGCACGCTCCTCGGCCTGCTCGCGCACAGTGCGATAACTCCTGCAGCACGCGCACGCGGAGGGCTCGATCTGCGCGCCGGCAGTGCGACTCCCAGCGATATCAACGGAATGCCGAAATAGATATTCTGTGCGTCAGCTCGTGGTCATGCTGCGCTGCCGTAGCCGGCCTCATGTTGTCTCAACAGGCGCTGGAATCCGCAGTTGTGTTCTTGAGATACCCGGCACTCGCGTGAATCACATCGTTAGCTGCCGGTGTCTCACGTCTCAACTGATGTTCGACAGATGAGACATTCGGCGATATCCGGTGGCAGGTACTAGGGTCGCGCGGCACGACAACCCGGCCGTCGGCGGCGAGGGCCGGGGCACGCATGGGCTTGACGCCGTCCAGGCCGGTCGATCTCCGCGCCAGGCCGCTGTCTAGGTTGGAACTGTGGATCTTGGCGCCGTGAAGGATGCGTCGGCGCGCGGCCCCCGGTGCTGTTGCTGCGGCTAGGAATGCCTGCGGCCTGGTCGAGGACGCCGAGCTGATGTCCGGTGCGGGCCGCCTGGCGCGCGTATTCGCTCGCAGGCCTCGCGGTCGAAGAGGTGGGTAAGGCCGGCAGCCTGGCCGCCCTGGCGGCCATGCCCGAGAACCTGAGGGCGGGCACCGGTCAGGCGCTTGCTCGCTTGGCACCAGCTGAAGCTGGTCAAGGGCATGCTGACCGCCCGGTACAGTTCAGCGCGGCTTGCAGGGCGACCAGGTTTGTCACCATGGCCCTGAGCGTGGTCGCCCAGATTCTTGACAACGCGCGGGCGTTCGCTGAGGACACGGACCAGCTCAAGCAACGCGGCCTGTGCGTGGACGTGGACCGCAGCGGGCAAATCGGGGAGCCGCCGCGCAGGCCGACCCTCTTGGTCTCGAGGTCCAGGTGCTCTCACCCGTCCGCGAGCGCGCCAGCATGAACGATGCGACCCTCCCTGACAATGGAGCCGCCTGATACGGGAGGCGACCGCGACATGGAGGGTCGCTAGGGCGCGAGCGGCACTCCGGTTGGGATCTGCTGGGTGATGCAACCAATTCCGCCGCCGCCAAAGGCCTGCATGTCGGTGGGCGCTCCTACGACCTCGCGGCCGGGGAAGAGTTCCTGGAGTATGCCATAGGCCTTGTCGTCGTCCGGGACCCCCAGCTCGGGCGCAATTATCCCGCCGTTCACCGGGTAGAAATTGGTGTAGGGAGCCGCGTATCGCTTTCCGTCGATCTCCCGCGTGTAGGGGAGGTACGGCATCTCGACTATTTCGAGTCTGCGCCCGGCCGCGTCGGTCGCGGCTTCGAGCCTCGCGCGGTTCTGACGGGCCAGCTCCCAATTGGGGTTGTCCTTGCCGGGCGCGACCTGGAACAGCACAAGCCCCGGGCGGATGAACTGAACGACGTTGTCCGAGTGACCGTCCGTGCCGAGCTCTCCCATGTCCTCGGCCAGCCCGTACGGCAGCCAGATCACTTTCCGCGCGCCCAGATATTCGCGAAGCACCCGCTCGACGTCTTCGCGGCTGAATCCGGGATTCCGGTTCGGGTTCAGCAGGACCGACTCGGTGGTGATGAGCGTCCCCTCCCCGTCGACGGTGATCCCTCCACCCTCGGCGAACAGCGGCGCCGCGTACCGGCGCACTTGGAAGCGCTCGGCGAGATGCTCGCCAACCGCGGCGTCCTTGTCGTACGGGAGGAACTTCTCGCCCCAGGAGTTGAAGCCGAAGTCGACCATCGCCACCCTGCCACGGCCGTCCACGACGAAGATGGGTCCGTTGTCGCGGATCCAGCTATCGTCGATGGGGATCTCGAGGACGTCGACATTGTCGGTTGCGCAGCGCTCGAGGACCTCCTCCGTCGTCCCTGGGTTCGCGATCACGGTGACGGGCTCGAACCGGGCGATAGCCCGCACGACCTGCGCGTACTCCAGCTTGGTCTCGTCCATGTGCCCACCCCAGAAGCTCCCGCGCGCGGGCCACGAGACGAGAGTGCGATCGTGGCCGGTCCAGCGGGCCGGCATGAACAGCCCGTCCTGCTCGGGGATTCGCTCAGCTGCCATGGAAACCTTCTATTAGACTGAGAATCTAGATTAAGAATCTAACCGGGATGGGGAGGAGCATGTCAAGCCCGCATCGACTTGACGGCGCGCATCCGGATCTACGCCGTGTTCCCCGGCGAACGATCCCCCGAGGCGAGGCCGCACGCAGGCGGGCGATGGAAGCCGCGATCGCTGCAGTCGCGGAACTCGGAGGAGACCGCGTCCGCATGGTCGACATCGCCGCCCGCGCCGGCATGAGCACCGGCCACATCCTCTACTTCTTCGGGCGCAAGGACGCACTGCTCCTTGAGGCCCTGCGGTGGAGCGAGCAGGACCTGGTCGAGCGGCTTCGGGTCGCGCTCTCGAGCCTCCGGTCGCCGCGCCGCAAGCTCGCCCGCTTCGTCGAGTACTACCTTCCCACCGGCACTTCCGACCCCCGATGGATCCTGTGGACCCAGGTCTTCGCGAATCCCCCCGACGACGAGCCGAGCAGGCACATGCTGGACTCGTTCGACCGGGCCTGGGAGGCCGAACTGGGCGAGATCGTCCGGGACGGGGTCGTGCAGGGGAAGTTCGTGCCCGTCGATGTGGAGCAGTTCGTGGTCCGCTCGCGTCTGCTGATGGACGGCCTGTCGGTCGACGTCCTGATGGGATCGCTGCGGCTGACCCGAGAGCGGGCCACCGCCTTCGCGCTCACAGCGATGGACAGGGACCTGCGCCCCGAACCCCGACAGTTAGCACGCCCACGCGGTCGGTCCCCGGGAGCGGTACCCCAGGCCCTCACCCAAGAGCGTGTCGGCTCGGAGAGAATGTTCATTCGTCAATGCCCGGATCTCAACCCGCCAACGCTCGGGAGCGCGTACTGGGGCGACAGTGCGAACTTCTGGGTTCTGCTCTCGAGGTCGACGAGCGCGTCCGCCAGGTCTGTCAGGATCGCGACTGCCTTGTCGGCGTCCAGCTTGTCGCCGTGGGAATCGAGATGCGCAGGCTGCGGGGCTGGTCGTCGATCCACTGGCCGGACTCGGCCGGCGGAGGCGGCGCGGACTCGGATGCTCTCATCGCTGCCATCGTAGGGGCGGCCGACATTGATACGTCCTCGTTACGAGGGGAAGCCCATTCATGTTGACGACGCTAGATGTCCGTAAATCGTTGCTCTCCAGGTTGTGCATCTGCAACCGACTGATGACGACTTCTCCGAGACGACCCAAGTAGCCTCGCGTGGGAGGCACGTGGGATAGACGATCCGTGACCACGGCGAAACATGCGCTTGCAGCCAGTAGCGCAGCGAATCCGTTTGTCCAGGTCAATCCGCTGCCAAGAGTAAGCTCGCCGTCTCCCTGTAAAACCGCTCCCATGCGCAGAGGACCGCTGTCGCTCGGCCCAATACGATGGGCAGCGCTGACAGCTTTCGAGTGGATCTTGCGCGATGCACGTAATCCCGATAACTCTCTGCCCAGGTCCGAATGGCTTCGACCAGGACAGCTACCTTGCGCCCGCGGACGAGACCTTCACTATCGAGATCACCAACTTGGCGCCCAATCGGCCCGGGCTCCCAATGTCAGCACCTTGCTCATATCGCCGAGCAGCGATCCCGCCGTCACGCCAGTGCCCGGGCAACCTGGCATGTGGGTAGGCATCATGTCAAAGGCGCTCTTCGCCGCACCCACCGTCCCGGCCGGCAGCACCAGGTCGGTCACGGCACCAGGCCTGCGCGCAGGCGAGTACGTGCTGCAGCTTAAAGAGAGCTGGGGCCTCCACAGCAGCGCCACCCTGCTTATCCGCCCGTAGCGTCGGCGTGCCATTAACGTGCCTGTGAGCATCGGTGTCCGATGGGGCTGGACGGTCACCAGCGGACAGCACAAATGCCAGGTCGAGGGCATCATGCTGTCAACCGCTCAGATTCCCAGGCTGACAGTGCGGGCTCGATTTCGTGACTCGGTCGACGTGATAAATCGCAGGTCACGCCACCGCGTCCTCCGCGCTGGCGTACACCGGTGACAGGTCACCGGCCGCGGTTTCCCTGTCGGCTTCCCGCTCGCCCGCCTGCCGCTGCGGGGACCAGAACCATGCCTGATAGGGCGGGGATCGTCTTGAGACCGCGCACGGTGACGGTGCCGTCATCGTGCCGGGTGAACTCGACCTCGTCGCCCTCGGCCACGTGCAGTGCCTCGCGGACTTCGGCCGGACGGGTGAGTTGGCCGCGGCCGCGGATCCGGGCAGTGGTGACGGCGGTCTGAGCAGCCATGGCGCTCCTACCTCTTCTATCCCTGAGACTTTCTGACTTTCCGAGATTCTGGCGCCCCCCAGCGGGTGCTCGTGCAGGTCAGCGGGAGACGGCTGGACCTGCCGGGACATGATCGAACCAGGCCAGATCGGCCCGGCTCCCGTGCATGGCGCGCTGACCGGCGGCAAAGCCCGGGGGCTCGGCGGCGCTGCGGGCACCGCGAGAGAGTTGCGAGAGGACACCGGCCCGGGAGGCAGTTCGGGGGCGTGTTTTCCCAGGTCAGAGTCGGTGCGGCGGCGAAGCCGGCCACGGTCTCCGGAGCCGTGTGCGCAGGTTCGAATCCTGCTGGTGGCGCAGGTCAAGGTATATTTTTCGAAATTATGACCGATCCGCTACGCGCAAATACGGCTCGGTCTGCGCGCCTTGCGGATCCTCTTCACGGCTGGATCGCCCGTACCGGAGCGGGCGACCTGAGTGTTGGTCTCGGTCGCTGCTCCGCGTCTTCAGCTCGCTGACTCCGGCCGAGCGCGTCGCATGCCGAGCCCAGATTCCTCGCCGTCAGTTGACGCACAGGCCTGCCAGGTGGTTAACTGCCGCGCTTTACGCGCGGAGTCAGGATGAGTGCAGGGCTGCTAGCGTCAGGCGCTTGAACTGCATGCTTCGCCTGACCGACAGGCTCAGCCACAGCAGCACCGCCAGGGCCAGGATGGCGCCAGCCCAGAATCCGTACGCGAGCAGGACGACCGAGCCGGCCGCTGCTGCCACCTGGCCTAGATCGTCGACGAGCAGCCGCTGACTGTCGGCCACCGCGCCTGCCCGGCGGTGAATGCGCAGCCGCACCACGAGCAGGAGCAACGCGAAGCTGACGGCCAGGAAGATGGCCGGGACCGTGTTGCCTGGCGGATTGCCATCGGCCCAGTGCCAGCTGCCGGCGAGTTCCGCGCCAACGATTGAGCGGCGCCAGACTCTGATCCTGAGCTTGGTGCGGGCGTTCTCGTCCGCGCTGGCCATGCGCGCTATCGTGGCCGCGTCCCCGTCGAACCGTGCCCAGGTGTTGATGGCACCGTCATGGGTGACGTACGAGACATAGGCGATTTCGGCACCGTTCGCCGGGCCGCGCACCCCGTTGATGACCGCTGTGAAATCACCAACACAGGTGGCCAGATTCGTCTGGCCAACGCACGCAGGGGCGTGCCGGAAGGCGCGAGCCGGAGGCCCGTCCTGACTGGTCAAGGCGACGCCGAACAGGACCGCGAATGTCAGCGGCACCGGAAGGAAAGCGGCGGCGCGGGCGCCCAGCACGCGAGCCCAGTTCGCCGGGTGCGTGCGCGTCCGCAGCGGTGTCCTGGCCGTGCGCGTGGGTCGTGCCGCGGGCAGAACCGGCGTGTGCGGGTCGAGCGCATCGTTCGCCATGCCTTGCGCGCGGGCAAGGCTGGCCGGTGACTCGCTTTCTCGCCGCTTGGCGCTGATGCCAAGCCAAGCCGAGAGGCCCAGGACCGCGACCAGCACTCCGCTGGTGACAGCGAGGTCAGGGCCGAGTCTGGACGGCTTGCCGCCGAGCGCGATGCCGCCGACCGCCACGACGATGCCGCACAGGCCAAGCGCCAGCAGCGCGGCTGGGAGCGCTGGGCGCGTCAGCGGCTGCGCGCCGCCCGCCCTCCGGTTCCGGCGCGTTGCCCGGGCCCCGAGGACGAACAACACGCCCACGCCGCCGGTCACCTCGCTGTTGCCGAGATCGCTGGCGAGCGCCGTGTCGGGTACAGAGGTGGTGACTTCGGATCGCCCGTCGGTCACGACGGACACGGGGACGCCGCGCCACATGGTCAGGACGGCTGGGTCGCCGTCCAGTGCGTCGGCGAGCATCGGGCTGTCTGAGCTGAACGTGAGGTGCAGCGTCGTCGATGCGGTCCGCACGTCGAGCGCATAATCCGCGCTCACCCTGCCACTCCCGGGGGACTCGGTAACCCCGGCGACAGAGCCGTCGACGGCGTGCAGGCAGTCGGCATCGGACCGGGCGCCTGCCAGGCACGCGCGGGCGTGGTGGTAAACGGATATCTCCGTGGCCTGCTGCATAGCGAGGATACCGAGCACTGCGGCGGCAAACAGAAAGGCCACCCCGAGCACTAGGCACAACCAGCCACTGAACCGCACTGCCGACGCTCCCGGCATGAGATGACCGCCTGGACTGTACAATCCCTATGATTATGAAAGATTTGTCCGGCGAAGGCACCCCGTCAGGGCCCTCTGCTTACACCACGAATGGGGACGCCACCGCGTTGCATGCCGAATCTGTGCCCAGAACTCACTCGCCAGCCCTAGACGACCTTATTCAGCCGTAGTTGGGAGTGCCGATTACAGGTCGGCCGCTCTGCCATCTGAGCGTATCGGCGCAAGGCACCAGGCCGCTGCAGCCGAAGTCAACCTGACGCCCCCTGGGCGCGGACGCCTGGCCAGCCGGCCGTGTCGACACGGTTCGCGATTGGACCGGTCCGTCATAGCGAGCCGACTAGAAATGAAGCGGCGTCTGAGGCTGATCAAATCCGGCCCTGGGAAGCTCAGCCTCGCCCTGGCCGGCGGCTACGCGATCCAGGCGCACGGCATCGGGTCGTGGGCGAGCGGTGATGTGGGCTTGTTCGTGAACTGGGCGCGCCAAGACGATTTCGATGACGCGGTGAACGCTGTCATCGGCGCGCTGGAAGCAGAGCGAATGGAGGTTACTCTGGTCGTGCGGGCCGAGACGTTCGCGCGGCTGCTCGTGACCGACCCTTCAGTCGTGCTGACGCATCAGCCCGGCAAAACTCATCGACCTGCCCGCGCCATCGGTCAGGCGGTCAAGCTACCGGAGCCGCGCCATCGACCGCGTCGAGACGATTCTCATGCTTCAAAGAGATCGGACGCTGATTCATTTCTCGCCGGGCGATCAGGCGACAAGCCATTCAAGATGATTGCTTGGAGCGACCTGCGCTGGCAAGCACTCTTCTCAACGCACTAAACTCTTGCCGAACAAGTTGAACGATGGCCCATCGGAAACGCTGTACCAATCGGCGCGGCTGACGTCTTGAGAGTCGCCCGCAAATTGCTGATCGATTCCTACTACGAATATGACTACTCGCTCGTCGCCGTAGCTGGCTGGCGGTTCAGGGTTCCGGGAAGATGTCGTGAGTGCCGAGGCGGCGCCAGATGAGGTGCGGTTCGCCGGCTTGTTGCCCGGGCCGGTAGTAGTATGTGGCGCGGCCGTCCGGCGCCCAGGTCATCTCGGATACGCCCGGCGCGGCCTGGACGCCTGTGACCTTCAACCCGGCCCGGAACACGCCGCGTGCCAGGTCGGGCACGAACTGGCCGGTGATGACAGGCTGGAACCGCGCTCGTGACTCGGGTGTGAGCTGCTTCCGGTCGCGCTCGAACCGCCGCGTGACCTGGAAGGTATGCATTTCTAGGCGCGCTGGCCGAGGTCGGCGAGCATGTCCTCCGCGCTGGCGAACACCGGTGACAGGTCACCGGCCGCAATCTCCCTGTCGGCTTCCCGCTCGCCTGCCTGCCGCTGCGGGGACCAGAACCAGGCCTGATAGGGCGGGGATCGTCTTGAGACCGCGCACGGTGACGGTGCCGTCATCGTGCCGGGTGAACTCGACCTCGTCGCCCTCGGCCACGTGCAGTGCCTCGCGGACTTCGGCCGGAAGGGTGAGTTGGCCGCCGCCGCGGATCCGGGCGGCTCTGCGACGCTCCGGGCGCCGCGAGAGAGCTGCGACAGAACATCGACTCGGGAGGCTGGCCGCTGTTTCCGCTGCACTGTCGGCGCTGCAACCTGACAGTTCCCTCCTGGTGTCAGTGAGCTATAGGACGCTTGAAACCGACAACAGGCCTGCCGAGACTCTCAGCTTTCGCGCGCGATGAGAAGGTCACGAGGCTTGCGGCCGAAGACCTCCCGCACCATCGGCAGAAAGGTATCGAGCGGCTCCGTCGAGTACGCGGGATCAAAGGAGAGCTGGTCCCACCGCTGGCAGAATCTTACGCAAGCCCTGAAGTAAGGGCTCGTCCGGTAATGGTCCCGGAGCCTGCGGTCCTTTTCTAGGTAATGAAAATAGTAATAGCCCTGGAAGATGTCATGGTGCTTGACGACCCACCAGTTCTGCTCGCTCACGTAGGGGCGCAAGATCGAGGCAGCGAGTTCCGCGTGATTCTCGGGCGCCAGCACGTCGCCGATATCGTGCAGCAGGGCGCAGACAACAGTTTCGGTGTCGGATCCATCGCGCAGGCAGCGCGTCGCCGTCTGCAGCGAGTGAGTATAACGGTCAACAGCGGCTCCCAGAGGATCTTCATTCTTGAGCAGCGCAAGCTGACTGAGCAAATAGTCCACTGGAAAGGCGGAGGGCATGCCTCCGAGCTGAAGGCCATCCTCTGCTGACATTCGGTCCATGCGGGTGTACGTCATAGGTCCTCAACAGCGCTCTCGGCTACGCGGATGCTTGGCACGCGCCGTGTACATCAGAACAAGACCCCACGCGGGACGTCAAGGACAGTCCGCCCGCCAACCCGCCCATGTGCACGGGCGGCTGAGGGCTAGCGGAATCTTGGCCCTGGTCGACGTGCGCCGAGCCATGTCTTCGGAACGTCGATGAGATGCAATGCTGGCGGGTGAGCGAGGTGGTACTCCCCCTTGCCGGTGCCAGCCATCCACGAGGTCGCCTACCATTTCGGCATCAGCACGAGCTCCTGGACGAACTCGGCTGGCGACGCGGGCGGCAGGCATGCGTGCCCCGGGCCCGGCTGCATATTGTCGGCCATTTAAGGCTCGACGGTGCATTTCCTGCATATGCGCCAACTTGAGCGCACGACATTGTTTTGCCTGGTCAGCGGCATGAACGGCATTCCCCTCCGGAGCCGTGTGCGCAGATTCGAATCCAGTCTGGAGGCGCTGGTAAAAGCTATTTTTCGAAATTATTTTCACTGAACCGACGCCGCACCTCGAACTATGCAGGCTCAACAGGCCGCTGACCAGCCGCTGTGTTGTTTTCCGGATGCTGGAGTGTCCCATCAGCAACCGGTCACGCGATAGACCTGCGAGAGAGTCCCCCGGTTTCACAACCGCGCAGATCGGTCTGTCCAGGTAGTCGCCGTGCCGAACTGCATGGTCACATGGCGATCAGACCGTGTGCGCATATGCCGATCATCAGATTGCGGCGTCTACTCCGCACTACGCCTCGCTCACCTGACCGAGCCGCGGCTCCGGAAGGTAACGGGCCACCCCTCGCCGTGGCCGACGCCGTCGCGGCCCGCAGGCCACCCGGCCATGTGATCAACTAGGTCGAACGGGGAGCCGTGCAGAGCGCGCGATGGACGCTGCGCGAGCAGGTCCGGTGTGACCGGGACAGGGTCACGTCGGCGGGCTGGGACGGCTACCCGATCCTCCGGTTCACCAAGACCCATGAGCTGAAGGTGCGCATCATGGACGCGCCTTCGAAGCGGAGGAAAGCGAGGGCGCCCAGGGACCGGTCGCCGGTGTTATCGGCCACGCGGTCGCCGACGCAGTCGGGGTGCGCGTCCGCGACATGCCGCTCACCCGTGAGCGCGTCGCCGAGGCGATCGACGAGAGTTGGCCGCACGGGTGGTGGACAGGACTTCATCGGGCCATGCCTGAGTAAGCGTTGCTGTGCGGAGGGCGCGAGCAGGCCCAGGGCGCGGGCGTGCGCGACGGCCTCCGCGCGGCGGTGCGTGCCGAGCTTGGCGTACAGGTGGCGCATATGGGTCTTGACGGTGTTGGTGGAGACGTAGAGTTCGTCCGCGATTTCGGGTGCCGACAGGTGAGTCGGAAGGTAGCGCAGGACCCGGATCTCGCTTTCGCTGAGCGGCTCCAGCGCCGGCTCTGGCCCGGCTGGTGAAGATACGGGTTTCCTTCCGGCCATTAGGTCTAGGATCTGGGCGATCAGGGAGGCGTGCGCGGTGCGCTGGCTGGCCTGGCGCTTGAGCAGGCTTGGCGCCGGGTGGAGAAGGAAGAACCCGACCGCGCCGCTGGGCTCGGCCAGGTCCAGTGCGTGTTCCATGGTCAGGTCGGCGGCAGCCGGGTTGCCGAGCGCGTCCCGGGCGATCGCCTCGAGGGTGAAAGCGTCAACCAGCCAGATCCGCCGGAGCATCGGAGCCGAGCCGTCCAGGACAGGCCCGAGCGCCGCGGTCGCCGCGTGCGGGTTGTCCTGGGCGAGGCGCAGTGCCGCTGTGGCCGTGCGGATTTCGCCGCGTTCTCGGTCGTGTTCACCCAGGTCGGCGAGGACCCGCTCGGCGTGCTCGGTCTTACCCATGCGTACGAGAGTGTGCAGCAACAACGCCAGCGTCTGCGTCACTAGGTAGTGTCCAGCGAGGTGCCGGGCCAGCCGCATGGCCGCCCGGAATGCGGCCACCGCATCGACGTCACGGCCGCGCGCCAGCTCGAGCACCCCGCGGGCGTAGTGAACTCCTACCCCCGCTGCGGAATCGGCTTCGGCTGTGACAGTGCGCTCGGCTCGCCGGATCCAAGTCTCTGCCTCTTCGAGCTGCCCCTGCCAGGCCAGTACTGTTCCGAGGACTTGGTAGGCGGTGCCGGCGGCCGGCTCGTCGGTCCAGCCGTGCCGGCGGGCCAGCTCGATCGCCTGCCTGCAGCGCTTCGCCGCCGACGCAGAAGATTCGAGGACCTCGATCACTGCCAGGTAGGCCAGGCCGCGGAATTCAAGAAACGGCAGCCCGATCCGGTGCGCCACCGCCTGGCCCTGCTTCAGGTGCCACGCTGCCTGATCGAACCGGGCTGCCCATACCTCGGTGATACCGAGGCAGATCAGCGCCAGCCCGCGCAGCTCCTCGCCCAGGCCGAGCCTCCGCGCGTCTTGGGCCTCGGCCATTGCCCGCAGCCGCCGCGCCTCCTCAACCGCGGCCGGGAGGTTGCTGCGCTGCTGGGCGACCCAGAGCCGCACGATGGCCATCAGGACCTGGTAGTGCGCCCGACGGTCTGCAGGTACAGCTGCCGATCCCGGCCTGGCGCGCGCGAGGTACCGCTCCGCCGCCCCCAGAGATCCCACGGTCAGCTCGTCAGCCGCCATGACGGCGGTGAGTTCCACATCGTCGGCAACCGCGAGAGCCGGGAATCCGGCGAGCAGCTCGTGCGCGGTGACGCTCTGACCATGGAGATAGAGACTGAACCAGCAATCGGCGATAAGGCGGGCGGCCAGGGTCCAGTCGCGCGCCGCCTGGGCGTGGCGGATCGCCTCGACAGGGTACTCGTGCTCGGCGTACCAGTCGGCCGCCGCGGCGTGCAACGCCGGGATCTCGCCCGGTGCGGTGCGCCGGAGTTCCAGCTGCAGCAAGTCGGCGAACAGGCGGTGGTACCGGAACCAGGACCGCGCAGCGTCCACCGATGTCACGAACGCGTTCGCCTCTTCCAGCTCGTGCAAGATCTGCTCCCCGCCGCTGCCCCTGGTCAGGGCATCGGCGAGCGGGCCGTTGACCCGATCCAGCACGCTGGTCCGCAACAGGAACCGCCGCACTTCCGCGCTTTGACGCGACAGCACCTCCGCAAGCAAGTACTCCGAGACCGTCCGCTCGGTGCCGGAGAACTGTTCCGCGAATCGTTCCGGATCGGGGTGCCCGGCCAGCGACAGCGCCGCCAGCCGCAGCCCGGCCGCCCAGCCTTCGGTCCGCTCATAAAGCAACGTCAGCGCTAGCTCGGGCAGGTCCACCCCAGCCGCGGCGAACATCTCCCGCGCTTCGTCCCGGGTGAAGCGCAGGTCGGGCTCGCGGATCTCGGTTAGCTCACCCTCCAGCCGCAGCCGGTGCAGCCCCAGCCTCACCGGCTGGCGGGAGGCGAGAAAGAGCCGCAGTTTCGGCGAGGCCCGCATCAGCAGAAGCTCCAGCTGACGCAGCGTCTCCGCAGGGCCCAGCTCATGCACGTCGTCGATAATCAGGCAGACGTGGTCCTGCAGCGGCGCCAGGTCCTTCAGCAGCCGCTCGACGATTGCCCAACCGTCCAGGTCCGGCGACGCCGTCAGCGGCCGCACCAGTGCCGACCCCAGGGCCGTCTGGCGAAGCGCGTCAGCCACCGCCAGCCAAAACCGCTGCGGATCGCGCTGCTCGCGCCCGACTGACACCCAGCCAGTGCGCTCGGCCAGGCCCGCCTCACCAATCCACGCCCGCAGCAGAACCGTCTTCCCGCTCCCCGGCGGGGCCGAGATCACGGTCACCCGTGCCGAAGCGTCCAGGCGCCTGAATAGGTCGCGACGGGAAACCACTCTTCCTGCTCCGCGACGAGCAGCGCGGCCGCCAACGACTTCCGAACCCCCCACAGGCCCCATGGCAAGATCTTCGCACGACGTCGGCCGACGAGCTCAGTCGCCTTTCGTCCAGATCCGGTGCAGCGGGGCTACCGCTAATCACACGAATCGGACGACGCCCTCTCACCCTACGCCGCGCGAGACTGCGAGGACGGCACAGAGATGTCATCTGAGGGGGGATGACGGTCGGACGGTCGGCCCGCCGGGGGTTCGGGTCGGCCGCACCGCCCACTTCCCCGTGCCGGTCGGCGGGTCCGTCGGGGGGACGGGCCAGCCGGCCGTTCGTCAGCGCGACATTGACATACCCGACTGGTGAGACGGTGGTGAGTGAGGGTGAGACGGCATGCGACTCGAGCTGGCGCAGTGAGCGGAGAGGGAGAGTACCTGGACAGCCGCCCGGCCGTGGTCGGCGGCGCAGGACATGATCTCGAGCTCGCCCAGGACGAGTGGGCAGCGGTAACGCCCCGGGTGATTACCCCAGACCAATGGCGGCGGTTCGAGAGTTACATGGAGCAGATCTTTTCCGCGATGGGGATGCCGGTAGGGTCGCCTAGCACGACCGATACGCCGCGCCGGTTCCTCCAGGCGATCTTCGACGCGACCAGCGGGTATGAGGGGGACGACAAGCTGGTGACCGCGTTCCCCACCGAATGTCGCGGTGGACCGGACTGCCGCATCAGCCAGGTGGTGGAGGGACCGATACCGTTCTTCTCCCTGTGCGAGCACCACAGCCTGCCCTTTTTCGGGAGGGCCTACATCGGCTACATCGCGCACGAGCACATTTTGGGCTTGTCGAAGCTGACGCGGCTGGTACGGCTGTTCGCGCGCCGGTTCTCGATGCAGGAGCGCATCGGTCAGCAGCTCGCGGACGGGCTGGAGCGGATACTAGCCCCGCACGGCGTCGCGGTCCACCTGGAAGCTGAGCATCTGTGCACGCAGATGCGCGGTGTCCGCGAGATCGAGTCCAGCACCCGCACCACCTACTGGCGGGCTGACCGGCATGGCCAGACAGAGCACCGCCCCGACCGCAGCCGGGCCGCCGCTCGCCAGGCTTTACGAGCAGGCCGGGCTCCCGGCCTGGGGCCTGCCGCAGGAACTGGCAACTGTCTACGACGGGGATCTCGGGTTCACCGAACCGTGCGTGTACGCCAATTTCGTCGCGTCCGTGGACGGAGTGACCGCCCTCGGCCCGGAATACCCGTCGTCCGGGTCGGTGATCAGCGGCGACGACCCGGCGGACCGGTTCGTCATGGGCTTGCTCCGGGCCTGCGCGGACATCGTGCTGATCGGCGCAGGCACCCTGCGGGCCACGCCGCGCCACCGGTGGACCCCGAGGCACATCTTCCCGGCGGCGGCAGATGGATACGCTGCGCTGCGCCGCAGCCTGGGCCGCACGGGCGACCCCCAACTTGCGGTGGTCACCGCCCGCGGCGAGGTGCCCGCCGCGCACCCCGCGGTGCGCGACGGCGCCCTCATCCTCACCACGACAGCCGGGGCCGGGAGGCTGCGAGGACGGCTACCAGACGGGTGCACGATCATCGACCTGGGACAGCACCCGGCGCTATGGTCCGTGGACTTGCTCGCCGCCGTCCGAGCGCATGGGGGTGCCACGGTGCTCACCGAGGGCGGCCCGCGGCTGCTCGGCGGACTCGTCGCCGATGACCTGCTCGATGAGCTCTTCCTCACCGTTTCCCCCGTGCTGGCCGGCCGGGAGCAGACCTCCCGTGCCGGGCTGATCGCCGCCCAGGAACTGCTCCCCAGCCGGGCGAGACAGGCCGAACTGGTCAGCGTGCGCCAGCGCGGGTCGTACCTGTTTCTCAGGTACCAGTTGTGCCGCAAGGAGACTGCAGGCCCCGGCTATGACGATGTGCGAGGGTCACTCCTGCGCGCTGGGATGTCCTAGGGAGGTGCCATGGCGAGCATTGCGATCAACCGTCTCGGCGAGGTCGGGCGGGCGGCGCGAAGATCATTGAGGGCGTGCCGAGTGTTCACGCGGGTGCGTTTGCCGCAGGTTTTGCGGCCGACAGCGGTCTCGGACATGCGTCCGGCCGACGGCGGCATAGCATGGGGTTCTTGGGGTGGTTATGACGGTGATCAGCCGACAGCGGGGGGAGGCTGGGTCACGTCAGGCATCGGTGAGAAGTCGCAGCTGGCGTCTCGGCTGGGTCAGCGGGGAGGGACGTCCCGCAGGCCCCGGAGACTGAGGGTTCCGCCCACCTTGTTCAGCGTCGCGCTCGGCCTCGCCGGGCTCGCAACGGCATGGCACGCCGCCGGGGCGAAGCTAGGCACGCCGGCCGCGGTTCCGTGCGCCATCGATATTCTGGCCGCCGTAGTGCTGGTGACCCTGGTCGGCCTGTACGCAGCTTTGGGCCTGCGGCAGGTAGTAGCTGACGTGCGTGATCCGGTCCAGGCGCCGTACATGGCAGTGCCCGCTATTACCGCGATGATGCTGGCGGCGGCGCTGGCCAGCCAGTCCTTCGCGGCGGGGCGCGCCCTGGTCGTCATCT
>Ga0209240_1000058_pt1 | contig 38387 bp, 34 predicted proteins | sample GraSoi_2013_80cm_FD_185828 | JGI IMG/M metagenome (GOLD analysis project Ga0209240, IMG submission 185828) | Grasslands soil microbial communities from the Angelo Coastal Reserve, California, USA - Sample 9_17_2013_80cm (SPAdes) (version 2) | ecosystem: Environmental > Terrestrial > Soil >...
TGGGTAAACACGAGCATGACGAGGTTTTCAGCCGGATCGACCACGCATAGGGTGGTCGCTTTGCCGCTCCAGCCGAAGGAACCTAGCGTTCCCAGGGTACCCGCCAGACCATTGTTTTTACGAACGGCGACCCCGAGTCCGAAACCGTATCCCTCAGTATAAGTCCGATTCGTAACGCGCAACCCGCCGAGATGATCGACGGTCATTTGCTCGAAGGCTTTTCGGCTCAGAATGCGGACCCCGTTTAGCTCGCCGCCCTTGCAAAGCATTTGCCCGAAACGGCTGTAGTCTTCGATCGTTGAAAACAACCCTGCGCCACCCATCGGAAACTTTTTTACTCCCTCGATGACTTCAAACTCAAAATGGTCGACAGGCTGCAGTTCCCCGTTTTTTCCATGTTCATAAACCTTGGCTAAGCGGTCCCGTTTGGCCTGGTCGACGCTAAAACTGGTATCCACCATCCCGAGTGGATCCAATATTCGTTCCTTGAGAAAGAGATCGAACGGTTGGCCGCTGACGACCTCAATAACCCGCGCCAGAATGTCCGTAGAAAAGCCATATTCATACATGGTCCCAGGCTCCCGTTTCAGCGGTAGAGCAGCTAACATTTTGACCAAATCAGCCAATGACTCGGCCTTTTCTAGGCCAGCGGATCGATAGAGCTCGTCGATTGGTTCTTCGTCGTCACCGTAACTGAAGCCCGAGGTATGAGTGAACAGATGGTGTACGGTGATCGCCGCTTCCGCCGGAATAAGCTCTCGGTGCTGGGCTGTACCCCCAACGAAGATCTTCATATCGCTGAACTCAGGAAGATATTCTTTGATGGGATGCGATAACCCCAGTTTCCCCTCTTCTATGAGGGTCAAAGCCGCTACGCTGGTGATGATCTTAGTCAGCGAATAGATCCGGACGATGGTATCAGCCTGCATCGGCGCTCCTTTTTGCCGGTCTCGATGTCCTACGGCAAAAAAATCCGCTACTTGGCCTTTGCGCAGCAAAAGCACACCGATACCGGCGTGTTGCCCTTCATCGACGAATGATTCGATCCGTCGATGCAAGCGTTCGAGCCGATGAGGAGAACACCCAAGGGTCGCGACGCCAGCGTTAGATAACGTTGCGGAAGTAGTCACGCAGGTCACCCTAGCAGTGCTTCGCTATTAGCAAATAGCAAATAAAGGAGTTCGACGGTAGGGATGAGCAGGCCGCCGCCGCTTCGCTATGGCGCGCCCTTACACTGTAGTCAAGCAACATCCTGGAGTATGGCCGCGACGTAGGACTTCGGCGAGCTCAGTCGAGTCGCTTTGCGTAGTCGGGAGCTCATCCCTACCGACTTACACCAATCACTCTCACCCCCTCAGTGCGCCTGTGAAAGCTCCTTCGAGCCGCCATTAATAAAATCGCGGACGGTCCCGAGCCAAAGACCGGGTTGGTCTTCAAAAGCGAAGTGACCAGAATTCGGCATGATCGCGAGTTTCGAACCAGCGATCTTTTCGTGCATTTCCTTAGAGAGCGACGGATCGCATTCATCATGGTCACCGCAAATGACCAACGTCGGCACTTTGATCGTCGGCAGCTGATCCACGTATTCAGCCGATTTCAGGTTGCCATCGATCACAAACTCGCCATCTGAACCCCACATCTCACGATAGAGTTCCCAGTTCGTCCCCGCATTGTCAGTAGTCGGATCGTAGTTCGAATCGGGATGTGCCCCAAACAAAAACGGGAAATAGCCATCACCCCAAGCCAGCTTTTCGTACTCCTCAGAGTAGCGGCCGTGCTCCCAAATGGCTCCTTTACCGTAAAGACCTGCCTTCTCCAGCTCTTCAAGTCGCGCGAGCTTTTCCGGCGGCATTTGTGCCTTCTCCCGCGCCAGGATCTCGTTCATCTGTTTTGTTGAAGGGAAAGTCGAAGCCAAGATAAGATGGCTCAGATTCTTCTGATACTTGAGGGCGTACGCCTGTGCTAGTACACCGCCGTAGCTATGGCCGAGTAAACTGATCTTTCCGAGACCGAGTGCGGTCCGGACCGCCTCCACGTCTTCCACCATATTTTCAACCGTGTATTGATGGACATCTTCGACCCGCTCTGAACGACCGGAACCGCGTTCATCTATAAAGATGAGGCGGTTCGTTCGCGCCAAAGGCAATAACCAAGGCAGAAAATACTCGTGCGAGGCGCCGGGACCGCCGTGCACAATCAACAGCGGCGAACCATGGCCCATTTCGACGTAATAGATCAGCACGCCGTGTGCATCGACAAGTCCTTCCTGGAGTGGGTAGACATTCGCGCTAGCTGCAGACGCCGGCGTCGCCATTCGCAGCACGACGGAAAGGAAAAAGAGCAAGGGTAGAGAACGCTTCATGAGCCGGAATGTATGCCCATCGCGGGCCGGATCGCATCAGCTTTTTCGTGGAGGCAGGGTAACCGATGGAGTAAGGAGAAGCGGAGTGAAGTGGTGCTGCAATTAGTCTTGTCGCGGGATTACAATGGCGACCGCAGAGATGTCAGCTTTCCTCTTAGTTTCTCCGTTCTCGCTAAGAAGGCGAATCAATCTCGGCTTGAGACAGAGCATCTCGAGGTCCAGCCAAAGGTCGCCGTGATGGCCGGACTCAAGCAGAAAATGGCCGCTGCGGGCTGCCAACATATTCCGTACATCATCCCTCATACTTTCCCAGTATACGCTATACCTCTTTGCGAGTCTGCGGTCTTGCAAGCGAGCCCGCTCCAGGCGACGTTCGGGTGGTTTTACGCCTTCGCTAGCAATGACGATTACTGTTTCCCCAGAAGATCCCCGTAGTCCCGAAGCCCAAAAGCTCTTAAACGCCTTTGTGCAAGAGGTTCGACATCGGTACGAATCGGCTCCCGCAGACGTTGGTGATTTCGACCCGGCGTTGGTTTCGGCGCCCAAAAGCGCCTTCTTAGTCGCGCGCGTTGAAGGTGAGGCGGTTGGCTGTGGCGCATTAGTTCCGATGGAAGATGACGTTGTCGAGATCAAACGCATGTTCGTTCTTCCCGAGCAACGCGGCCACGGTATCGCTAAGAAAATTCTCGACCGGCTCCAAGATCTAGCCCAGCAGTTCGATTACGATCGTATCCGGCTTGAGACCGGTACCAAACAACCGGAATCGATCGCCCTCTACGGCAAATCGGGCTTTTACCGCGTGCCGAACTTTCCCCCATTTGAAAGTGATAACACCGCCGTTTGTTTCGAGAAACGGATCTGAACCGCGAATTTACGCGAATAAGATCTCGGGTTAGTCGGTAGGGATGAGCTCCTGCTCATCCGCGTTCGCCGCAATCCACGGCAAAAAATCCGCCTATCTGTATCTGTCCCCAACCTCTGTTCGCGGTTAGGCTTTGAGATCACACAAACCATGCAAACCATCGAAGACCGATTACTTCAGCTTGGTATCACCCTCCCGCCGTTGCCGGCGGCGATGGCAAATTACCTACCTTTTACTCTCGCCGGTAATCTTCTTTATGTTTCCGGCCAGGGACCTAAGACCCAGGATGGAGACTGGGTCCGCGGCCAGGTGGGGAAAGATCTAACGGTACAACAAGCCTACGAAGCCGCTCGCCTGACCGGGATCCAGATCTTAGCGGTGGCCAACGGCGCCCTCGGTTCGTTAAGTCGAGTTAAGAGGATCCTTAAGGTCAATGGATTCGTAAATTCTGGATCAGAGTTCCGTGATCATCCCGCCGTTATTAACGGTTGTTCCGACCTTTTTGTGGAGTTGCTTGGTGACGTTGGCCGCCACGCGCGTGCGGCGATTGGCGTGAGCAGCCTTCCTCAAGGGATCGCGGTCGAGATCGAGGCAATCTTAGAGGTGCATCCAGATTCATGATCGCCCTCAGTCTCAAGCAGCTGCGGACGACTGCGGATTTTGTTCATTCTATTCTGGCTCCAACCCCGCAAATCCGTTGGCCGTTGCTCTGCGAGCGCACGGGTGCCGACGTCTGGATCAAACATGAGAATCACCTCCCGGTGGGCGCATTTAAGGTGCGGGGCGGTTTGGTATACATTAACGAGCTCAAACAACGAGAGCCGGACTTGACCGGCGTGATCGCGGCAACGCGAGGTAATCATGGCCAAAGCATCGCTTTTGCCGCCCGGCGAGCTGGATTACGCGTGGTGATTGTCGTCCCCCATGGTAACAGCGTGGAAAAAAACGCGGCGATGCGGGCGCTGGGTGCAGAATTAGTAGAGCACGGCAACGATTTTCAGGATGCCTTCGAGTACGCTGCGAAACTCGCCCAAAAAGAAAGACTGCACTTCGTCCCGTCTTTTGCCGAGCCACTCGTCCGCGGCGTCGCGAGCTGTGCACTTGAGCTATTCGATAATGTTTCCGATTTGGAAGCTATCTACGTCCCAATCGGTATGGGATCCGGTGCTTGTGGCGTTGTCTCCGCCCGCAACGCACTAGGACTGAGCACCGAGGTCATTGGCGTGTGCGCAACAGGGGCGCCTGCGTTTGCTCTTTCTTTCGAGGCCAAAAGATCGATTCCGACCGAAACCGCGAATACCTTCGCTGATGGGATCGCTTGTCGCGTTCCAGACCCTAAAGCTCTGGAGACCATTCTGAACGGTGTCGCTCGCATTGTCCTGGTCATGGATGAGGAGATCCGCGCAGCTATCCGATATCTCTTTGCTGATACCCACAACGTGGCTGAAGGCGCCGGTGCGGCACCGTTGGCAGCTCTGTTAAAAGAACGAACCCGGATGCAGGGGCGGCGCGTCGCCGTTATTCAAAGTGGCGGCAACATCGATAGTGACCAGTTTGTCGCTGCCCTCGCCACACCTAACCGAACCGCACGAGACTAATCCCCAGTTTCCCTGAGATTGCTTAGATTTCGTCGGTCCAACGGCCGGTCGCCGTCAGCGCTAGATATGATTCGCATCCTTCGCGGTCTTTTCCTGGAATGACTTGGCGATCTTCTCGAAATCGCCCTTCACCGCCGCCGCCTTTGATTCTGTGCTCCAACAGAAGACCCGGTAGAACTTGTTTTGGTCCTCAAAATAAGTGATGACGTAGGCAATTCGTAGTCGGTTGATTTCGCCACGAATGTTTTGGCGAACCGCAGATCTGCCGTTGATCGTTACCGGCTCCGGTTCCCCCACTTCAGGGGATTTCAATCTCTCTCGCATTCGGTTACCGCTGTCCTTGGCGTAATCGGCCAAGCTTCCGGTGTAGTCTTCCTTTGAGTCCGCAAACACCACTACAAACTCCGTGCTGAGTAGATCTTTGGCGCCGAGGACGGCTTCTTTGCTTAGTTTCGGGTCGTCCAGCCAAGATGCAGGCACAGATATTTCGCAAGATCCATCATTAGCGTGAACAATCCGGGTCTGACCTGCCCGGTTCGACTCAAAACTGGCAATGATGGTAATCAGAATCCAGATCGCGACCAAACCGGATTGCAACGCAAACGCAATGGCCATGACAATGCCACAACCCTTGCCGGTTCCCGTCTTCGCCCGGATGGCAATCGCAATTCCAACCACCACCAGCACCAGCAGAACAACGACGGCTAATACCCCCACGCCGAGACTAATATAGAACCCGCTATTACGCGTGATTTCTTGAGATCCCATGACTCACCTCCTCTTACCACGATCAACTTGGGCTTTGCCAGTCTCGGGTCGAATGCGTGAGAAAACAGCCAGTCAAAGAAGCACAAAATTTCACCACAAAGACACGAAGGACACGAAGGTTGGAAGCCAAAACTGAACCGCAGATTGGGAAGATAAATAATATCCGCAGATTACACAGATTACGCAGATTTCGTTAGGAGTAGGCGCCAATACTGGAGCGTGCGTTACGGCAACTGCTCGACGCCGTCGACTTCCAAAGTCTGTAACTCTACAAAACTCGCTTTCTTTGCTTTTGGTGTCCCGACTGTTACTCCAACCTTTTTTTGCGTTTTTTGTGCCTTTTTGCGGCTATTAATCCCCCTCTTCGTGTCCTTCGTGTCTTTGTGGTGAATTTTCCTCCGTGTTCTCTGTGTCCTTGGCCGACGTAGCCCTTGCTCTATTGAGTATCTTCTTTATATGCCGGGCGAAGTCTGCTCTGTGGTGAATATTAGGGTTATGAGCCAGGCGGTTATCTCCAAAACGGCTGCGGACGGAACGAGCCTTAGCGCCAGAGACGTCCAAAGCCTGATCGAACAAGTTTGTCCGGCGAAGGATTACCGCAGGAAACGAGTCCTCCTCATTATTCCCGACGGAACGCGCACCGCTCCGATTGGTCTGCTCTTCAAAACGTTGCACGCTCAAATCGGGTCAGTGACAAGCGCATTCGACGTGTTGATCGCGCTGGGAACACATCCTCCGATGACCGAACAGGCAATCTGTGCGCGCTTGGAGATCACAAGTAGCGAAAGAGCCACCCAATACCCCGATGTTCGCATCTTTAACCATCAATGGGATAACCCGGACGCTCTCCGCCAGATTGGCTTTATTCCGGAACAAGAGATCGCCCAGCTTTCGGGCGGACTCTTCTCCATGCCGGTCGAGGTGAAAGTCAACGGGCGATTGTTTGATTACGATCAGGTGATCATCGTAGGCCCGGTCTTCCCGCATGAAGTTGTCGGTTTCTCCGGTGGAAACAAATATCTTTTCCCGGGAGTATCCGGTCCGGAGATTTTGAATTTCTTTCATTGGTTAGGCGCGGTGATCACCAATCCGATGATCATCGGGAACAAATGGACTCCGGTCCGCCGCGTGGTCGATCGTGCCGCCGGGATGGTTCAGATTAGCAAACTCTGTTTCTGTCTGGTTGTTGATCACGGAGAACTTGCCGGTCTGTTCGTCGGTCCACCGGAAGCGACCTGGTCCGAAGCGAGCGAGTTATCCAGTCGTTGTCATATCACTTACAAAGACAAGCCGTTTCACACGATTTTATCCTGCGCTCCGCCGATGTACGACGAGCTCTGGGTCGCCGGTAAATGCATGTACAAGCTGGAGCCCGTCTTAGCGGACGGCGGCGAGCTCATCATTTACGCGCCCCACTTAAAGGAAATCTCCGTTACGCACGGCAAGTTAATCGAAGAAATCGGTTATCATTGCCGGGATTACTTTTTGAAGCAGTGGGACAAATTCAAAAATTACCCTTGGGGCGTGCTTGCCCATTCCACCCACGTCCATGGGATCGGCACCTATGAAAACGGCGTAGAAAAATCGAGAGCCCAAGTCACTCTGGCCACTCACCTTTCCCCCGAGCTTTGCCGGAAAATCAATTTCGGCTATCGAAATCCTGACGAAATCCGGATGGAAGACTTCGCTAACCGAGAAGACGAAGGCGTTCTTCTGGTACAAAAAGCCGGCGAGATGTTGTTCCGCCTCCACGAGTCCCCGGCTTGGGCGAAAGGAGCGGAAAACTAAATCTCAGATTTTTCGGGCTTCAAACAAGGTCTTTGAAGCTCAGAAGAAGCGCCAGGAAAGCAACGAAGATAATTACCACTCGGATCGCGTTCAATCGATCCCACGTCCGCCGTTGATCCTCCCAATCGGCCGGTAGCTTGTTCACGTCCCAACCCTTCACTCGATCATTGATCGGAACTGGTCCAAGGACGCTGAAGAGGATGATGGCGAGCCAAAGAATGGTTGCGAGAAGTAGCCAAACGGAGCCAGGCGCCGGCCAGTGCCACGTTAGCCAAAGCACGATGAGATGTACCAACAGAGTGCCTCCCATCCAGAACGGCATCACCTTACCGAACAACTTCGCGAAAGCTTGAATCGCAGGTAAAAAGCTCAGGTGATTAGCCCCGGACAAACCCGGGTGGATGAAGGCAGCAATACTGAACTCGTTCCCTAGGATCAACGCCGTCGAACAGATCAAGATTAGGAATAGCGCTTCCATTTAGCAACATACGAATCGAAGCGAAAATCTCACGCCAAGACGCTGAGGAAAGACAAAATCAGGAATAGCCGCGAGAAGGCACAAAAAACGCAAAAAAGAGAAATTAGGTTGGTGTGTACCCGATCGCCTGTACCAATCGAAAACAGCTGCTTTTGATAGCCATTTGTTTTCAAATCTTTTTTTGCGATCTTTGCGCCTTTTTGCGGCTATTTTCTGATTCTGGCTTCACCTTTGCGTCTTTGCGTGAGATTTTTCTTATCTGGGATTGACCACCGCATCTTTCACCGAAAGTTTCTGCGGGATCAGCTTTAATCCGTAAAACGCATCGGCGATTCGTTGTTGGTCGGCCAGCACCGTGTCGTCGATCGGTTTATAGATGTGTTCGTAATGGCGGAGGCTAGCCTCGATAATCTGGGGGTCTAAACCTTGAATCGGCGCGAGTTCAGCTGCTGCCTGCGCGTAATTGCCCCGAACCCATTGTCCAACTTCGCCCAACTCTGCCATCAGGATTTTTACAATCTCGGCATTCTTCTCGGAAAAACTGCGGGTGCTTACGAAATATTGATGGCGATTGACGATCCCTTTGGCGGTCGTCACAACGCGAGCGCCGAGCTGTTCCTGAGCGGCAATGAAAAACGGATCCCAAATCGCCCAGGCATCGATGGCTCCGTTCTGGAAGGCCGCCCGCGCATCAGCAGGAGCCAAATAAGCCGGCTGAACATCACTATACTTTAAGCCGGCGTCTGCCAACGCCTTAACTACCAGCCAGTGCACATCGGACCCTTTGTTGAACGCGATCTTCTTGCCTTTGAGATCGGCTATTGTCCGGATCGGTGAATCCTTCGGAACCAAAATTCCTTCCGCCTCGGGCGTGGGCAGTTCGTACGCGGTATAAACCAGGGGCGCGCCGGCCGCTAATGCGAAAATAGGCGGCACTTCGCCGACATATCCGAAATCGATCGAGCCCAAATTTAGGCCTTCCAAAAGCTGTGGACCCGCCGCGAACTCGAGCCACTTCACCTCCACATTTAGCGGCGCAAGCTTCTTTTCCAAACTGCCGTGCACTTTAAGCAAGACCAGCGTACTGGCCGCCTTCTGATATCCGATTCGAAGCGTTTCCGCTTTTGCGGATGTCGCCGTCAGGAGAATCGCAGCGATCAAAAGGAAGCGGAGTAATGGAGTGATGAAAGAACGGAGTAGTGGAGTAATGGAGTGCTGGAGTAATCCGGGGATGGATTGCGGCGGATTCATCGGTTACGTTGAAATGCCTACCACATCGATAGGCTATAAACAAGTGGTGACAACCTTCTCAGCCGACCCGGCAGCCTCGCCCAACGAATACACCATCGAGCAACGATTACGGAATCGTGAATCGAAATATCCAAGAAAAGGTTTTGAAGGGCGTAGGGTAGCCGTTATCGTAAACGTAACCCCGGCACGCCTTCTAACTCTCCGCCTCAACCAGCTTCTCTTTTACGTAACGAAAGCTCTTTTCGAGCGAATCGAACGGATTACCCGGCGTAAAATCCTGCTCCACGACAAACCATGGGCAACCGACCTTCTCTGCTTCTGCGACGAGCACCGGAAAATCAAGGTTACCATGACCGACTTCAGCCATAAAAGGCGGGTCGTTATGCTTAGCCGGGACCCCGTAATCTTTCATGTGTAAACTGACTAACTTGCTACCTAATTTCTGAACCCAACGTTCTGGATTAACGCCTCCCAGCTGCGCCCAATAGGTATCTAACTCGAACGCCAGACCCGGGGCGCGATTGTGCAGGATTTCGTACACTAACTGCCCATCAATCCGCGAAAACTCCATAGCATGGTTATGATAGGCTAGGATGAGACCCGAGCCTGCCAAGACCGTGGCGGCATTCTGAAGTTGATCCGCTAATCGATTTACTTGATCTGCCGAACTCAGATCCACTCCTCCGGGGAAAGCGTACGCGCCGAGTTTCGTACCTACCGTTTGCAATTTTTCCACTATCGCCTTCGGGTCTTCCAATAATGTCTTACCGGGCACGTGCGCCGCGGCAATCGCTACTCCTGCGTCCCGGCAGATCGTCGCCATTTCTTTGTCATTAATCTTATCCGAAGGAATCAGTTCGACTGCCGGATACCCGATGCGCTTCAAGCGTTGCATGCTTTCGGCAAATGCAGACGAATTCGAGAGATAATCCCGTACGGTATAAATCTGAGCGGCAACTTGTGAGAGGTTCATCCTGTGATGCTTCCGTTTCGTTGTGGTTTTGTTTCAGGGTAGCGCATCCGTTGCGCCATTTGATCAAAGAGTTCCAAGTCTAGCACGAAATCTTCAGGTCCGGACTTCGGTTTCAACTTTTTGGTGTCCGCTTCCCCCCTTTCGCACTCTCATCACATAGTCGACTACAAACAGGCAGACTACATTCGCCACGAGTGCCACTGTGCCGACGTGCACTCCATAAAATGCAGTAACTTGGGCGAAGGCGAACCCGGCCAGGATGGCCAACGCTATCAGAATCCCGGTTGTCACGCTGATCGGATGTGGCGGCTGTTTTCGTAGTGAAAGGACGACCCCCGGAAAAAGCTGGGTCGTTCCGCTGTAACTGATCAGAAGCAAACCGACCAAGCTTGCTCCGTTAAAGAACCAAAGACCAAACGCGAGCACCGCCATCACGACGATCCACAGCCGGGTCGCGGAAGTGAGCTTCTCTTCCCTAACCCGAAAAAGGTTCCGGGAAAGCAGACTCGCTGCTGCCAAGATTTGGGCTGCAGCAGGTACCAACCCCGCTAGACAGCCTGCCCCAGCGATGATTCCAAGCACCCATGGAGGATAGTGTTGTTGTACAACCAGCATGAACGACTGGTCAGCAGCCGCTCCGGTGAGTCCAGGATGGACGAGTAACGCAGTGAACCCGGCAAAGAACACGAGCAACAGCATCATTTGATACAACGGAAGAATCATGGCGTTGCGCCGAATCGTGTCCGGACTCTTAGCAGCCAGGTTGGAGGCGAACGCATGCGGAAACATGAAACCACCCAGACCGGAGAGTAACACAGTCGACATAAACCAGACCGTTCCGTAGTTCCCCGTACCATTGACGAGCGTCATCCAGTTGGGGTGAACCTTCAGCACTGCATCGATAACCCCTTTGGGGGAGCCGAAAAAATGAATCGGCAATACGATGCCGGCAAAGATGACTCCGGCCAACACGAGCGCATCCTTGATCAAGCTGGCCCAAGCTGCTCCGCGTAGACCGGAAATCCAAACAAAGCCGATGATCAAGGCAAAAGCGGCGCCGGCAGCTGCAGGCGAGTTGATGGTGCCGTAACCACCAATCTGTAGCAGAATTTGGATCCCAGTGAGTTGGAGCGTGATGTAAGGGATCAAAAAAAAGACACCAACCAAAGCCGCCAAAAATCCTAGGGCCGGGCTACGGTATTTGTGCCCAATATAATCCGCGCTAGTTAAAAGGCCGTGCCGTTGGGCGATACGCCAGATTGCCGGGAAATAAAAAAAGAGGGTGATACAAGACACCGTCAGATAACAGATGATGTAGAAAGCGGGTGCGCCTCGCCCGTACGCCCAGCCAGCCGCTCCTAGAAAGGTGAAGCTGGTATAGATTTCCCCCGCGCTGAGCAGCCAAAGAAAAATGATCCCGAACGAGCGTCCACCGAGGATGAACTGCGAAGGACTCATCCTGACTTTGCGGACTCCGAAAATGCCAAACCCGATGGTCCCAATGATGACGAAGAAAATGATGAGCAGCGCGACCAGGCTATTCATCAGCGCTTCCTTAGCCGGTCCGCACAGAACAGAAAGACCGGCGTCATCAGAACGGAAAATACCAGATAAGCTAATAAGAATGGGAGACCCAGAATCCGGGGTTCTAGCCGATTGGCGAACAGCGGCCCGACGGTTAAAGCCAGAAAAGGAATGGCAGCGACGATGAGCGAGCCAACGGTAATCCCATCTTCGTCCAAATCATGAGACTCCTTCTCGCTTCCCATCAGTCGAACCTGCACGAAACCGGCGCAAGCGGGAAGGGAAATTTGAGAAGTGATAAGTGATTGCTCGGCGCCGGAGCTATGCGCGCGCCTGGGCCCAGGCGTCAACATAAGGCGCAAGCCGTGGAGCGTGCCTTCCCGCGGCCGCGGGACGAGGCCGTGGTGAGCAAGGCTGACGGTCGGGGACGCGCCGCGTTAACTGCGCTCTCCTACCGCCTCAGTCCGCCGCCCCGTGCTCTAAGACCTCAGCCACTTGTTGCTGAGTAGCGACATTGGTTTTCCCAGAAGGATGCACCATGACGCCGATGCAAATCGAACGGCCGATGGGTGCACTGCTGAATTCGAATGCGATCCCTCGTTTAACGTCGTCGAAGATGGTTGGTGTACCTTCCACTGGAGCAACATCCGGGAAACTCCGTCGGATCTGCTCCAGCGTGCTGCCGACGGCAATGCCGCCGGCGGTTCGAAACCCGGCTGTAGTAGAGCGGATCAGATCGATGGTTACGCCGTTGGCAGGCTGCGCGTCGATAACTCCGTTGTTGACCGTGTGAATGAAGAACGTCTCCAATCGTCCGTCTGGCCGGAGCCATTTCCATACTTGTCGGGTCTGAGACATTCCCCGATCACTCCGGTACGGTTTTCCCAGCTTCTTCAACTCTTGCGCACCCTTAGGACCCAGGGACACACCTGCCAAACTGACCCCTGGCACAATCGAAGTCTCCTGCGTGCCGGCAATGCCAGCTAGCCCGTTGTTAGCAATTGGTAACACTAAGGCGAGCAGAATCGTTTTCGCGATTTTCATTTCAAAATTCCCTCTTTCCAGGTCGGATGGTCTAGCGCTCAGCTCCTTTTTTCAACAGAGCCTCTACTTCCTGTTGAGTCGCGAGCCGGCTTTGCCCTGGCAAATGAACCATAATCGCAACGCAAGGCGACTCGGAACTCTCCGAGGCGGCTACCCGGCACGACCAGCCCCCATAGCATCCAGGGTCCCCTGCAAATCCGACGGCCGGCCGCCGTGGCAGGGCTTGCTGCAGTAAAAGCCGAGGCGAATAGCACCACAGCAAAAACCGGAATCACGTTCTTCATCATCAGTATTTCCCGAGCTCTGAGTTCAGCGTTTCACGATTTTATTATCAAGACATTGTGGCCGGTAATCGGTGGGAGGGGAGCCGTCCCGCGGCCGCGCGTGCGCGTCAACATAAGGCGCAAGCCGTGGAACTGTGCAGATAGCGACAATTCGCCAGGTGTGGAAGACCCGGCGAAGTACTATTCCAGAAGACTGATCAATAACCGTGTGAGCGCTCGCTCGAATACAGCTGGCTCGCCAAGGGCGCGAGCGAGGATGAGAGAACCCTGAATAGAAGCCAACGCTTCTTCAGCAAGCTGGTCCGCCGATTCTTTATCTTTCCCGGCCCGGGCTAACGCACCCGCCAAGGCTTTCTGCCAAACTGCGAAATAAGATCGCACCGGTTTCGCAAACAGATCCCGCGTATTTGCCACTGCAAATGCACCGACCAGACAGACTCGGCGCCCGGACTGAAAATACTCTCGCACTGCTTCTACCATTTGTTCTATGGCGACACGGGGGTCGGCTTCCCATTGCAACTGAGCGAAAATGCGGGTCGTGAACCAGCCTTCGATCTCCTTCAGAACGGCGCTCGCCATTTCTTGTTTTCCACCGGGAAAAAAGTTGTACAGACTGCCCTTACCTAACCCGGTGCGCTCTGAAATCAGTGATAGGCTGGCCCCCTCGAACCCATATTCGCGAAAAACTTCAGCTAGGGCTGGGATTACATCGGCACGTTCGGATACGAGTTTAGCCATCCGCTTCAGAGACCCAGTTCGGTGAGACCGGGATAATCGGTTGGTCGGGAGCCAGCCGCCCATAGGAATTTGCGTTCGGTCGCGCGAATCGGCACATCATTAATGCTCGCTTCTCTGCGACGCATTAGGCCCGAATCATCGAATTCCCATTGTTCGTTGCCATGAGCGCGAAACCAGTTTCGGGAATCATCGTGATATTCATACTGAAAACGCACCGAGATCCGGTTTAAATGAAACGCCCATAACTCTTTTATCAGGCGGTAGTCGAGCTCCTTAGCCCACTTCCGTCTGAGAAATTCGACGATGGCAGGTCGCCCATTAAGGAATTCAGCCCGATTGCGCCAGTGGCTGTCGGGTGTGTATGCGAACGAGACACGTTCAGGATCACAAGAGTTCCAAGCGTCCTCCGCAGCGCGCACTTTTTGAATCGCGGTTTCGAGGGTGAAAGGTGGAAGAGGTGGTTTAGTTTCCATACTAATTAGTGAAACGTAAGAAGTCTAAGGCTTAAGATCGTCGTTTGTACCAATAGGTACAGTTTGTACCTTTCGGTACACAAAGCAACTGAAATCTTCTTTCGCGGGTTGACCCCGTTACCCTTGTCCCGAAGGCCCGCCCGCATCGCTACGCGGGTGCCATTCGAACTTGGCGCAGTTCTCCAATACTCCCACCCGCAACGCTTCGCGTAGCGATGCGGGCGGGCCATCACTCCGCGCGGCCGGATTCGAGGACAGCTTGCCGCGCCGTAGGCTTGGCGAAGGCGGGAGGACGAGGACAGCGCCTCGACTGAGCTCGCCGAAGTCCTGCCCGACGAAGCCTGTGGTTTGTAGGCTTCAAGCTCCGATGGCTAGCGAAGTCGGGAGAACGAAGCGCCTCCCACAGCTCATCCCTACCGAGTTCCCAAAACCGCTTGCAAACAGGCTAGAAACATTGAATCTCCAGCGCGGGTTGACTGCGACCCGCCTCTCTCCCCTCCCCCATGGGCTATGAGCGGCGGAGGACCGGTCTTGGACCCCCAAGGAAAATCTATGTTTGTCACTAAACCTCGTTTGTTTCTCGCTTACGTGTTTGAGAACCGGTTTGCGGTTCCGTCCTTCAACGTCAGCAACCTCGAAATGGCCCGGGCAGTGATCGAAGCGGCTGAGCTCGAGAATGCTCCGGTGATGGTACAGACCGATTTTATCAATTTCGAATATGGAGGCATCGAAGAGCTATCCGCCATTATCCGCACGCTGGCCGAGAAAGCGGCAGCGCCAGTGCTGATGCACCAGGATCACCCGGGTAAAGACGAGAACATCTTCCGAACACTACGCCGAGGTTATTACTCAGTGATGTATGACGGCGGTCATTTACCATTAGCGGAAAACATTGCCGGCACCGCCCTATTTGCTGAAGCCGCCCACGCCGCCGGCGCAATTTTGGAAACAGAGATCGGGCAGTTCGGCGGTGAGTATCAGGGTGGGCAAGCCATCACGGCTGCGGCGGAAGAAACCGCGGAAATGGTCCAGAAAGGCGGCGCTGACACTTTAGCGGTTTCCGTAGGATCGACGCATGGCCAAAAAAGCCGTCTCGACCTTGAATTATTGACCAAGATTGCCGAGGTAACCCGCATTCCCCTGGTAATGCATGGCGGTAGCGGCATTCATCCTGACGATATCAAGGCCGCGACCCAACTGAACGTTTACAAAGTCAATATCGGAGCGGCGTTGATCCGCGGCTTTGTTGAAGGCTTAGAAGAAGCGTCCAAGTTACCAACCGACTGGGAACCGAGACACCAACAAATGTTGCGATACGTCACCAATAAGTTGCGCGAAATCGCCCGGAATCGTCTTTCAATATTCGGTGCGTCCGGGCGCGGGAAGAAATTGTTGGAACAGCTTGCCACCGCGAAAGAGGATCTGCCGCAGCGGGTGGAGAGGAGCTAGGAGGGGTGTCGGCCATTATTGGTGGGGAGCCTCGCCCCACCAAAACAGAGCCCCTCTCCCGTCCTAAGCCTGAAAAAAATCCGCCGTAGCCCTGGATGAGCTACGGCGGAAAGACTTCCTAACAGCGACAGCGCTTATTGGCTATCGGCTATTGGCTATTGGCTATTACTTAACGTAGCCGCCCTGCTTCATGGCGCGTTCCGCCTCATTCTGGCTCGCCTTTAACGCTTGTTCGACGCTCATTTTACTCGCCAAAGCCGCAGAAATATTCTGTCCGACTTCGGTTCCAATGGCTTGGAACTCCGGTATGCCGACAAATTGCACACCGATATATGGGACTGGTTTGATGGCGGGATTCGTCGGATCTGCTGTTTGCATGGCTTTGAGGGTTACTGCCGCGAAAGGCGCCGCTTTTTGATACTCGGGATTATCGTAGGTCGATTTTCGTGTACCGGGCGGAACGGTGGCCCAACCTCCATCGCCCGCAGCAAGTTGGATATATTCCTTTGAGGTCGCCCATTCGGCGAACTTCAGCGCGGCGTCAGGTTCTTTCGCTGACTTCGGAATCGCTAATGCCCATGACCAGAGCCAGTGCGAACCGTTCGGAGTTACTGCAATCGGCGCGGGTGCGAACGCAACTTTGTCAGAAACTTGGGATTGGTTCTTGTCGAACAAGGGACCTGCGCCGGAGGTGGCATCGATCCACATAGCGGCTCGACCGCCGCCGAATAACGTCAGATTCTCGTTAAACCCATTCGAGCTGGCGCCGGGAGGACCATCTTTCTTCATCAGGTTCACATAGAACGTGATCGCTTTTTTCCATTCCGGAGTGTCGATCGTCGGCTTCCAATTCATGTCGAACCAGGTCGCCCCGAAAGTGTTTAACAAGGTATCGACGAAAGCCATGTTTTCGCCCCAGCCTGGCTTCCCGCGCAGCGTAATCCCATAGATACCTTTGCCTTTGTCGGTCAACGCGCCCGCAAATTTGACGATGTCGTCATAGGTTGGCTGATCCGGCATGGTCAGGCCTTTGGCCTCGAAGAGGTCCTTGCGATACATCAGCATCGAACTCTCGGCATTGAACGGCAAAGCATACAACTTGCCATTATAAGACAGCCCGTCCCGAATGGATTTAAAGACATCTTCCAAGTCATAGCTGTCCGGCACATTCTCGATCGGGCGGAGCCAACCACGCTTGGCAAAAATCGGAGCCTCGTATAGGCCGAGGTAAACCAGGTCAAACTGGCCGCTAGCTTGCGAAACATCCGTGGTGACTCGTTGTCTCAGGACGTTCTCTTCGACGACGACCCAGTTCAATTTAATGTCAGGGTTCTGCTCTTCGAACTTACTCGAGAGTTTCTTCAACCGGATCATGTCCGGATTATTCACGACCGCAATCGTGATGGCCTTTTGCTGCGCTAACGCACCACAAAAACAGGTGGTGACGGCGGCCAAAAGCGCTAATGAGCTTTTAATCATGTTTGGGGTAAGGGGGATAAAATGAAACAGCCAGCTTGAGACCAGGCGGGACACAACCTGGCTTCACCGAGCATTTGCCCTGTAGCAGGGCAAATGTCAATATCTATTCGATGTCCCCCAGAGAAGCCGATAAACTCGACCAGGCCGCCAGAGTCGCTTGGCTCTATTACGTCGCCGGTAAGACGCAACAGCAAATCGCCGCCGCTCTTCATATCTCCAGACAAACCGCCCAACGACTTCTCGGAGTCGCCATCGAGCGTAACCTGGTCAATGTCCATCTCTCCCACCGAATCAGCCCCTGTGCCGAATTAGAAGAAGCTTTGCGCCGCCGATACGGGCTGCAGCTCTGCGAAGTAGTGCCGTTCGATGAAGATGACACTGACAGTTTGCGAGCTAAGATTGCCGTCACCGGGGCCAGGGTTATGGAGCATTTCTTAGCTTCTGAGCGGCCGATCATTGTGGCGCTCGGCACCGGGCAAACTCTGAAATCGGTAATTGGTCGTCTACCGGTGCTGCGCCGGCCACAACATCGTTTCGTCAATCTCGTCGGTACTTTCGCTCGGGACGGCTCCAGCAACCTTTACGAAGTAGCGCTCAGCATGGCAGATAAGACTGGCAGCCGATATTACCTGCTTCCCGCCCCGCTGCTGGTATCATCCGTGGAAGAGCGCATCCGCTGGTGTGACCACGATCTGTACAAGACCGTCGCCCGTCTCGCGGCCAAGGCAGATGTAACCTTTATCGGCATCGGACACATCGCGCCGGGCTGTCCGTTACAGCGTGATGGCTACATTTCTCAACAGGAAGTTAGCCGGCTGCAGCGGGCCGGAGCAATTGGTGAAACCTCAGGTTGGGCTTTGAACACTTCGGGCGAGTTGATCGATTTGCCCGCTTACCACGACAAACTCACTACGATCGCTCCCCCGCGTCATTCGAAAAATCCGGTCATTGCCTTCGCCGGCGGTCGCAATAAATGGGAGGCAGTCAGAGCGGCTCTTCGAGGAAAATGGGTTAATGGTTTGGTCACCGATGAATCGTGCGCCCGCGCCATTGCAGAGTCGGAAGGGCTGCTCACTCGCAGCCAATAGACGCGACCGTCCTTTTCACCCTGGCCTCGAATGCGCTAGCCATCGACTCGATGGGTCTCCTCAAGTACCATTCTTCGAATCGGTTGAGGATCTCCGCCGCCAATTCGGCTAAGGGAACCGATCTCTTGGAAAGCGCGTCCAAGGCCGAGGTTGGATAGCCTGCGATCTGAGGTGCCGATCGCACATTGATCCCAATACCGAGCACCTGAAAATTCCAGGCGTTTGACGTTTCCAAGAGAAAGCCGGCCAATTTACCGCCGGCTAACACCAAATCATTCGGCGGCTTGATTCCGACCGGAGCGTCAGCCCACTGTTCTGCAGCCTCGACCGACGCTAGCGCCCCCATTTGTACCAACGCCGGCCACTGGTCAACCGGCAGACTCGATCGAAGCAAAATTGAAAACCACAATCCCTGATCCGGCTGCGACACCCAGTTGCGCCCACGGGTCCCGCGGCCGGCGGTTTGTCGTTCCGCAAAAAACACCACTCCTTCGACAGCCTTGCCGATGCCGGCTCGGCGCGCCAAGTCATTGGTGGAGGTCGTCTCTCGAAAGACATAGATCTCGCGGCCGATCGTCTCGGTGGTCAGACGAGCGGCGATACTTTGAGAGCGGACCGCATCTGGTTCGGACAGAAGTCGAATACTTTGGCCGGTCTTATCAAAGCGGTAGCCATCCCGCTCAAGACCTTCGATCACGGCCTGTAAGACTGCGGCGTCACCGCTGATCTGGTCTTTGAGGTCCGTCAGCGGCGTTCCTTCACTGGATCGGAGGAGGGATCGGAGTAGGTCGATTTCGCGCTGATCGATCATCGTGGGAATTCATTATGTCAGGTGTAGAGCGGGTGCCAGGGGTGAGTGATCGGTTGAAAAGAAATGGAGGTAAATATCGACGATGTAACCTCCTATTCTTTCAAGGTAATCTGCTGTCGTCTCGATAGTTAACATCTTATTTACACTTTTATAGTATAAAACGATTTGGTGTCGATCGGGGACCATCATTTTGTCCCGTAGGGACTAATCGATCGTAGCCAGGCAATTCATTGCCTGGAATCCGTTTCAAAAAAGGGATCCGTCCCGTGGGGACGGTCTGATCCTTACCCCGGGGTTGATTTATCGTACCTGATCGTAGCACGCGTACCGGACCCAATCATACCGTCCCCTACGGGACGGATTCTCAATTGGACCTGTTCCAGGCAATAAATTGCCTGGCTACGATCGTTCAGTCCCTCCGGGACGGATTCTTGATTGGACCTGTTCCAGGCAATAAATTGCCTGGCTACGATCGTTCAGTCCCTCCGGGACGGATTCTTGATTGGACCTGCTCCAGGCAATAAATTGCCTGGCTACGATCATTAGTCCTAGGGGACGTAGTTCGCCCGCCATTCGAGCAGATCCAACGGGCACCTAGTTCTAAAATCCATCCCAGCGCTTCACGCCTCCTGACCTCTGGCCAAAATCCGGCGTGAAGTTTCCGCCGGACGCATTTACTTATCTACCAAAGCCACCCCCCTTTCCTGCCAAAGCTTCACCGATGGCGATTCTAGAGTCGAAACTCAATATCAAGTCCGATGAATTCCAGGCGAACGCCGCGGCCATGCAAACAGCGGTCGACGATTTACGCAGCGTTGTGCAAAAGATCGCTCAGGGTGGCGGCGAGGAGGCGCGCCGCAAACACTTAGCCCGTGGAAAGCTGCTCCCTCGAGAACGGGTCCAGCGACTGCTGGATCCAGGTACTCCATTCTTGGAATTTTCCCAACTCGCCGCTTACGGAATGTATGGCGACGCTGCACCTGGAGCCGGCGTGATCACGGGGATCGGTCGGGTCTCAGGAACAGAATGCGTTATCGTCTGTAACGATGCGACCGTTAAAGGCGGCACGTACTATCCGATCTCAGTCAAAAAACATTTACGCGCCCAGGAGATCGCCGAACAGAATCGTCTTCCCTGTATCTACCTGGTTGATTCCGGCGGAGCGAATTTGCCGAACCAGGACGAAGTTTTTCCGGATCGCGATCACTTCGGCCGGATCTTTTACAACCAAGCAAACCTATCGGCTCAAGGGATCCCGCAGATCGCTATCGTAATGGGTTCCTGCACAGCGGGCGGGGCGTATGTGCCGGCGATGAGCGACGAGTCGATCATTGTTAAGAACCAGGGCACGATTTTTTTAGGAGGACCGCCGCTGGTAAAAGCTGCTACTGGTGAAGAGGTAACGGCAGAAGAACTTGGTGGCGGCGACGTCCATGCTCGCTTGTCTGGTGTCGCTGATCACCTGGCCCAAGACGATGCGCACGCCCTAGCGTTGGCTCGTAAAATTGTGAGCAACCTGAACCATCGCAAATTTGCTCAACTCGAATGCCGCTCCCCCAAAGAACCGGCTACGGACCCATCGGAGCTCTACGGCGTCATTCCCGCAGATCTACGTAAACCGTACGATGCACGTGAATTGATTCTCAGAATCATCGACCGATCCGAGTTTGATGAATTTAAAGCCTTGTACGGCGCCACCTTAGTCTGTGGATTCGCACACATCTGGGGTTATCCAGTCGGTGTACTGGCCAACAACGGAATTCTCTTCTCCGAGTCCGCTCAAAAAGGGGCTCATTTCGTTGAGCTATGCTGTCAACGACGCATCCCGCTCGTTTTTTTGCAAAATATTGCCGGGTTTATGGTGGGTAAGAAATACGAGAACGAGGGCATCGCCCGCCACGGCGCGAAGATGGTCACCGCCGTGGCAACTGGACAGGTACCGAAGTTTACCGTGATTGTTGGCGGTTCATTTGGCGCCGGGAATTATGGGATGTGTGGCCGCGCCTACTCCCCTCGATTCCTATGGATGTGGCCGAATGCCAGGATCTCCGTTATGGGTGGCGAACAAGCAGCTACGGTTTTGGCCAGGGTTAAACGTGACGCAATTGAGGTGAAAGGCGGTCACTGGAGCGCGGATGAAGAAGCTGAATTCAAGGCGCCGATTCGTGAGCAGTACGAGCGCCAAGGCCATCCTTATTATGCCAGTGCCCGGCTCTGGGATGATGGAATTATCGATCCTCGCGACACTCGGCTTGTACTAGGCCTGGGTATTTCTGCTGCTTTAAACGCTCCCATTCCAGAGACTCGTTTCGGCCTGTTTCGAATGTGAAGGCTACAGAGGAAATTCACCACAGAGACACAGAGAAGACAGAGATTGGATTTCACCACAAAGACACAAAGAACACGAAGGTTTGAATGCAAAGGTCTTGTGCAATCGAACGGAAGTTCGCAAAAACTGCAAAGACCGCCAAACACCCATAGGCACAAAGAGCAAATTTCAAGCGAGCCTTTCCTTTTCAACCTTCGTGTTCTTTGTGTCTTTGTGGTGAAATTAATTTTTTCCTCCGTTAACTCCTGCATCTCTGTGGCGAAAATTCCGCGCGCATTTGGAACTCGCCGACAAATTCACATACAAAATCCTTCCTTTATTGCACCGGAAGCGTCTATTAAAGGCATTCTAGCCTGGCGTAAACGAGCGAGAACGCCGGGAACGAGCGGAAGCGAGCGTGAACTGCGGCTCAACGCAAACCGTTCACGCTCGTTCCCGGCGTTGTCGGCGTTCCCGCTCGTTGGAGCAACGGCTAGGCCAACCCCCATCAGGAGCTCTCATGAATTGGCATACGTTAGATGTCACCATTTCCGGTGCAGTTGCCACCGTCACATTGAATCGGCCGAGGGTGCACAACGCTTTTAACGAAACTGCGATCAAAGAGTTAGAGCACAGTTTCCGCATGTTTGGGGATCGCGGAGAAGTGCGGGCGATCGTGCTAACCGGTTCCGGAACAACTTTCTGCGCGGGCGCGGACTTAAGTTGGATGAGAAAAATGGCTGACATTCCTTACGAAGACAATTTTGCGGACGCCTACCGCCTCGCGACGATGCTACGAACGATCTACCATTGCCCGAAGCCGGTTATCGCTCGTGTTCAGGGCGATGCTTATGGGGGTGGGCTGGGGCTAATCGCCGCCGCGGATATCGCCATCGCCAGTACTACAGCTGGTTTTGCCTTCTCTGAAGTAAAGCTTGGCCTGATGCCGTCCGTGATCAGCCCATTCGTAATTCAAGCGATCGGGAGTCGCCCTGCCCGCCGATATTTTGTCACGGGCGAAAAGTTCACGGCTCAAGAAGCCTATCGCCTCGGCCTCGTGCATGAGGTTGCCACTCCCGATATTCTCGATGCTAAGCTCAACTCAATTGTCTCCCAGATAATACAAAACGGCCCGCATGCAGTAATGCAGTCGAAGCGATTGATCCAAGACATTGATCTATTGTCGGAGAAACTCTCGATCGATACCGCCGAACGCATCGCTCGCCTTCGCGGCTCTGAAGAAGCCCGCGAAGGCGTCCAAGCATTTCTAGAAAAGCGCCCTCCGAGCTGGCGAGCGGCTGCTCAAAAAGGCAAATGACAGATGACAGATGACAAAGTGGCAGGACCGAATTGGTCCACCCCGTCCACTAGGTCCACTTCTGTCCACTACTTAGCTCAACGGCCGCCAGCTCCACCATGTTCCGCAAAATCCTGATCGCTAACCGAGGCGAGATCTGTTGCCGCGTCGCGGTAACGGCAGCCCGACTCGGTATTCGAACCGTAGCCGTCTATTCAGAGGTCGATAGCAACGCAAAGCATGTCAGCGTTTGCGACGAAGCGCTGAGCATTGGGGGCACGACGGCTGGCTATCTTTCGATTTCTTCGATCTTGAGTGCGGCTAAAGAAAGCGGAGCCGAAGCGATCCATCCCGGCTATGGGTTCCTGGCCGAAAACGCAGAGTTCGCCGAGGCCTGCGCTGCAGCTGGGTTGGTATTTATTGGCCCTTCGCCCGCAGCCATTCGCACCATGGGAGATAAAAGCGCCGCGAAAGCCGTGATGGCCAAAGCCGGCCTGCCCGTTCTACCCGGTTATCATGGCGATCGTCAGGAGCCAGCCTTCCTGCGATCTCAGGCCGATGCTATCGGTTACCCGGTCATGCTCAAGGCCCGCGCCGGAGGCGGCGGAAAAGGGATGCGCGTGGTTCAGGCTTCTGCCGACTTCGATAACCTACTAGCAGCTTGCCGGCGCGAGGCCAAAAACAGCTTCGGGGATGACAGCATTCTGATCGAAAAGTATGTGGATCAGCCCCGCCACATCGAGGTCCAGGTGTTCGGCGATACACACGGTAACTGCGTTTATCTCTTCGAACGAGATTGCTCGGTTCAGCGGCGTCATCAAAAGATTGTGGAGGAATCTCCTGCCCCTGGACTAACAGAGTCGCAACGCCGCGTAATCGGCGAAACAGCCAGGACAGCCGCTCGCGCGGTTAACTATACCGGTGCCGGAACGATTGAGTTTCTCGTGGATCGCGATGCAAACTTTCATTTCCTGGAGATGAACACGCGGCTGCAAGTTGAACATCCGGTCACGGAGTTGATCACCGGCCAGGACCTGGTCGAATGGCAACTACTCGTTGCGGCTGGGTCGCCTCTTCCTCTATCGCAAGATCAATTGAGTTTTCGCGGTCATGCGATCGAGACTCGGATTTACGCCGAAAAACCTAGCTCCGGCTTCCTACCCGCAACTGGCACCCTGCAAGTATTCCGGCCGCCTCAGGCCATCGAATTCACCGTACCGGCGTCTCTGGAGTTGTCTCCGGTCCGTCTCGATGCTGGGGTACGGTCCGGCGACACGGTCACTCCTTACTATGATCCGCTTCTGGCGAAGCTGATCGTCTGGGGCAAGGACCGGCCCGAGGCGGTTACCCGGCTGCGAGCGGCGCTTGACGAATTCGTCGCGCTCGGTGTTGAGACCAACCTACCCTTCTTACGCCGGTTGATTGCTTCTTCGGATTTCGTCGACGCGAATCTCGACACCGGGTTGATTGCGCGTAATGAAAGTTTTTTGCTAAGCTCGGAACACGTGATCCGGTTTCCTTTCGTTGTGCTAGCCACGGCGGCTCTGCTGAAAAATGAAGAAGAGAGCCGTCGCATTCATGATCATGATCCTTACTCCCCATGGAGCGCCACGTCGGGGTGGCGACTCAACTCTAATTCGACTCGGTCCTTGTCTTGGTCGACCGGTAACCAGACAGTTGATGTGCTTTTAACCTATCCCGCGACGACGGCGAAACCATCGCGATACCATCTGGAGGCCAACAACGAATCGGCGGATTTCGAAATAATAGAGTATCGCGATGATTATTTAGCGGTCCAAACCGGCAGCCATCGAATTAATGGGCGGGTTTATAGACAAACGAACAATTTTGATCTGTCCGCAGAAGGCGAGCACGTGACGCTTACGCTGATCGATCCACTCGCCTACGATCTGCCGACAGATCAGGAAGAGACCGAATTGACCGCTCCAATGCCGGGACGAGTTGTGGCCGTCCTAGTACAGGAAGGCCAGACGGTTACCAAAGGAACACCCTTAGTGGTAATGGAAGCGATGAAGATGGAACACACCATCGTCGCCGTGGTTGAAGGCAGAGTTGACCAGGTGTTGGTGAAGGTTGCCGACCAGGTATCCGAAGGCGCGCAATTGATCCATTTCACCCCTCACCATCCCCAGTTATAAGTTGTAGGTTATAAGTTGTAGGTTTCAGGTTGGACGTTTGAGAACGTCGAATGATTTGGATTAGCGACGCGCCACGACAAGGCTGATAGTGCAACTTAAAACCTACAACCTAAAACTTAAAACCTATAACCTACAACTTAAAACCTATAACCTACAACCTACTCCGTGAAGATCGTTGAAGTTGGCCCCAGGGACGGCTTACAGAACGAAAAATCTGCGGTCGCGACGGAAGTGAAGGTCGACCTGCTTAACCGTCTCAGCGCTGCTGGTTTTGCCAATATCGAGGTGACCTCTTTCGTTTCTCCCAAATGGGTCCCTCAACTGGCTGATGCTAGTGAAGTCATGGAGCAGATTAAGCGGCGCTCGGGGACGACATACTCGGTTCTGGCGCCAAATCTACAAGGAGTTCACAAGGCGGTTGCTGGCAAGGCCGATGAGATTGTGATTTTCACCGCTGCCAGCGAAACTTTTTGCCACAAGAATATTAATTGCTCGATCGAGCAATCATTTGAGCGATACGCTCCGGTAGCTGACGTGGTCAAAGCAAACGGGTTACGGCTGCGTGGAAGTATCTCTTGTTCGTTCGGTTGTCCTTATGAAGGTGAAGTCCCGATCAGCTCGGTCGTCAAAGTAGTGAAGCGACTGGTTGCACTCGGTTGCGATGAGATCGATTTAGCAGACACAATTGGCGTTGGCACGGTTAATCGAGTCAGAGAACTGGTACGTGCCGCGAGCCAAGAATTTCCAGTCGAACGATTGGCCGGCCACTACCACGATACCTATGGCCAGGCATTGGCTAATATTTTGGCAAGCTTGGAAGCGGGCTTAGCCACGTTCCACAGCTCGGTGGCGGGACTTGGAGGCTGCCCGTACGCTCCGGGCGCCACTGGGAACGTTGCGACAGAGGATGTGCTCTACTTATTACATGGCCTCGGACTGGAGACCGGTATAACCCTAGATGAGGTCGCCTCGATTGGAGAATTCATCTGCGCAGCCGTCGGCCGCCTCAATGCTTCCAAAGCAGGCTCAGCGCTCTTATCCAAGAAGAAACTATCGGGAATTTCTTCTCGCTCTTGACAAGGATTTCTAAGAGTCGATAGCGTCGAGCCAAAACTAGGCAACGAAATCGTGGCCAACAGCCCGCAGATGCGCGGCCATACATAACGATTTCAACCGGAGGAAAGAACCATGGATGGCGTGAGCTTATCCCATCGCAGTCGTAGTGTTAGACGGGTGTCGAGTAGCGCGCAACGCGCCGTCACGCTCACCTCTCTCTGGGAGTCCATCTCATCTGTTCTCAAGTTTACGGCCGGGCTCGGGTCGATTGTCGGGTCCGCTTTGTTCTTATTCTATTGTGCGCAGATTCGCTACTGGCCCGCGGCTGATATCGTCGCGCTTTCCGGGACTTTTATCGCCGTCTCTGCGCTGGCTACGGCCATCGTATTCCTCTTGTTGGCGCCCCCCGCAATTACGCATGGCTTTGTTATCCGCAAAAGTTCTTCGCAGAACGAGTTAACTACAGCCTTCTGGGTGTCCGCTGTGACCAGCCTCGGCCAGGTTACAGCGGCGTTCGCTTTGTGTCGGTTACTTTTGCGCGGGTGGGTTGAAGGAATATCTTTCCTGGCTGTTGCGTTATTGACAATCACTATAGGGACACCGGCGGTGCGATGGCTTCAGGAAAGAAGCAAACCGAGTAGTAAAGAAAACAAAGACAACGCCGAGCCCGGGAACCCGGTCAAGAAACACCGTCTTAATAGTAAAATCAGAGCCGTAACTCAATGGATCCGGCAGTTTTGCAAGACATTTATCCTCTCCCGGTTAACGATAATCTCCGCAGTTAGTCTCGGGGGATTATTTTTGTTTATAACGGTGTTTCTGTTTACAACCAGCGACGTTCTTTACCGGCCGCTTCGCGCCTCGCCAGTTACGTATAAAATTAACAGTTTGGAATTCGCGACGATTCTGTTCGTAGCGGTCTTTATCTCCAATCTGATGATCCTAGCGATAAGAGCGGCTGCGACTGGCAAACGGGCTGATGTACAGGCAGCATTGGGCCTGGCAGCCGCGCTCTACGGAGCTGCTATTATTTTTCTTCGCCTCTTCGGCTTCAACAGCAAGTTCCTGGCTCTGCTTGGACTTGGCGATCTCAGGGACTGCACGATCACGGTTCGCCCTGAAGCCGCCTCCAGCCTAGCTCAGCTCGGTTACAGTGTAGCGACGCAAGATACCGCTCATTTCGCCACTGTTAGCGGAGTACACGTGCTGCTGGCGGTTGGCTCGGAGCTCGTCATAGGAGCGAATCCGGCCACGGCCAACGATCGCACTAACAAAACGCTGCAGCCGCCCTTCCAAACAGCGACGATTCCGAGATCTCTAGTTATCTCGGTACTTCGTCCGCCCGAGTCGCCCTGAACTCAATTTCTAGACACCAACCAATACCTTTGCTAGCACAGCCTATGCGCACGTCTCGCACCAAAACATGTCTCCTTTTCTGTTTCGCAGCGGTTCTTGTTCAGAGCCGCTCGTTTGCTGATGACGGCCTCTGGTTATTCACGGACCCGCCGGCAAAGCAGCTTCAGGACAAATATCATTTCACTCCGACGGCTGCTTGGTTGGAGCACCTTCAGAAAAGCAGTGTCCGCGTTGGCCGAGGCGGTAGCGGTTCGTTTGTGTCATCTGATGGCCTGCTCTTGACCAACCATCATGTCGGGTCTGACTCTCTGCAAAAGCTGAGTGACGGAACGCACAACTATCTGGCAGACGGTATCTATGCTCGTACACCGTCAGAGGAAAAGACGTGTCCGGACCTCGAACTCAACGTCTTAGAATCGATTCAGGATGTCACCGATCGCGTCAACGCCGCCGTCACGTCGAACCTGAACACTGCCCAGGCCTTTGCTGCGCGGAACAAAGTAATTGCGGATATCGAACGGGAATCACAAATCAGCACCGGGCTCCATAGCGAAGTCGTGAAGTTGTATGGAGGTGGTAGTTATCAGCTTTACCGATACAAGCGTTACACTGATGTTCGTCTCGTTTTCGCCCCAGAGAAACGCATCGCTTTTTTTGGAGGCGATCCTGACAATTTCGAATATCCCCGTTATGACCTGGATATCTGTCTTTTTCGGGCATACGAAAATGGGCAACCAGCGCACGTCGAGAATTACCTCAAGCTAAACCCGCAAGGCCCGGCGGAACATGATCTGGTTTTTATCTCCGGACATCCCGGCCGCACCAACCGGCAATTGACATTGGCGGCCCTGACCAATCTGCGTGATCGCATGCTCCCGCTGTTGATGCAGACCTACTATCGCCGCGAGGTGTTGCTTGCTGCCTTCGGAGCCCGTTCGCTTGAGAACCAGCGCCGAATTGATAGCGAGTTGTTCGGCATTCGTAATTCGCGGAAGCGCGGCGATGGCCAATTGGCGGCTCTACTCTCCCCCGAATTTTTTGAAGCGCGTGCCGAGAACGAAAAAGTATTTCGCTCCGACCTGGAAAGCCAGCCGGCTCTCCGTGCCTCCTTGGAAGCATACCATCGGATCGAACAGGCCGAGTCCGAGATGGCCGAGGGAGAGGTAAACCATTTCTTGTTCGAAGGTGACCTGCGTCGCCGGGGTCAAGGATTCGATAGTCGACTATTTAGGATCGCCCGTACGTTGGTGCGAGCAGCCGTTGAACGTCCAAAACCAAATGGGGAACGCCTGGTTGAATTTCGAGACTCGAATCGTTCGCCGCTTGAATTACAACTGTTCTCGCCTGCTCCAATATACGATGACGTTGAAGAACTGGAGCTAACGGATTCGCTAACTGATCTGGCTTCCCGCCTCGGACCCGAGGATCCATTAGTAAAGCAGATCCTGGCTGGTAAATCTCCCCACGCGCGCGCGGTGGAGTTGGTCACGGAGACCAAGCTGAAGGATATATCGATCAGACATGAGCTCTATGACGGCGGCGTCGCTGCTCTCAAGGATTGCTCAGATCCGATGATGGCGCTCGCCACGTTGGTCGATCCGACGGCGCGGCATTTCCGCCAGATTTTTGACGAAGCGGGCGAAAGTGAACAAGAGGCTTATGCTCAAATCGCTCGGGCAAGGTTCGCATTGAAGGGACATGAGATCTATCCGGATGCTACCTTCACGCTTCGCCTCTCGCTCGGCGAAGTCATTGGGTACGAAGAGAACGGCAAGGAGATTCCGGCGTTCACCAATTTTGCCGGTCTTTATCAGCGCGCTGCCGACCATAAAAACCATGAGCCATTCGATCTACCGCCACGTTGGATTGATCGGCACGATAAACTGAATTTGGAAACCCGGTTCAACTTCGTGAGTACAGCAGACACCGTCGGCGGAAACAGTGGTAGCCCGGTCGTTAATGAAGCCGGCGAGTTAGTTGGTCTGATTTTCGATGGCAATATCCAGTCGTTGGCCGGTGATTTTGCCTACAGCGACCAACAAAGCCGATCCGTCTCCGTTGATTCAGCGGCAATCCTCGAAGCGCTCGACAAAATGTACGACGCGAAACCGCTGGTGGAGGAGTTGCTCCACGCTGCAAACAGCAAATAGTGAAGCTGTCAGGCCGAGGAAAATGAAAAATGATATCGGAAGCAATCTCGGTAGCGGCGACTTTCCGGCTACATCAGAGAGCGTGATCTATCCATTGCTTTTGCTCAGTGCGACCCAACGCGACTTACCGGTAAACGCAGTCGCCACTAGCGCGTGGCTACGCCAGAAAAGGCGGATATCAATTGGGACGCGCTGACCAAGGACAGGCGCTCGTGGCGACTGCAGTTTGTGGTTGCACTACACGCAATCACCTTGCGCAACCTGCCAGGCCAATTAGGGGTCACTGGACAGTCCGTAAAAAATTGCACGCTAAAGAAGGGTCGCGGGCTGTACAAAGGCCGTCCAGAGTGGTCGCAATTTCCGATTTCGTAGGCCGCCATCGCGGCGCCAGTGGTAGTCGCCGGTCACATCGATGTGTTCCAATTTCAGGAAAGCTCTGGATCCGCGCGATTGGGCCTCGGCAAACCGAAGGCAGATTCACACGAGGCAAGCCGCAGAAACGATCCTTAGCGTGCAATTTTTTACGAACTGGCCAGTGACCCCAACTTACACCGCGAAAGCTCGCAGCCGCACGCCGAGCCATCCAGCGGGAGAAAGACCGATACCCCTTGTTTCCCGAGCTCGTGAAACATCAGGCGGCGGAAGACAGGCTCGCCTCAATCGCTGTTGAACGAGAAACCTGGTGGCAAGAAATGCGCTAGCGCCAAGCCACGCTATGGAGAAAGGCTCGTCAAGCTTTACGCGACCTGCCAACCGGACCACGCGCCGCCATCAAACGTTACTGGGAGACCTGCGGCTGTCCTGGCGATCCTGTCTATCTGCTCACCATCATTCACGAGCATAGGGCCAGAAAAGTCTGTTACTGGCACGTCGTGGCCGAGCTCCGGCGGCTGCGGCTCGGGAAATCAGCAACACGGGTTGCACCTGATTTCCCTTCATTAAGCAAAGCTCCAATAATGATAAACCACGTGCTTCGCGCGATCAGGGCCTAGTCTCGAATTCAATAACTCAACCAAACGCCGAATTATTTCGTCCCTGCGGCGATGAAGTCCAACCGTTGCATCGATGGTGTTATGCTCACGCCAGATACAGACCCAGATTACCATCTTTTCTGAATCGAATACGGAGCGAGACAAATAAGCCGCGACTTGCTGATGAGCCAAAGTCTTCGCCACCAGGTCAGCGGGCCAGCTAGGAGCAGGCTTGAGAGGGTATTTCACGACGCTTTGAAAAACCTCCCATGAATTGGTCTGAATGGAAGCCGTCCTGAGACAACTGGAGCGGGTCTCGAAAGTTATACTGCGCGATCGTTGTGTCAGGGGAAGTGTACGACCATTTTGCCACGGCCTCGATGTCAGCGGCAGATGCTGGCACCAAGTTGAATTCTGTCGCCGCCTGATCGAACACTTGCTTCACTGTGACAATATCGGCTTGAGAGATAGGCGTAGTGCCGTTCGCAGGCTGGACGCGGATTTCATCACCGAACTGCAAATCACCACAGGCCGAAATCAAGAGCGCTACTAGACAAATCGCACTCCGCGATGCTCGTCGAATCAGACTTGTCTGTGCTTGCCCCGAAAAAATGGACACAAGTGTGTTTGTTTTTTCTAGCCGATCTACTGCTGCGTTATAAGCGAAATGTTGCGCTACGGTCAAGGTCGCCCGAGCGGCGATCCGCCCCTTTCGATGCAATTACCCGCCTAACCCGGTCACCCGTTACTGAGAAATCTGCAGTTTCCCTGGGATCCAGTCTACCTACTCGGCGTCATTCACGAGCATGAAGCCCGAAAGGTTTGTTTTAGGCACCTATTGGCCCGCTCCGCGGCTGATGATTCTATAACGCTTGTCCCGCCTCCCGGTGAAGGTACAAAATGAAGCCAAAATGATTAGCGATGAAGAACTAATTCGTAGAGCAACCCAGGTGATCAATCCGAGGAGACTTTCGCCTAGCGTGGAAGTTGGTGGCGTCGGGAGCGCTCTTATAACCGATAACGGCAACGTTTACGTCGGCGTCTGTATCGACACTGGTAGTAGCCTGGGGTTTTGCGCCGAACATAACGCCGTCGGAAGTATGATCACCCACGGCGAAAACAAGATCATTTCTATCGTTGCTGTGAATTGGGATAAAAACATTATCGCGCCGTGCGGACGGTGTCGGGAGCTGATTTATCAAATAGATGCAGCCAATAGTGAAACTCGAGTTCTGCTAAGAAATGGCAGGGTTGTAAGACTCAAAGAGTTGCTGCCTGAGCGTTAGTCGATTACAACCAAGAACCCAAACCGGGGAACGAGAATAGTTTACGCCGGCGTCTAAACGCACGGGTTCCCTCTATTTCCTCTGCCCGTCCGCTCTCCTTCTCGTTTCAGACCGCAGGGTCGGTTTCAAAACAACTCCCTCACTTCCACCGCTAACGAGGACTTACTCTTAAAGCCGGCTAACCGATGAGGCCGATGCCAATCCACCGGCGTCACTCGAGCGCACTTCTACGTGATGTTGGGATCGTGGCAATTTGCTGACGCCTGGAGCGAATGAAGCTGTAACTTTTCCACACGCGAAACCTGAGCTCGTGCCACTCGCTGGGCTCGACTGAATGCTCCCGAATGCGCCGTCCTCAGCCTCGCACCGTGTCACCTTCAACGCTGCTTAGTACAGCGGGCCGCGCGGCTATCTCTCCCCTGCACCCGTTGAACTCTAGAAATTAGCAGTTCTTGCATATTAGCACTTCTTGCAGTAGGGTTGATCATGAACCTGGACGCCGTGGTTGACGAGCTCCATCAGATCGTTGCAGAGAAAACCCCGAAAGGGACTTCTCCGCAACTGATTCTTGAGAGACTGCGCGCCTCCTTCCCCCCTTTGCCTCCCCGGGAAGTATCCAATAAGGAAGCGAAGGCGATTCTACTAAAACGGGGGGGATTGAGCCGGAATCGCCTGGAAAAGGCCGACGGCGGCGCCCTCGCCGCAGAGGAAGTGGCGGACCTGATTGGTTATAGCCGGCAGGGGGTGGACCACTTGCGCAAAACTAACCGACTGGTTGCTTGGCGCCGCGGCAATGGTAAATGGCACTATCCCATCTGGCAATTTGAGGATGGCCATATCCGGCCCGGAATTCAGGAATGCCTTGAGCACCTGAGCGAAAATCCTTGGGGTCGCATGATCTTTTTCCTGAACCCCAGAGAATCGCTCGGAGGAAAACGGCCGCTCGACTTGCTCTTGAAGGGACGGATCGAGGATGCGGTGCGTGTCGCGCGCCGGCATCAAACCCATGGGGGCTAAGAAGGTTCGGGTAAGCTCGCCCAGCAAAACGCTTCCTCTGATCCAGCTGCCCGAGAGGCTGATCCGGATCAGTAAGAAGAGCTACGCCGATCCCATCCATTGGTCGAAGTTGGGGGTCCACCGTTTTGATTCACCAGTGGCCATTTATGGTGTTCTGTATGCCTCGAACACAGTTGAAACGGCGATACTCGAAGTGTTCGGCGATCAATGGGCTGAGTTCCACGAAATCGATTCGGCCGACCTGGAAGTGTTTGATGTCTGCGAACTACTGATCACGTCGCCACTCAAGGTCGTTAATGCCACCGGACGTCATCTGAACCGCCTTGGTACTGATTCCGGTTTTTTTGCTTCTACCGACTATCCAAAGACTCAAGCCTGGGCTCGCTCTTTTATGGCGCACCATCAGGCTCCCCAGGGAATCCGCTACAACTCTCGAAAAAATCCCGCCCGGATCAACTACGCGGTGTTTGGCACTCGTGAAGCACAAGCGGTAGTCCAGGTGGAGCGCCGTTACCCTCTCCTGGATCATCCAAACCTCTACCAGTTCCTTCTTTCATACGACGTCATACTTCTCTAACTAAGCCTTGTTAACTCGCAACCCGGTCCTTCCCGCCCAATGAAAAGAGCCTTACGGCTCATCCGATACCCCCCCAATTCAGCCCAACGGATCGATCACGGCCTCCGGTGTAACCCGACAGTCGCCGCTACCGCAGGTACCTTCCGACCATACGAGTGAACTCCGGGCTTCGTAAATCCAATTCGTGTAAATCTGCAGAATCTGTGGTTTACTGCATTGTCTTCGCGAAGAAAAGCTAATGAAAGGCCAGCCGGGGCGAACCAGATCAAGAAACGGGGCAAACCTAGAGCACGCTCATTTGTTAAACCAGCGGGTGATCCTGGAGATAGTTCGATTGCATGGTCCAGTCTCTCGAGTTGATGTTGCGCGGCTAGCGGGTTTGACGAATCAGACCGTATTTAACATCGTCGACGGTTTGCATCAGATTGGGCTAATCCGTGATTTCGGCCGAAAGATGGCCGAACGGGGTCAGCCAGCAAAGTTATTCGAGATTAACGCCGATGTGGCATTTTCGGTGGGGTTACATCTCGAACGCGATCACATCGCCAGTGTACTGGTAGACTTTAAAGGGGCCATTCGAGCTCGCACCTATCGAGCCAGACATCTAACTACGCCGGCGGACGCATTGAAGCAGGCCCTCAGTGCCATCCGCGAGCTGCGCCAGAAAAATCATCGGAAAAGAATCTTGGGCCTTGGGATCGCGCTGCCAGGACCGATGGATTTCCAGCATGGTAAAGTCGTTTTCTCTCCGAACTTCCCGGGGTGGGAACAGGTCAAGGTACAGGATTACTTTAGTCGTAGTACTAAGTTACCAGTAGTAGTGGATAACGATGCCACCGCCGCTGCCATCGGGGAAAGCTGGTATGGCGCGGGCCGATCCTTAGATAGCTTTGTTTACATTTATGTCGGGGTCGGCGTTGGCGGCGGGATCATTGTTAACGGGCGCCCTTATCGCGGCTTCAGAGGCGGCTCCGGAGAACTCGGTCATTTAATAGTCGACAAGTCGCGGAACGCTCGGCGTTGCGGGTGCGGCAAACGAGGATGCCTGGAGGCTTATCTTTCGCTCAATTCGTTAACTCAACGGTTGACTGAAGCGGGTTTTGACCGTCCCAGCCTCACAAAAATTATCGACCTCTTCAATGAGGGTAACGCCGTCGTGCTGGCTTGGCTGAAAACGGCAGCCTCTTATCTCTCCGAGATCCTTGGTAACCTCCTCTTGCTTTTCGATCCCGAGGCGATTGTGGTCGGCGGCCATTTGCCGGCGCCGCTCTTATCCTTCTTAATAGAGAGCTCCACCAAAATAGGGCGACAGAACGGCCGGGTCGAGCAGCATCCCCGTATCCTTCAAGGGATGCTGCAGGACGAAGCCGCTGCATTAGGAGCGGCCGTCTTGCCCATTGACGACCTGATCGCCCCCAACTACGAGCGCATCACCCAACGCGAACATCCGAGTTTGTTAGAGCTTTGGGACTCCGGAAACTAATCTCACGCAAAGCAGACTTCGCCCCGTCTCCCCCTTTAGCTACGTCGGCCAAGGACGCAAAGGCGCAAAGGTTAAGACAAAAGCAGGAATAGCCGCGACAAGGTTCGTCTGGCGGAGAATTGCGGTAGGGCGAAAATCTCGGTGCGGTGAGCGTGTGGCCACTTCTAAGTGTAGGTCCGCGCCGGATTTGAGCCGCGCCCTGGAGGTGGCAGCAATCGATAATCTCCGCGTACCCGGGCATTTGTTCTCATGCGTACCAGTGGGTGAGGCCACACACACGGAACGGCTCAAATCCGGTGCGATCTACGAAAAGAGTTAGCCAGGTCCTGGGCGCACCGAGATTTTCGCCCCACCGATCTTTTGCGGCTATTCCTAGTCTGTCTTAACCTTTGCGCCTTTGCGCCGCGCCCGTAACGCTTCGCGTAGCGATGCGGGCGGGTCTTTGCGTGAGTTTTTTTCTTTTCCGGGAAAATACTTCAATTTGAAAGAATATATCTTGCCAAACCACGGTTCTTCTGAGAAGAACTCAGACCTCCCCCCGATCTTGGTGCGTCGTCGATCGGACCAAAGCCGGGCTGCGGCGAACCCGAATCTTTCGGATCTCCGGCGCCCGGCATAGTTGGTCGACGACTCACCGGATCTTAACCTCATTCTATTTTTATGGAACACCCGGAAACGGACTTCTCGTGGGTTTCACTCCACTCCGGCTTCGCCCTCTCGCGAGCCGTATCATCAATCGGTGCTCTAGCAACTCTAACCCTGACCACAACCTCGGTTTAAGCGTTCGCTAGTGCGGCCTTCAGTATAGGGACAGCACAGTCTGTTCCCGGCAAAGAAGTATCCCCTCCTATGAAGACATCTCTTCTGTCTCGGCTTACCATCAGCGGACTCTGTTTCTGTCTGCTGAGTGCCCAGGCTCAACAGAGCCCAAGCACGGTCAAATCAAGGGTAAACAACCTCTTAAAGCAGTTTACCCTCGATGATGAACTCAGTTATATCGGCGGCACCGGCTTCTTCGACTTTAAACCGATTCCGGTTCCCACTAACTCGTTAGTCAATCCGCAGATCTATCAAACCGACGGACCACTGGGTGTTCGCCGCAACGAACCGAGCATCCGTTTCCCTTCCGGACTAACGCTGGCCGCTACCTGGAATCCTGCCCGCGCTCACGATCAAGGCGTTTCCATGGGGCGTGACACTCGGGCCCGTGGATACTTCAGCATTCTCGGCCCGGGAATGGATTTCTATCGGGTGCCCATGGGAGGTAGAAATTTCGAATACATGACGGGTGAAGACCCATTTTTGGGTAGCCAACTCAATCCAGAAGAGATCAAAGGCATCCAGGCTCAAGGAGTCTGGGCTTGCGCCAAACACATGGTTTGCAACGACGAAGAAGAAAACCGGACCAATGTGCATATTACAGTGGATGAGCGCACGCTGCGAGAAATCTATCTGCCGCCATTCGAAGCCGCTGTCAAAGTGGGGCATGTGGCCACCGTCATGGGCGCGTATAACGCCGTGAATAGCGCCGGGTTCGACGCTTTTTGTTGCGAAAACTACTTCCTGTTGACGACGGTTCTCAGGACCGAATGGGGTTTCAAGGGAATCCTGATGTCAGACTACGATGCCATTCATGACGGATTAACTGCCGCGCTGGCTGGGTGTGACATCGATTTACCGTCCGGTAACTCCATGAATCAGCAGAAGCTTTTGCCTTGGATACCGAACCCACTAACCGTCGCAGACCTGAATCTTAAAGTGACGCACATCTTGACGGGTGTGATTTCGTACCACTATCTGGATCGGCAACAGTTGGATCCATCGATCCCGTTGGATGATCCGTTTAGCGAGCTGGCATCATTGAATGTTGCGCGGGAAGGGTTAATTCTGCTGCAGAACAACGGGCTTCTGCCACTTAACAAAAACACGGTCAAGAAGATCGCTGTCATCGGGAACCTAGCTGAGTATGCTCCTCCCACCGGATTCGGTAGTTCCTATGTTACCCCGATCGAGTATATCAGTGAACTAAATGGGATCCGTTCTGAGGTAGGCGCAAACACCCAGGTCGATTTCATATCGGTCTGCTCGCTTGATCCGGCCAACGCGATTTGGGAGTACAGCAACAACGGTGAAATCACGCAAGGGCTCCAGGCCTATTACTACACCAGCAACGACCTTTCCGGGACACCTGCAGTTAGTCGAGTAGATAACCAAGTCAATTTCGACTGGGATATTGATCCAATCCCCGTGTCCTCGAACCAAGGCGGCTTCTCGGCGAAATGGACCGGTCAAATTGTCCCGGCCACCACCGGCGACTATGTGTTTAAGGTGCGCGGAGACGGTGGACTGCGGTTTATCGTTAACGGGACCCCAATCTTCGACAACTTCAACTCTCCGACCACCCCTCCTGTCGGATACGGTCCAACCCCTGCATACTCCGCTAAAATGACCTTAACCGCGGGTCAGACCTACACGATCGAAATCGATTATCGTCGAGTTGGCGGTTTCTTTGACACGTTCGAGGAAGGCGGTCTAACCGGGATTCAGGCGAGTTATGCGGCACTGACGCCTCCGTCGACTATCGCTGGATACAACGCCGTGATCATCGCAGCCGGAATCAGCAATGAATACGAAGGTGAAGGCGAGGATCGGTCGTTTACGCTCCCCGAATTCCAGGACGAGCTGATCAAGAATGTTTCTGCCGCCAACCCACGAACCGTGGTCGTTTTTCATGGCGGCGGCAACTTCGATTCCGAGCAGTGGATTAACCAGGTCGACGGCTTGGTGGAAGCGTTTTATCCGGGCCAAAATGGCGGCCAGGCATTGGCTGAAATTTTGTTCGGAGATGTGAATCCTTCCGGCAAATTACCGATAACGATGGAGAAAAAGGCCCAGGATAATCCGGCCTATGCCACGTTCCCCAATCCGGTTAATCAGCATCCGGACGCGATCCCCTACAGCGAAGGGGTCTTTGTCGGTTATCGCGGCTACGACCATAACGGTGTCGCGCCGCTGTTCCCATTCGGATTCGGGTTGTCTTATACGACGTTCACGTTTTCGAATCTGAAGATTTCTCCGGCCGGCGGATACGATGGCACCCAACCGGTTACCGTAAGTTTCACGGTCACCAATACTGGTTCGGTACCCGGCGCCGAAGTTGCCCAGCTATATGTCGGCGAGCAGAACGCGCCGGTACCCCGGCCAATTCGAGAATTGAAAGGCTTCAAGAAAGTCCTCTTGAACCCCGGACAATCGCAAACGGTCACCCTGCAATTAGACCAACGTTCGTTTGCCTACTGGAACACGACCTCAGAACTATGGGATGCCCCCAAAGACAGTTATAACGTTTGGGTAGGATCATCTTCACAGCTCAGTGATCTCGGCTTACAAGGGCAAGTCAACGTGCTGAAAGACATCACGGCTAATCCGTAGTGGGTGGGTAGCGCCCGGGCGCAGGTCGGCTCTGCGCCCGGTGCGCGAGGAAGTCAGGGATAGCCGCAGAAAAAGGAGTTCGAGAAGTTCAAGGGGTTGCAGGAGTTCAAGGAGAGACGCGACGAGCTAGTCAGCAGGGGCCTTGCGAAGGACTCTTCACGGCGAAACTGCAGCTCATGCAGCCGCTAGGACGAGGCCCTAGTATTACTTTGTTAAGTAGAATCGTTAAACTTGGCTAGACAAAATGGGCAACAGCCGGTGAGTCTCAGCAAGGGTGGCTGAATCCAACGGAGCATCCGCTCCCACGTCGGAAAAGAAGTTTTTT
>Ga0209240_1000060_pt1 | contig 38125 bp, 17 predicted proteins | sample GraSoi_2013_80cm_FD_185828 | JGI IMG/M metagenome (GOLD analysis project Ga0209240, IMG submission 185828) | Grasslands soil microbial communities from the Angelo Coastal Reserve, California, USA - Sample 9_17_2013_80cm (SPAdes) (version 2) | ecosystem: Environmental > Terrestrial > Soil >...
CCCGCCGGTCTGCTAAAGGGGCTTCCCGGCGAGTATCCGGGCATCGAAATGACTAGGCTTCCGGATGGCCTCTATGAAGAGGCCAAAGTTGACGTGGTGGTCGCGCAGTCCCCGCTTGAGCGCAAGCAATCCGGCAACGCTTAGTCGTGAATCAGTGACTGGAAAAACGGTAACGCGACCGAAGCTTTCAAAAAATGGCAGCCGAAAAGAACGAGCACAATCCAGGACAGACTCAAATGAGCTTCGGGTTTTGCCGGAAGACCGGGCAAACGGTCGACAAGAACAAAAGTCGTGCCTTTGGAATTGCTTGGGTAGTGTTCAAAAAGCCGACGCTTTACCGGTAGGTCAACAAAAGCTAAGAGCCTGTGCCCCACACCTTCCACCCTAATTACCTCAAAAGCATCGAGGAGTTAAAAAGCCTGTTCAAAGCTGCGAAAACCTTGCTAGAGAACAGGAGAACTCGCTTTTCCTCTTATTTGGAGCAGCAAGGCTATGTCCTTTTTGAAAAGCTGGAGCTGGAGGTAAACACCCTCTTCCAAGTAATTCCAGGTGCCGAGATGGTTAACGAGAACGAAACCGAGGTTTGGGATATCTCCTTAGCCTCAGTTTTAGGTCGTCAGGTCTTGGAGGACTGTGTGACGTTTCTTTATTTGGTCGAACCGAACCTGTTAGTTGAACAAACAGGATTCCGAGAACTGGTTTGGAAATATCACTCAGACAAGGAGAGCGTCGAGATCGCGGACCTGTATGGCTTCCTGAGCGCGCCAGACGGTCCCCAGAATGCGGTTATCCCTGTGCTGAAAAAACAGGCAGAAGCAAGGCTTCCAGGATTAAAAAAAACGGTCCTCAACCACCCTTGCTTTGATCGGGTCGACGGAAAGTTGCGCGGTAAAATCAAGAAAGGGGAGGCAAAGCTTGTCCTTCAAAAGGACGAGATTCTCTCCCGGTTCGGCATTACAAAGTCGTTCTACGATGCACCCTATAAGAACCTCTCACAGTTTGTGCATTCTACTGGTTTCTCACTCAACGTATTGCCGCAGACCAAAATTCCTTCCTCTATGGCGGAGGCAAATTTCCACCTTATTTGCATCTTCGTGAACTTTCTTTTTGCCACCGCTCTGGGCGAAGCGATTCGAAGCTTCGGTGGGACCAGATCCTTAAATAAGGAAGTGGAGTTCATCCGTACAAGAAATCGAGGCGTCCTCGAAACCGCCCAGAAGCACGCAGGAGCCGCTCAGTCTCAATAATAAACGCCCGGAAGCTTCGTGTATGACCGCCGGAGCGGGTTTCTGACGCGGACCGTCCTTCCCTATAGGGGAAGAAATTCGGGGCGACAAGTGCCCTCGAAAATCTGATATGCGTTGCCCCGCCAATGATAAAGCCGCCGAGCATCAACCGCGCGCTCACAATTGCCGTTCTAGCGTCCGCCTTCTCTGCCTGTGAAAGCAGCCCGTTCGGGTTTACCCCGTCACAGCTCCAAGCACTGCGCACTGAGCCGATAGCGCCGCTTACCATTGACTACAAGACAATGGTAAAAGGTGTCCTTCATGACACCCTGAAAGATCCGATGAGTGCCGTCATTGAGTTTTCCGAGCCGGTCAGGGATATGCGGCTGCTTCAACCGTTCAACGGTGCTTCCCTTCACGCAGTTTGGCGCGTCGACGTCAACGTGAACGCCAAGAATTCGTTCGGCGCATATGCCGGTTTCACGAAGTACCAATTCTGGTTTTACAACAACCAGCTGATCGATAAAGCGCTTTGAAGACCTGAAGCAGCCAAATCCAGCCTCGGGGACCCCTGTATATGACCACCGGAGCGCGTTTCAGACGAGGCGGCAGTTCAGGTAGGCGTTGCTGAGTTTCAGAGCTTCTTATGTAGCGCGTCTAGACTTCTGGCATCTCTTTTTGATCGCACTTTTTGGGACTGTGCCATATAACAAGATACGTCGATGTTGCGGCGGATTGTACTTTCGGTAGCGATCGTCGAAGCGCTCTTGTTCTTACTACCCATTGAGCTGGCAGGGACGATCACGTTACTACACCTTCGGCTCTTTGGTGGATGAAAACGCTTTAGGCGTGTTCTCGTTACGGAACCGATCTTAACGGCGCGCTTTTCTCGTTCCCGAGGGATGCCAATGCAGGAAAGCTTCAATAAATGGCAAAGACACTGTACAACAAAGGAACTAGAGAGCGACTTGCGATGACTCTAGGACTATTCGATTGGCCTTTTTTCGTTTCGCTCTTCGCCGCACAGCTTGCCGCCGCGTGCGCGGGTCGGCTTCCTGTTGCCTATGCGCGCCCCGAGGAACTTCCCGGCTGGGCCAGTACTAAACCAGGATCAAGGCTGCTCTTATGGATCAGCATCCCGTTCATGTTCGGGGATGTTATCCTCTTATGTTACGGTTTCCTGGTGCTGCCTTGGTACACGGTCGTAATTTGCATCATAGCCGCATTTTTTGCCGTGATGCTCTTTTGGAACTTTTTCTTGAGCAACATCGTGTCCCGATGCGGTTTGTTTGTCGCTATCCTATTCTCCTATCCGATTGCGCTTCTCACGGCCGCTAGGTACTTCGCCTATCTTGGCAAAGAACACGTGATTTCACCGAACCTCGCGGCTATTCGAAAACGTTTAACCGCCCTATACACCTTTGCCCCAAGTAATCGCCATCCAAAGATCCTTCATCAAATTGTGGTCGAAATAAAGATTCAGAGGACCAGTCGGAGGGGGCGGCCACTGGGCCACGGCATTCTTCAGATTCCCAGCCAGGAGACTCCCGTAAATGGGGTTGGCGGCCAAGGCGTCGGACACGCCCGTGCCGCCGGCATTGGCGTAAATCTGTGCGCCGGTGGCTCCATCCGTCATTTCAGCAAAAAACTGAATCTGCTTGATCGAGGTAGGCCCGAGCAAAGCTTGAGCCCAGAACGGATAATGTTGCGGCACCAAGTTCACAGACAATGCGGCTGTGGGCGTTGTTCCGCCGATAGTGGCACTCCGGAATTTCGCCCAGTCGCTAGGAAACTCGTGTCGCATCGAAAAAAGCCTCACAGACCCGACGGTTTGTGCGTTAGCGATTTGCTTTTGTAGGTTCGCAACGGCCACCGATCTTAGCAGTTCCCCACCTTCCCGAGCGGTGTATCGAACATGCAGAACGACGTCAGTGATAGTATCAAAATCAAATTGGCAGGGCTCTCCGTTCGCAGGGTTGACCGGCAGTTCCAGTTGCCATTGGCTGACGACGCCCGAATACTCGAAAGGCAAATATCGCTCGTCATGCAAGTTGGTTTCGAATAAACCGCTGTCCATCTGTCCCGAACTGGTAACCACCGCCTGGACAGTGCCATAATAAGCGCTGAAGTTTTTACTATCGGAATAACCAGAGCCCTGCACCTGCGGGCTCATACGGACAGAGCTGTTTTGCAAAGACAGGGTGCAGTTCACCCCCGTGTAAGGTCCGGTCACACAGGGGATAGTGAGAGCCACCGATTTGATGCGCCGGAAATAGTGGCCGGGGCCATCCAGGTCAAACAACTCTTCAGGCAGACTAACCATACCACTGCCAGTGGCTCGCAATTGTACCAACGCCAAGGGAGCGAACTGCAGCAGGCTCACATGCTTGGTCATCTCATACTCCCGGACGTTTAGATCATGGTAGTCCATTTCCATGCGCTTAACGTCGTAAAACAGTTTCTCTCCGGCCAGCAGCCCTTCCATTCCGTCAAGGTAATTGGATTGGATATAGGTGAGGCTCGAGCCTAACTCATGCTGCAATGCTTGTTCCGCTTTCTTGGCTACGGTAAAGGCCAACTGGAAAGCGTTGGCATAAAGGCCCTGGAGTGCGCCTTTCATCCACAAATAAAAGCCGACGGTGGAGGCCTTTTGGTATTGGCCCTGATTTCCTACGGGAACCTGCGTACCTTCAAGAAAATTCTCAATGTCCTGAGCTTGCTGCATCTGCGTCTGATGATTTTTGTACTCGTTTTGGGCGATCGCTTCCCTGATTTGAGCGGCACGCAGCTGCTTGGATATTTGGTTTAATTCCCCGGCGGCCAAATTGCTTTGGAAGATCCATTCCTGTTCCCGACGGAAATAGGAGCCAAATTTGGCGTTTTTGTTAGCGGTATACGAAAACTCTTCTCCAAGGGCACTCACTCCCGCTGCTAGCGCCTCGGTATTGAAGTAAAGCTGATCTCCCCCAAATTCGACCGTTGCGCCACAGCCCATTGGCTGGACGTGAGCTTTTACTTTTGGGATCACCGCGAGCACGGCCCCAAGGGCGTTGATGCCACTGGCTATCTCATGGGCGTCCCTGGCTGCCTCCAGCTTGTTTAACTCCTCGACCTCATAGCTGCTCAACGTCTTGAATTCGCCATCGCTGACCGAGGGGCCACTTTTGGCAATATCGACCGGGATGTCCTGAGGGGGAACTAGAGGCTCAGCCGAGGGGTCCGACTGCGAAAAATTAAGGTTCTGCAACCCGCCGGCATCAATTGGGTCCATCGAGGGGATGTTGATCTGCGCGGCACTCATCCCGAGCAGCTTCTGATAGTAGGTATAACGCTGGCTGGCATTGGCTAGAGATTGTTCCAGCGATTGTCTGGCCTTTGTGGCTTCCTGCCATTGGGAGTATTTGACCGATTCGGCCAGGTTTAACAGCCTTGACTCATGCTGTGCCCGCAACAATGATAGCGCTTCGTTATCCCCCTTTTCAAAGGCGGAAAGCAGGTTAGCGCCGAGCGATTTTACTTCCTGACAGATTTCACCGGCTTTGGAAACTAACAGTTGGAAACGAACCAGAGGCAATGGCTGGTTCAAGCCGTTCACGATGGCGTTCACGTCCAATCCCTCCGCGGCCGCCCGAACTAAAAGGGCGGGATCGATAGGTGGATCAAAGAGTGGCAGTTTCTGAAAGACGCCCTGGATGTTGAGACTGTTGTGAATCTTGAAAAGCCGGTCGGCCACCGTATCCCAATAGCCCAAAAGGGTGTCGTTTTGCGGGATGCAGAAGAAAAGGGTCTGCCCGATACTCTCCAGCGTGTTCGAACCGGTTGGATCGGCACCAGTGGCAGGACTTGGCGCGCTGTCGAATGGAACGTCCACCTCCATGTCCACTAAAGCGTCACTGAACTGTTTGAGATTAGGACGAATGGTGGCGTAGGTCTGCGGCGCAGTCGATTCCTTGACAGGCACCACCTGCGGCTTGGTTCCTAGAATATTGGCGGCAAGTACGTAAATCTGGGTGGCCTCATTGATAGTCTCGATCGTGTATTGCTGAAACAGGCTATCACCCCACGCAATGAGGTTATCCAAATAAGCCATTACTGTCTTCAGCATATAGGCAGTCGGCCGATATTGAGCCACTGCAAACGGCTGGAATGGCGTCTTCGCCCAGGCATTGATGGAATTGATCGTATCCGCTTGCAGTTGGGGATCCTGACCTGTGGAAAGATTCAGCATCACTTGCTGGATGAGCTCAGCATCGGTGTATTGGAAAGGCCGAACCTTCCAAAATCGGGACGGCGTAGGGCCGTTGCTATCGTCAGTAGGATTGAAGATAGTATGAAACCAGTTCTGGGCGTCCTGAAACCGCTGGTTCTGGCTCAAATGGATAGCGATCAAGAGTGGGGCATGGAAGAAGAGTTCCCAATTGTAAATTGAATAGGCTCCCCCGGTTGAGAAATCGAGATCCTTCACCGGAAATGGCGACCGAACATATTGGGACGGATTGTAAACGGTCGAAGTAAGAATCTGTTCGTAAAGTTTGACCGGGGTTTGCTGCGGCAGAGGCAATCCAGTCCGTAGCAATATTTGGGTACCGGCGGGCAGGGTTACGGGCGTTCTATCGGAGAGCGTTGCAGAAGCGCTATTTGGCAGGGTCACCAGCGTTTCATCCGGCAAGATCACAGGAGTCGCCGTGGTCAATGGGGCGGCGACTGTCGAGCCCATAGGGATAACTGCGGTGCCGACCGGAACGTTGATTTGCACTCCTCTTGCATTTGAATTGGGGATCGAAATCGGCAAAGACAGCGAGATCGAAACTCCGCTAGCCAAGGTAGAAGTTGATCCATCAGCGTTTATCAGCGCTGTCCCGACCGGGATGTTCACCGAAAGGGGTGCGTTCGAATCCGACAAGGTAAGCGGCGCACCGGCCAGCACGGGATTTTGATTCGCATCCAGTGCTTGAGCGTTCCCCGGAAGGCTAAACAATAACGCCCTAGTGCTGTCCGGAATAGCCTCTAAAGATCCGTTCGAGTTAATCTGCTGGTACAAAACGCTCATTGCCAGCAGATCGAACACCGAACCTGTGTCGCTCAGTTCCCGGCCCAGTTGCAAGACATAAGGATGAAAATGGGGATAGAACTGGTAGGTTAGATTGAGGCTATAAGTTGTTCGCAATGTGGCCGGGTTAGTTCCCCAGCCGGAAATGGGCTGATACGTCTGGTAAGCATGAACATTTGTATCGATTTCGTTGTGGAAGCTCTTCTCGATCAAATTCGTTGGCATAAAAGTCTCCCCGAAAGTTTATAGATTTAAGTCTGACGCCGGTGACAACGCCACGTTTCGGTTATCGGCTCTCATCGCGAGCGACAAGCCGCTGGTATAAACTGATCCGGCCCCGGTGATGATTTTGATTCCGCCCGTTGTCGTGATCGAACCTACCGATCCTAACCGTCCCACGCTCCCTTGGGCTAGGGAAGCGGTTCCGCCGGTAATGATTCCCACCTTACCAATTCCCCCTTCCCGACCAACTGCAACAGACCCATACGACAATAAAGTCGATGCATTGGTCATCCAGTCCACATTGGAGCGATATGGGAAGGTAGCTTCAGGATCCGGCGAGGTGAGCGAGTAGTTAATCGGGACTTGCGGTGTCAGGTTAATGCCATTCCAATACTTACTGTCATTGACCGTTTGGTCGGGAGGTAAAGAGATTATTCCCCATCCGTCCCAGTGCTTGAACGATGTCTCGGTGACGGCCGGCTGAACAAAAAAAGTCAGTTCCTGATCAGTTTTAGGGTCGCAGGTATCCTCGTAGAAAAACGGGCTGGACAGGGCCCCAATTTGGCTCATAAAGAAAGCCCAAGTTCCAGACCAGTCGAGCAGTGGTAAGTTGTTGCAGAGCAAAAGACTGAAGGAATTTACATTCTGCAGAATTTTGTTGGATGCGAATCCGCTTGATAGCGAAGTGCCGCCAACAACACTCAGTTCTTGCAAATAACTGTTTTGGAAGACTGGCGCTCCAGCGGCATTTGCTGGTGGATCCGCGACGTAACCCAGGTTCTTGGTCGCGTCCCATCCTGACGTCGTATAGGGTACATAGTGCGGCTGCCAATAAACGGCGCTGCAAGTCGGTTCGCTGTTCTTGCCGGTCAAGCGAAAGGCCACGCCTTTACCGAAGAGAAACGAGCTTGGGCCGATACCATCCAAATGTATTCTGACCGCGGTTTCATCACCATTGTCGTCCGTATCAATGGAAGCATGAACATAAACGCCGGTCGTTGGAACGAAATCATCGGAAACTTGGATAGGGATGAACCGGTTAATGTCGCTGGATTTACGCGGTGTCCATTTATCTTGATAGTATTCGCTCCAGTTTAACTGAATTTGTACGGTTTTTGCCGGTTTGCCCGTCGTCACTAGAATATTGGAAAGGTCGTTCAGGCTGAGGTCTGTCAGTTTGTTGCTACCCTTCGTACCATCTGAGTTAGTTTGGGATGCTGCCTGCGCGGCTGCCGGACCGCCTTGTACCACGAAGGTCAACCAGAAAACGTTGAGCCTTCCCCGCCAAATGACAGCAACGACGTGGTCTCCTTCAACATCTGGCGTTACCGGTATCCACCCGCTCCAAACCCCGTTCGAGAAAGTCCGATAAAAATATCTTGCAGGTTTACCGTGGTGGCGCCCAATCACGTGCAGGGTGCTGGACGCAGCTGAATCCCCCGCTGCGGGTTGCTCGTTAAACAGGCTGACAATATCCAGGCGGGCACGCGTATCCAGGTCCTGAAGGTATTGAGTAAAAGCTTGCTCGACTAAGTCTGGGGTGATGTCGCCCTGTAGAAGTGTTCCCTGTAACGCCTGGAAAAGATCCGTGGCGTTTTCACGAAACTCAGGGATCAGCCAGTTTTCCGGCCACAGAAAAATTTCCCGGTTTGCTTCCCAAACCCGGTAGCGCTTCATCCAGTCCCAGCGGTTAGAGTCAATGATCGAGGGTTTCACCTGAGGCTCCAGGTTTAATAGGCACCGTTGGATGAAGGTTTGAACGGAAGATAGCGCCAGGCGAATTCGCGAAGTTTGCACCACCGGTTCCATTCCTGGATCCACCAGGAAATACTCGAATAGGTCATTCGTATCGACGGCGCCAAATTGTTTAATGGCCGGTAAAGTCAGGATGTAGGCGCAAAGAGCGTCGCGCTTCTTTTGGCGCAAGCGGTCAAATACGGATTGAGCCAGAGGTCGCCATTGGTCGGGTGTGTACTGAGACTTGACAGCGTTACGAAGGGCCGAAGCGATAGTAATCCCCGGATCCGGGTTCGTTGAGGTCACAGCTCGCGACGGATAGGCGATAGCTGTCGTCTGTTTCAAGACCTGAGGTTGAACCCCTAAGGTCTGGATCATCTGAAGCGCCTCCCAAAGGCGTCTGAAGCCCAAGTCATTGACCAAAGGCGCGACCGTGAAATGAAATTGCGCTTGGGCGCCCGCACCGGTTGTTGTTGTTTGGATAGCTCCCGTTCCCCATAGTTGCATCACCGTCGCCTGGATAGTTGCAGCATCTCGCCGGGTTAGGGTTGCGACCGCCTGATAGAAATTCTGACTCGCCCATTGAAGTGGAGTCGTCACTCCGGGCGGAAGTGGAGTCACGGGAACGGTTTGTCGCGCATTCTGAAATACGTTGATCATGCCATCGGTGCCGCCGGCAGGTCCCTTCTTTAAATCCGCGTAATTGGCGAGTCGGAGAAACTGGCCGAAAAGCTTTTTCGCTTTTGGAGTAGAGTCGTCGGAAGCCTGCGTCGCCAGGGCGTTGAAGCTGACATTGCCGAAGTCGGCAGTGTGAGTGGCGATATAAATCACCTCATTCTCATCCAATTCGAAGCCCCGGATCAGCTGCCAGGTTTTGTCTAACAAGATTTGTGCACGCAGATAACGTTGCACGGAGATTTCCGGGTAAAGTCTAAGCTGGCTCAAAGGTCCTTGAGGAAGAGCTTCTCCTTGCACCAATAGTTCGGCGTCGCCGCCGCCCAAGGCTTGGAAATCCACCATGAAGTGGTACGGAATTCCGGCCTTAAATTCGGTGTAACCACTGTACGGATAAGTTGCTGGAGTGCCGGTGGGTGCGCCGGCGTTCAGCGTGAGAGGCGCGGTCATAAAATCAAACTGGAGCGCCGCGGAGGCCGTATTGTTTGGCAAGATTGCCTTGAAATTATAGGGGCCATCCGCCGGAACCTCCAGGTATCCCTCGAAACGAGCGCTGTTAACCGTCGCCGGTCTGGCCAGGTTAGTGGCCTTATCCGTATTGATTGTGGTCACGGTCGCCGAGCCAACGATCGTCGCACTTTCTTCCAAACTTCCGGAAAAATAGGTAACACTCACGCCAACATCTCCGGCAGCTTTAAATGCCGCCAGAAGTGGTGTGGGAGGTGTGGCGGCTTGCGTCGGATCGGAAAGCACTGCCGTATTAGTCAAGAGCGTTTTGGTCAGGGAAGCATCCGCGTTCAACTGCGCAGTCAAGGATTGGACAATCGCTTGGCTAACCAACTGATTTTGCAAATAAGGTAGAAACTTGGCCGCCAGATTTGCTCTCACCGCCGTAGTCCCTGAGGGAGACACAAATAATGTGTCGAAATCTCCGGGTAGCAACAATCCGGTTTGTTGATTACCAACCGTCGACTCCTGCAAGTAACCCTGGAAAAATGTCAGCGCTTGAGTGTGAATATCGTTTAACAATCCTTGCAGCATGGTTTGCTGTGCCGCCGTGATAGTGCCGTTTGCAGTGAGCGTTCCCAATTCAGCGGTCACAGCATTCATGACCGCGCCCGTCGGAACGCCCTTTAGAATCATGCTCTGGGTCAGCTCTGTCGGGTCATAAACCAGTTGGATCGAGGATTGATTGGACAGGACGCCAGGAGGAATAGCGTTTGCAGCGCTGACTGGGGTCGCCGTGTACTGAATGGTGCCCGCCCACATTCCCATAAATGTTTGAGCGACATTCGCAGGAGAAACTTGGGACATTTTTTGCCGGATTACGTCATCGGTGAACGTCGCGGCATCAGGCGGTATCGCCGTTTGGCCTTGAATGGCATGGATGATGGCGGCCAGCGATCTCACTTGCTGCATGGCCGCTGCCGGGTCTTGATTGTACGGGCCGGCGGGGTCAGCAATCTCGTGGCGCAGAATATACTGCAAGTCCGGAACCGAAAAACCACTCGCCTGCACTGCGGCAGCCTGTTTCGAGAATTGAATGGTCTCTCCCCAGGGATGATCATCCCGTAGAACGGTCACCGGCGTTGCTGCCAACGCATCGAAGGGATTAACCGGATCAAGAGGCGGCGTATTGATCAGGTCAACGCTGATCTGCTTCAAGGCAATAAAGTCGTCGACCGACAGACTCAATCCGCGTGAAAGCGCCGCATATCGATAAAGCAACGAGACGTTGGCCAGGGTTAGAGGGGCTGAAGCAATATTTAGTTGATTGTCGGTTAGAATAGATCCGACCTCCGCCGCTGTCAGGCCAAGAACTCCCTGAATGGCGGTCGCATGATTCCCGAGCAGAACGTATCCGTTAACCGCGTCTTCAGCGGTTTGCGTCGATTGCCAACGGAACGGCAGGTATTTTCCTTGGACCGTGTCGAAATAGCACAAGTATTCTCCCGCCGGGTTGTCAAAAATCGGATCGTTATTTAACACCGCGTCAGTTAGAAATAACCGAGCATAAAGTGGATTTTCTCCTGTCGTGGGAATCGCAGGAGACCAGATAGGGAGGATGCCAGTCCTGTCATACAGTCCCGATTGAAGCTTTTCGAAAAGAGCTTGTAAGTGCGATAGGTAGATCAGCGAGCCGGGCATGGCTTTCGCGAGGTTCGCACCCAGATTCGGGTCGTTTTCCGCAGGCAACCACGGCGTCAGAAACATCTGCAGTGCCCTATCCACTTCATCGATCGACCAGCCTAACTTCTTCCAAATCCGGACAAAGAGATTCACTTTCAGGAAATCCAGACTATCTGCTGGGCTTCCGCTGGCATATTGGAAGGTGGTATGTTGAAAGTCGCAGCTGTTTTCGGAAGGGGCCTGCAAGACCAAAACCTGGTTCGAATACCCAGTGGTCAAGAGGCTGGTCAACCAGTTTTGTAAAGCCTTGGGGTCGGTGTTGGGATAATACTGTTCGGTTAACTTTTGCAGGTTCGTTTCAAATGCCGTTTTCTGGGCCGGGGCAAGGGGCGGAACGTTGTACCCTGGTTGGCCGGTGTAGGCGAAAACATCTCGGAGGCTAAGCCCGAATCTTCGTAACGGAATAGTTAACGGAACCAGTGAAGGATTTAAAAAACCTGTCTCAAGAATGTCGGCTAAGTTTTGATACCTTATGCCAAGCCGGTCAGCCAGAGTCTCGGCTGATGCTAGCCCGGATGCAGCAGTCGTCTGGTCGCCAAAGCCGTAGAGAGTAAACCATTTTGAAACAAGGTTTTGGTTTGTGAAAAGAGCGGATTCCGCGGGCGAAAGCCCGAGAAATTCGATAAATATGGCTAACTGATAGTAAGGGTAATTCTTTGCGTCAGTCAGTAATTCCAACGACTCTGCCGCGCGGAAGACCTCAAGAATTTTCCATAGGGGTAGTTTGAAATAGTTCAAAAATCCTCGCACCGTTTCAATCCAAAGATCAAACGGAAGACCCAAAGGATAAACCGCAGGAGTTGCCGCTGCGCGATTGGCCAGGACTGAATAAGCCATCGGCAGAATATTTTGCGGTTCGGCGACAAGATCGGCGCTGTTCGCCGGACCGGTATCATAGGTCAAGTTTTGGAGACTGCCCTGATTGGCCACGAAATACTCCAGGATTTCGTTCACGACATCAATGTAAGGCAGCGCCGTGTTAGTATTTTCGCAGCTTAAATTTAGATTTGGCAGATCTGGACGCCGAGCGGTTAGTGCGGCAAACGGTGTGCCGAACGGATAGGCCGTCCCGTTATGACTATTTTGCCAATCTGCTATGGTGGACTGCCAATCATTTGGATCCGGATCCAGGAAATGAAGAACATCTACAAAGTAAGCCCCCGGGCTCAATACGGAGCGGCAGTCCTGACACTCACAAAAATCCAGCGAGCCGAACAATCCGGCCATGCTGGGAAATTGTCGCGTGATCGCAGCCTTGGCGTTTTGCCGATCTTCTGCTGAGCCGCTCAAGGCATAAAGCGCAGGTTGGGAATCTAATTGCTTGGCCGCGGCAAAGAGATTCAGCGTGACCGCATTCACCTGCTGTGCCTTTCGATACAATAAATCCGCTTCCATCGGGGAAGGAAATGATGAGCCGAAACGCGCGCGAAACTCGTCCGCTGTATAAGCCGCAATGTCGCGGGCAGAAGTGAAACCCAATTTGAGCGCTGACTGAAGGGATTCGTTGCTGGGGGTGATCTGATATAACCTGTGTAAAGTCTTGGCCAGGCCGATTGTAGGCGGGTCCGGGGCGGGAACTGTCTTGGGCAGGTTCTTCAAGAAGGCGTTAAACGGTGTCCGCCCCAATTGGTAACCCGCTGAATCCGCGGCTTTCAGGAACGCACTCACTTTTGGGGCTTCGGTGGCGCCTAGATTCAAACTTCCTGCTGATGCCATCTGCGCCAAGACTCGGGTAGGATAGGCCACACGGACTTGGCGAGCCAGATCCGCCGCGTAGGCTTCGAGTTGGTCGGCAGGAGTGACCCCTCCATAGGTGGCGGGGATGAGCAATTGAAGCTTTTGCGCATCGCTCCCGGCAATGGAATTGATGGCGTCTATCCAAGTCGCAGCCAGGTGAAAATTTGCGTCCACCAAAGCTCTCAAATCGTTCGCTGAACCGAGAATTTGTTGGACCTTTTGGATCACGCTGGCGTTGTTACCGGTCAGCAACGCCAGTTTGCCTTGCAGTTTCAAGGCCGCAATTTTATCGGCGGGAATACCGGCCGCCCCGGCCTTCGTCCACAGGTCAGTGGACGAAATCGTCGGGTCAAAAAAGACTCCGGCAAATGCGGACTGCTGTCCGGGATCAGTAATGACGCCGCCCAGCAAGTCATTGTAGCTCGAAGGTGCGCCGGCTACCTTTCTGCTCAGGTTGGTTTTAGTGGCGAACGCCGTGAAAGTAGACTGGGCGGCTGAAATTTGTGCGGCGCTCAAACTCACGATGCCCGCCTGATTCGCTGTGGTCAAAGCCGCTCCGATGGTAGCGGCTGGAATCAAGGCCAGCGTTTGCGGATCGCTGGGAAGCCCGGTCCGGAAAAGGGCGTAAAGAACGTCCTGGGTCAATCCCGTGGTTGCTGTCTGTTGAGCAGCAGTGGCGGCTACGGCCAATAACCGTGCATCCCAACCGGTTGATTGGTTCAAATAAGCTAAGTCCTGTTGAGTGTCCGTTTCCTGGGCTTTCGAAAGATTTTGGATTCCGCCTATCTCTTTCTGCATATCAGCGGACAGTCTTTGGTATTCCACTGTTAGCGGTTGAACACTAGCCGGCGCCACCAAGTTTAGAACTCGATTTGCCGGCGGGTTGTAAATGTTAGAGGAAATCGTGGTTTCCTTGCCTTGCCCATCTGCCACGCGAACCGCCACGTTCGTTCCCGCAGGAGGCGGCGTGTAAAGAAGCGAATAAACACCGTTAGCATCGGTCTTAGCCTCAGCCAGCTTCGTAGCTGCACCGCCAAAGCCGATGGAATAGAGCCGCACGGTAACACCATTGGCTGCGAGTCCGTAGTCCATGATCAGCTGCCCGGTGACCTGGAACTGGTTAGTTCCGATGATAATCGCGAAATTGGCGAGCATCGCCTGGGTAACAGGATCAATGGTGCCGGTGACCGGCAATTTGGCTTCGGCTTGAAATTGTTTAACTGCATCCGCCGTTCCTGCACCCAGCACGCTTTGGCCGGCCTCGGTGCTAGGGACCGTCAGACCGATCTTTGTTAGATTACTTTGAACCGTTTTGACTTGATCGCCCTGGGCGGCCAAGCCCAGAGGTGGGCTTAAGACTGGCATGTGGGTTTCCTTTTTCTGGATTGATTTAGTGCGGGTTCGCGATCGCTGCGGGAGCAGTTGACAGTAAGTTTCACCACCATTGGTAGGTCAGTACCCCGGTAACCGCACCTCCGTTTGGGAGATAGTTGGGACCGACGGTAATTCCGGCTGAGACAGCGGCTTGAAATCTTGATTTGCGCTCTTTCTCAACTGTTATGCTAGTGCCGACGCCAACGTATTTCTCCCAAACGATCGTGTGCCTATTTACGAGTCGACCCTCAGGGTCAGGGGCAGACGGGTCAGCTTGTGTGCCCGGCCCAGTTTGATACTGTGGTGACGGACGTAACCCGAGTAATGGGTTCGCTGACGGGGGCGAATCAGGTCTATCAAAGAACTGAATACCTTTCGAAGTAGAGATGTGTTCTTCACTCAGTTTCTCACCAGAAGCAGAATACGTTCGCGTGTAACTTTCTTTAGTGACGTGGTACCACGACCCATACTCATAGCTTAATCTAGCTCGCAATCCGGAGGACGTTAGCCGAGCGTCCCATTCAATCTTAAATGGCGTTGCGATACGAAGCGTCCCCAAAGTCCGGGCACCGCCCAACAGCGATCGGGCGATAAACCTGGCGGCAGGATTATCGCTTATCGCGAAGTCCAGGTCCAATATAGCGGAGCCGGCTAATTTTACCCTGCCTTCTAGCTTATGCTTTCCGCTAAGCCACGCATGAATCTCTTCTTTGGTCGGTCCTCGCTGAATGCTCTCGAGAGTGTCCGTCGGAATATAGCCGGCCCCACTTAGCACAAGGTCTACTCTTAGGGGCTCGGGACTCCAGTCCTGATGCAACTCGACAGTGCTTGCAAAGCCGACAGGGACACTAGTAAGTCCAGCGCTGTTCGTCGTCAGCCGTGAGAAATCAATACTGGCATCGAACCCTAGAAGTTTCGGCTTTTCTTTATCCCTCGGAGGCAAAGCATCAAGGTTAAAGGTGTCTTCCGTAATCGCTGTATCAGTGGCATAGTGAATCCTCTTTCCTTGCGACGGTTCGTCGGGATCGGTGCCAAGGTGGTCGGTGTATACAATGGGATTACGAAACCCATATGAGTATAGGTTTAATTCGGCCGGTTTCGCTAAAGGATCGCAGCTCGTCCACCCTCCGAGCCACGGCGCGTAATATCGTGCCGTGTGGTAATTGAGTCCACTCTCTTCATCCCTCTCCATCCCCGTATACCGATAACGCTTCGCAGTTGCCTTGATCGCCGAATCCATTGCCTGATACGACGTACTGCCGTAGGGGTAGTATTCTTCGTAGGAAATGATTCGCGCCACGTCGTCCAACTCCAACAATGCCGAACCGAGGTGGTTGCTGAACTGATAGCGAATGAGTTGGGCTGGCGTGCCATCATTTCCCTGGTTGCGTGTTTCGACCAGGGCAACGCGCTGCTTGTGGTCCATCACTTGCAAAGTCTGGCGTTCGAGCGTGATGTTGTCAGTGCTGTCGTATTCCCGGTAGATCTCAAAGCCACCTAGGTAGATACGTTGTCTGACCAGACCGCCAACAGTGGCTTCGGTGGCTTTGACGACACGCTGGCCGGAGGCGTCGTAAACGTAATAAGTCCGCTGGCCCTGATGTTTCGTCCCGTCTTGATCGTCAGTATTGACGGCTTGGCGTTGGGTCATCTGGAGCTGGTCGTTGAAATCCGACTGCATGACCTGCAGTTGCGGCATACTCAACATGTTGCCATGTGGATCGTAGCCGTTCCCAGCGCGGCTATAGGTTTCTGTTGTGTCGCCGACGTTCGTGCTGGTCAGACGATTGTTAACCTTGGCCGGTTCAATTAGGCTGGGTTCCGCGTAGGTGTAGGTGCGGGTCCATCCAGGATTGGCCGGGTTTGAACCCAGATGCTGGAGTTGCTTAAAATTTCCCACCGCGTCGTAGTCGAAGTTTTCGACATAAGTCCCCATCGCATTGCCATCATTTGGATGTGGAAGATTGATGTTCGGCCAATCGTTGTAGGATTGCGGCGTCGGCGCATTCGGCACGCCGCCGGCTTGGCCAAGATGTTCACGCCCCGTGGCCTTGATCAAACGGTAGATTGCGTCGTAAACATAATCCGTTGCGGGTGTGACAACTTGATTGTTGAAATAGATGGTTTGTTGGGCGTCGTCCTGAATGTGCGTAATGTTGCCCACCGGGTCATAGAAATACTGCAAATCCTGCAATGACACGCCGTCCGATTTGCGCTTCGTCAGAAGACGGACTAAGCGGAAGGTTTTGCTGTCATAGGTATAGGTCGTGCGGACGCCGTTCCCATACTCAACCAGGGTTCGCTGCCCTTTTTCGTCATAGTCAATGTTAGTGATGGTAGGGAATGACGCACTGGCAGGAGCTAGCAGGCCCGACGGTTCGGCGCTTTGTTGCAGCCAAGTTTCAATTGTTTCCAAAATGTTCGCTTCATTGTAACCGGGTTGAATGATATTCAACTTTGTCCCGGCACTGTCGCTGCGCGGGGCGATTTGCTGGATGACCCGGTTCAAGGCGTCGTAGCGGCTGGAACCAGTGAAGGTTTCACCCAGCGCCGGATTCTGGTTCCAGTCAATGGCCGTCTTGTAACTGGCGCCAGCCAACAATTGACGTTTTCCCCGGAGCGGATTGCCTTTGAAGTCGTAGCCTTCGTTCTGGTCCAAGCTCGTGACAATCCCGGCTGCGTCATAAGCCTGATAGACTTTACCTCGATGATTTGTTTGTTCAGGATTTAACGGCCCGCCCGATTTGCTGTCTCCGTAAATCGTTCTTTCGGCAAGGATGTTGATCAAACCATTACCCGTAACGGTCAGGGCGGTTGGACGTCGCAATTCATCATAGCTGATGCCCCGCAGATAGCCCCGGCTGTCCCACCCGCGAATTGGGTTGCGTACGATATTATCGAGCGTCCATCGTTCACCCGCCTCCATGCTGGCGCGGTGGACGCAGTTCTTCACCATGTCGTAATCGTAGCGCATCACTATTCTTCCCAGCGCGTCCGTGACAGAGAGTTGGTTCCCTTCAATATCCAGCTTGCTGCGGGTAGAATAAAATTCGTCTACGGTCGCGCCACTTTCTTGAAAGCGATTGTGTGCTACCGACACGCAAGGGCGGCCTAGGACATCAAAAAGCACAGAACTCGGCGTATCGTTGTGCACACCGGTCTTGGTTGCCGCATCCAGTTCCGCGCTCCGGGCATCTGCATCGGGAAACGAGGCGGTGCTCAATACTGGATCTGTGCGCAGTTGGTACCAGGTAGGTAGATAATCGGAGTCCGCCAGTAAGCTAAATAAGTCACCGGCATCAGGATCGGTTTTGGGATTGAATTCAACGGTATCGTTAACGTCCCAGGTTTTTTGGAGCCACGGATCAAACACAACCTTGTTCCAGGTGTGATTCGGGTGAAGCGTAGCCACAACTCGCTCTAACGGATCATAGAACAGGGTGGGACTGACCCCGACTTTATTGGCGAACTCGAAATCGTGAGTGGAGCTGAAGAATGGTTCATATTCGCGGACCGGTTTGCCTTTGTTATTCAATATTGTCCACCCCGAACCGACCCAGCGCGGATTCGTGATAGGAGCCTGCGGACCAGTTAGATCGACTGGGCCAGGTTCGGCCTGAACTTTCTTCTCGATCTCACGTCCCAACCCGTCGGAGTAACTGAAGCTAACCTGGACCCTGCTCTGTTGGTCCGCTGGTGTATCACTGACGTGGGTTTCACGAACAATGGCTGCTGAAAAAATTGGTTTCCATTGAGTCGGGTCAGCCGGATTCGCGGCTTGGGTCTCGCTGAAGCGCTTCAAATCATAAATGATGCGAGTAGTGGCGGTACCAAGAAGTTGGGGCACCAAAGTCAGGGGATTGGGGTTGTTGATAAACCCATCAATATCCGACTGCGAGAGGTCCGCTGTGAATTGGGCAAGTGAGTCACCACTTTCCGAAAGGCCGTTCGTACTAACCTTGCCCTTGACCGCAGTGCCAACAACCATTCCCAGAACATCAAAGCCAGCTTCAACATGGTTCCCGTTCGGATCGATAACTTCCCTCGGTTGAAGCACACGGTAATTGTTCTCGGCGATAACTGTGTTACCAAGAGCATCCTGGCTCCGTGATAAGAGGACGTTGTGGGAGTCGTAAGTAATTCGCGTGTACTGGTCGAATGGATCGCGGTGCGCCTGCGGCAAATAGAAATTCGCGGCGGCAAATGCTGGGTCCTGAACAAATGGATCGGGCGGGTTCGCCGGAAGGGGCGAGTACATTATTTGACCCGATGGGATCCACCAATCTCCGTCGCCTTGACTGTTCACAAAACCACCCTCTCCAGACAGGAGCGTGTTCAACGAAGTGACATCGGCGGGCTTATTCGGATTGGAATTGCCGGTAATGAATACCTGTTGGGCGAGGTTAGAAGTGATCGCGAGTTTGTAGGTCTCGTAAACCAAGCCGAGCGAACCCATCTGACCCGAAGGCAGCGGGGCGGCGAGATCGTCCTTGAGATACAGGATTCGGACGTCGTCAAGCAGGCGCTTCTGAGTCTGGCTAAGGTCAGGGACAACCTCATAAGAAATTTTCGCCGCCCCATCGGCTAAGCTTTGCAAATCTGCGAATAGATACACCGCTGAGTCATCCGGTCGGGTTGGGCGAGTTAACTCGTACGCAAACGTCTCCGACGGCATCGGTGTTCGGTAGGTGTCTGGTTGGTCAATAACCCTAGTGAAGATGTTCTCGGTCAGCGTTATTAGAGAAGTCGCTTGTTCCGGTTGCGCAAAGGCGGAGGCGTTCGTTTTCAGATCTGGCGGTGCGCCGGACTGAGATGCCGGCGCAAGTTGAACGCCTGCAGCGTTTAAATTCCTGCCGTAAGCCACGCTGATGCTTTGAAGTACATTGCCGAAGGCGTCGACCTTCAGCACAGCGTTATGAGTTACCCGCGGATCGGCGGGGTTACGTTCGTGATGATGATCGATGGTCTCACGCGCATGAGTGAAAAAGACGGCGTAGCGGTTGGCCGCTTGTGGCTGAAGACATTCCACAGTGTAGTTCCGCTGGGAAACGCTATAGGGAAGCCCCGCCTTGTCAGTACCATCGTCGGCGTAAATCTCCTGTCGGAGAATACTTCCCTTGAGCGCTCGGATCGCCTCGCGCTGCTCGTCGTCTGTCAGTACATACGGAAGCCGGGTACCGTCGGCCTGAACCACATCTGCCGGCAAAATTGTGTCGGGCAATAGCGTAGCGAAGAAGGCCTCCCATTTCTGCTCAAACTGCGGATCGCTCTCGCTCGGCGCACCAAAGTAATCGGACGCCATGTGGTGGATAATCGTCTCTTCATCGGGCCAGGCTCCGGTGTGGAACCAGGTCTTCGTGACCACCGGCGGGACATGCAGCGCGTCGGCTTCAGAGTCCGTATCCTCGGTGAAAAGACTGCCAGAATCGCCGAAGGATTCGGCGTCGCGTTGCTCCATGTAACCGAAGCCGCGAAACTCGCGCTCCACACCGTCGAAATAGCCGTGACGGTACCGATAAGTTGAGACTAGCCTGGTGAGCCCGATGTAATCGAACGCCTCTACCCGTTCCGCGACATAAACGGGAAATGGTAGTTTAGTTACCCAAGGTGTACCGGCTTCACGATCCTGGACATAGAATTTGGTTGATGAAGCGTACTGGACCCGTGTTTCCGCACCGAGGTTGTTAGCTATCCTGACCAACAGATGTGGTTTCACGCCGCCCATCAGGTCGATGTAGCGCATTTGTCGACCGGCATCGGACCCGAGAGGCGACGACCAAACTAAACACGCGGTGCCACTACCGAGAAGGTCGACGACGCTGACGGAGCTTGCGCTATTGGCGGCAGGAAAGTCAGATAGCAATACCTGATCCGTCCAACTGTTGCCGGATTGATTATGGTAGATCGCGACACCGTTTGTAGCGAGATAGATGATATCGGTGGTGCCACAGCCATCTATGTCCGCTAAACGAATCTGGCGAGGATCAAACTGTTCTTGCGCATCAAAACAGGGGGCGTTGTCCATCGCGACCTTTGCACCAAAACGCCCGTAGCCGCGGTTCGGCCAGTAACAGACTTCTCCGTTCCTGATTCGGACAACGTCGGTAAGACCGTCTCCGGTCATATCCGCCAAAAAAACAGATTGGCTCGGATCGGCGAAGACTAGAGCCGGTCCTTGTTCCTCGTCGAACGGCTTCCGGGCGTATTGTCGAGCACCAAAACCCTCCCGACCCCAGGAGGGATACCAAGCGAAAACTTCGTCTTCCGACACCAGAATATCAGCGAGACCATCGCCGTCGATATCAACAAATTTGAGGTTTGGATCGCGCGTCTCTAGATCCGGAAAACTTTGAAACGAGCAAAAGCTGTCCCAGCCGGGATCATCGGTGCGTTCGCTATAGCCTCGGACGGGTGGATCGAGAATAACCATCATCTGATGACCATCGCCCGAGAGGTCCATGAATTGCGGCTTTCCGCCTGATTGCGGAAGGGAGGCCTGCATGGCCACCAATTCCAACGCACCAAACTGCGCGACCGTTTGCGCTTGACCGTTCGGGTTCGTGCCGCTGAGTGGACTCAGGTTACGTTTGTAGAAAAATGCGCCCGCTTGCTGGGTCAGAATCCCAGATATCCCCTCACCGTCTAGATCAAGCCACTGGTAGTTGGAGCCGTCTAATCCTTCCGGCAGATTTTCCAAACTGTCCGATTCGACCGTTTGAACCGTGGAATCGATCTCGGCCTCCGAGTAAGTGAACTCCAGCGGCGGAAAAGATTTGGTGATGTAAGATTTTCCGGTGGTGTCGAGAGCGTACCCGGTTTGAGTGATGGACAAGAGCTTGGTGGCGATGGGATTCCCCAGCAGTTGCGATTGGCCATTTTGGTGGTCATACGCGAAGTCCGTCGAGCGGACCATGCCGTCGTACCCTGTCTCGCCATTCCGGCCCTGGGGAAAATGATGAAACATCAGCACCCGTTGGCATAACCGGTAGACGCGAATATCGAACGTCGAACGGAAGTTGGAGAAAGGATCAGCGCGCGTGACCCACTTCTGGACAGGGTCTTCTGCGGGAGTTGGATTAAGCGAATTGTGTTCGCCATAGTCGAAAACGACCTCGAAGAGCCAATCGCTACGCTGGGAGAGGTCTTCTTCTCGCACATAGGACGTCTGGGTCCCGTAGCGAATGCGCTTGATATAACGATTGATGAATGGCGCATTACCGTTTTGACGATTGCGCTCATTCGCCGCCGAAAAATCTATGTCGGTCGTATCTTCGGGTTTGTATTCGTAAACGATGACATTTCCTTTATCGTCATACGTTCTTTCCAGAAGCCATTTGAAAACCCGGGTTGCATCCTGGGGATCCGCGATCCGGCAGTTTGGGTTCTGACCATAAACGCTGGTAACATTGTCCTTGGTAGTTGCCCTCCAGTGGATGTCGCCATCGGTCTTGCGCCTCCATTGCTCAATGCGGGCGAACAATCCTTCGATTCGGGGCCTATACCGTTTAATCGCGTAGGTCTGAGTGTTTAGCGTCGCATCCGGGATCGGTACTGGCTGCCATTGATTGTTTTGCTGGACGAGTACCGGCACAAGGTCCTCGGCATCGGACAGAATGAAAACATCTGATTCGCTGGCATCATCGTAGAGTGGCAACCCTTTGTCCGTCTTGCGCGTGATTGAGGGAATGGATAGATGCCATCCCAGTGCGAACGGTCCATTTCCCGCCCCCGAATCATAGGATAAAGCCAGTTTCGGAAAAAAATCTGAGCGCCCAGGTGACGTAAAGATCGGAACAGTCAGCGAGCCGGTACCCGTTACTGGATTAACCGAGAATTTTTCGCCGATGCCACGGATTGCTCCGCCCCCCTTGGGTAGGTTGATGGTGGGCAGACTCGATAGATTGTCTTCTTCCTTAGAACTCTGCGCCCTGTCGAATTGCTTTGTTGCATCGGTGGTCATTTCGGGATGCCCCGGATTATGCAGCCAATTTGGCCTGGACCTTAGTCGATGAGAGGACTTTCATAGGGGGCGCCGCGTCGGCAGTACGCCTCTTCCAAAAAACGAGGGACATCCAATCGACCGAGAACCTGGACCACGTGGTGCCATGGTGACGGCACCGAACCGAGCAGAAAATCGGGCGAAGAATGCTCCGGCGGGAATGATACTAATTTTCGCAAGAGCCTCTGTCTATGCGTATTTTGACGTACAGCAAATCCTGCGATTTGCGTTGCTCACGAGACTCAGCCAGACGTAGTGATTAAACTGAGGTTTCCACACAACCGCGCCAAGGCATTAACAACAATCAAATCTTCGTGAGGAATATGATTCATGGCAATTGACCGCTACGAGTCCACGTTCGTGGTAGATATCAACGGCAACGGGGATTTCACTAGTTTGCAACCCGCGATTAACGCGTTGCCGAGCACCGGTGGGAAAATTTTCGTTAAAGCCGGCGCCTATTCGATCACGAGCACAATCCAGGTTACCGCGAGTAACGTACACATCCAGGGCGAAGGAATAGGTATTACCGTTTTCACTGGGGACAGCACGATGACTGGGAATACGCCGGCCTTGGACATACATAATTCCGTGGTAGGTATCGCGCGGGCGCTCGTGGCTGATACCGCCCTTGGAGACATCACACTCAAGATCTCGCCGGCGGATGCTGCATCCTTCAATCTCGGCGACTACATTCTGTTGTATTCGAATAAGGGAGTTGATACCGAATACCCTGGGAAAAACGCGGGCGAGGTTAAGCAGATCACGGCGATCGATCCGATAGGCGGTGTCATCACAGTAGATGACCAGATCTTCGATACCTACACAGTAGCAGACTCAGCCAACGTCATCCGAGTCACGATGCTGCAGAATATCACTCTATCCGATTTCTCCGTCACGACCCAAGCCGCGTCTTCCACATTGACTACCGGATTCACCCACTTTCGGTTTATCGAAAATCTACAGATCCAGCGGATCGAAGTACACGATGCGTTCAACACCGGGATTCATGTGCAATCCGTGCGCAACACAAAGATTTCTGACTGTTACATCCACCATATCAACGACGTAACCCCGCCAAAGAACGAACACTACGGGATCGTGGTTGGTTCGGCATCACAAAACGTCAGCATCAGCGGTTGCCGGTTTTCGCGTACGCGACACGCGGTAACGACGGGCGGTAGCAGCGGAACGAACCAAAACGGAGTGCCACGCAACATTGTGGTAGCAAACTGCACTTCCATGCTCACTGATACTGCCCACTTCGATACGCATCAACCGGCAGAGAACGTAACATTTATTGGCTGTGTTGCAGACGGTGGCGTATCTGGGGCTTCTACCGCTTATGGTTTCCAGATGCGAGGCCGAAATTGCGCGATCATCGGATGCTCAGTGCTTCAGGCGGTCGGCCGAGGGATGATGTTATTCGGCCCGATTTCCGCCGGAGCCAACATCGTAGGCAACATGATCACGAACGTGAGGGCGGGCGTCGGAGGCACGCTCGGCGCAGGCATTCATATCGCCGGACCGCAAACATCTGGCTCGGTCGCGACGTCTAATCATACGATCATGGGCAATGTGATCAAAAATTGCGACGGATCTGCCATCACCAATGGCGGAATGAACAGCGACATTGTCGTTAGCGGGAACATCGTAGAAAACACGAATTCCGTCGTACCGGGTGCAGCCATTCAGTTAACTGACGCGGTGCGTGTTCTTATCACCGGAAACAATATCAGCGGGACCGGCCAAAATCCGGCCATTGCGATGTTTGGTACGTCTGACGACTGGCAAATCAGTCAGAATCAATTTAGCAATCTTGGGACCGAGCCGGTATCACTGCGCGGAACCGGCTCGGTACTTATCAATAATTTTGGATACAACCCGGTCGGCATCATCCCCAACCCATGGCCGAGTACGGGTGGTGATTTGACAAACAATGTCGCCGGGGGCGACCCAAGTCCGCAAAGCGGGACCGTTTACACGGTTCGGCACAGCCCGAAGACCGTCGTTGTCACGAGCGGGGCGGTATCGCAAATCACCATCAACGGAGTCGATACCGGGTTAATCGCGGGCGTTTTCAAGCTGGGAATTGGTGAGACGATCGCCATCAACTACCGGGTTGCTCCGACAACCGCGATTTTCGGAGAATAAGATGCCCAGAAGGCTAGGGCCATGTCCGCGGACACTGTCCGCTTCCCTGTGACCCGCTCGATACTCCAGAACAATTTCGCGGGTCGTGAGTGGACTTGACTAGCTGATTGGGAACCCAAGCAAAGAAAGAAAACAGCGAAGATCGTCTTCAAATTGAGCTGCTGCTTGGATCTCAGAAAGGCCGAGCTTCTCTGGCAAGCGACGGGCCGGCATCGGTTTTTGATATTCCGGCCATTGTCGTACAAGAGCGGCTTCGGCCGCTGCACTGCTCGATGGCCTCAAAGTTTGGCACCCTGGTAGATGGCGCAGCAGCAACGCTTCGTGACAGGGGCGCTGCCAAATGAGCAACAAGCCATGTGCCTGAGCCAGTGGAGCAATTCTGTTGTCTCGCTCAGGCGCATGCCCATGTCGGTCGCTGTCCAATAGCACCGCGCGGCCGACGAACCTTCCGCGTTTCTGCGCGCGTTCCCGTGCCTTTTGGACAGCGGCTTCTACGATCGCAAGCGGGTCGCCACCGCCAAGAAGCTGAAGATCAAGGTGGACGCGGAGCTGCAACGATTCGTCCGCCATGATTTGGAGCAAGGCTCCGTAGCTTTGTTCGATCTCTCCCTCGCAACCCAGGAAGAATCGGCGCCGCAGCGGAATGCGCGCACGGCGCGCCGTCACCCGACTTTCGGTACAGCACCGTACACGCCTCCGAGGTATTTCTTATAGAAATTGTCGGTTCGACGAACCGCTTGAACATCGCGAAGTCCGTAGATTCGAGTCTCGCCCTCGCGGCTTTTTTCACAGAAAAAGACTTCTTCCTTTTCCAGATCCTCCAAAAGCGACGCCGCTTGGCAGGTTATCCAAAGCTGAGCATCATGAGGATTTCGTTGCGGGTCGTGAAACCACCGGATGATTTCGGGCAGGATTGAAGGATGAATGCTTTGATCTAGTTCATCGATAACCGCGACCCCGCCAATCTGGAGCGCTTGGACAATCATGGGAAAGATGCGGATAAACTGGCGAGTGCCGTGGCTTTCCAGTTGGATCGGAAGCGGATCGCTCAAGCCATAGTGATCGAACTGGGCAAACGGTCCCTGCGTACCCGGAACGATTCGTATCGCTCGAATGCCGAGGTCAATTCGCTCAATGTCACGGTTGAGCGCTTCTAGCAGCGGGAGGTTTGGAGCATAGGCAGTGCGTAATACGGTGTCATCGGTTAGCTCGAGTCTCTCAATTCGGATGTTTGACAACACGGTGCGTGCCACGTCGCGCATCAGGATAGATGGTGGATGATCGAACTGCAGAAGTGTGGAAATCACACTCGCGTTGGAACGTACCTTGTCGATGATCTTTTCGTAACCGCTTAGGCCGAATTCCTTGCTTGCAGCGACTTCTCCTCGCTCATTGCGCTCGAAGACTCGAACCGACTTGCCGGTCGGTTCGGGCCATTGGCGCACACTCTCATGCACGACTGTTCGCGGCTTGCGAATGAAGCCATGAGCCGCAGCCTCACTGCGAAAGCTGACCTCATAGGCGTACCGGCAAAAACGATTTCGCTTTTCGGGGGGCTCAGAGAAATTAAGTGCTCCGGTAAAATGCGCACAAAGTCGAGTGAGCTTGTCGGAGGCGTCCCGCGAATAGAATCGTTCGCAGGGCTGAAAGCCAGTGCCAGGCGGCGGTTGATCAGTCGCAGCTGGCAGTTGGAGAAAACTGTGCTGAACGAACCATGACAGAAAGGTTAACCCACGCAGAACCATGGATTTGCCCGAGGCGTTTGGGCCAAAGATTGTGACCACCTTTGGTGCACGCTCTTTAGATCCAAGGTGGATTGGTGCGAAGCGATGTGCGATCGCAGGCACGTTATCTGCCAGGCGCAAGTCAATGACCTGTAAGTCTCGGACAGAATAGAAATTCTCCAATTCGAGTCGAAATAGCATAATTGCTTAAGTTCAGAAAATACTTCTGCAAATGCTATCACTAAAATGGGTTTTAAACAGATTTTTGTCGACTCGAGGTTCTGAGCTCAAAAAAAACTAACGATTGCTACTCTACGCGCAGGGGCATCGCGCACGAGGCAATCCATTAAATTGTCTGCTCCTGGGGAAATGAGAAAAAGTCACACATATTCTCACACATGTATGCCTTAGTTTTTGATTGTATATAGTCGTCCGTTCCCCTCCCAGACCGGCTCCGTTGCCTAGGGGCGGCACAAAATGAGGGTTCGATTCCCTTTGCCCGCTCTCTGCTATAATCATTAATCGTACGCAGAGGCTGCCAGCGCTTCGCTGCGCCACGAACAAATTACAAGACGACCGAACGCATCCCCGCCCGCACGTCGGAAGACCCAACCGCGCTCCCGCAGGAGAGCTCGATCGCCGCCTCGAGATTTTTGCTGACAGCCCTAACATTGGATCAAAATGTGACACACAATTTTTTGGCCGGGCTTATGGGCTCACGCTATGGTGGTGGCTGTCAATGACTGCTCTCTTGGAAGAAATCGAAAGCTTTTCGCGCAAAACCGCCGATTCCAATCGCGAGCGGCTGCAAAGTCTCACCCCAAAAGCGCGGGCAGAAAAAATTGGGTGGTTGCGTAACAGTTTCTTTCATGCGCCAGCCCAAGCAATCACGCTCTTTGAACTGGCGCGAGTCGCAGCGCAGTCTGCGGAAAAACCTAGCGTGGGCGTTCATGTCTGGAAGGAGACCCGAGACAGATTTTCGTCTTTGCTCAAGGACTGGGAAAATATTCAAAAACTCGGTGATCCGATCATTGATTTCTTGGTCGACCATTATTGCCGAATCTTGCGTGAGCTCTTTGCTGCGGCCGAAGCCGAACATCGCGCCTACGAAGAGACCGCTTTTCTGCTTCGCTCGCCCCAGAACGCCGAGCGACTCGAAGAAGCACTCAAGGAGGCGCGCAGCGGTAAGCTACCGAAATTCGGAAGCGCCGAAGAAGCACTCAAGAGTTTGCGTGCCAAGTGAAGATCGCTCTGACGACTCAGTACCGGGAGGATTTATCGTTACTGGTCGGAGCACGACGGTACCAAGGCAAAGAAAATTGATCGGCTCTTTGCTGCTATTTGCGCCGACCCATTTAAAGGAATCGGCAAACCGGAGCCGCTACGCTACGAGCTAACAAAGTGCTGGAGCCGACGTATCGATCAAAAACATCGAGTTGTCTACTTGGTCGAAAACGAGACGATCACCTTCTTGAGTTGCCGAGGACATTACTAACTCTTAGACGTCAATATTCTCAGGAAAGGATTGACCACTCGAGGCCTCCACCGTTCTTAGATCGGCAGTGATGGTGGCTCAATTAATTGCGGATACGGACGGTCAAGAAAATCTCGTCCCCTACCGCTGGCACGCTGCCCTTTATCCCGTACTCGCTCCGCTTGATGACGAGATAAATATCTGAACCGGTCTGCGATTCACCGTTCGAATCTCCACTCTGGCCAACGCGGTTGGACCGAACCGTCAGTGGTTTCGTCACCCCATGGAAGGTGAACTCTCCAGTCAAGGTGTACTGTTGGTCGTTGACCCTTTGGGCCGACGTGCTCTTGAAAATGATAAGCGGAAACTTTTCCACGTCCAGAAACGCCTGGCCTTTGATCTCGTTGCTGATCTGCGAAACACCGGCGTTTAATGTTTCGGCTTTGATTTCGAGTTTAACGGTCGATTTTTGTGGAGCGTCGGGATCAAATGACACCCTTCCAGAAACGCCTCCGCAGAAACAACCTTCTATGTTGGTGGTCCACAAAAGGCGAACCTTGAATCGCACGGAAGAATTTTCCGGATTGATCTCGTAGGTTTCGGGGACCGCCACTGCCTGAGTGACGGTCCACGCGAGAAGTAGGGCGGGAAAGATCGACTTTTTCATGGGATTACGGCGTACGCGCCAACGATCGGAGCCGGATTCCCTGCCAATTCTTCCGATGGTAGCACATCGCTCCGTAAGATGCTCGCTCGGAGTGGATTTTAACTTAAAGGCCGAAATCAGATTTTGAGATTGCCCAAATCAGCCGGGAGCAATACGAACGAATCAGCACTGCCCCATGAATGGTAACTTTCGCCTGAGCTGCGTCCTCATTGGTGTTCTCGTTTCCGGATGCGTTGAAACGGTTAAGATTTCTTATCCAGCAGCATCACAGATTCACCCGGAATTCGACAGAACGTACACGAGCTGGAACGGAGAACGCGTAGAGGTCAATTGGACACCCACTTTGCAGGCTGAGTCGTCCAAATATTTGACCAAACCCGATCAGGTCCTGCTCGCAAACTCAATCCACGAGAAGGGTCTCCGCGATGAATATAAGATCGCGGGGAAGGGGACACCCCTAGTGGTGCACACGAAAAACCGCCGTAGTACAGCAAAAGAGCAACACTATCCGTCAAGCGGTATCGTGCTTGGAATAACTGCCGTAAAAGAAGCGCGCCCAGGGCAGGTACCATTACTCAAACTCTATGATGCGTTCGACCCGGCCGTTGTGCGATCCTCCACCGGCCCGGATCCAATTGCAGCCAATTACACGGCCACGTTAGCGGTATTATTTTCCCACGCCCGGAAAGTGGCCGGAAGCTCATTCGAATCGTTCATAAGACCTGACGACCCAAGGTTCGCCACCGGCATCTATCTGGTTCATCCTTACGATCCCAATAAGATTCCCCTACTATTCATTCATGGCCTGCTTGGTTCTCCGCTTTCGTGGCAAAACCTGACCAACGAACTGTGCTCGGACCCGAAAATTCTCGAGCATTATCAACCGTGGTTTTTCCTTTATCCGACCGGCCAACCAGTCTTGGAAAGCGCAGCGCAACTTCGCGAGGACCTGCAGACAACGCAGCGCTTATTCGATCCCAGCGGCAGCGCGGTCGCCTCGCATCACGTCGTCGTTGTCGCTCATAGCATGGGAGGACTGTTGGCGCATACCTTGGTGTCAGACTCACGCGACGCTCTTTGGAACGCGTTCGCCACTAAGCCGTTCAACAGCTTGACCCTCTCCGCAGACGAGAAAGATTTAATCCTAAAATATTTCTTCTTTCGTCGCCAGACCTCTATTGATCGGGTGATATTTCTTAGTGTCCCCCATCGAGGTAGCTCGCTGGCAGGCGGTATCATCGGCAGCGTAGGTAACCGGCTCATCCGACGTTCCAAAAACCCAACCCGCGCGCTGAAAGAATTGGCCAAAGAGTACCCCGGTATTTTGGACCCCTACTACGCTCGAGTGAATGCGGGCGGCGGCCCAACCAGTCTGTATTCGATCGCGCCGAATCCCTTAATAAGGGGTCTGGCTGCGTTACCAATTAAGGTTCCATTTCACAGCATCATCGGAAATCTCGGAGTGGATCTGGGACCTGACAGCACAGATGGGCTCGTCACCTATAGTAGCGCCCATTTGGAAGGAGCTGAATCAGAAAAGATTATCCCGGCTGGGCACTACCTAATGGCGCATCCGGAAACCGTCGCTGAGATCAAACGTATTTTGGAAGAGAATATCGCGCAAAGGGCTAAGCGGTAGAATTGTTGGCCGATCGGATCTCTCCGCGCTGCATCCCGCACAATCGAAAGCATGCTCAAAGGGTCACGCCTAAACCTTCATTGGACATTTTCGATCGAAAACTCTCGGACTTAGAAAAGCGAAAGGTCATGGCGCGCGAGCCGATTTGTCCAATGTTAAAGACGCGTCACTTAACGCCCTCCTTGGTTAGAGTCTACACCAGTACTGCGTCATTTTGATAGTTACAACCCTGACAGTGTATTATTCTCATGATGGGCGACGCAGAGGGATCCGACCGGGGACGTATCTTAACTCTCAAACGCAACAATTACTTTGTATGTTTAAGATTTCAAACTCGACCCGGGGGACTTTCCAAACCTTAAGCCAGCAACAGTGAACCCGTCTGGCAAGAACTATGGAAACTATGTATTAGATCGCATCGAGAACGCGTCATCGATCTATCATCATTGCGAATCTAGAGTTAAGCTTTTGCCTTGAAGTGCACGTTTCCTGAGCGTATTCTCGAAGAGTTTAACGAACGCTATTTCGTTCGAACTCCTTCTCCCCCGACGCTGTTCATCTTTGCGTAGCTCGGTCTAGGGGTCGCTCGATGTCTAGGTGGCGCACAAGGTCTAGGTAGCGCAGGACGTCTGTACAGGACTCTGACACAAAAGGTCAACACCTGCAGAACTAACCACTAATAAACCATAAAAAGATGAACACCCGGAGGTTAAGATGCCACACTACTTACAACAAGTTGCGTACACAATTGAAGGTTGGAAGGCGTTAGTTAAGAAGCCGCAGAACCGCATTGAAGCGGTACGACCAGCGATCGAAAAGCTGGGCGGAACGATCGAGAGCGGTTGGTACACGTTTGGTGACTACGATGTTGTGCTAATCGTTCAGATGCCCAGTAACGTCGACGCGAGCGCTATTGCCATAGCCTTCGCTGCCGGTGGCGCTTGTAAGGCCGTTAAAACCACACCGCTACTAACCGTTGAGGAAGCGGTTGAAGCGATGAAGAAAGCGGCGGGGTCCGAATATCGCCCCGCAACCTGAAAATCTGAAGCGCATGCTCTGACGAGCGGGAATTAGGACTATACAACTGAAAAGGAAGTTTCAGAGTGCGCGCGAAAGATTCGTGACAAAACGAACGCGACAACATCGGTTACCCTGAATCGCTCGAAGGGATCTTCCTGCTTTTTCTCGACCACGTGACTCCTTTCTTCTACACTTGCTCCACCTTGACGTTTGGTTGAGACAGTCCTGAGCGAATTTCCGACGTTTACAACGCCGGCCTGTTTTCTGGCATTGCCTTAGCCAGTCGCATTCTTTCAGAAAACGGCGGTAACGGGAGAAGAAACCCCTCTCCATCGCCAATCATGGAGATCAAGGGAGAATGGCTAGAGCGAAATACCTTAGTTCGGCTTTTGCAGCCGAATTGGTGATTGCGGTGACGCTGGGAGCGAGCATGTACGCGCAGGTAGCTGGGCCCTCGCCAAGCCTGAACATACCGGGCGCGACAGACCAAGCGGCACCACTGTCGCAGATTGTTGTTACCGGTTATATCATCCCACGAATTGGGGAAGGCCCGCAGCCGGTCATGACTTTGGACCAGGATTTTATCTCCAAACAGGGCGATCAAACCGTTGCCGAGGTACTGCAGCGCTTGCCGATGACCGCGAATAACTTTGGGCCTACCACAGACAGCGGTAACAGCTTTTCTCCGGCGACGGCGGGGATCAACCTCCACGGATTGGCACCGCGTACCACCCTCGTTCTAGTCGATGGCAAGCGTTTGCCTGATTCCCCTTTCCCGCTAAATGGATTTCTCAATTTCGTCGATATCAACACAATCCCATTAGCGGCCGTCGACCGCGTTGAGATCCTCAATGATGGGGCCAGCGCGGTCTACGGTTCGGACGCCGTTGCCGGTGTCATCAATCTCATTACGAAAAATGAGTATAATGGCGCTGACATCACGCAATACTGGGGAATCAGCGAACATGGAGATGCGGAGACCTATCATGGTTCTTTGGTCGGCGGTGTCAGTCATAAGCTCTGGGACGACCATGCGAAGCTCAGCATCGTATTTGCGTTCGATTATTACGAGCAGGGTCCGATCCTCTCCGCGGACCGCCCCTATTCTGCCAATCCTGACCACAGCGTGCTGGCTGCCAAATATCCGGCCATAGCATTCCTCTACTCAACCGCCGGTACTTTTAACTCGGCGCCGGACGGAACAGGCACGCGGTACACGGTATTCAGCGGCACGACTCCCGCTAACGGCTTCCTCACCTCGGCCAACGCTGGCATCCCGCCTAACCGTAACTTTTCGCCACAATACTGGCTGATCTTGCCTCGGGAGACGCGCTACGGCGGCCTGATCAATATTAATTTAGATATAAACCAAAACCTGAAGCTGTATGACCAGCTCTTGATTCAACGTAACGAAGAAACCGCCGAGACACCTAACCAGGGATTCAGTTCCTTTGACATTAGCGGATTTGCGCCATTCGAAATCCCCAGGACAAATCCTTTCAATCGTACCGGCGCATCGGTATTTCCTGATTTCCCGGGCATGTTTCTACCGGAAATGGGCGCGTGGAATTCGGATGTCATTATCCGGACGATCCGCAACGTAGCCGGCGCGACTCTACAACTTCCGTACGATTGGATCATTGACGCCAACTTCCAGTACGCGGAAAGCGACGGAACTTATTCCGTCTACAACGCGATTAACAAACAAAGGCTGAGCCAGGCCCTCGCCGGGGAACTCCCGGGGCATATCGGTCAATTCTTCAACCCGTTCATCGATGAACGGTTCGCCGGCGATTTCAACCGGCAGTTCTATAATGCCTTGCGCACGATCCAATGGAAAGACGTTCGAACCAGCGTGCTCACCTGGCATGTTTCTGCTGGCGGCACTTTGATCGACCTTTGCTCCGGGCCAGTCACGGTGGCTGGCGGGCTCGAGTATCGTAGCGAAGAATTTATCCAAAATGAGGATCCGAACAGCAAAATTGGTAACATCGCCTCCGCAGATTTCTCCACCGGCCCCTTCATTAGCGCTCGTCGGTGGGTCCATAGTGCCTTTTTTGACATAGAGGTACCTCTATTGGGCGCCAAGTGGTCCTGGCCCGGAGCGCGCGCACTCCAGTTAAGTATTCAAGAACGGTACGATGACAACAGCACGTTCGGCAGCTCGGCCAAACCCAAATTCGCCATTTCGTACAAGCCTTTTAATGACTTTACGTTGCGCGCCAGCTATGACGAAGGGTTCGCTGTTCCACCCTTGGTCGCGCTTTTCAGCGCACCAATCGCTGGGCCAGCTGTCGTGAACGACCCTTTACACGGCGGTACTGCGACTCCAATTATCCTCCTTACTGGGGGTAACCCGCATCTGAAGCCCTCGAATTCTTATAGTTATTTCGCTGGAGCAGTTTGGACGCCGGGAGCCAGCGATCCGGAACACAGTTGGTGGGGTTGGGCAAACGGTTTTTCTGCCTATATCGATTGGTTCTCGATTAATGTTCGCAACATCATTGGCACTCTTGCACTTGCCCCGCAAACGATCGTTGACATCAATCTTCCAGGTACGGTCATCCGCAACGGAGCTGGTACAATTACTGCCGTCAATGCTGAGTTCCAAAATCTCGGACAAGTCCGCCGCGATGGCTTCGATTTCGGTTTTAGTTACGTCACCAAGGAATATCCCTGGGGCAAGCTTGATCTCGAGTTCAACGCTACCTATTACCAATATGGTTCCGTCAATATTCTTACTCAGAGGCCGGCGCCAAATCCACCAGCCTTCGAATACTACCGATTCTTTCGGCAACCCTGATTTCCTGATTTTAAAAGCGTTGGAAGCGTTTTTTACTCGAAAACGTTGTTTGGCATAGACACTTTACGTACCGGTGTCACCGTCAATTTTGTCGACTCTGAACACGACGCTAACGACAACTTCAAGGGCACCGATCCGCTAGCAACTCTTGATGCTCCCGGCTATGTCCACCGGATCGGTGACTGGACGACCTTCGACTGGCAGATCTCCTACAAGTTCGGAGCGGCGGCCGAAATCGTACCGGAAACGCCGAAGCCTGGTCACGACAAAGAAGGTAAGAGACTTGTCGGAGAAAGGGCGATTGCGCCAGAATCGGATGGTTCAAAATGGGGTTGGCGTTATTGGCTGACCGATACGACCTTTACCTTTGGCATCAACAACGTTTTTAATACCAGACCGCCGCTGTCCGTCGACGTATATCAGGGCTATGATTTTAGTAACACGAACCCTTATGGTCGGTTCTATTACCTGCAGTTCGAGAAGAAGTTCTAGCCCGCAAATCTCACGCGTCATCTCCTCTACACACTTATTGCGGGCTACTGATAGCTAGCTTCGATTGCTCGCATTTTTGCTCGCAGCTCAGCATTTTCTTTTTCCCGAACAGCAAGTATCACCTGGAACTCCGGGTCCGGCTTAAAGATTGATAAGGTGGGGCCGTCCGGCATGAGGCCGAGAGAGAATACATCGCCATGCGCAAATGAGGCGCGCACCCATTGGTAAGCTTCTTCTTTTCGATCCAGGAAGCGAGCCGCACAACCCACAATCCATTCGTTCCAAAAGCGATCACCTTGATTCGTCGCGAGATCGCTACGCATCGCCGCTTCGCAACGTTCCGCGCTCTCCTTCGCTTCGAGTTCTCGACCTAAATTGCGAAGCGCGATCGCCGCAGGGATTAGCGCTGTAGCGCCACGACCTTCCGCCAATCTTATATCATCATTGCTCATCCGGAGCAGCGCAGTCCAGTCTTTCAGATGAAAATAGCAATCAAACAGAACACCGGTAGCATTCCAACTGTCCGCAAAAAAATCTGCCGGCAATTTTTGCAAACCGGGCATTGCCGCCGCGTAATCGCCACGTAGGACCAAGCGTTCGCACTCCATCATCAAGTGTCTTTGCGGATCGGTTTCCAGATCAATCGATCGCTGAAGCCATTTTTCGGCCCCCTCATTATCACCAGCGATCCAACAGAGGTATCCCAGCGAATTCGGCGCGTGTGTGTCCGTCGGGTTGACCGCAAACGATTTTCTGAGATAGGCGTAGCGTTGGTCGTAAAGCCGGGTTCCCGCCAACTCGTCCGAGGCAAACAGATTAGCGCGCCAGTCATTCGGATCGAGTTCCAATGCCTTCCGAATGGCCTCATGCACTTCCTTGGTCGCGCCCTTGTATGAAAGTGCATTAGCTAGTTCGGTGTAACCGCGGACCTCCTTCGGATCCAAAGCGATTCCTTGCCGGGAGAGATTGATCGCAGAATCAATCCAGGATTGCTCCCCATTGAATCGCACAACCCGTTCGACATACGCGCTGGCCAGGCCGGTATACGCCAGCGCGAATTTTGGATCGAGTCCCATCGCCTGCTTGAACAGATCGATTGCCTTTTCGTTGTCCTCTTGCCGATGGAGCTGATAGAGAGCCCAACCGCGCAGGTAAAAATCATACGCAGCCACGTTTTCAGTTCGCTTCTGCTGAAGTGTGGCCTGCTCATCGTTGGATAGCTTCCCGCGCAAAGCCAAGGCGACCCGTTCAGCCACATCATTCTGGATCGCGAAAATATCCGTCAACTCACGATCGTAGGTCTCGGACCACACTGTCTGGTCCTTTGACGCGTCAATGAGTTCGATCGTGATCCGTACTCGTTGGCCGATTCGCCGAACGGTTCCTTCCACCACGCTGGTAACTCCAAGTGTATTCGCGATGACGCGGATATCTTGCCGTTCGGTTGGTCCATACCTCATGACTGAGGTTCGGCTGATCACTCGCAGCTGCGATACCTTGGAGAGCTTGGAAAGAATCTCATCCTGAATCCCGTCTGCGAAATAAGAATCGTCCTTGTTGCCGCTCAGACTCGCAAACGGCAAAACGGCAACTACCTTTTCCACCGAATTTGCGGCCACGCTTCGCTGATGAAGGAATGGGAACGCAGGAAAAAACATCAGAGCGAAGAAAAGGCCAACCAGGACCATGAACACCGAGCCCGTCCATACGAGCCAGCGGAGTCTCGAACCTGCGAAAGGAAATCCTGGTCCTCTTCGGTTTTTCGTTGGCTTCCCGATCCGCGCCTTTGGCTCCTGCGCGACCGATCTCAACCGTTCCGGAGTAACCCGTACTCTGCGATCAATCGCTTCGATGATTTTTGGGATAACCTTGATGAGATCGGCTGGATTTTGGAATCGTCGCGCCGGATCTTTTTCCAGCAATACTTCGAGCAAAGCCCTAATCGGCTGTGGTGAGCGGATCAGTTTCTCCGTCGGCGGAGCAATGTGCTGATGCTGATGCATCAGTTCGGCCGGTGAACCTTTGAAGGGCAAGTCGCCGGTTAGTATTTCCCAAAGCGTAACGCCCAATGAATAGAGATCAGACCGGATATCTGTTGCCACCCCGCTAAATTGTTCCGGACTCGCGTACTCGGGTGTTCCCGCAAAAGAGCCTGGAATCGAACTCCCGCCGGTCGCAGCTGACTTATCCACCAGTTTGGCCAATCCAAGATCGATGATCTTGGCGCTCTCCAATCGCCCTTCTTCGAGGTTCACCATGATATTGCTTGGCTTAATATCACGATGAACCAGATGCTTTTTCTGGATAGCACCCAGCCCGGCGGCGGTCTGCGAAACAATTTCCAGCCCCGTCTCAATATCCAGCCGTTGAGACTTTCTGAGCACCTTTTCCAAGCTCTCTCCCTCCACAAACTCCATTGCATAAAAAAAGTTCTCACCGCTTTTGCCTCGGTGAAACACTGAGGCGACATTCGGGTGTCGCAGACTAGCCGCTGCTCGAGCTTCCCGAAGGAAACGAAATTGGGCAGCGTCGTCGTTCAAGTAGCGGTCACGAATGACCTTGAGAGTTACAGGGCATCGAAGATCGACGTCAAAAGCCTTGTAGGTTACCCCCATTGCCCCGCGGCCTAGCTCGACAGGAGTTCCGTCTTCTTGCCGGACGACTTCATAGTGCTCAAAGCGAAGCTGCGAGGCATTCGGATCGACTTCTGATTTGCTACTCCCTCCATCAGGATTTAACGCTCCGCGCAAAACACAAACCGGGCAGGACTCGCTCGTTTCAGGAAGCAGCGTTCCGCAAAGTTCGCAGACGCGTTTGCTTTCGGTTTTCAAGGTCCCAATTGTCCTTCAAAAGCAAAGATCTTTTCGGCAGTCACAGAATCACCCCGATCTTCCCGGTACCGTTTTCTTCGCCGTGATCGAAATCGAGTATGACGAACTCGATCTGACCACCTCGCTTGATGCTGCGCCCGCCATCGAATTCGTCGGAGAGATAGTTCTTGAACGCCGTTTGCGAACCTGGCACCTGAGTCTGAGCGGAAAACAAGACGACGCTCCAGTGCGTGGTTCGAAAGCGGCGGCCCGCGGCATTCGCCAGGCTCTCGTTCGATTTCATCCGCCTTACCAAGCTTACACGTTAATAGGATATCTGGGAACCTCGGATTTACAGTTCTGGGAATGTTTCCTAACTGGGTCGCAACATGAGCCTTGCGCTCCGTCCCGCTAGGGCCATCGCAAACGGGAATCGCGCACGAGATAAGTCATTAAATAGTAAGGAGCTCTCGCTCTCAGACATTTTGTGCAAGCCACTGGCAACCAAATCGGCTTAAACTCTGACAGCGGGAGGATACATGCCGTACATGGTCTTCATCAGCCATTCCAATAGAGATCACGGGACCGCGGAAGCGATTTGTAACCACCTTGAGTCTGCTGGGATCAAATGCTGGATCGCTCCCCGCGACATCGAAGCGGGATCCGATTGGGCCAAAGGTATCATGCGAGGTATTGGTGACTGCCGAGTGTTGGTCCTAGTGTTCACCGGTCACGCAAACGATTCGGAGCATGTCGGGCGTGAAGTCGCCAAGGCCTCCTCCCTGGGGCTAGCGGTGATCCCGTTCCGCACCGAAGCAGTCAATCCACGAGAGAACCTGGAATACTTCCTTGAGACCGTGCAGTGGCTGGACGCGGTCGCCCCACCACTAGAGAAACATCTTGGCTCGTTAGTCGAACGAGTGAAACGTTTGCTCGCTGCCGATGGGCCATCCGTTCCAGCAACGACGCCGATTGCGCGAGACCGGAAAGGCCAACCAACTGCTTTCAAACCAACGAAGCGGTGGATCGTTTCCATTGGCTTGCTTTGCGCGGCTGCAGTTATCGTGGCGGTCGCTTGGTTTTTCACCTGGGCGAACCGGAGCACTCAACCAACGGCTTCCACCGTGGAGAG
>Ga0209240_1000061_pt1 | contig 37858 bp, 36 predicted proteins | sample GraSoi_2013_80cm_FD_185828 | JGI IMG/M metagenome (GOLD analysis project Ga0209240, IMG submission 185828) | Grasslands soil microbial communities from the Angelo Coastal Reserve, California, USA - Sample 9_17_2013_80cm (SPAdes) (version 2) | ecosystem: Environmental > Terrestrial > Soil >...
GCCATGCGCCCCCTGGTGCGCGCTATGGTGGGCCTGGCCAGCCAGGTGATTCGCGATGGTCCACCCCAGCGAGCGTGTCTGCGAATGGGATTGTCCGCCTCGCACCTCTTCAGCTGACTTCTGCTGCGCTTCTTGACGAACCGCTTGATCGTGGATTCCACAAATGCTGTATTGGTGGTTTCGCCGTGATACCAGTCGGTCAGGTGCGGCGGAAGAAAATTGAGCTTAGCGTTTTCGTGAGGTCACTCCTCAGCTCTGGATGAATACCGGCAACCGGTGCCGTCCCCACTTCCCGGGCTTTGCCTCGAAGCGACCTGGGAGCCGCGCATCGCAGAATTTACAGCAGCCACGTTCATTAAGGTTGTAGCGTCCGAGCTCATACCAGTCGCGCTCGATGAGCAGCTGACCACACGACGGGCAATACGTTGAGCCGTTTTCCAAGTCGTGAATGTTGCCGACGTAAACGTGATTTAATCCGGCGGCGAGCGCCCGTTTGCGGGCATGGACGAGCGTTTCGGGTGGGGTAGCAGGGACATCGAGCATTTTAAAATCAGGATGGAACGCCGTAAAATGCAGGGGCACGTCAGGGCCGAGATTGTTCAAGAACCAGTCGCTGAGTCGCGCAATTTCGTCCTCCGAATCATTGTGGCCAGGAATCAGCAATGTAGTCACCTCGAACCAGACGCTGGCCTCGGCTTTCAGCCAGCACAGTGTGTCAAGCACCGGCTCCAATTCGCCGAAGCAAAGCTTATGATAAAAATCCCCGGTAAACGCCTTGAGATCAACGTTCGCCGCGTCCATTTGTGCGTAAAATTCCGTTCGTGGTTCCGGATTAATATATCCCGCCGTGACCGCCACCGTCTTGAGCCCGCGCTCGTGGGCTGCCCGCGCGCAGTCAATCGCATACTCTGCAAAAATCACCGGATCGTTGTAAGTGAATGCGATGCTGTGGCAGCCGATACGAGCCGCTGCATCCGCCACTTCGTCCGGTGATGCCCAATCGCCTAACCGGTCAATCGCGCGCGCCTTTGAGATGTCCCAGTTCTGGCAAAACCGGCAGCCAAGGTTGCAGCCCGCAGTCCCGAAAGACCACACGCTCGTGCCCGGATAAAAGTGGTTCAGCGGCTTTTTCTCGATAGGGTCGATGCAAAAACCTGACGCCCGTCCGTAGCTAGTGAGCACGATGCCTCCATCCTGCGCCTGCCGGACGAAACAAAAGCCGCGTTGCCCTTCGTGTAATTTGCATTCGCGCGGGCAGAGGTCGCACTGGATGCGGCCGTCATCGAGGCGGTGCCACCACTGCCCCTCCACGACACCAGCTTCGACCATCTCGCGATGGAATATGGTCATAGCTTTACCTTCGCATTGAGTCGATCTATCACAACACCGCCATCCACCTGTGCAAGGAAAATAGAGCGGCTCGAGCGGGACGGTGCAGACGCTTTGTCGGCCGTTGTGGCTCGACCGCCTACAGCCGGGGGCGAAGAGAGAGTATTTTCATGTTCGCGCTCGCCGTGCCAAGGATGCTATGAATTGATTTCATGCTGTCACGCACAGAGCGAATTGACGGATTTCACCTCAGGCTTAGCCGAACGGAAAAGGAACTGTACGAGGAGTTCCTGAAAACCGAAGAAGCAGAGCTCGTGCAGGAGATGCAGCAATATTTTGTTCAAGCGAAAGGTCGCGCCGGCGGGATCAGGCTCGATAATAGTAGTCTCTGGTCGAAGATCGAAAACCGAGTCGGTGTCTGGTTCGCGGAGGTTTGTGCAGACAGGAATCAAAACGAAATTCTGATTCAGCGATCTTGCACCGAATGAGAAACCTACTGGCAACGACGATCAGGGAATCGCTCGGCAGGAAATAGCTTCGGTCTGGAGTTCCAATGCCGGCGGTGTCGGAGGCGATTGTGGTAGTGGATTTGCCGGCCCAGAGTAGAACGCCAAGGGTATGGGCGCCGCGCTCGCGGAAGTGCTGGAGAGGGGAGGGGAGGGGAGGAGAGAACCGAAAGGTGAAAAGTGATTGGTGATTGGTTAGTCGTTTCGAGGGTGTAGCGAAAGCGGCAATACCTCCTAATTGACTCGTCGGACTTTCCCGAGAGGCAGTCAGTGCAAAGCACTAACGGCACGAAATGCGCAAAGCGGGGGCCATTTTCCGAAATGGCAGGTTAGTTCTAACGGCGGTCTGCTACGTGAGCCACCACGGCTCTTTGACCTGCTCGGTGGCGACTCCTGGACGGTCTACCGGTTTCTCACTCAACATCACCCGAGTTGGAAGGGGATACCGCACTATCAACTACTGCGCGGTAAAGTCGATCAAGTCTTCGCTGCTGCGAATACAGCGGCCTGAAGGCATACGCTTGGGCCAAAGCTTGATCTCAGCGACCGCCCATCGCTCTTCAAAGAGGTTAACTAAATTTCCGGGGTCTGGTGATTTGGAGATCACGGAATCTTTGGAACCGAGATCCTTTAATGAGTGACCAACAGAATAAGCGGTCAAACCATCCACTATAACAAAACGGTCATGCATGCCATTTTCTTGAAGTTGGACGAGTTCCTTCGTGAACGGGAGACGGGCTCTAAAATCAGCTACCCTTAGCCTAGAGCTCAAAGCGTATTCGTGAAGGTGCGGATAAAATCCTCCATTATCCCATCATAGCGAATCGGGTCCGTCAGCTATTTCTCAATCAGCTCACCGTAGGCTGGGTCGAATACCAGTAACGCAGCACGTCCTGGTACAGGTAGGTTGCAGCCGAAGCGAGTCTTCGCAGTGCATCACCGAACACTGGCGGGGGTTCACCAGGCATCACACAGCCGAGCTTCACGCGTCGGTCCTCCGACACCCCGGTGAGCGGCGGTTGCATGGCCAAGAGGCGGGTGCTTCGGCCCAAGGAGTTTTTCGCATCCGGCTAAGATTTCGCCATGATGAAATCAAATGGCCGGTCTCGACAAATCGCATCGACGATCGCACGTGTCAGCGGCAGGCGCTCCCCCGGAAGAGCCCCTATCATCATCATCGCATCCAGACTGGGACCAATCGTGAGGGCCAATTCGGCCCCTTCGATCGTCTCGACTGCCATGTGATCCGCCTTGGCCCGTGAATAAGTCAGGCCAAGCCCAAGCAGCCGCCCCAAGCGGCAATTGCGCCCGGCTTGACAGGTAACATACAGGTCGCCTGCACCCGCGAGTCCGACGACGCTCTCTTGATCTCCACCGAGACAACTTATTAAGATCGATAGCTCGGCCACCGCCTGAGAGAAGAGAGCCGCGCCAAGATTGTGCATCAAAGCTCCGTTTTCGGCGCTCCCCGTGCGTTCGAGTCTACCTTTTGCGGAGCCAACACCAATCGCATAAAGGTTTTTGAAAGCGGCACAGACTTCAATACCGATCACATCTTTCGAGGTGCTCGCATGATAGTAGGACGTCTCAAGTAAATCGACTATGCGATTCAGAATCTCACCATCGTCTCCCGTTATCACGACGCTCGTTTCGCGCTTCGCTGCGAGCTCGCGCGCTATACAGGGCCCACCAACCGCCATCACGGATAATCGCTGGCTAGTGCGCTCCTCGAATTCCTTAGTGACGACTCTGGGCAATATCTCGATAGACGCTCCCCTCGTTGCGAGGCCCTTAGTGATCATCACTACAGGCAATAGACTCACCTCGACCTCAACCATGCGGTCGATCGCCCAGCCAACGCCGGCCGAGGAGATCCCAAGAATCAGAAGGTCGGCGCCGCGCTCTAATGCTCGGCCAAAGCGGTGCCACCGATGGGCTGTTACGCTCGATGGTAGCATCACTCCGAGCCCCGGATGCAGTTTGGTCTCTTCGATCGAACTTATGATCGCCTCATCGAGGTGAGTGCCAACCAGGGCGACTTCATGACCCTTGTCGCCCGTTACCACGGCCATTGCAGAACCCATAACTCCTGCGCCTAGGATGACGATCTTAGCCATCTTACGTTCCTCTCTGCTTGACTAGAGTTTTCATTGTGCCGACCTCCGAGGAAGTTGATCGGGCGTATTACCTGTTAACCACATCGGCCGCAATGACGGTTCGGCAAAATGCAAAAGCATAATATGACATCAATTAATTCTAGTGACGCCACACTGGCGTGATTGTCCGGGATACTAAGTTGTCTTTTTCGTGCTCTTGGGTTTTGGCTGTGAACACAACCGCCTCTCTGTTTCCCATATTTTCTCCGCTGCCACGGATTTGCATCATTCTGGGTCATTCTGGTTTCGCGTCGATGTAATTACGTATGCCCTGTGAGGGGCGAGCCATACCTCGGTTCGTGTTGACGTCGCCAGAGTCGCTCGCCTTCCAACCGCTTTTTTTCCGAGCGTAGCGCCGGCACCACCATCGTTTCGCCAATGTGCGCGCCGATCGTAGGACGAGCCAACTCGGTGCGATGTGGCGCTACCGAAAATACGCGTCTCTGCGAGACGCGGCCCTTCCTCGCATATAGCGCCGAGGTGGCAGCGCCCTCCAGAGCCTCACCGATTTCGCGGGAGTCAGCCGTGAAGCAGCGCTGGCCTGATCATCCAGGCGACTTTCCATTTTCCATCGTTGCGCTGCTCTATACAAACGACGCTGCCAAAGTGAAACTCCACGATTTCAGCTTCTTCGTCGCCCGTAACAAGCAGGGCAACGAGTTTGCCGAGAAGCGGCAGGTGGCCGACGATCATCACGTCGCCGCTGGTTTGTTGGAGTGCCTCTTTCGTTGCTGTAACCTGGTCTTTTGGCCCAAGACCTTCGTGCTGTACAATACGGTCCAGGGCGCCGATCGCTTTTGCGAGCAGTTCTCCGGTCTGCTGCGCGCGGGGTTTGCCACTGTGCCAAATGGCGTTGACCGTGAGCTTTAGCGGACGCAAAAAATTGGCAACCTTTTGCACCTCACCGATTCCTTTGTCTGTCAATCTGCGCTGTGGATCTTCTTCTTCGGATTTCGCCTCTCCGTGCTGAACCAAATACACTTTCATGACTGCTGGCTTCCTTTCGCGCTGAGTGCCTTTTTCACTTTTGCTTAACGTGCGCCGGATGCAAAGGGCAGCGGACACGGCCGAAAAAAATCAATGCTCGCAACAAATATTACTGACGTATAGAGGATTAGGTCTTCGTCGGATACCGTTTCGGCCGCTAGCACTGTTGGTGGCGATTCCTGGACGGTTTATCAGTTTCTCAATCAACATCACATCGAGTTGAACATTGATACCGCACTATCGGCATTTGCAGCGCGGTAAGGTCAGCCTTGGTTCGACCTCCCTTCGCCTGCTCCATCAGCGCTAGGATACCCATGTGGGTTCTAGTTCCCGGTCAAGGGTGCGTTCGAGCGAGCGCAAGCGGCGCGCTATTCGTGTCGGTTGCCTCGGTATCTTGGCGAGAGACGTGACCGATGACAGCATTTGAACGGAACCGGTATGCGCCAGGCGCTAAGGAATATTTCCGTATCTGGGTGGGAATATTCAATTAATTGGGAAGTCTTATCGATTGGAGATGGAAGTGAACTTGGTGCGAGCGCCGCACATTGTGGCGATGCAAACCCGTGTTTAGTCCTGCGATTCCAGTATTCCTTACAAAGGACATCAGGATGCAAATTTCTATAATCACACATGTCAGAGACACGCGGACTCCAGCCGCCGGGGTTTACAAACTTCTCGTGAAAGAGCTTGTGAGTATCTGTGCATTCTATTTGATGGGAACAGCGGCGGCGATGGGTTCCGGGAGCGGCGGTGGTGGTGGAGGCGGTGAAAGCAGCTCGGCCGTACGCAACCTGTTACAACAGAAGGTGGGCGTCTCGGCTTTCAAAGTCTATAACGAGGGCGTCGATCTCATGCGGGCCAGGAAGTTCGCCGCAGCCCAGGCTAAGTTCGAACAAGCGATCCGCCTGTACCCCAATTTTGCTGAGGCGCACAATAATCTAGGATTCACCCTCCGGGAGCAGGGCCCGCAGAACTATTCTAAATCTCTGCAACACTACAATCAGGCCATCAAACTCAAACCGGACTTGGCCGAGACCTATGAATATCGGGGCGTGCTTTATGCAAAGATGGGGAGAAGAGCCGACGCCGACAAGGACCTCGCTACTCTGAAAAAATTGAGCCCAAAGCTCGCCGGCGAGCTTGAGGAGTTTCTCAGGACCGGCAGGGAAGAAGAAGAGTACAGCGCGACCTCGCCAAAGCGAAGCTAGCCGGTCGCACTCATCGCGAAAAGGATAGGGGTGGGGAGAGCGTAGGCTTCCCCTCCCTCCGAACCGGACAGGTGCCTTTCGCGCATCCGGCTCTCCAGTTGACGGACTCTGACAGTGAAAGAGCCATGCCGTGGTGGACGCTGGTTCGACGCAAGACGAACTCCTTTACGATCTGGGGGTTGAAAGAAGCGAGATAAACGCGGCCCAGGCCAGCAAAAAAGCTTATTCTTCAAGCCAGCAATGCCTAATGTTTAATATCCGTCCCCTGATCTTTCCCAGTGGCTATTGCTCGCCGTAGACGAATAGATCGATGCCGCCCGGGCCACTAGTAAATGCTTCGATCGAGATATTCAGACCCGGTAGAGGGTACCAAGCTGACTGCCCCTGAAGCGGGTTGAGGACGATCTTGTCGAGCGCGCCAGCCTCCGGGTCAGTGCCAACGTGATCGTGAAGGTTGGGGTTAATCAGATAGACTGTAACCTGCGGTGTGTTGGGGCGGACGAATGCATAGATGCGGATCGACGAGAAGGCGCCGACCGGAAAGGTGGCGATCTGATTTCGTCCCGCTGCCAAAGCAGTTGAGCCGGCAGGGGAGGAGAAGATGAGTGAATTGGTAGCCACGACGGTTGTTCCTTTGTGGTTTAGATGTTGCTTTCAACGCTGCGCGGACGGAGAAGGAGTGATTGGTCGCGCTCAGTTTTCGACTACTCTTGATCGAAAACCGAACTTCCTAGAAAGATCGACGCCCGAAGGCGCACTCAATGCGAGACGGAGCGCCAAAAAAAAGGATGCAATGCTTGAGCAACCCATGGGTCCTGAAGTGCTGCTCTGCTTCATTCCTCAGCCTAAGGCTCCGTCGGAACCTGTCGATACGCATTTTGACGGCACATCTTGCTAGCGAACACTGAAGGTTGGAGAAACCGGGGTCAAGTCTGTTTTGGAGATGCTGCGTCAGGAGTTCGATCTGGCCATGGCGCTTTCCGGCTGCCCGACGTTGAGCTCAATTACGCGAGATCTCATTCGCCGATCGTAAGATGAGCGGCAGACAATGCGTTATCCATGACCTGTAAACTCTTCATCCCTTTCCCTTTCCGTGATAGTAACTAGATTGAGCAATCACCGCAGGCAGTTGGCGAGCCAAATCTGAAGATCGTCTGTCCAATCACTAACTACCAACTGGCTCAGGCGGAAAGGAGCTCCGATTATGGCTAGTACGAGTAGTGCCGCCCGGCTGCCGCAGCTGACGATCAGAGAGGTCAAGACGTCCGCGGTCGAGGTGCCGATGACGTATCCGCTTGGCACCAGCGCCGCGACCGTGAGGAGAGCCCCGCTGCTGCTGATCGATCTCGAGACCGAGGAGGGGGTGACCGGACGCACCTACCTGTTCTGCTATCGCCCGAGCGTACCGCGGGCCATCGACGTGTTGCTCCGCGACGCTGCCGCGCTCGTCAAGAGCGAGACCGCGGCGCCGCTCGACATCGCAGCCAAGCTCGGTAGGCGTTTCGCGCTTGTCGGAGTGGCGAGCGTGGTCCGAATGGCGCTGTCGGCGCTCGACGCGGCGATATGGGATGCGCTCGCCGTTGCGGCAGGTCTGCCGCTCGCAACGTTGCTCGGGGCCAAGCCCCGGCCCGTCCCCGCTTACAATTCGAGCGGCTTGGGGCTGATGTCGCCGGAGGCCGCCGCAGACGAGGCCGAGAAGCTGCTCGCTGGAGGGTTTCGAAGCGTGAAACTGCGGCTCGGCCATCCTACCCTCGAGGAGGACCTTGCCGTCGCCCGGGCAGTCCGAAAGCGGCTGCCCGACGCGATAGAGTTGCCGGTCGACTACAACCAGGCGCTGACCGTCACCGAGGCTATCCGTCGGGGACGCGCGCTCGAGTCGGAAGGCATTGCCTGGTTGGAAGAGCCGATCCGTCACGACGACTATGTCGGCAGTGCGGCCGTCGCGAGGGCGCTCGCCGTGCCAGTGCAAATCGGGGAGAACTTCAACGGGCCGGAGTCGATGGTCGAAGCGCTCGGCGCCGCAGCCTGCGACTATGTGATGCCGGATGCGGCTCGCATCGGTGGGGTGACCGGTTGGATTCAAGCGGCTGGTATCGCCGCAGGACACCGGATCGAGATGTCGTCGCATCTGCTGCCGGAGATCAGCGCGCACCTGCTTGCCGCGACGCCGACCTGTCACTACCTGGAATACGTCGACTGGGCCGATGCGGTCCTTGAGGAACCGCTGCAGATCGTAGACGGCTTTGCCCGCGTCCCGGATCGTCCAGGCATCGGGCTCACTTGGAGGCCGGAAGCGGTCAAGGCCCTAGCGCTGGATCGATCATAACCCGACGTCGGACGAAAAGCCCAGCCGTTGGGCCATCGCCCTTACCGTACGTAAAATTCCGTTTCCTGAGCCGGCCCGATAACCTCAGGTCTCCTGATCCGGTGGAATCAGCATGAACCGGCAATCTCGTATAAATGAGCCGCAGGTCGGCACCAGAAAAAACAGTTTCTGCGGATGTTAGCTCTTCGCAGAGGTACCGGACGACCTGGTCATGAACTTCGGCACTGAGCGGATGCAAGCGCACCGTCAGCGTTTTGTTTTGCGGGTCGGGAATCAGATCGACTTCGGTGCGGAACAGTTGGCGAATGAGGGACCGGGCATCATCGAGGCGATGCATTTTCTCGCGAGCCAGCTGAGCGAGGGCCGTTTCGGCCCTCACGCTTCGCATCGAATGTAAGACGCTCCTTCTCGGAATTGCCCGTCATGGTGTTACCTCTTCAGGCGTGTGATCATTGACCCAACGGACGTTATCCGGCAACGCTCAATTTGCCTGCATGCCAACTCCGTCAGACGCCAACTTTTTTGCTGAGGACGGCCAGCCAGTGATTATATGCGGTCCTGGAAACCTACTTGGTAACGGAGTTCACGGACTTGACGAACACATTGAAATCGATTCCCTGATTAACGCTACGAAAGCCTATGCGGCTTTCATAATCGACTATTCCTCGGTTCCAAAAATAGAACGTCCGTAAGTCGAATATGTCGATAGGAGGATGGGTGGTGCCGAGCATCTATAGGCTGCACTCACAGAAGCTCTGGAGAGCGGGCTTTTTGATGGGGCCCCTTCTGGCAGACCAGAAATATTTAGCGGACGCCGCGCTCGCGGAAGCGCGAGAAAGGGGAGTAAGCCGGCGGCCAGTGGTCTGATACCCGAGCTAAGTCAATCCACGACTGCTGGAAGCCCTGATTACTTTTTAACAGCCGTCCGAGCTCGACCAAAGCGTTTCGCTTCGCTATTGGAACTGCCTCATGAGCACCGAACTAAAAACCATTTCCGTGCGCATTCCGGAAGAGATCAGATCGCGACTTCCGGACGAGGTGGAACGCTTCTCCCAAATGCTTGCCCCGCGAACCGGGGTGCCCATCACTGCTTCCAATCTCATCCCATCATTCCTCGAGGATTTCATGGATGCCATGGAGACGGGAGAATTGCCGGAGTGGCCGATCAGAATCCAGCGCAGCAACGACAACACGAAGTTCTTGGCCGTTGTTTCCATCACCGACTTCCAAGCTCTCACGCAGTCGGGAAGGGGACCCAAACGGTTTTTAGGTAACTACGAGGGGATCTTACAAACCGATGTTACAGCGGCTATGATTGAGTGGGCGGTGCGAAACTGATCCATGCCGGCTGTTGGGCACACGCCAGAAGATACTTCTTCCAAGCGGTGGAAAGCTCATCCCGACGATCGTGCCGGCATTGCGTTGGTAGCAAGCATTGATGAACTCTTCGCCATTGATGTACAGGCTCGAGAACAGAATTTAACTGTGATCGAACGCGACCAATTGCGCCAGCAAAAAGCGCGAACCATCCTGGAATCAATCAAGAGCCAAATCGAAACGGCCAAAGGCCTGGCTCTTCCAAAGAGCGCTCTGGCCAAAGCCTGCAACTACACGTTGACCTTTTGGAATCGGCTATCTCGCTTCCTGAATCATCCGATCCTGGAGCTGAGCACTAACCGCCGCCGAGAACGCCATCCGGCCGGTTACTGTTCATCCGCCAGGGAGGTCACTGCCTGTTCAATAAAAGCTGCAACCTTATCAGGGTGAGAGACCAGGACTAGATGGCTGGAATTCACAGTAAGTGCGGTAGCATTAGCCTTCTCTGCCTCGCGCTTTTGGAGATCGGTTCCAATAGCTCGATCATCGCTGGGGATGAGGAACCAAGAAGGCTTCTTCCTCCATGCTGGATTTGTGACCTTGCCGCTAAAAATTGCTTCCGCTGTCGGATGTTGCGTTGCGAGGAGCAGATTCCTTTGACTCTCGGACAAATCGTGAGCGAGATCAATGACTCCTCGGGGTGTCACTTTTAGGAAGCCATGTCCATCAGACGTGAGGTCGCGGAAAAGATGGGTAGGAGGAAAAGCATCGAGGAGCGAAACAGCTGACTCATTCCGGTCCGGGGCCAACGCCGCTACATAAACTAATCCGGCAACCTTAGGATTGTTTCCCGCCTCGGTGATTACGACTCCGCCGTACCAATGTCCCGCAAGTAAGACCGGGCCTGCTTCCAAAGCGAGGGCTCGCTCAGTTATTGCAATGTCTTCAGCAAGAGAAGTCAGAGCGAGTTGCACCGCTACTACTCTAAATCCCTTGGATTCTAATAAAGGAATGACCCCTGACCATATAGAGGCGTCCGACAATGCACCGTGAACAAGGATAATTGTTTTGATTTTTTCAAGCGTATGGATGTCTTTACTTTTTTTCATAAGAAGGCTCCTAACACCGAGGAACAAAGGAAGTAACATTTCATTCCTGGCTCTGGAGTATGAGGCCTGAAACTCGTTTTTGGCTATTAGCGCGTGGCCAAAAGCGAGACGAGGTCGTCGTTCGCACTCACAGAGTTCGAATTACCAATACGCTTCGATTTTGGGGACCGTCGTTTTTTGTACTAATTGCCGGAAGCTTTTTCCGAACTGGCGCTGTGCAGGCGGTTCGGGTCCGACGCGGTATCATCGGTTACTTCAGGTCGCCTCCATCGGAGCCGGGTGAATGATGCGACGCAACAGCTCAGACGACGAATACGGCAACGTGGACAAAGAGAAATAGACTTGGCAGATAGTGGAGTTTCTTCTCACTAACATTTTGAGCGGCGAGTATCACCGCGGCTCTCCAGCAACATCAAGAATTTGGGAGACAGTCAGTATAAAGACCTATTGCCGGAGCCAAGGCTTGTTTGCCGCTCACTATGCACGGGCCACCCAGGCTGCTGGGTGGGATTACGCATAGCTCCCGCATAAAATCCATCGCCCAGACGCACTCTGACAGCCTCTAAAGACATTATCGAGAAACGTTACTGAAATGAGGCCTCAAGAATTGTGCCGTCATCCGTTATTCGGGCGACAGAGGTAGCGTTCGGCATCTCTTCATGATTCGCATCTGCCACGGCCAAACAACACGGCTGCTTGCACGGTGCTGGTGTTCGGTGGAAGTGACCCGCCAGAACTGAATGCTGGGCCCGGCGCCGTATCGTTTAACCAACGGGAGGAAATTCCGACTGCTGTCTCAGATGCAACGCGCCGCCAAGGTTGATCGAATAGATCGATCAAGCAGGCCTGCTCTTTAAGCGATTGCCAAAGCTTGGTGTTCGGCAGCTATGACCAAATCGTCGGCGCCAGGCCGATTGATTGCGAGAAAAGTCACCTCAAATAATTTCCCAAATCACGCTACGCATTAGCTTCCCCTAACTCTACCCTACATAACCCGCGTTCTCCGGATTATGGGCCAGGGGCTGACATGATTCGAGAGGGTGTCGGGTGGAGCAGAGGAGGGAACCGGGCCGTGCGAAGAAGTTGAGAAGCTCGAGCGCCATAGTGCAGGCACTCTTTTGGTTAAGACTCGACCGGCCAAAGCCGGGGGCGGAGAAACAGCATTTCGTGTTCGCGTTCTTCGCACCGAGAATGCTATAAATTGAGTGCATGCTGTCACGCACAGAGCGCATTGACCAGTTTCCCCTCAAGCTTAGCCGCACCGAAAAGGAATTGTATGAGGAGTTCCTGAAAACCGAAGAAGCAGCGCTCGTGCTCGAGATGCAGCAATATTTTGTCCAGGCGAAAGGTCACGCGGGCGGGATCAGGTTCGAGAATGACAGTCTCTGGTCGAAGATCGAAAACAGAGTGAATGTCTGGTTTGCGGAGGTTTGTGCAGACAGGAATCAAAACGAAAACCTGATTCGACGATCAAAGGAAGCGATCTTGCACCGAATGAAAAATCTGTTGGCCAAGACGATCAGGGAATCGCGCGGTACGAAGTAAGGGAATTTAAGCGTCGGCGCTTCGGCAAAGGAAGTCGGATCCTCGCTCGCGGAAGCACGGGAGAGGGGAGTAAACCGTGCGGCGCAGATACTGGCAGGAGGCGATATGCTCTCTGCGAGCGACTTTGCGAAATTCATCAGCGTTTCGCGAGAGGCTGTCCGTGCGAAGCACCAGCGGCCCGAAGTTCTTGGCCTCAAAGGAGCAAAGCGGGGACTCCGTTTTCCCAGATGGCAAGTGACATCCAACGGGGCCTCTTGACAGAGCTTCCAAAGCTCTTCGATTTGCTCGGCGGCGATTCGTGGACGGTCTACCGGTTCCTCACTCAACATCAGCCCGAGTTGTAAGGGGATACCGCACTATCTGCGTTGCAGCGTAGCAAGGTCAGCCGAGTCCTGGTGGCAGCTGAGAATGGTAAGCAGTCGCCTTTCCTGAAGCGTGCCGCGCAAGCCACCCAGAGACTTGAAGTCGAGCGACACCGAATTGGCTCCGATCAGAACTCGGGTCAGGTGATTCCGGCTCTATTCGTCGCGTTACCCTGATCCTTTGGGATTTGGGTTTTCCCTGAGCTGATTCAGTGATCCGCGTACCGATCTACCGGAACCGGATCGATTTGGCGTCATCTATTTCGGTTCATCGCTACGGTTTGCTTCCTTGAGCGGGTTTTGCGGGATCGCAGAAATGGCCGGCTTGGCGATGTTCCAATCCCATTCGCCTAGCTCGAGTAATTGAATTCTGCGGAAATAACGACAGTTCGGCCGTTGAACTTGGTCGATCTCCGCGGCGATTGTCCCGCTGAAGATGGGGGTTCCGACCGATGCGGTGAGAGCATCCAGTCACCGTCTCGGACAGCAATGGTCGCTCGCGTTCTGGCTTCACAAACAGCATCCGGATGGGATTCTTTATCCTTCGCGACTGAACGAGTAGATAAACCTGGCTCTGTACGATGTGGCACTACCGAAAATGTGCGTTGCTAGCACACGGCTGTTTCTTGAATATAGAGCGGAAGAGGTAGTGACGAGTTCGACTGGGGCTCACGACTCGCGCCAAGCGTCCTTTGCTGAAATTGCATGCCCTCAAGATGCGAGCGAACATGGGCAAATATCGCATCCGTCCAGATGCTGCTACACCCCTCCATCGGCGGCACTAGCGCTCGGCAACTAAGTTCCGCTTCGCTTTTTGTAAAAGCGCCAAGACCCCAAACGTCACCGATCAGCTACGAGTATCTCAACCCCGGATTCGCTCAGGGCGGCAACCAGTTGCGGCGAGGGCTTAGCGTCGGTGACCAGAACGTCGATCTGGTCAAGGGGGACGACGTGCGCAAAGACCGAGCGACCCAGCTTTGTGGCATCAGCCAACACGATCACGCGCCGTGCGGCGCCCACCATCGCGGCCATCATCGAAGCCTCTTCGAATATTGTAGTAGATAATCCGCGCTCCGAAATGCCGCCGACCCCGAGCACTGCGGTGTCGGCACTGATAGGTCCCGCTTGCGGGAAGCCCACCGTGCCGATCGTGATCTGAGATTGAACAAGCACTTGTCCGCCCAGTAGATAGACGGCGCGTACGGTCTCCGGTGTCAATGCTGCCGGTATGCTGAGATCATTGGTGACGATCGTGAGACTTCGGCGGGAGCCCAGCTCACCGACGAACGCTCGGGTTGTTGATCCGCCGTAGATGAGCAGTGTCTCGCCATCCGCGATCAAGGTCGCGGCCCGTCGCGCGATGCGACCCTTCTCAGCAGCCCGTGAAATCAAGCGCTGCGTGACCGGTATGTCTGGCACGATCACGTCGTCCAAGGGGACCGCGCCACCGTGGGTTCGCTTGAGTAGGCCCCGGTCGGCCAGATAGTCCAAGTCACGTCGTATGGTGTCCGCCGAAACGGCGAATTGACTGGCGCTCTCCATTACATTGATGGCACCGCGCTCTTTTGCCACTTTTAGTAGTTCGGCGCGCCGTTGTGCGGGTATTGCATAATCGGGCGGAGTTGTCTCTATCTCCTTAGCGTCTCGTTCAGAATCTCTATTCATGCCGTGCCTAATGTGGTTCCCTGGGCAATCTAATCACAATAGCATATTCGCCCGACGCCAGCTTGACAATGCGTTTTTATGCTGATATTCAATGGAAAACTCAAAAACAAGGATATTAACGCAATTTCGTGCATCGTTGGTCGAATATCCTGGAGGAAAACAATGCCTAAAAAACTGATCCAAGGCGTCGGCACCCCGGACGGTACCGGTATGCGGCGCCGCGATTTCATTCTTGCTTCCGGTGCCGCCGCCGCTGCTGGCGCCCTGGGCCTGCCGTCCCGTGTCTACGCGCAGACTGGTCGGACCGAGATCACCTTCGCCAGCGCTCGTTTCTTCTCAACTGACACGATGCAGCAGGTAATCGAATCCTACAACAAATCGCAAAACTCCGTACACGTTAGCTATATCGAACTGCCGCCGCCGAGCAGCTCTATAGAAGTTCATCAGCAACTAGTCCAACAACTTGCCCGCAAAAACGGCTCACCCGACGTCTTTACACAGGACATTATTTGGATTGCCGAATTCGCAGAGGCCGGCTGGGCGCTGCCGCTCGACCATTATTTTGGCTCCGACGAGATGAAGGCTTACCTTCCAGGTATTGTCCAGGGCTGCACCTGGAAAGGTCAGCTCACTGGGATGCCGTGGTTCATCGACTGCGGTAAGCTCTATTACCGAACCGACATCCTAGAGAAGCTCGGCGCTGGCGTTCCAGAGACATGGGATCAGCTGATCGAGACTGCTAAGAAGGGCACGGGAGGCGACGTCCGTTTCGGCTTTATCTGGCAAGCTAAGCAGGCCGAGATCCTAACCTGCACTCTCGTCTCCTTCATTGGCTCAAATGAGGGTTCTATTCTCGCTTCCGATGGCAAAAGAGTAAAAATTGCTGAGCCGGAGGCCAAGGCCGCCGTCCAGTTGATGTATGACACCATCCACAAGTACAAGGTCACGCCCTCAGACGTACTAACCTGGGACGAGGAACCATCTCGTCGGCCATTCACCGCCGGCGAGTCGGTTTTTCTCAGGAACTGGAGTTATGTGTGGTCAATCGCACAGGATAAGACGCAGTCGGACGTTGTCGGTAAGGTTGATGTCGCGCCGCTTCCCCATTTTCCTGGTAAGAAGAGCGCTGCCTGCCTCGGCGGCTATCAATACGGCGTCAACGCCTCTACGAAGAACAAGGATGCGGCAATCGACTTTCTGCGCTGGCTGTCCACGCCCGCAACGCAGTTGCACTTCGCGATTAAGGAAGGTTTTGTGCCGACGCGCCTAGCCGTATTCGATGAGCCGGAACTAGCGAAGACTCAACCTTTCATCCAGAAGCTGAAGACCGTCTCGCTTGGTGCGATACCGCGTCCTGTTACGCCGAAGTACCCGCAGGTCACGCTTGTGCTCCAGTCGCAGGTTTCACGGGCTCTGGTCTCAGGTGACATCGAGAGCTCACTCAACACAGCCAAGGCACAAATCGAAAAGATCGTTGGGACGTAGAAAGTGGTCTCCGGGTAGCTGTCGGATCGTCATTCATAACTGGGACCGACCGCTTCCCGTACAGCGACAGGCATAGACTCGGGCGGAGCGAACTAAGTTTACAATCTTGAATGCGAAATTCTCTTGAACTTAATCGATTGCGAAGGTCGCAGAGGCATTCCGACTGGAGACCTTAGGGTTTCTCAAGACTGGCAGGAAATAATTGAAGCATCGCGAGAGCTTGATTGGGCACGGCCATGGCTACTGCTAAAACACTCACTCGGGAAGTCGATTTGCGTCCACCGAATCGGCGATTCAAGTCTTGGCGGCCGGGGCCGACTCTACTGTTAGTGCCAGCACTGGCCGCCATCGCAGCGATTTCGATCTATCCCGTAATTCTTGGTCTGTGGCTCTCGCTTCGAGACACCACCCTGTCGTCTCCAGCGGATTCATTTGTTGGGTTCGCCAATTATCAGCAGCTTTTCACGGATAGTCAGTTCTGGAACGCGTGGGTTCACACGATAGAATTTACGGGTGCGTCGACGCTGCTCGAAACATTGATAGGGCTAGTAATTGCTCTCACTCTGGCAGCACGGTTCCTGGGTCGCGGATTGGTCCGAGCGGCGATGTTAGTTCCATGGGCTATTCCAACGGTTGTAACCTCTAAGATGTTCGGATGGTTGTTCGATGGGCAGAATGGTGTTGTTAACTATCTTCTGCGAAGCGCCGGCCTCATCCAGCACAACGTTAGTTGGTACGGATCGCCTGATCTCGCCTTGTGGACAATCGTAATGGCCGATGTCTGGAAAACTACGCCTTTCATGGCGCTGCTTCTACTGGCTGGGCTGCAGACGATTCCCCATTCTCTTTCCGAAGCGGCCTTAATTGACGGGGCCAGTCCTTGGCAGCGTTTCTGGCGCGTTAGACTGCCGTTGCTCGCGCCGACTCTACTGATCGCAGCGATGTTTCGCGCCTTGGATGCTTTCCGGATATTCGATCTTGTCTACGTCTTGACTGGCGGGGGCCCGGCTGACAGTACCGAGGTTCTTTCAACGTTGACTTACAAGGACCTCTTCTCGGCGCTCCAGTTTGGGTACGGATCCGCACTGTCTACTGCAATGTTCATCACTGAAATCTTCATCGCTTTGGGCTTCGGTATCTTCATTTTGCGCAAACTGAAGGAGGCAGGCCAATGAGTGCTACGCCGGCCAATAAGCAGACAGCACGGCGACGCTTTGTATTTCTTCCGTGGAACCGACTAATGATTTACGCCTGCGCTCTGTTCGTTGTATTTTGGTCGGTAGGGCCATTCCTATGGCAAATGTCCACCTCTCTACAGCTGGACAAGAATCTAGTTAGCGGTAATCCGACGCTTATACCTGATCCGATAACTTTTGACCATTTTATCAACATCTTCGTCGGCAAGAGCTTTCACCGTTACCTCCTCAATTCAGTAATTGTCGCCGGTACGACGACGTTCCTCTGTTTACTCTTCGGAGCCATCGCCGCGTTTGCACTCGCCCGACTCGAAATCCGTGGCCGTTTCGGAATCCTAGGCTTCATTCTGGCGGTCTCGATGTTCCCACAGATTGCGATCGTCGCTCCACTTTACGTGTTAGCTTCTCAGTTCGGGTGGTTGGACACCTACAGAATTCTGGTTGTTGTTTATCTGGCGCTAGGCCTGCCGTTGGTGATCTGGGTGCTCTTCGGCTATTTCCGGACGATTCCACAGTCGATCGACGAAGCTGCCCGGATCGACGGCGCACGACCCTTAACCATCTTCTTTTTAGTTACGCTCCCAATGTCCCTACCCGGAGTCGTCACGACGGGGCTTCTCTCCTTCATCGCTGCGTGGAATGAATTCATGTTTGCTCTGGCTTTCACGTCGGATATTAACCACCAAACCGTACCCGTGGGCATAGCAAACTTTACGGATGTTCATTATATCCCATGGGGTGATATTGCAGCGGCCTCCGTCGTTGTCACCCTCCCACTCGTGACGCTGGTCCTAGTCTTCGAACGTCACATCATAGCTGGCCTTACGGGAGGAGCGATTAAGGAATGACTAGCGACCGATGGCGCAAAGCTTATCGTGATCTTGTTTACAGATTACCCGCCTTTGTGGGTAAGGCCCGACTCGCGATATGTGGCCTAGCCACGTGCGTAGACGCTTATGTGCGCTTAGACGCAGCAGAGAGACTGTTTAACGCTGAGACGGGAACACCCCAAGGCAAGCTGGCTAAGGAACTGCTTCGCAGAGCAGCAGCTGGCATCGGTGGAGAGTTTCGAATGGACTGGCTGGCCGGAGGAACCTGGGTCGAAAAAAACCTCCAAATCTCAGGGTGGGGCCTTGGGGGAACAGGGGCTCAAGCTGCACAAACCCTTGCAACCCTTGGTGCACCAACGTTGATGAGTTTACAAGACCGGGGTGCACGGCAGCTATCGGTCACTCACCCGGACATCCGGGTAGCAGGCAATTCCGGGCTTGTTAGGTGTGGAGATCTTCCGATCCTCGAAGCCGCAAAACCTGCGCACTATATTTTCGAATTTACTGAAGGAATTAAAATCGGATCTGTTGTTCCGAGGCGCTCGACTCGAACAATCGTTCTATTCGCCGACGATCCACTGGACGATGACCCGGACTTCGTTCGTGAGAGTATTGCTGCTGCTGCTACAGCGGGCGCCGGGATTTTGTGCGGCTTCAACGGAGTCGCTGACCAGGAATTGGAGATGGCGGTAGCAGAGGCGCTGACGCTATCCAAGGCTTGGAAAGATCGCGGTCTCAAAACTATCCATCTGGAGCTGGGCGGTTATTCGACTGCGAACGGCAGAGACTTTGTCTTAAAGAGTTTCATTCGGAATATTACGTCCCTGGGAATGAGCTACTCGGAGCTTAACGGATTGTGTGAGAATTCCCAAGACCCGATGGCCAAAGCTTACGAGCTAGCCGAAACGTACGGCCTCTCTCGCTTGTGCGTCCACGCTGACACCTGGGCACTGGTTATTACTCGAGATGATCCCAAATGCGAGCTGGAAGCGTTGATGATGGGCTGCCTCCTCGCCTCCACCCGTGCCGCAGTCGGACACATCAGCGTGCCGCAGCGACTGCCCGACAGCACACGATTCTTCAAACCTCCTCTGCCGGTCTCGAAACAATGTGACGGCTGGTCGATCGTCTGCTGTCCGGCGCCCTACCTTGCGACTCCGGTCGCGACCATAGGTCTCGGCGATACCTTTCTTGCCGGCACGCTCCTTGTTCTCAGTGCCGAGTCCGCGATGCCTCGACCAATCGCAGACTCATCAAACATTCCCTACAACAACTAGACGATTGAGTAACCACATGAATGTTCGTTTAAAAAGTCACATAAACAGTCGTGCTCCAGGTATCGATCCTGGGAAAATGCGCAGCTTCCAACGGGTCGTTTCGCATGACGGATTCTTTCTGATCTGCGCGCTCGACCATCTTTCGGATTTCCAGGAGCTGCTGGATCCCGATCCAAAGACTGTCGATTACGCCCGCACGGTTGACTCAAAGCTCGACCTCATTCGCGCGATCGCAAGCGAAGTCAGCGCCTTCTTGCTCGATCCCCGTTTTGCCTTGGCGCAGGTCATCGCCGCGAGGGGCCTCCCTGCCTCGGTGGGTCTTATGTCGTCGATCGAGGATGAAGGCTACTACGGTTCCGCGTCTCGGATGACGAAGCTGCGAGCGGGCTGGGGCACTCGCAAGATTAAACTGATCGGCGCTGATGTCTGCAAGCTTCTCTGGTTTTTCCGACCCGACAACAGCACTGCCGACTTCCAGCGCGGGGTGTTAAAGCGCCTCGTAGCCGAGTGTGCAGCACTTTCGCTACCGCTGGTCGTCGAGCCGATCTGGTACCCGCTGCCCGACGAAGATCCGACAAAACCGGCTTGGAAGGCGCGCCGCATCGAGGGCATCATCGAATCGGCTCACGAAGCTAATAGCTACGGCGTCGACATGCTGAAAGTCGAGTTCCCTGGCGATGTGAGTTCAGAGGAAGGTCAAGGCGAGGCTCTCGATGCGTGCGAGCGACTCAATGCGGGCATAAATGTTCCGTGGGTGATCCTGTCGGCAGGCGTTTCCTACGATAGCTTTAAGAAGCAGGTTGAGATTTCCTGCAAAGGGGGCGCTTCCGGATATCTCGCGGGACGCTCGATCTGGCGGGATGCTGTGTCGACGCACGATCCCAATACGAAGGGCAGCGCAATAGCCGAGGCGGTCGCGCGCCTGGCCGAGTTGAATGCGATCACTCGCGCTCACGGCAGGCCCTACCTCCCGACATTGAGCGGCACGGCTCTTCATGAGGCTCTGCCGGAATTTTGGTATGAAGGCTGGCATCCATAAGTGATCTTTTTCCTAACATACTTTACGCGCGAGCAGAATCGTCACACCTGCTGACTACCCATCAGTCGCCAGTACAAGTTAACGATGAGAACGAAGAATCATGCCTAAAGAGTTTAACTTTCTGAGCCAGCTGACCGGGTCATTTGCCCTGGCGGCGGCCGGTAACGCGACCGTCGCCATGATTGAGGCAGCCTATCGTCATCACGGGCTAGACTGGCGTTATATTAATTGTGAAGTAACGCCGGAAAGGCTGGGCGACGCTGTTCGCGGTGCTCGGGCCATGGGCTGGGCCGGGTTCAACTGCTCTCTTCCACACAAGGTCGCAGTGATCGAGCATCTCGACGGACTTGGGGAGTCCGCGGCGATCATGCGTGCGGTGAATTGCGCGGTCCGTCGGGGCGACAAGTACGTAGGCGAGAACACCGATGGGAAAGGGTTTCTGATGTCTCTCGAAGGTGTCGTTGACCCCCGCGGCAAGCGTATCGTCTTGTTCGGTGCAGGTGGTGCGGCCCGGGCGCTCGGAGTCGAGCTGGCCCTTGCCGGCGCGTGCTCCATATCGGTGGTTAACCGCAGCCCCGAGCGCGGTGCGGAACTGGTCGGAGTCATAAACGACAAGACGCCTGCTAAGGCAGAGCTGATTGTTTGGGACAGGAAATATAAGGTGCAGCCGGACGCCGACATCGTGATTAACGCCACCTCGATCGGCCTGTATCCACACGTCGATGGCCGGCTCGATGTCGACATCGAATCATTGAAGCCTGCGATGGTGGTCGCAGATGTCGTTCCGAGCCCGCCCCGGACCAATCTCATCAAAGATGCTCAAGCCCGCGGCTGCACAATCGTCGACGGACTCGGCATGCTCGTCAATCAAGGTGTTATCAGCATCAAGTATTGGACTGGAATCGACGTTGATGCCACGGTCATGAGGCAAAAGCTCGAGGATATTTATGGCGAATAGGAGCCCACTCCTCCGTTCCACGAATACTGTCTATCCTAGTCCTTGGAATTTTCTGTCGTTTGCAATGAACCTTAGGTTTTACTCGGCGATCGCGAGTGGCCAACCACCCACTTTGGGGGCTTTTGAATAAGCAACTACTGCTTTGTTCACTTTATCGGCCGCTAATCAAAGATGGAACTAGTCCACGACAATAATCTTGTAGCGACGAACACGTGCGGTTTGACACATGCTTATGCTTCCGCAGCTATGATCAACTCAACTCGCGCCTCCTTCAAAGCATGAACTAAATCATTAGGTGGTTTTTCGTCGGTAACAAGGATGCCAATACGTTCAAGCGGAGCGACTTGCGCGAACGCGCGGCGTCCTAGTTTAGAGGCATCGGCTAGCACGATCGTTCTTCGTGCGGCATCGATCATAGCTAAGATCATGGGGGCTTCTTCAAGGAGGGTTGTTGTGAGGCCTTCCTTTACTGTTATTCCTCCGATGCCAATCACCGCACAGTCAACAGTGATGCTTCCGATGGATACGAAGCTAACAGGACCAATTGTAACTTGTGCATCCCCTCTGTACTTACCGCCTAGAAGGTAGACGTCGCGAACAGACTCCACCAATAGAGTAGGCGGTAAAGTAAGACTATTTGTTACAATTGTCAGATTACGCCTGCTGCCTAATTCGATGGCAAAGAGCCTCGTCGTTGAACCTCCGTTTAGCAGCAGCGTTTCGCCGTCGCGTATGAGGTGGCTGGCTGCTCGTGCGATCCGTTTCTTTGCGGGAACGCGTGTGCTCATCCGCTGGATAAACGTCGAGTCTTGGTTCACTAGGTTGTCCATCGCAATGGCACCTCCACGCGTTCTTTCAAGGAGTCCCTGACTCGCCAATAAATCGAGGTCCCGGCGCAACGTGTCGAGCGACACCCCGAAATGGCTCGAAAGGTCATTCACCGTCATCTGACCTCGAGTGTGAACCAGTTGTACTAGTGCGAGGTGTCGTTTGGCCGGGAACACGTTCTCGTGGATCGAATCATCGGAAGTCCCCATAGACTCTAGTGCACTGTTTCATTTAATTCCAAAGCAGTTTTTAATACGTTGCGAGGCGCGACTTGGCGAGCCGGCAAAACGGCGCCTGATAATCGTCGTCGATACAGAAGCCGCTTACGGAAACCTCCTTCTATTGGTGATACCTTCTGAATTATTTGACTGAATTCTTTCGGCGATAGTTGCCTCGCGGCTGTTTGCGCGCCCAGCGACAATTGAGGGTTGCTCAAGTAGATGGCCGGCGGCGATGTAGAAGGCGAGTCGGATGAACTGGGCGTGCGTCCAGCCCAGTGGGCGGCCGAGGAAGTGCCGGTGGCTGATGCAAAACCGGATTGAGCAGCCGGCGAAAATAGGCCACAACCGGCCGGTGGGATCGGCGCTCGGATTTACCGCCATTATTGCGGTGGCGGTTGTATTTTGCCAGGTTGGAGTCCACCGTCGTGATCATCGGTTTGCCTGCTAGGTCGGCAGCGACCGGAATCTTTGGGTGAGAGGCACAAGAAACGCTAGACAAGGCCGTCACCCACAGGATGGCCGAGCAAATACGCGCGGATCCCGAGAAAACATGCACCGTAGAAATCAACGAGCGCACAACCAAGAAGCAAGCCAAGAGTCTTCCGGGAAGCGAGCGAGGAAGTATTGGACACCGTGAGCGCCGAGGCAGGAAGCGCTCGCTCTAACAAGTTGGTGAACCTGATTTCGGAAGCGTGAGGCTGGTTAAGCCACGCGCCATTCCTCCAAGGCCGCGTACGCTTGACCCTTACCTAGGTCTGGGTCGATGGTTAACTCCAGGGCTAAGACATGACTCAAATCTACTCGGTAATCCTCTAGCTCTTCTGCTGAAGTCCGGGGATTAAAGTTCCATTGCTGTCGAACGATCTCTCTGAAAGGAGCTGTTTGGGTGTCAGCCCAGCTCAACGTGAACTGCTGGGTCCGCTCAACTTCAGGTTCCGAAAAACGCAACCGTATTCGTCGAAGCTCCTTTGGTTCATCAAATAACAAACGAATTTTCTGTGCACCCGGCTCGGCAGCACGCCAACCAAGAGTTTCGCCGTCCTTGAATGCCGATTCGATGGGATGTTGCGGATCTTCAGATGAGACTTCGACCGAAGCAGCTTCTACGAGGTTCAGCCACTCCTCAACCTTCCTGGAATGACTTGGTTCAGTGCTGGCGATGATATGTTTCCGCATATTTCACTGTCGCACAAGAATCTTTGCTGCCCAGCGCCTTCGGTTCTTTTGATTTCGTTTCGTTCCTCAAGTAGTACCTCGTTGTATTCATTCTAGGAGATAACTCGTCAGCCTCCTCGCTAGTTTCTGCCAAATGGCAGGCCATCGACTGCCGCAAAGCCTAATTACATGTTAGCACCGATTGTTAATTACAGATTGCTGACTACCGGCCACCGCCCGATGTCCCGTTCTCACTGCATATTCCGTGATGTTCCAATGGATGCATGGGTCGATCGTTATGAAAAGAGTCATCAGAAGCCGCTCAACCGCGTCTTTCACACATTTGGCATTCCGATGATTGGGGTTTCAATTCCGCTCTTTCTGATCGCTCCACTGGTTCGAGGATTTGGGAAATTCCATTGTCGTTGTTTCCGGCAGGTTTGGATCTGCCAAGTGCTTGGACACAGCATCGAAGGTAAGCCACCCGAATTCCTCAAAAGACTGGCGGTTTCTGTTAGTCGGACTTCGTTGGTGGCTCGAGGGTGCTACGCGGAACCTAAACCATTTCTGAGGCCGGTGCAGGCCTTGAAAACAACAGAAAGTCGATCTGCAATCAGATTAAGAATCACTGACAAAATAATAGCAACGTTTAGAAGCCGATATATCAGCAAAACGCGCGAACCAGTAGGCTCACTGCACCCGGTCAATGAGCGGTATGCCCTGCTCGAAGCGCTTCAAATTATCAAGAAAATGTCTGACCAGTCGAACCGACTCGTTGGCGTGCCCGCCAGCGGTGTGCGGAGTAATATAACAGTTTGGCGCCGACCAGAGAGGATGGTCCGCAGGGAGGGGTTCCGGATCGGTCACGTCCAGGTAAGCGGCCGCCAGCCGGGCCGATCGCAGCGCTTCGATTAGCGCATTCTGATCGGTCGTGGTTCCTCGTCCGATGCTGTAATAGCGGCTCCCCGCACGCATTTGCGAAAAGCGCTCCTCGTTAAAGAACCCTACTGTCGAAGCGCTCTCCGGTAAGATATTGATAACATGCTCTGCGGTTGAAAGAGTGTCCGGGAGCTGGTCAGGACCTATCACTGGAATCGCAGACTCTGGACCAGGTCTCCGGCGGAACCCGAGTAATCGAACAGGATAAGGGGCGAGCAGCTCCGCTAGACGGTGGCCAATTGTTCCGAAACCGACAATCAGGATGGTCTGATTCTCTAGCAGCTGGCAGTTATTCCGCAATTGGAATTGCGGCCACGCACGATGATTCAGCTGTTGGTCATATGCCTGACAGAATTGTCGTGCGTCTGCAAGCAGACACGCCATTATGTGTTGGGCGCACGGTTCGGAAAAAACAGCAGAGCTTTTGGTAAGCGGAATGTCTCGTGCAGCGAGCGCCACACGCAAATCGGGAGTGTCATACTGGGAATACCCGGCTGTGGAGATGTGCACCCAACGGAGTTTCGACGAAGCGACCAAATCCTTGGGGTCCGGTTGACCAAACACGATTTCAGCTTCCTGAGCCTTTCTGCGGGCGTTAGCCGTGACCTCGGAAGACTGTTGATCAAAAATCAGACGGTGGGATCGAGTAGCTCCGGCGAGAACGCCTATGCCTTGTTCGGTGAGCCGGGCATTTGTCCAGATAGTTAGACTAGTCACGCTGTTTATCGAAGTTTTCGGTAACTGGTACTTTTGAGGAAAGCGTGCATTTCGGTGCGCTTTCGGTATTTTGCTCAATCATTGAAGTGCAGCGCGCGCCCATCCGTGCTGATCTCCAATGGTTCGTGAACTTTCTTTTCAAATACGCCAGGGGTAAAGACTCGACGTAATTCTCTCTGTAGATGCTATGGCCAGCGTTCTCACTTGCTTTGCTCGTCCAAGTGATTTTCTTAGTTAGAGCCTGGGTAGCTTAAACGCCAGCCCTTCAAGGTCGCGGAGGAGAATCTGTGTATCCGCGTCGCTTAGCTGAGAAAGCGGCGCCCGCACAGTACGCCAGTTCTCGTCATTATTGGCAATGGACAGAACAGCCTTTAGGGCGGCGATCATCGGGTAGCGCTGAAACGTTTGGCGTACACAATTCAGAGTGGACTGCATTTCGTCAGCCTCGGCAGTGTGCCAGTTTTGGAAGAGCTGCTGCATGCTTTCGGCGTTAACATTTGCCGTCGCAGAAATGCAACCTGTTGCGCCCAAACGAAGCGCCGCTAAGAGAAAGGCTTCACTCCCAGGAAAAACCTGGAAATCACTGAATTCGGCTATCAACCGGCGTGTGTTCTCGAAGTCACCGGAGCTATCCTTGATGCCGGCGATTACGTTACTAAATCGTGACCTTAGCTTTTCAATCAGAGCGAATGGAAACCCCACCTGGGCAACCGGCGGGATATGGTAGAGGTAGACTTGTAGACGCGGATCGCCGGCGCGATCAATGAACTCGGCGAAGAAATCAAAAAGTCCTTCTACGGAAACACTCTTATAATAAAATGGAGGCAACATCAGGACATTGCCACAGCCGATCTGTAAGGCGTGCTTAGCCAGTTCGACTGCATCCGGAACTGCACAAGATCCATTTCCTACTAACAAACGGGCGGGACTAATTCCCGAATTAACGATCGCTTCCAGGAGACGCTTTCGTTCCAAAAGCGAAAGCGAGTTTGCTTCAGATGTAGTTCCAAAAACCGCCAAACCATCACAACCATGTTCTACCAGCCAGTGGGCGTGAGCGATCGACCGGTCGAAATCGACTGAACGGTCCTGCTGAAACGCGGTAACGAGCGGCGCAATAATTCCTTTCAACTGTGTTTTAGTCATAGTAAGCGTACTTATTTTTGAGTTCGAGGCCTGGGAGCTCGCAAGCTTCACCCGGAGTTCAGTGTTGTTCACAGAGCATGAGGGAGGGTCTTGATTATCCCGGGTCCCAGTCTCGTTTTGGATTGTGGCCGAGCTTTTCCTCAACTCAACTCGCTCCATAAACGCAACCGAGAAACGCCTCCATCTGGAATAATGTTAAACCGGATGTGGCTGACCGGTCCTACTTCCGCGAGCTCACCTGTGAAAAAGTGTTGCCGATCCGACTCAAGCTTCTGTTCGGCAAGCAGGGTCGGCCAGAACATGGATTGCGGAAGAAGCGAATCATCGCTCCCGCCAATCACCTGTGCTGCCTGAATCGAGCAGCGATCTGGATAGTTTCCTTTAAAGTGCGCCGTATCTACTTCGACTCTTTTGACTATGCCTAGCCGCCCGAGCGCGATAATACACCAATCATTGCCAGGTTCCCGCCGCCGTCGTGTTTCCCATCCATCGGCCTCGCTAGTTCCACGGCCAGGCATTAGCAAATTGGCCGCTGCTCCGAAGTGCTGGTTGTTAGCCGCGACCACATACCCACCATTTTCCAATGCTCCCAGGTCATACAGGACTTTCCGATCACAGGATTTCCAATCGCGCAGCGGCTGGCCGTAAACCCGCAACCGGGCGATTCCGCCATCAGGGTAAATGTTTAAACGAACATGGCTACATACCCGGTCTCCCATTATCGGAAGGAAGTGATGCGAATCGCCTTTCAGGTTAGTTGCAGGAAGAAGTTCGTTCCATGCAGCCGAAGGTGAAACGTTCGAGTCCATTGAAAGGCAGGCGTCGATTGAAGCGGCTACTGGATAATTGCCGGTGAAGTGACTGGTGTCGAAGTCAACACCTTTGATGATACCGGTCCAGCCGAGCCGTACGATGCACCAATCATGTCCGCTCGCGCGTTTCCGGCGTGTCTCCCAGCCGTCCATCCATTTGCCGAGTTCGTCATATTTGCCCGGGACAAAGATCGCCGGTTCAGAATTCAACATGCGTTCCTTTGGTCCGAAGAATTCGTCACTGGCCGACAATGCCTCGGCTCCAAAGCGCGAATCAGCGAGATTGAGGTAACGGCGAGTAAAATCGGGGGCTTCCAGTGCTGAAGGAGTCATTAACGTCCTCTGTTCTGTTCGTCAGTGTTGCACGGCCAATTGGAGAAGAACTTACTCTGATGGCTAGTACCAGAATCGCAGAAACGCATTCTCAATCGACAAGGCGATATTCCTTTAAGCGGTCCTGGTCGAACTCTATACCGATGCCGGTCCGGTTGGGGATCTCCACAACTCCATCTTTGTATTTAAGGCGCGTGGCGGCGGTCAACAGCCGCTCGAAATTGTAGATATCCTTCTCTAAGATAAAATGCTCTACCGCCAGACAGTTCTGCGACGCCGCTGCAAGATGGGCGTGAAGATTGGCGTGCCAGTGGGGCGCTATTGGAATGCCAAAGGTCTCAGCGAGTCGAACGACTCGCGTCCACTCGCTGATGCCTCCTAACACGCCGGCATCAGGCTGGATGATGTCTGCTGCCTGTCGTTCGATAAGCTGTCGGAATTCCCATCGCGTCTGAAGGAGTTCTCCTGTGGCGATTGCTGTTTCCACTACGCGCGCAATCTGGCAATGTCCTTCGATATCATCAGGGGAAAGCGGTTCCTCAACCCACCATAGTCCATGGTCTCCAGCCGCCTTTTCGAACGCTCGAATAGCCGAGATCGCTTCGGCAACGCTTTTGTAGGCATTGTTCGCGTCAAGGGCTAAGCGACCGTGCGGGCCTATTGTCGCAGCAGCAGCTTCGACTCGTGCCGCATCCTCCTTAATGCTCAGTCCGCCAACCTTGATCTTGTGATCTCGAAATCCAAGCGCTTGATTTTGCTTGATCTCCTCGGCGACGGCCTTTTCCCATGCTCCTGCCTTTGGTCTGTAATAGCCGCCTGAGGCGTATGCAGGTACGTTCCGGACGCTACCGCCGAGCATAACGGCAAGCGGAAGGCCTGCGCGCTTCGCCGCCAAGTCCCAAAGAGCGATATCAACTGCGGACATCGCGCGGAGAAGGAGTCCGCGTCGACCAACCAGAAGCGTTTCCTGATACATCCTGTCCCACAAATCAAGAATAGCGGTAGCGTCTCGGCCCACGAGGATTGGAGCAAGCAGGGTAGAAGTGGCGGCTTTGAGAAGTGATCCACCACTCGTTCCGGCATACACATAGCCGATGCCGGTTTCAGCGCAACCATCTGCCTCGATCGTCACGACCAAGTAATCGCGCTGGTTTAATAGCCGGGTCGACATCCGAGTCGGCTCGCTCACCGGGATCCGCACGGTTTCTGCGGAAACTGTGGATATTTTCATGTTAGTATTCACATCGATTTCACCGCACCGCGTTGGTGATTTTAATCAAGGCAGTAAGTCTGCGGGCGCCGATCCCGCCACGGCGACACTTCGAACTCCCCCTCGCGAAAGACAATTCGCTTATTTCGCGCAAGTTGACGATCGAACGCTGCACTAAAGAGGCCTTCCTTGCGCTCAGCATGTGCGCGGACGTGACCAGTCGGGTCCACGATCTGGCTTGCGCCAAGAAACCGAACATCTCTTTCGGTGTCATAGCGGTTCGCTGCGAGAACGTAGACAAAGTTCTCCGCCGCTCTGACCCGAGTAAAATGAGTGGCTAGAATTTCTGACTGCTCCGGCCAGTTCGTCGGCAGCGCGATGATTTCTGCTCCCGCCAATGCTAAAGTGCGGAATACCTCTGGAAATCTGATTTCGTAGCAGATACCAACTCCGACAGGTCCAATGGAAGTGTTGAAAATAGCTGGCTTGGTGCCTGGTGGCTCGTCCATGAAGCGGTCCGCACCGATAAATGGCAGATGGCGCTTGCGATGCGTGCCGATCGTGCCCTGCGGGCCGATGACGGCTGCCGAATTGAAGAGACCATCAGGGGCCAATTCACAGTAGCCCACAATAACGGTTGTATTGTAGGACTTGCACCAGCCTTCGATTTCCGCCAGTTCCGGCCCATCCGCTCGCACCGCTGAAGCCGAAAGCTCCTTCCGATCCCTAAAAATGTAACCGGAGAGGATGCACTCTGGGAAAACGGTTAGAGAAATCCCATCCTCCGCAGCCAGTTTGATCCAATGCCTGACCCTAGCCAGGTTGGCCCTCACGTCTCCGAGGACACTACCCATTTGAGCCACCGCAATTTTGGTTTCCTTCATGTTAGCTATTGGTGTCAGTTCGACGCAACGAGCTCGCCAGCGGCGACGATCCGAATTCATTGTCGTCGCCTGAGCCGACAATCAGCCGCCGCCTGGAGCGTCGCAGAGCCGACAGGCTAGTCCTTCAGTGGCATTGCAACCGGGCGCATCGGTGAGCCGGTCGCGCCGCGCAGTTTAATGCATGCGCCAAAAAAGGCATATTCATAGATCTTCTCCTGCGCCAATTCTTCAAGGTTTACGATCTCCATGATCGGTATACCAGCTTCCGCAAATAGATAGGTGTGCACTACCTGCCAGTTCTCTGGGTCCGCGGACGGCGCCTGCTCGACGCAGTGGTTATCGGCTCCGATCGTAATGGCCCCTCCCTTCGCGAGGAATTCTGCACCGGCACGGTTCAGGCCCGGCGGATTCGTCATGTAGGCAGCCGCATCGGGCCACGCACGCATGCGCCCGGTTCGGATCATCACAACATCACCAGCTCGCAATTCTGTGTGTTGATGCTTAAGACATCCCTCGAGATCCTCTGCACCAATGCCGTAGCTTGGAGGCAGCATGTCGACGCCGTGGAGGCCGGCGATGTCCAGAAGAATCCCTCTAGCGATCACGGGCGGGTGTTTATCCACACCGCTCACATTCCAGTGACGGCTACCGAGATGATCCTGAGCTGCGAAATTGTTGAAAATCTTCCCATGGTACCCGAAGTGGTTGAGCGCATCGACATGGGTGCCGCAGTGCGTGTACATGGAGATGGCGTCGCCTGAGTAGGAAACCAGCTTATTGTGATCAAGCCCGACTTTCATCACGTCTGCGAGTTCCTCTCCACGCGGAGTATGCGTCATCCAGATCTGAAACCCCGGATCATTGGCCGCAATCCAACCCGGCATGCCGATGAAGTGATCAACTGCGAGATCAAACACCTTTCCCGCATCAGCCCTGCTGAGGATCGCTTGGCGTGTTGATGCGTCAATCAGATTAAGCATTCCAATCTGGTCATCGGTGCCAAACGGGCTTGTTGTCACCTGCCTAAACTTGGCGCTATATGCGGCGATCTTAGTCTTAGTAGTCTCATCGACGAGAAATGATGTGCACATGTTGATGGTTTTTTTTCGACAGTTTTGGTCTTCAATTAGTGTTCTGAGCGGTGTTTCTATGGCTAATCACTTGCGGACTAGTTATTTGTGAATAGTACGACCGTCGATGCGCCGAGGGTAATAGGCGAAGGCAGGTATCCCGATCTAGGGGCAGTAATCCATGCCTGCCAGGCATCTGTTGATCCTTACGCGCAGCTCACAGTTCCTCGGTCTTTTTGCTCGTTGCCCATGACAGGATTAGCGCAAACAAAATGATAGCGCCGTATGCGGCGTCGATCCAAAAGGCCGGAATCTGAGAAAGTGTCAAAATGTTTTGCAGAATACCAAGTAGCAGTACTCCTGTTAGTGCTCCGAGAAGACGACCACGTCCTCCATTTAGGCTTACGCCACCGATCACGGCGGCCGCAAATACATAAAAAATCATGTTCGATCCCTGGTTGGTGACAACCGATGCAATACGGCCGGTGAACATCAGTCCAGCGATTGCGGCCAGCACCCCTCCAAGGATATATGTTCCCCATGTTACTCGATCGACGTTGATGCCTGCTACACGCGCCGCTGCGGGATTTCCGCCAATGGCATAAATCGCTCGGCCCAACCGGTGATAGCGAAGAAAAAGGCCGAAAAATAAATACAGAAATCCGGCTAACCAAATCGAAATTGGCACCCCAAGGCATCGCGCGCTCCCCAGATAGAGGTATTCCGGTGGCAAACTATATAAAGTGCGTCCATTGGTCATCCCCATCGTAATGCCGCGGAGAAGAATCAGCATTGCCAAGGTAGTAATGAAAGCATTCAATCGCATTTTAACGACAAAAAAGCCGTTTATAGCACCAACCAACATGCCCGTGCCAATTACCACTAAGATCGCGAGATAGGGATTAAGTCCCAGGCCTGAACCACCTTCGCTGGTGCTCTTTACCATCAGCCAGGCGCCCATCATAGGAGCCACACCAACAATCGATTCGAGCGATAGATCGAATTTACCAGCTATGACAATGATTGATTCGGCAATGACCAGAATCGAAAGCTCAGAGGATTGCTCGAGTATATTGAGAAAGTTGCCGGTAGTGAGGAAAGCGTCGCTAATAAAAGCGCCAATCAGAATGCAGAGCGCGATGACTGGCACCAAGGTCAGTTCGCGCAAGCTACCAGCGAGCGGTCGCCACACCTGGCCAGACAAACGAGAAGACCCTCTTATTTTAGCACTAGTTGACATGTTATACTCCCTCAATTGCCGCTACTAACGTCTCATCCTCCCAAGGAGCGCCTAACTCGGTCCGCAGTTTACCCTTAAATAGCACTAATACCCGACTGCAAACGATTAGCTCGTCGAGATCGTCGGACACAATCAGTACCGCCGTTCCTCCTGTCCGCGCCTTATCGATGATGCCGAACAGTGCCTCTTTGGATGCAATATCCACACCCTGCGTTGGATGGGCTAGCACGAGCAGCTTTGGTGCAGCAGCGAGAGCCCGCCCGAGTACGGTTTTTTGTTGGTTACCACCGCTTAGCTGAGAAATGGGCTGTTCGAGCGATGAGGCGACTATCTCCAGCGATTGGACCAGTTCCGTGGCGTGGCGATCCCGCTCGCGAGGCAAGATCAAGCCCGCAAACCCCAACTTTTTCGCGATCGTTACTGTGATATTTTCAGCCACGGATAGTTGCGGAAGAAGACCACGGGCGCGACGATCACGCGGGACGTATCCAATACCTAAGCTCTGGGCCGCGGACACCTGCCCAAAGGGCAACCGGCAGCCGCCAACCAAGATTTCGCCTGCGGAAGGACGGACCAACCCGGCGATGACGTCACCGACCACCTCTTTGCCGGACCCGAGCAAGCCCGCTAAGCCGACGCACTCGCCAGCCGAGACAGTGAAACTGACGTTCTGAAGCAGTCCATGAAAGCTCAAATTGCGGACCTCTAGACAAGGCGGTGAGGAGGTACTAGCGGCGGCGCTTGACCGCCAGTCGCTTTTGCTTCTGCCGATGTCGCCAACCATGGCGCTAACAATCCGTTCCTTTGGCATTTCTGCGAGCGGTCCGCTGGCGACCACCTCGCCATCGCGCAATACCGTGGCACTGTCGCAGATCTCGTAGATCTCTTCGAGATAGTGAGAGATATAGAGAAAGGCGACGCCGCTTTTTTGCAAATGCATGATCCGCGCAAACAAGCGTGATGCTTCACGGCCCTCCAGTTCCGCGGTCGGCTCATCGAGGATGATAAAACGGGTTCCCTGGCGAAGTGCTCTCGCGATCTCGACAACATGCCTATTTTCTACCGAAAGCGTCCCTGCCTCTTCGTTCACGTCGACTTCGAGGCCCCATTCTTCCAGAACTCTCTTGGCTTCGCGTCGGAGCCTGGACCAATTGATCCATCCCGAAGTCCGCGTGGGATGGGAGTTCAGAAATAGGTTTTCAGCGACGGTAAGATCGGGAATGAGCGTCGACCTTTGATAGACACATGCGACGCGATCACGCCACTTCTGTGGGTCATTAATTCCGGGGGCGTCTTGTCCCGCCAGACGAATACGTCCCGAGTCCGGTGCAATCATGCCGGTCAGCATCGCCACCAAGGTCGATTTGCCGGCGCCGTTTCGGCCGACGAGCGCTCGTGATTCGCCCGCAGATATGGTCAGAGAAACATCGCGGATAGCCTGGCTAGCACCGAACCGCTTTGAAAGATCGATGGCTTCCGCAACTGTGGGAGCTGAATCAATATGAATAGCCGATCTGTCCAGCATGGCGTCAAGCTCCGGGGCCGTGCCGCGAACGGTAGTGGGTTGATTGGCGGCCACCTGATTACTGCTTGACTTGGTTGCCCCAAAGGTTCTTGTCCTCCACATTGCTGCTCGTGACAAGGGGAGCTGGCAAGAGGTCCATCGGGTTGCCGTTGAACATCACCACTTGACTGTTGTGGTCCGTCGGCCCTGGCGCATAGGTTTTCCCGTTTACCGCGCCCTGTAAGTATTCGAGTCCGTATTTTACATACAGGTCCAGCGGCTGTGAGATCGAAAGATCAAGCCAGCCGTCGCGGATGGCCTGCAACGCTTGCGGTGAGCCGTCAATGCCGACGAGAAAAACGTGGTTAGGCTCGCCCACCTGCGTCAATTTGCCGGCGTTCTTGAGTACATTCAATACGCCTGCGATCATACCTGCATCGGTTTGCATGTAGATCGCTCCAAGATCGGGTGTAGCGGTTACGATGGTTTGCGTGACCGACGTCGCAACGTCTGATTTCCAGTAAGTCGGCTTCTCAATGAGCTTAATGCCAGGGAAGTTTTTCGCCAGGCAGTCCCGAAAACCTGCCGATCGATCACGACCGTTGACGGTCGCGAGGTCGCCCATAAGAGACAATACAGATCCCTTACCGTTGAGTGCCTTGCCGGTTGCCATGCCCGCGTCCTCACCCATCTTATAGTTGTTGGCTCGAACGATCATCGCTGCTTTACCACCGGCCGGCCCGATATCGACTGACACGACCGGCACGTTTTTGCTGGCGGCGAAGTTGAGTGCGGGAATGATAGCCTCACTATCAGTGGCGACGACGATGATACCGCCGGCACCCAGGCCAATCAGGTTATGAAAGTCGGTAATCTGTTTGCCGGGATCTCGATCGGCGTTGGTGGCTGGCAGTGCCTTGACCTCCGCCTTTTTTGCACCGTCGGTTAGCAGATTTGCTTGGACCACCATGAATGAGTTCCCGAGGAACGGCATTGAAATGCCGAGCGTGTAAGGCTTGTCCGCCGCCACAGTCACAGTGGCAGCGACGCAAACGCTGGCAATAACACTAACCGGCACAATCTTGCCGAGGCCTTTGGGAATAGTGAGTAAGCGGCATTTTTCCATTTTATCTCCTTGAGAATGAGACCGTCGGCCGGAATGGAGGGCGGGCCTTGGGTATTGACGGAAGCGAGCGTCGCATGTAACATTCTACATGTCAAATGCTATCTGATTGGGGGCGATCGGTTTGCAAGCGAGACCATTCAAAGGCAAACGAAACGGTCCAGCTTGTGATACGGTCGCGAATCTGACAGTTGAAAGAAATCCCTCCCGAATGTGAAAGAAATCTCTCAAAACCGAGACACTCTTGCTGGAAAGGTCTACGAATCTATTCGTGATGCAATCGTCCTAGGCGATCTTGCGCCCGGGTCATTACAATCTGTCCAGAAGTTAGCTAGTCATCTAAAAGTATCGAGGACGCCCGTCCGCGAGGCACTGCTCAAGTTGGCCGATCAGGGCATGGTTCGCTTCGAAAGAAACCGAGGTGCCCGTGTTCTGGAGACGACCATGCACGATCTGGAGCAAGTATTTTCGTTGCGGCTTCTTCTCGAAGTTCCAGCTACCTATCGCGCGACTCAGCTGATCGGCACCGCCGAACTTCGTCAACTGCGATCGGCTTTGGATGCCTTTCGTAAGAAGATTCACGGTGCCAGCACGAGAGAGCATCTTGAGCTGGACACTCGCTTTCATCGAGTCATTATGCGGGCCTCAGGTAATCGGCGGCTTGCTGACTTTGTCGACAGCCTGCGCGATTTACAGATGATGCGTGGTCTGACTGCAGTGCCGAAAACACGGGCACTGAATGAGATCGGTGATGATCATCAGCGAATTTATGAGCAGATCGTTAAACGCGATCCCACGGGCGCGGCCAAGGCAATGCGTGAGCATCTCGCGATATCGTCGCGGCTGTTAATCGCTCAAGAAACAGGTGATCTCGCTGATGTTGATAAATTTGAACTGAGTTGGATTGACTTACTAACCCTGCAGCGGAGTCGGTTGGGTGAGCAGCCTTCCGATGCAGAAGCGAGCGACCTATCCTCCGCCCAAGCAGGCGAATCAGATAAAAACAATGGCGCGGGTTCCAGTCGAACGTGCTCACTCTGACCAGGTCCAAAGCAATCACCAATGTTAAATGAAGTTAGCCTAATGGTCTCGGCGCCGGAGTTACTAGCTAATCACTCATGGCTAGTGAATCCCCAAAATCATGATAGGAAACAGCTTAGTGTATTGCGGCACGTCTTGTTACCCTGCGATCCTCGGAATTTGCCCTCCGGGCCGATATCGACGCTCTGAATTGATTCAAAGAACCCTTTCGGGGACTACTCGCCGTCTGCAGGAACGAGACCAAAGCTGAAAATTAATTTCGAAGATCGTGATATGTCACAGCCCCTCGGCTTTGACGGCGGCACTACCAATTACGGCGACCGCGACTTCGCTCGCTACCTGCGCCGTTCGTTCGCGCGGTCAATGGGCATGTCCAAGGAACTGCTCAATAAGCCAGTAGCCGGCATCGCGATTTCCCCAAGCGGGTTCAACAACTGTCACCGTTACATGCCAGAGCTGACAGAAGCTGTGTCACGGGGCGTGCTTGCGGCCGGCGGTCTACCGCTGCCGTTCCCGACCATCTCGCTAGGCGAAGTCTTCTTAAGCCCGACCAGCATGATGTTCCGCAATCTGATGTCGATGGATGTCGAGGAGATGATCCGCGCCCAGCCGATGGACGCGGTGGTGCTAATTGGCGAATGCGACAAGCCGGCCGTACAGGTGGTGACCGGGCCAATGATGACTGGACGCTATCATGGCGAGCGGTTGGGTGCCTGCACCGATTGCCGCCGCTTCTGGGCCAATTATAGGGTCGGTGAGATCGACCAAGCGGAAATATCGGAGATCGAGGGACGGCTATCGGTGACCGCGGGGACCTGTGCGGTCATGGGCACAGCGAGCACGATGGCCTGCATCGCGGAGGCCTTAGGAATGTCGCTGCCCGGCACGGCGGCTATCCCGGCGGTCAATTCCGCTCGCCTGGTCGCCGCAGAAGAATCAGGCAAGAAGGAGGTCCGCCTGGCCCACCACCCGATCACGCCGTCGCAAGTGATCACAAACCAATCGGTTGAGAACGCCTTCCGCCTGCTGATGGCTTTGGGCGGTTCGACCAATGCCGTCATTCATTTAACTGCCATTGCTGGGAGGCTGGGCATCCGTATCCCCATGGCACGCCTCAACGAGCTCTCGGATGAAACTCCGGTTCTAGTTGACCTGAAGCCGGTCGGCGAGGGGTATATGGAGGATTTCTATGCCGCCGGGGGATTTGGTGCACTGCTGCGCGAATTGCGGCCGCTGCTCCACCTCGGCTGCATCGGAGTCGATGGCGTCACTCTGGGCGAGCGACTTAAGGCGCCGCGGGAGTGGGTGGATCATAACATCATTCGTCCCTTCGATCAGCCGATTTCCTCGGTCGGCGGGTTGATCGCGCTGACCGGCAGCCTGGCCCCCGAGGGCGCGATTTTTAAGCGCGCCGCCGCTACGCCGGGCCGTGTTGCTAGTATGAACACAGAACAGCCCGCTTATGACCTTGGGAGCAGGCCGCTCTGACAATTGTAGTTCGATAGCCGTTTACCAATTGGTTCCTTGATGGTTGAAAAGAAGACCGTTTGACGTAAACGAAAGGAGCCCGGCAAAACGATCGTCGCCTCACCGGGCCCACCTCACGGAGCTAAACTGGAAAGCCGAGACTGCCAGCGGAGCAGTGACGGCTTGCCTACATATTGTTCGGCGGTGAAGCGTGGAACGGTTTTGATGGGAACTGCATCTGTCTCTTTGACAAATGAACGTTCGACCGATTGTCGTTCTTACACAGACCGAGGTAGGGAATCGCGGTGCGTCCTATTCCTGGTTGACCGACACCAATAAATTCTTCCCGCGGCTAACCCTATTAAGGAGTCTCGGAAGTTACGGGTCCGGGCAGCCATGGATGCAACATAAGAGTTAGGCCACCCGGCCCATCTGGTGTTCGATGTGATTGGACAAGCGGTTTTGTTCTAACGGTCTCAGCCCGTCGGCAAAGCAAGGGTCCTACAGCCAGAGTAGGCTTTAAAAAATCGATCCAGATTAAGTCCCGGGCGCGATCAACAATCGGATGTTTTATGGCTGAAAGGTCCCCTTCATTTAACAAATAACCTCGTTATGTCAGAACAACCGGACCAAACACAACCAGGGGTAGCCTTAGCGTTCCGAGAAGAATTGACTCAAGCCATTGAGATCTGGAACGAAACGCCTGTATCGGTGCTAGACCAGCAAGCGGTGCACACACATGCGCTTCTCTTGGTAATGGGAAGATACATCACTTATCGGAAAGAAAAAGGGGAGCTAGAGAGGTGTGCGGATGCCTCAGACTTTCTCGATCGTTTTATAAATGACTTATAAGCAAGAGCGAGATCTTACAAA
>Ga0209240_1000062_pt1 | contig 37683 bp, 31 predicted proteins | sample GraSoi_2013_80cm_FD_185828 | JGI IMG/M metagenome (GOLD analysis project Ga0209240, IMG submission 185828) | Grasslands soil microbial communities from the Angelo Coastal Reserve, California, USA - Sample 9_17_2013_80cm (SPAdes) (version 2) | ecosystem: Environmental > Terrestrial > Soil >...
TTGGAGCCGACGCTGTATGTCGTCAGACTGGTCCAGCCGGAGCTCCAGCCGAGTGACGTGCCGCCGAAGGTCGCAACCGTCGCGTAGTCAAACTCCCCAGACCGGGCCGTCGTGCCCGTCGCACCGGACGAGAAGGTGCTCCCGCTCCCGCTGGCTGCTGCCGCCTGGTCCACGGCACTGACTCCGGAGACCTCGTCGGCGGTGATCCGGTAGGTCGACGCTGTCGGGAACTTCAATATCACCTGGTCGTTCACCGTCAGGCCGCCGGCCGCTATCCCGGCCAGAGTGACGAGGCGATCGCCGCTGCCATCGGATATGTCACTGACCACGTTGAGAGTGTCACCCAACGTGTCGGTGCCGGTGACCGCTCCGGTTGCCGAGGTGCCCGTAAGCTGCACAGTTGCGATGATCAGATCTCCGGCAGCGACACCGCCGGAACGCCAGACGGTGACGTACCCGGACGTGTGCGAGGACGTCGAGTAGTTTGTCGCGATCTGGTTGACGTACTTCGCCTGGCTAGTGCCAGACGAGCTGACCGTGACGGTCTGGGTGGCCTGTGAGGTGAGCCCGTTGCCGTCGGTCGCGGTCACCGTGACCTGGTAGCCGCCGGCGGACTGGTAGGTGTGGCTGGCGGTGGCGCCGGGCTGGGGGCCGACGGTGGTGCCCTCGCCGAAACTGAAGGTGTAGGTGCTGATCGGCGAGCTGCCGGCGATCGAGCCGGAAGCGTTAGCGGTGACGGCCAGCGGAGCGGTGCCGGAGGCCGGGCTGACGGTCAGCGCGGCGGTCGGACCGGTGGCAGGCCCGCCGCCCCCGGACTGAAACTCGTAAGCGCCCATGTCGTCGAACGGAGAAACGCCTACGATGTCTGTCGGCTGATGGCCAGAGACCGAGGTGTTCGCCGCGTCGCTGGCCGGGGACCCAGCGGTCAGCTGGAAGTCAGCTGCCGCGGCGTTCGCGAACTCCGGGTTCTGGAATTTCCCGTGCTGCTCCTGGCCGGTGGCGGCGTAGAGAGCCTGGTGCGTGCTGTAGTGCGTGCCCGCCCAGGTGTACTCGGTGCCTGAGCCGCTCTGCCACACAAGGTTGTAGTCAGCCGTTGTCGTCGCCGGCGCGGAATCATAGACACCGATATTCCCCACCCGCCGGTTGCAGAGGTTGGTGTAGTCTGGCTGGCCGTCAGTCTGGGCGATTGGCGTCGGATTGATGACGGCACCGGTCGCGTTGTTCATCGAGATGTTGTCGACGATGGTGTAGTCGCCGCTCGTCCCCTCGACGTTGATGCCATCAGTGCAGTTGCCGTACACGGTGTTGTTGATGATCCGCCCGCCAGTCACGTTGTAGTCATCGATGCCGTGATCGCCGTTGTCATAGGTGACATTGTTCGCCACGAGTGTGTTATTGGCGCCCGGGTAGATATTGATCCCGGTGTCTTCGTTGGCGTAGGTGATGTTGCCAATGATGGAGTTGCCCGGCGCTACATCGTCGATGCCGTTGGCATTGCGCTCATACTGGTAAGCATTGTGATAAGAGGTGTTCCCGGTAAGCAGCATGCCGGTCGTGGATCCGGTGAGGTAGATGCCGTGGGCTGAGTTGTCATGGGTGCGGTTGCCATGAACTAGCCCGCCCTTCAGGTTACTCAGGTAGATGCCGCTAGCCGGGCTCGATACGGGCGTCCCAGCGAACGATTCGGTGTTGTCGGAGATGGTATCGTCGCTGCCGCCCGACACGGAGATGCCGTAGGAACCAGTGCGCGTGATCACGTTGCGGGACACCGTATCGCTCGCGCCGCCCGAAATGGATATGCCTGCCGACGAGGTACCGCTGATAGTGAACCCGGAGATTACGATGTAGCTCCGGTTGGACAGGGAGAATGCCTTCGTGCCTCCAGTCACCGTCACACCGGGACCGGCCATGAAAGTGATGGGGCTGCCCGCGGTACCCGAGTTCGTCGGGTTGACGGACGTACCGGTATACGTGCCAGCGTCAACCTCGACGGTGTCGCCAGCAAGGGCCTTCTTCGCGGCTGCCGCGATCGTGCAGAACGGCTGAGCCGCGGTCCCCTGGCCCGTATCCGAACACGATGCGGACGTGTTGTCTACGATGTAACTGGCCGATCCCCGGGCGGACATTTCGCCAGAGCCGTTGACGGTGAGCATTGTGAGGACAACAGTCCCGACGTAAACGGCCAGCCGGACCGTTCGAGGTTGACTGACTAGCATCGGATCATCCAATGGCAGGTCACATAGCCGGACATAGTCGCAGCACTTTCCCAAGCTAGGATAAATTTAGAGCGCAGCAAGCAAGCCGCTGGCGAGGTCGCAGAAGCTGGCTGGCGCCGGGTCTTGCATTGAGTGCTTTACCAACGCGTCTCTATGTTGTTTCCGGGTAACTTGCATCCGAAACCAGCCACGATCCGCAATTTTGGCGAACGTCACGACAGGACGGCCATCGAATCGAATGGCCCATACCTGGACCCTGCCCCCCAGTTGCGCCGTTTTCGGCAGGTCAGTGTGGGTGCGTTGGCGTTAGCCTCGATCCTTCGCGTGGCTGCTGATCTTGCTGTTGCTGGTCTTCGATCCTGCCCGGCGGCGTTGTTGTCGTGTGAGGGGCATGAGTCTGGGTCGGCTGTCGTGCCGGCGGCGGGTTCCGAGGTCCTTGGGTCGCGCCGAAGGGGACTGAGCCTTTTCAGGCTGGCCATGGTGCAGCGCGGAGCCGGCTGAAGGCGGTGGCGAGGTGGGTGGCCCAGGGCCAGTCCTGGTCGAGCCTGAGCTGGCAGCGCCGGCCGGTGCGGATCAGGCGGGCGGCCATGCTCAGGACCCGGTAGCGGAATGCGGCCGGCTCGCAGCGGGCCAGCTCGCCGGCGAAGCACAGGGCCTGGGCCCAGGTGAGCAGGTCGGCGGCGGCCAGGGACAGTTCCAGCCAGGCCCTGTTCTGCTTATATCCGCGTTAGGGCAGGTTCCGCAGGCCGGTTGCCTTCTGGGCGCGGATCCTGTCCTCGACCCGGGGCGTGGGATCGGTGCCGGACTTCGAGGTCGGCGAGCTGCCCGCCGCGGGTGTCGGTGAGGAACGCGGTGAACCGGTGTCCGCTGATGTCGGTGAACCGCAGCTGCGCGCCGGGGTGCGGCCGTTCCCTGCGGATGATCAGCCTGGACCCCTCTGGCCAGGCGTCGAGGTCACGCAGCCGGTGATCTCGGCGACCTGCGCGCCGTCGCGGGGCTGCCCGTCGATGTCGTAGGCGGGAGTCCAGGCCCGGGCCGGGACCCGGAGGACCGCGTCCTGGACGGCCTCGTCGACGGCGAACCCGAGGGAGAACTGGCAGCCTCGGTCCCGTAGCGCGGCGGCGAACTTATGCGTCGCCCAGGCGGCGTCGGTGCGGACAAGGAGCTGCGGGGAGGCCGAGTCACCGGGGCTGGCCGGGCGGATGCGGGCAGGGCGGCGATCGCCATGCCCAGTACGGTGACGTGGCCGGCGGCGGTGTTGCTGCCCGAATTGCCCGGGCGCAGCAGCCCGGCCAGCGCCTCCCCGCCCGAGACGTCAGGCCGGTCCAGGTAGGCCAGCAACGGGTGGAAGCATAGGTCCGCTTCCAGGTGGCGGCCGCGTTCTCCTTGTCGCTGTGCGCGATCGTGATCGTCGCGTCCAGGTCGATGGTCAGCCCGGCCGCCACGTCCGGTCCGGCGCCGGCTGCCCAGGCCCGCTCCCGGGCCGCCGCCCGCACCGCCCGGAGCCGGTCCAGGTGCGCCTCATCAACCCGCTCCGCCGCGCGCCACGCCGTCGGCTCACTGGCCACCGCGCCGAACAGCTTGCCCTGATCGCGCAGCACCGCCAGGTGCGTCAGCGCGTCGCCGCCGTCGGCGATCATCACCGCCAGGTCCGCCAGCACCCGCCCGGGCAGATGAACCGACGGCGCAGCCCGGTAGGTGTCCAGCAGCGCCTCGGTCCACCCCGCCGCCAGCCCGGTCTCCACGGTCAGCTCCCGCAGCAGCAGCGTCCCCGCCCGCGACACCAGCCCGGTCCCGTCCGCGCTGACCTTGACCCGGCGCGCCCGCCTGTTAATGTTCACCCCAGAGGTGCCTTCCTGCCCGGGATCCATGGACTCAGCAAGCCCATTTTCCCAGGCTGGGCAGGCACTTCTTCATTCCCCGACCGTGTCGCGCCAATTACCGCGAAAGACGGAGGTTAGGAGCGGATCTGCAGCCGGGCATGCGAAGAATGCTCAGATCGCCGTGTGCCGAGGCTCCTGACCGACGCTCCTGCCTCCTCCACGCGGTCTGACGCTTCAGGTCGCGGCCATGACCGTTCCTGTGCGGCAGCCCGGCGGGCAACCGCTGCGGCTTGCACGGCGGAATGGACGTTGAGCTTCACCATGAGCCGCTGGATATGAGTACGCACGGTATTCCTCGACAGGTAAAGCTGGCTGGCAATCGCCTCGGGGCGCATGCCCATGCCCAGCATGCTAAGGATCTCCTTTTCACGCCGCGTCAGCTTGGCGAGGAGCATGTCGCGTTCGGTAACGTCGCGCCGGGCTGTCTTCAGGGCCGCGATGACGCCGGTCAGCAGTCGTGGCGGTATCCAGGTCTCGTCACACAGCGCTCCGCGAACCACTTTCAGCAGGTGCTCGATCGGTTCCTCCTTGGGTACCCATCCGGAGATCCCGATCTGGACCGCATCGATGACCTGTCGCACGTCTGTGGCCCCGGTCATGACGACGATCCTCATGTTGGGTTGCGCCGCCAGCGCCTCAGCCGCGAACCACAGTCCATTATGTCCGTCAAGATCGAGATCGAGGAGCAGCGCATCGAAGTGATGCCGAAGCAGAGCCCGCCGCGCTTGCTCGATGCTCGTCGCGGCGAGAGCGCGCATGCCTGGTTCCGCGCTGAGCCTGGTCGCCAACGCGTCGGCGAAGGTGACATAGTCGTCGAGAACGAGAAGTCGCCGCAGCGAATGCGCGGGAAGCTCGTGACTTGCGGCGCCGCACTGCGGTACGAAGGTGCGCGTCATCGGTTAAAGCCAGCCTGCTCGGATACCCGGCTGAGGGCGCGTTCACCGGATGGGCCGGCCCAGCCACGCCGCGCGGCCATGCCGCTCGCCTCCAGCCGTGAGTGTGCCCCGAGCTTCTCCAGCACTCTCTGCGAGTGAGTCCGAGCGGTGTGCACCGTGATTTCCAGTGACCGCGCGATCTCCTTCGTCGCCATGCCGTCCATCATGAGCTTCAGGACTTCCTGTTCGCGGAGGGTGAGCTGGGCAAGTTGGGAGTCACTGTCCGGTGTGATCTCTCGATTGCATGCGCGGATCTCCGTTAGGCCGGAGACGGGGTCACTCCGCTGCACGCCGGCTCGAACGCGATGGAGAACCGCGATTAGCTCCGTTACATCTACATGGCGGCTGACGAGGGTGGCTGCACCGATGTCGGCTCTGGTTATCAGAACCGATGAGTTAGGACCGTCCATCAGGACGACCGCTCTGACTGCCGGATACCAGGCGCGCAGCGCGCTGAGGATGTCGATGAACCTACTACCCGGAAGGCGCGCTGACACTAGGCAGACGTCAGGCTGCTGGCTGGCAACTGCGGCTAGGACCTCTTGCGGAGTGCGCGCTAGCGCGGCTATGGTAAGGCCCCGCTGGGCGAGAGCTGCGGCCAGTGCCTCCATGCACAGCCGCTGATCGCTGCCGAGGACGAGCTTCACTGACGGCCAGCCTCTCTGGCAGCCGAGCTGATCGGCAGCCGCAGCCGCATGAGGGTCTGGCAAGTCGTGCGGCCGGTGCTTACGCTCCCTCCGTGCAGCTCAGGCGCGCGCGGCTGCACGGCCGCGGCGCAGGCGGGCGCGCGGACTGCTGCCATTGGCTGGCGCGAGTCAGGCGGGAGTCGCCGAGCTATCTCGTTATTGTCGGGCAAACAGTTTCGCCACCTCCCGGCCGTCGAACCAGGTTCCCCGTATCGGACGTCGAACATCGTGCGCGTACCTTGAGGTCACTTTGGTCCCCGGCAACGACCGGTCCGTTCTGAGCTGTGAACGCTAGCCGTTGCGGAGGCGCTGATCGTCGAAGCAAGTGGCGCCTGAGAAGCGCCCAACACTCTTCGTGAGCGGTTGTTACTCAGCGTCAGATACCCAGGGTGTCGGCTAGCCAACAGTGATTGAACGTCTGATGACGTGAAGATGTCGTTACGGTGATCCTGTGATCTTCATGTCCACCTCGCCGAATCCACCTCGACTATGGCGCTGACCAATGTTCTGGCGATTCCGCCGACATCCCGACCTTTCCGGGATCGGCTACGCTGCCGAGGGCCGATGGCGGCAGGCACCTGGACTCCAGATGTTCACGCCGGGCCATGCTGGCAGCAGTCCGGCGACCGCAGGCGTTCGACGTCACCGGCACCTGGTCCGAGCTCCGCGCCGATGGTGGCACGGGAGGTGAGCGCCTTGGTGTGGTGTTGTGGGTGGACCGCGACTGGGCTGCGCTGGAGGGCTCGCACGAGCGCGTGCGGTTCGCCGGGCGTGCACAGGTCGGTGAGCAGTGTGTCCAAGGTGGCGGTGACCCGTCGGTCGCAGTGATGGCGTGGTGGTAGGCGGCGCGGAGTTCGGGTATCTGCCCGGGCGATGCGTGGCGTTAACGTGGACGAGGTCGTCGTTTTCGGGGAGCAGGCGGGCTGGGGAGTAGATCCAGCCCGGCGGCTGCCTGGTCGGCGGACTGCATGTCCTGGCGCGTGATTTGAGTGACGGTGTCGATGGCGCGCCCGACGGCGACTAGGACAATAGCGACGTCGTCAGGAGTGCGCGCCAGGTCTGCTGGAGTGCGTGGCCGGCCGGCGTTGGCGTGGGCTGGCGTCCAGGTGCCGGTTCGGGCCAGGCGCCCGATCCAGAGGACGAGGTCGTCTAGTTCGGCAGCGATGAGGGACAGGCGGCGGCTGGTTCCGGTGGTGAGCAGGTCCCACGCGTGCGTCACGGTTTGCCAGGATTGCCAGGCCATGCGCATGGCGTCGGCGGAGTGGTGGAGAGCTTCCTGGTGATGGTCGGCTAGTGCGAGCTGGCGGCTTCGGTCGGCGACAGTCCGCAGGAGCAGTTCGCTGTTGTGGCCGATGATGGCGGCAGCGAGTGCGTTGTGCCGCCAGCAGGCGGCTGCCGAGGGGGACGGCCAGCCAGACTGGCCGGCTGGGCTGGCGGTCGCGCCGGCGCACAGTTCGGCTGCGGAGACATCCTTGTCTGCTGGCGGTTGCCTGGGTGGCGGCAGGTTCGCCGGGATGGTGTGCAGGAGCAGCTTGTTGAGGTCGAGGCCCGGCTGGTCGGGTCGTCGACGTGCGCGGAAGCCGTGAGGGTGAGCCATTTCGTTGCGTCGAGTAGTGCTTGTCTGGTGACCAGCGTGATGTCGCTGTTGGGTGCTGGGCGTGACAAGCGGGCGGTCAGTCGCGCGAGGTGCGGGGCGGGTCCGCAGAGCTCACGCATCAGTGCGGCAGCGATCGGGCGTGCGTTCAAGGTTGGTGCCCAGAGCGGATCACTGCCGGCGTCCGATGGAGCGGAGTCGTGGGTGTGGACGAGGTCGCGGCCGGCGAGCAGGTCATCGGCGGCGGCGCGCAGGTCTGCGGCGACCGGGTGCCCGGTGTCAGCGCGGTTGCCGGCGGTCTGAGCGACGCGGTGGATGCTCTCGGTGGCGTGCAGGAGGGTCAGCCGGATCCCGATAACGGTCAGCTCCTGCCTAGTCGGGACAGGCGAGGTCACTGCTGCTCCCGGGGGGTGCAAGCCGTCACAGGCGTATCGCGCTATGACGGTAAGCAGCCGGTCAAGCTCAGCGGTGACTTCCGCGTGCGCGGCCGCGGGCAGACGGCCGCGGTGCTGTTCGGCCGCGGCGATGCGCTGGCCCGCGATGGTTAGGAAGTCACCGAGCGCGGGCGTCATCGGCGGAAGCCAGAAGCTGGTGGATCTGCCTCGCCGCCGCCGCGGCATCGTGGCAGGCCCGGCGATCCTGCGACGTCTGCGCTAGGTCGGCCGCGTCCACCGGACATCCAGTCTCACGGCCTCATCCCAGGGCAGATCGGAACGGCCATTCACTTGCCACAGGCCGGTGATCCCTGGTTTCACCGCAAGCCTGCGCCGCACATATTCGCCGCAGGAGATCATTTCGTCGGGTAGCGCGGGACGCGGCCCGACCAGGGACATGTCTCCGGTAAAGACGTTGACGAGCTGCGGCAATTCGTCCAGCGAGTAGCGTCTGAGCCAGCTGCCCGCGCGGGTAACGCGCGGGTCCTTACGCATCTTGAACAGCAGGCCGTCGCTCTCATTAAGACGACTAGCTCTGCCCTGCGCTGCTCTGCGTTAACCACCATGGTGCGGAACTTAAAGAGGGTGAATGGCTGGCCGTCCTTGCCGACCCGGATCTGCCGGAACAAGACGGGACCCGGGCCCTCCATCCTGATCACCACCGCAATGGCCGCGAGCACCGGAAGCAGGAGCACGACTGCCGCCCCGGCGAAGACGCGGTCGAAGGCGGACTTGACCAGGCACTTTATGCCAGTGAACTCGGGGTGATCGACGTGCAGCAGGGGTAGTCCGGCTATCGGCCTGATCGTCGTCCGCGGGCCGGCCACGTCAAGCAGGGCAGGTGCCACGCAGATGTCGGTGCCGGTTTTCTTGAGCGCCCAGGCCAGGTTGCGCAACCGGGTGCCCATCATCTCGCGGCAGGCCATTACTGCAACGGTGTCTGCCTCGACGCGCTGGACGACATCCCCCACGCTGTGCAGCCCGCCGATCACAGGGATTCCTTCGATGGTCGTCGGATTGTCGGGGCCGACAACGCACGCCCCCACGATCGACAGCCCGTGGTAGGTCTCGCGCCGCAGCACGGCAGCCAGCTCAGAGATGACGTCCGGGTACCCGACGACGACCACCTTGCGCATGCAGGAGCCCTGGGCCCGCAGCCGGTGTAGCCGTTTGCGGAGGCAGAAACGGCCGAGAAGATCGAAGGTCGTCATGGCTGGAAGGGCGATGACCACGTACCCGCGGGCCAGGTCGATTTTGGCCGCAAAGGAGCAGACCGCCACTACGGCCGTCAGGCATACGCCAGCATTCAGAACGCGGCGGAACTCGTCAGAGCCCACGCCGATGAGTCTCTCGTCGTAAGCGCCGGTCAGCTGAAGCGCAACCAGCACCAGCGCCGGCAGGGCCAGGACCAGCCAGATGTAGGCCGAGTCGTTGGTATCGGCGCTGCCGAACCTGGCCTCGAACGCCAGCCAGCCAGCCGCGAGGGCCGAGCAGACATCCACGATCACGAGCTGGCGCAGATAAGCGCCCGTCCAGGCCCGAACATGGCGCACGGCCAGCCGTGTCAGCAAGCTGACCTGAACTTGTTCGGGGACAGCTATCTCCTCAGCCACCGCCCACCCCCCAAGCGCACTGCCAGGCCCGCTGGCAGGCGCCCCTCCACTCGCTGTGCGTTGGTAACACACCGGAGACGCGCAGACACATAGGGTGGTTGACAACCACTTTCGCGGCAGGCTGCCTGCGTGCCCATGCCCCTCAGTATCAGCAGGAGTTGCCGCTGGTCAGAGCGCTAAAGATACTGAGGGTAACAAAGATGAATTCTCGGTTTCGTGATCCATCGACCGGTACACGCAAAGCCGTCCACAGCTGCCCGTAAATCTTTTATCAAGTCCTAAGAATTGATTCAGAATTCATCAGAATTTATCCATGATTTATCCGTGGCCCCAGCAGCTCGGGCGCCGACGGCCTCCAGGAGCACCGCCTGGCCAGTCCGCCGGGGCTAGACTCAGGCGCGTGACAGAGGCGGGGCTCGGGCCAGAGGACCTGAAGATCGTCACGCTTGCCCGCGCGGCCAGGGCGCGGGTGGGCTCGGCCGAGGGCGCCGCCGTCCGGGATGAGACAGGCCGGACGTATGCGGCAGCAACCGTCGCGCTGCCGTCGCTGCGCCTGTCAGCCCTGACGCTGGCCGTCGCCATGGCGGTCTCCAGCGGAGCAGCGGCGCTGGAAGCGGCGGCGCTGGTGAGCGACGGCCCCGGGCCTGCTCCGGAGGATATCGGCGCGGTCAAGGACATCGGCTCTGGCGCTCGCATCATTCATGCGGCTTCCGATGGCACCGTCCGCGAGACGCTGCGCCTCTGACCGGGCGCTGGCTGGCCCTCCCGTGTGCGCGGTTCGGCTGGTCGGCCCAGGTCCGATGGTAGGAGAGAATCACCAGGGTGGTGCAAGCGCAGCCTGAACGCCCGGCCGGCCATGACGGCTTCTCGGCCGGCTTCGCGTGCTTCGCCGGCCGGCCCAACGTCGGCAAGTCCACGCTCATGAACGCGCTGGTCGGCACCAAGGTCGCGATCACGAGCAGCAAGCCGCAGACAACGCGCCGGGTGATCAGGGGCATCGTGCGGCGGCCGGACGCAGAGCTGATCATCATCGATACCCCAGGGCTACACCGGCCGCAGACCCTGCTTGGCGAGCGGCTAGACAGCCTGGTCCGCTCCACGCTGAGCGAAGTAGACGTGATCGGGTTCTGCATGCCGGCTACCGAGCGGATCGGCCCGGGCGACAACTACCTGGCGCGTGAGCTGACCGCGCACTCAAGCACTCCGGTGGTGGCGATCGTCACTAAGACCGACCAGGCGTCAAGGGAACAGATCGCCAGTCGGCTGACGGCCGTGGCCGCGCTTGGTGACTGGGCTGACATCGTGCCGGTATCGGCCGTGACGGGTTTCCAGCTGGGCGAGCTGACCGATGTGCTCGTCAGCCACCTTCCGGCGGGCCGGCCGCTGTACCCGGACGGCGAGCTTACCGACGAACCCGAGCAGCAGCTCGTCGCTGAGCTGATCAGGGAGGCGATCCTCGAGGGGGTCCGCGACGAGCTGCCGCACTCGATCGCCGTCGTGGTCGAGGAGATGGCGCCCCGCGAGGGCAGCGCTGACCTGATCGATGTCCAAGCGGTCCTGTACGTGGAGCGGCCAAGTCAGAAGGCCATCGTGATCGGCTCCAAGGGAGCCAGGCTTAAGGAGGTCGGCTCGCGGGCACGGCAGCAGATCGAGGCGCTCCTCGGCAGCCGCGTGTTCCTGGATCTGCGGATCAAGGTCGCCAAGGACTGGCAGCGCGACCCGCGACAGTTGCGCAGGCTTGGGTTCTACGACTAGCAGTTCGGAATTTCGCAGGTCAGACGGGCGCAAACTGACCGCCTGCAGTACCGCGAATTCCGCGGATTAGCTGACCCAAGATCGCCGGGCATGTGATGATCGGGACTCCGGCGTGCGGTTTCACCCCGGCTGGCTAGTCGCCCGGAAGGGCAGGCTGGAGGGAAGCAATGCTGGCCCTTGTCGGGTCGAGAGTCTGTTACCGGACGATAGGCAGCGGCGTTTTCCACTGCGAGCGCTGCGGCGGAGATCGGCCTTACCGGCACCGGTCTGGCCGGCGCTGGGCACACCTGCTCGGCATCCCGCTCGCCTTGCTAGGCGGGACCGGGGAGCATTTGCGCTGCACGGTCTGCCGCACCTGCTACCGGGTGGAACTGCTGGCCGTTCCGACCATCGAGCAGATGCTTGTCGCCCTCCTGGTCGGCACGAAAGCGGCCGTACTGGAGATGCTCAGCGCAGGCGGTGCCTGCAGCCCGGCGGCCAGGCGCCGGGCCGTCCAGATGATCAGGGCCGCCGGCGCACCTGACTATCACGACGGCCAGTTGCTGGCCGTCCTGGCCAACCCAACGGGGCCAGGGGGGTCAGGAGGTCCCGGCGGCCTCGGAGTGCCCGTCGGGCCCGGCGTCCCCGGCCCTGGGCGGCCCGTGACCGGAGATGACGGCCTGGCAGTGGGCTTGCGGCCGGCGGTCGAGGCCTTCGCTATTCAGCTCGACGGTCATGCGAGGGAGTGGTTTCTCGCCAAGATCGTGGAGGTCGGGGTTGCCGACGGCCCGCTCACCACGGCCGAGCGGGCGGTGGCCGGAACGGTTGCCCGCTACCTGGGCATGACGCCAGCGCATGGCCGCGACGTCATCATGCTCGCCGAGGAAGCCGCGCAGGCCGGGTAGCGGCGCCGGGTGCCGCCGTGTGGCGCGCAAGCCGCAGCCGCCGGTTAGCCGCCCGCATGCGCGAGAATGACACCGTGAGCATCTACCGCGACGACGGGATCGTGCTGCGCACCCAGAAGCTGGGCGAAGCCGACCGCATCGTCACCGTGCTCGCCCGTAAGACCGGCCGGATCAGGGCGGTAGCCAAGGGCGTGCGCAGGACCAAGTCCCGGTTCGGCGCTCGCCTCGAGCCGTTCACCCATGTCGACCTGCTGCTGTATACCGGGCGGAGCCTGGACGTGATCACCCAGGCTGAGACGCTCAGGAGCTACGGGGAGGCGCTGGCAGGCGACTACCCGCGGTACACCACTGGTACCGCGATGCTGGAGACGGCCGAGCGGTTCACCGTGGTCGAGAAGGAGCCATCGCTGCGGCAGTTTCTGCTGCTCGTCGGCGGGCTCAGGACGCTGGTGGACGGCGGGCACGACCCGAGGCTGGTGCTCGACGCTTATCTGCTGCGCTCCCTGGCCGTCGCCGGGTACGCGCCTGCGCTTGACGAGTGCGCGATCTGCGGGACCAGGGCCCCCGGGGTCCCCACCGCCGACCAGGCCTCGATGCATCGGGCCACGAGGCGCAGGACGTTCGGTGTTGCCGCGGGCGGGCTGGTCTGCAGGTCCTGCTGGGCGCCCGGAGCCGCGACTGCCTCAGCGGTAACGATCGACCTGATGAGCGCGCTGCTACGGGGCGACTGGGAACTTGCCGACGCCAGCGAGCGGCGGTACCAGGTGGAGTGCAGCGGCCTGGTGGCGGCGTACGTGCAATGGCACCTCGAGCATTCGATCCGGTCGCTGCGCCACGTGGAGCACGCGTGAGCGGAGGCACGAAGGTCAGACCGCCTGAGCCGCATGCCAGCGGTGCCAGGCCGCCCGCCATCCCGCCCGACCTGGTGCCCCGGCACGTGGCCCTGGTGATGGACGGCAACGGCCGATGGGCTAAGCAGCGCGGCCTGCCCCGCACCGAGGGCCATAAGGCGGGGGAGTACTCGCTGTTCGACGTGATCATGGGTGCGATCGAGCTCGGCATCCCCTACCTGTCGGCCTACGCGTTCTCGACCGAGAACTGGCGGCGATCACCGGATGAAGTCCGGTTCCTGATGGGCTTCAACCGCGACGTCATCCGCCGCCGCCGCGACCAGCTGAACGAGATGGGGGTCAGGATCCGGTGGGCGGGGCGCAGGCCCAGGCTCTGGCGCAGCGTGATCAGCGAACTCGAGGACGCGGAGCAGATGACGGCCGGCAACTCGGTGCTGACGCTTCAGTTCTGCGTCAACTACGGTGGCCGGGCCGAGATCGCCGACGCTGCTGCCGCGATCGCGGCCGACGTGGCGGCTGGCAAGCTGCGCGCCGACAAGATCGACGAGAAGGTGTTCGCGCGGTACCTGGACGAGCCTGGCCTCCCCGATGTCGACCTGTTCGTGCGGTCCTCGGGCGAGCAGCGGACGTCCAACTTCCTGATCTGGCAGTCTGCCTATGCCGAGTTTGTCTTCCTCGACACGCTTTTTCCCGACTTCGACCGGCGGCACCTCTGGCGAGCATGCGAGATCTACGCGAGCCGGGACCGGCGATACGGCGGAGCTGAGCCCAACCGCTTGCCGGACATCGACATCGGCGCTTAAGCCACCGGCGCTTGATGCTCGCCTGACCCTGGCGGGCGCCAGAGTCAGTGCAGGCCGCGGAAGATCGCGGCGATCAGGATCACCGCCATCGCGACGAGTCTCAGTAGGCGTCCGTACAGCGACAGGCGGGGCCAAGACATCGCCGCGAGCCAGCCAAGCAGGCTGGCGAGCCCGCACAGGGCGATAGCGCCGCCCCAGCCGGACACCGCCAGGCCGGTTACCAGCAGGGCGACGGCCAGGACAGGCAGCAGCCAGGCCGGCAACTGATGCATCCACAGCAGCGGTGTAGCACTGCGCCGCTCGATCGAGTCCCTCGCTGCGGAGGCGGCCGGGGTGAACAGGGTATTGCCCCCCGGCAGCGGCCGGGGCCGGCGCTGGCGTCCGCGGCCGGCCTGGACGCGCCGGCGGCTGTCGCGGTTCGTGCTCACGCGCGGTCGTCCTTCCTTGGCGACAAGCCGCCATGGGGTGCCTGGCCTGTAGTCACCGGATGTAATGAGTTGCGGCTGGCCAGGTCACCGACCACGATAGCGGGCACCACTAGCAGGCTGGATCACGGCTAAGCTTGCAGGCACCGCCGCCCCCCTCGCCGGGATCGACCGCGCCGGTAAACCTGTCAACCGCCGAACGTGTTAGCCGCCGCAAGGCGCTGGAGAATTCTGATGGCTCATCGCAGCGACCGCATGGAGACCATAGTCAGCCTCAGCAAGCGGCGCGGGATCGTGTTTCCGTCCAGCGAGATCTACGGCGGCCTGCGGGCCTCCTGGGACTATGGTCCGCTCGGCGTGGAGATCAAGAACAACATCAAGCGGCAGTGGTGGAAGTCGACGGTAACCGAGCGCGACGACATCGTCGGCCTGGACTCCAGCGTGATCCTCGCACCCGAGGTCTGGCAGGCCAGCGGGCACATCACCGAGTTCGTCGATCCGCTGACCGAGTGCCAGTCGTGCCACAAGCGGTTCCGCGCCGATCACCTCATCGAGGCCTACGCCGGCAAGCACGACGGCAAGGAGCCCGAGCACGGCCTGGCCAGCCTGGCCTGCCCGAATTGCGGAACCAGGGGCGCGTTCACCGAGCCGCGGATGTTCAACCAGCTGCTGCGCACCTATCTCGGCCCGGTCCAGGATGACTCTGGCCTCGCTTACCTGCGCCCGGAGACGGCACAGGGCATTTTCATCAACTACAAGAACGTGCAGCAGACGTCGCGGAAGAAGGTCCCGTTCGGCATCGCGCAGATCGGCAAGTCGTTCAGGAACGAGATCACCCCGGGCAACTTCATCTTCCGCACCCGCGAGTTCGAGCAGATGGAGATGGAGTTGTTCGTCAAGCCGGGCACGGACGAGGAATGGCATCAGCGCTGGATCGAGACCCGGCTGGGCTGGTACCGCGACCTCGGGCTGAAGCCCGAGAACATGCGGCTCTACGAGCACCCGGCCGACAAGCGCTCGCACTACTCGTCGCGGACCGTCGACATCGAGTACCGGTACGGCTTCCAGGGCAGCGAATGGGGCGAGCTCGAGGGCATCGCCAACCGGACCGACTTCGACCTGTCCACGCACGCGAGAGCGTCCGGCCAGGACATGTCCTACCTGGACCCTGAGACGAACGAGCGGTATGTGCCGTACGTGATCGAGCCGGCGGCGGGCGTCGACCGGTCGATGCTGGCGTTCATGCTCGACGCCTACGCCGAGGACGAGGCTCCGGACGCTAAGGGCGTCATGGAGAAGCGGACGGTCATGCGGCTGGACTACCGGCTGGCGCCGGTAAAGGTGGCCGTGCTGCCGCTGTCACGCAACGCCGACCTGTCTCCGAAGGCGCGCGACGTTGCCGAGAGCGTGCGCAAGCACTGGAACGCGGATTTCGACGACGCTGGCGCGATCGGCCGCCGGTACCGTCGCCAAGACGAGATCGGCACCCCGTACTGCGTGACCGTCGACTTTGACAGCCTGACCGACCAGGCGGTAACGGTTCGCGAGCGAGACTCGATGCGGCAGGAGCGGGTCGGCATCGACAAGCTGATCGCCTACTTGTCGGACCGTCTCGGCGGCTGCTAGTCCCTGCCTGGCTGCTCGTCCCTGCCTGGCTGCTCGTCCCTGCCTGGCTGCTCGTCCCTGCCTGGCTGCTCGTCCCTGGCTGGCCACAGAACCGGCTCAGGTTGCGGCCGGTGATGCGGCGCGCGGAGTCAGGGCCGGTTCCGGGGCGGCTATCTCGGGAGTCCTGAGGTGCCGGCGTCCGGCCAGGAAAGCGAGGCCGTACAGGCCAGCCACGATGATCAGCAGCGCCCGGTAGCCCGTGATCAGTGACACATACTCGATCACACCCCCGACCATCGCGCCGAGCAGGTTCGCGGCGAAGGCGACGGTCGAGTCGCCGACATCGCGGAACCGCTGGGTGAAGACCAGGTTCGCCAGGAAGATAGGGGCGAAGGCGATCAGCACGGCTGCGACAAAGCGCGGCGCGAGGCCGAGCGAGAGCAGCGAGGACTGCGGCACGATCCAGGCGACCGCGAGCGCTGCGAGCAGCCCGGCGTAGAGCAGCCTGGGACGCCTGATCACCACCCGCCTTGAGGTCTCGACGGCGGCGAGCACGGCCAGCAGGACACCGCCGAACACCAGGGCGTTCACGAACCAGGTTGTCCCGAACAGGAGCGCGAACTGGACGATGCTCTTGGTCTCGAGCAGCATGAACGCCGCGCCCATGAAGAACAGGTCGGCGAAGCCCCTGGCCTTGCGAACCGGCCCGGAGAACGCCCGGACGAGCAGCATGGAGGCGAGCAGGATCAGCGCCAGCGTCACCAGGTAGAACGAAGGGATCGTGTTGCTCGCCAGGTAGATGAAGGGATGGTCATCGGTGGCCGGCGGCCGGACCGAGGCGGGGGCGTGCCAGGTGCAGTGCACGGCCGCTGGGTTGGCGCTGATCGTCAGGACCGACAGCTGCTGCCGGTTCAGGCCGACCGTGTTGATGCACGGCGGATGATCGTAGGCAACATCGAGCGTGTTCGCCAGACGGTCCTTCAGCCAGTCCGTCCGGTAGTAGTTGTACATCGCGAAGACCCCGGTTCCCGGCACCAGGTGGGTGCGGGCCGCCTGCATCGCCTGGAGCGTGAACAGGTAGCTCTCCAGCCGCAGCGATGACTGACCGGCGACGAGGGTAAGCGAGTCGGGCAGCGCGAAGAGAATGAGGTCATACTTTTTCTCCGTCTGGGACAGGAATGCCCTGCCGTCGTTGATGTGCACGCTGACCCGCGGGTCCTGGTAAGGCTGGTCCCCATTCAGCTTCCTGCCGAGCTTGTAGATCATCGGATCGATCTCGACCGCGTCGACGTGCTTCGCACCCATCCGCAGGGCCCCGGCCACGTCATTGCCCGTACCGGCCCCCACCACCAGGACGTTGTTCAGCGGATTGCCCGGCGCCTGGGTGTAAGGGCGGTAGAAGATGGGCGGCCGCTTGGCTGCCCTGGTGATGGCCTGGTGCGGGATGCCATTGACCACGATCGGGATCGTGTGCGCCGGGGTTTCCGCGCCGACGGTGATCCGGTAATAAGGCGACCAGAGGTCGTGCGAGGTCAGGCTCTGCGCGGTGAGCAGGCCGGCCAGGCTGGCCAGGGCGGCGAACGGGATCAGCCCGATGCGCCGCCCGTACGCCGCGAGCAACGCGACAGCGGTGATAATTCCCCACGCGAGCGGCTTGGCGTCGAAAAAGGAGAGCGCAGAGAAGGTGGCGATGCCCACGATGCTGCCGAGGATGTCGAGCCGGTAAGCCTCAAGCGGCTTGAACCGGACGAAGGTGCGCGCCACTCCCTCACCGATCATGGCCATGACCGCCGCGACGGCCAGGAAGATCACCGGCAGCATCAGCCACGTCGGCAGGCCGGTGGTCTTCAGGGCGCCGAAGAAGATCAGCTGCTTGCCCGATGTGTGGCTGATCTGAACCGGGAACCGCAGCACGAACAGCACAAGCAGCGCGAGCGCGACCGGGGCCAGCGGGAACAGATTGACCCTCGACCTGGCCCGCAGGAAGCCGATCCCGATCCCCAGGAAGCTGCCGAGCAGGACGAAGTTCGAGTAGTACGAGAGGTAGACGATGTTCGCCCCGAGCCAGCGGATCAGCGCGAGCTCGACGAACAGCATCAGGAAGCTGAGCATGACCAGCCGGAGCCTGACCAGCGCGCCCGGCTCCTCGTTGCCGCCCACGCCAGGCGCGCCTGCGCGACCCGGCGATGTCACGGCGTCCCGCCCGAGCAGCACCGTGACGGCGCGCCTGGTTGGAGACTGGCTCGGTCGGGGGAGCGCCTCGGCGGGCCGCGAGCTGGCTGAGTCGCCGGTCATGGGCATGCTGTCCTCTTCATTTTGGGTCGGATATGGCAAACCTACCGTTGTGCGCGCGCGCCCGGCTCAGGTTTGCTGGCGCGCCAGCAGGTCGATCACGAGGCGCCTGATCGTCCGAATCTGCCCGGCGTGCTGGCGGAAGAACGCCAACCGCTCAGTGAGCTGTAGCCGCTCCATCGTGGCGACCGCCGGTCTGGCGCAGGTGACGAAGACTGGCGTCCAGATCCGCTGCTCACCCGCGACCTGCCCGGGTCCTGGGCTGGCCTGCTCGAGCCGGTCCATCCAGGCGAAGAAGCCGGCGAACAGCGGGCTGCTGCCGACGCCGCCCCGTTTCGCGTAGCGGGACGGCACGCCTGCCGCCTCGAGGCAGCTGACGAAGGCAGGCCGCGCGGCCTGTACCTGCGGCGAGGACTGGATCCCGGTGACCTTCTTCAGCCAGATGGCGGCGAGCGGCGTGGCCGCCTTGTCCAGGCGCCAGATCGGCCGCGCGTCCTGAACGACGCAGCGCCGCATGGCGGCGGTGTGTGCGCGGCGCTGCGCCTTCGGGATCACGGGGATCAGGTGGCCGGGACGGTTGCCGTCTCCTGGTGTCATGACACCCGTGCGAAGGCGCTGAGCGAGATCAGGGAACTGGCTGTTGACGCCGGAATGCAGGATGAACTTCCGTTTCGGCACCGAGAACGGCGGTCGCTGGAAGCCGGCCGCGGCCAGGCAGGGACCGATATCCCTGGCCAGGATCTTCTGCCTGGTCCATACGAAGGCCAGGCCAGCTGTGTATTGGGCGCCGGTCGCCGGAAAGTACGAGTCAAGAGCTAGTTTCGTCAGGCGCGCCTGCGCGCGGCTGAGTGCGGCCGATCCTGGCCACGCCCCGCCGTGACCGGTCACTGGCGCGTGCCCGACGAAGATCAGGCCCGCGAGCACCGCCGCCACGCTGGCCGCCGCGGCGAGCGGTGTCAGCCACCAGTGCCGCGAACGCGGCGTGGCCGTGTCGGCACCGGTCAGCCGCAGGGGCGGAATGTCAGCCGGCCCGATCTCGGCCGCTGCCGCCTCGGCGGCAGAGTGGATCAGGGACTCGAGCGAGCTCATCGGCCTTCCCCTAGCATCCTGCCCAGCGCTGCGATCGCCCGATGGCTGGTCGACCGGACCGTGCTAGGCCTGACGCCCATCACCCGTGCGATCTCGTCGTCGGATTCATGCAAGTAGAAACGGAGGACGAGCACTTCTCGCTGCCGGGCTGGCAGCTTGCGCAGCGCGACCAGCACAGATCGCTGTTCTTCGCCGGTTAGCGCCACCGATTCCGCGGACGCAGCGGCCGGCTCGTGGATGGCCTTGCTGGCCCGGAGCCTGCGCCGCCGGATCGCTGACCGGCAGCCGTTAAGCACCGAGGCTCGCAGGTACGGCAGCGCTGCTGCCGGATCGGCAAGCCTGGCCCAGTTCCTGTACAGGCCGCAGAAGGCCTCCTGGACCACGTCTTCGGCGGCGCCAGCGTCGCTGAGCATGACATGAGCCAGCCGGGTCAGCCCAAGCGCGTGGGCCCGGTAGAGCGCCGTTATCTGGTTTTCCGCTCTCATCGCGAGCGACGTTCCTGCGGCAGTGCCCGTGAAGGCGCCAACGCCTGCCGAGCGTTCGCTGAGACCGGCTGACCCGACGCTGCTCATGCCCTATAGACGCGCGAAACGGGGCGATGTTGCTCGGAAGGTCACTGTCGCCCAGATTCTGGGACAGGGCGGGGAAAGCGAGCGAAGATCTCGGCGGCTGCCAGGTGGAACCCGTCGGGCAGACCGGCGACGGCCATTGTCGCCGCGATCTGATGCATCTCCGCAGTCCAGCGCCATCCTTTGCTGGCTGCCGACCGCTCGGCTGCTCCGTGCCGCTCGACGAGTCCCGGCTGGGACAGCTGCCACTCTGCCGTCAGCATGTCGTCGACGCCCTCGGATTCGGCCAGTTCGCGCGCCGCCAGCAGCAGCGCCGCAGAGCCTTTCGTCCACGCGGCGTAGGCCATTTTTACCGCCGACGCGGACCACGGGCCTCCTCCGGCGATCCTGGCCTCGAGCGCGGTGCCATCGAACAGGCGGCTGACCGACCCTGCGGCCGCCCCTGACAGGTAGAGCCTGGTCCTCCCTCCGACCTCAGGCGGCGGTCCGATGATCCCGCCGTCGACGTACCGGGCGCCGCCGGCCGTCACGATCTCGGCCACTTGGCAGGCGGTCTGCGGCGAAATCGCGTTGGCGTCGACATAAGTGCCGCTGAAGCCGGGCACCGAGCGGGCAACGTCGAGGGCCGCGTGGGGCGGGCACACCGACACGATGACGTGCGCCCGTCCCGCGACCGCGGCAGCCGTGCCGACGTCGCTGAGGCCCGATGCGAGAGCGCGGCCCGCTGTCTGCCGGCCGCGGCCGGCCGAAGCCCAGAGCACCTGGTGCCCGCGCCCGATTAAGCAGTGCCCCAGTGCCACACCCATCTCGCCTGGATGCAGCAGCCCGATCACGATTGGCTCGGCCATCGGCAGGCTCCATTCCTCGCCTGGGCTCGCGCATGCGAGCGCGGGCCCGCGCTCGCGTGGACCGCCGTCAGGGTATCTGCGCGTGCAACGCCGCGTGCGCGCGGCATGAAGGTCGCCAGGCTCGGTAGAGTCATGCACGAGGGCCGAGAAGGCCGTGATGACTCAGCCGCCGGGTGCCCAGCAATCCGGGGGGTTCCGGGGTTCATTCCCCGGCCCGCAATGCCGGGCCCGCGGCACCGCAAGGAGAGCGTGCAGTGCCGAAGCTTGTCTATGACTTCACCGAGGGCAATAAGGACATGAAGGACCTCCTCGGCGGCAAGGGTGCCAACCTCGCCGAGATGACCAACCTTGGCCTGCCCGTACCGCCGGGCTTCGTTATCAGCACCGAGGCATGCCGGCATTACCTCGCCGAGGGCAGCGTTCCCGCGGGCCTCGACGTCGAAGTGACCGACCACCTGCGGCGGCTCGAGCAGGCGATGGGCAGGAGCCTCGGCGACCCGGATGACCCGTTGCTGGTCAGCGTCAGGTCGGGCGCCAAGTTCTCCATGCCTGGGATGATGGAGACGGTTCTGAACATCGGCCTGTCTGACGCTTCGGTGCACGGCCTGGTCAAGCAGGCAGGCAACGAGCGGTTCGCCTGGGACTCATACCGGCGGCTGATCCAGATGTTCGGCAAGACTGTGCTCGGCATCGAGGGTCACGATTTCGAGCAGGCCATCGACGCGGCAAAGCAGGCCAAGGGCAGCACGAACGATCTCGACCTCGACGCCGACGACATGCGGGCGCTCGTCGACACGTTCAAGCAGATCGTCAAGTCGCAGACCGGCAAGGATTTCCCGCAGGAGCCGCGGGAGCAGATGGACATGGCCGTCAAGGCGGTGTTCGATTCCTGGAACTCCGACCGCGCGATCCTCTACCGGCGCCAGGAGCGGATCCCTGCCGACCTCGGCACCGCCGTCAACATCGTCGCGATGGTCTTCGGCAACCTCGGGCCTGACTCGGGCACCGGGGTCGCGTTCACCCGCGACCCTGGCAGCGGCCAGCAGGGGATCTACGGTGACTACCTGCAGAACGCCCAGGGCGAGGACGTCGTGGCCGGCATCCGCAACACCGTCCCGCTGCAAGAGCTCGAGCGGATCGACCCCAAGTCCTACCCCGAGCTGCTGCAGATCATGGCGAAGCTCGAGAGCCACTACAAGGACCTGTGCGACATCGAGTTCACGATCGAGCGCGGCAAGCTGTGGATGCTGCAGACCAGGGTCGGCAAGCGGACGGCCGGGGCCGCGTTCCGGATCGCGGTCCAGCTGGTCGACCAGGACCTGATCGACATAAACGAGGCGCTGCGCCGGGTCACAGGCGCGCAGCTGGCGCAGCTGATGTTCCCCAGGTTCGGTAACACCGCCGGCGCCACCCTGATCACCAAGGCGATCAGCGCCTCCCCAGGCGCCGCTGTCGGCAAGGCCGTTTTCGATTCGGCCACGGCGGTCGAGCGGGACGAGCGCGGCGAGGACGTAATCCTGGTCCGCCGCGAGACCAACCCGGACGACCTGCACGGGATGATCGCCGCCCGCGGCATCCTGACCAGCCGCGGCGGCAAGACCAGCCACGCGGCCGTGGTCGCCCGCGGCATGGGCAAGACGTGCGTATGCGGTGCCGACCAGCTCGAGGTCGACGTCAAGGCCCGCCAGTTCAGTACTCAGGGCCCTGACGGCCAGCTTGTGGTCCGCGAGGGCGACGTGATCTCGATCGACGGCACGTCGGGCGCGGTCTATCTCGGCGAGGTGCCGGTCGTCGCCTCACCCGTGGTCGAGTACTTCGAGGGCACCCTCGACCCGACCGCCGACGAGCTCGTCAGCGCCGTGCACAGGATCATGACGCACGCCGACCAGCGGCGCAGGCTCGGCGTCCGGGCCAACTCAGACACCGGCGAGGACTCGGCGCGCGCGGTCAGGTTCGGCGCCCAGGGCATCGGCCTGACCAGGACCGAGCACATGTTCCTCGGCGAGCGGCGGCAGCTCGTGGAGCGGCTGATCCTGGCCGAGGACGACGAGGGAAGGGAAGCGGCGCTCGCCGAGCTCGAGCCGCTGCAGCGCGGCGACTTCGTCGAGATCCTCGAGGCGATGGACGGGCTGCCGGTAACGATCAGGCTGCTCGACCCGCCGCTGCACGAGTTCCTGCCCGACCTGACCGACCTGTCGGTCAAGGTCGCGCTGGCCGGGGACCAGGCCACCGAAAAGGACAAGAAGCTGCTCGAGGAGGTCCGCCGGCTGCACGAGCAGAACCCGATGCTCGGCCTGCGCGGCGTCCGCCTCGGGCTCGTCATCCCCGGGCTCTACGAGATGCAGGTACGGGCGATCGCGCACGCCGCGGCCGACCGGATCAAGGCGGGCGGGAACCCGCACCCGGAAATCATGATCCCGCTGGTCGCCGCCGTGCAGGAACTTGAGGCCGCCAGGGACGAGGCCGAGCAGGTGCTCGCCGAGGTCGCCGAGGAGACCGGGGTCAGCGGCCACACCCTGATCGGCACGATGATCGAGGTGCCCAGGGCCGCGCTGACCGCCGGCCAGATCGCCCAGGCGGCCGAGTTCTTCTCCTTCGGCACCAACGACCTGACCCAGATGGGCTGGGGCTTCTCCCGTGACGACGTGGAAGGATCGTTCTTCGGCCGCTACATCGAGATGGGCATCTTCGGTGTCTCGCCGTTCGAGACGCTGGACGCCGACGGCATCGGGCGCCTGGTCAAGATCGCTGTCGCCGAGGGCCGCGCCGCGAGGCCAGACCTGAAGGTCGGCGTCTGCGGGGAGCACGGCGGCGACCCCGAGTCCGTCCGGTTCTTCCACGAGGCGGGCTTGGACTACGTCTCCTGCTCGCCGTTCCGGGTTCCCGTGGCCAGGCTTGAGGCCGGCCGGGCCGTCGCACTCGAGGACTCAGGGGGCAGCGACAGCAGGTGACCGCAGGCAGCGCAGGCTGGACCGCAGGCAGCGAACGCTGGAGCGAAGCCAGCGCAGGCTGGACCGGAGGCAGCGGATGCTGGAGCGGAGCCGGCGCACGTTGGACCGCGGGTGCCGTCTATGACCGGCACGCGACGGCAAGGTTCGCGCCCGAGCCCGCCAAGAGTGCCGAGAGCGGTGAACGCAGCCCGTTCCAGCGGGACCGGGCCAGGGTCCTGCACAGCTCCGCGCTGCGCAGGCTGGCCGCCAAGACGCAGGTGGTCGAGGTCGGGCAGGCCGACTTCCCGCGCACGAGGCTGACGCACTCGCTGGAGTGCGCGCAGATCGGCAGGGAACTCGGGGCCACGCTGGGCTGCGATCCCGACCTGGTGGACGCGGCTTGCCTGGCCCATGATCTCGGGCACCCTCCCTTCGGGCACAACGGGGAGTCCGCGCTGGCCCAGGTCGCGGTGGGCTGCGGCGGGTTCGAGGGGAACGCGCAGAGCCTGCGCTTGCTGACCAGGCTCGAGGCCAAGGTGCCAGGCGCCGGCCTGAACCTGACCAGAGCAACCCTCGACGCCACCCTGAAATACCCGTGGCTAGCCCCGGAGCCCGCGTCCCGCGCGGCCGACATCGCTGAACACCTGATGGCGCCAGAGCACCATCAGGGGTTCAGCGATGTGACGGAACAGTTGGCCGCGGGAGGGAAGTACGGGTGTTATGAGGAGGATGCTGGGGTTTTCTCCTGGATTAGGGAGGGGGCGCCGGACGGCCGCGCTTGCCTCGAGGCTCAGGTCATGGACTGGGCCGACGACGTCGCTTACTCCGTGCACGACCTGGAAGACGGTTTGCACAGCGGCCTGATCGGGCTAGACAAGCTGCGCGACCCCGAGCAGCGCCGCCAAGTGGCGGCCCTCACCCAGGCCCAGTACTGCCCGCCAGGGGCGGTCACGGTCGACGAGCTCTGCGGAATCTTCGACCGGCTGCTCGCGCTGAGCTACTGGCCGCGGCGCTTTGACGGCGAGCCGCAGACGGCCGCTGCCGTGAAAAACCTGACCAGCGAGCTGATCGGCCGCTTCTGCGGCGCCGCGCAGCGAGCGACCCTGGCTGGCCGGGCCGCCCCGTTGTCCCGTTATGCCGCCGATCTTGACGTGCCTAGGCTCCAGCGGATGGAGTGCGCCCTGCTCAAGGGCGTGACCGCTTTTTATGTCATGGGGCGGGCCGGGGCGGCCGCTGTGCAGGCCAGGGAACGGGAGATGCTCACCGGTCTGGCGGCGGCGCTGGCCGCCGGCGCGCCAGGCACGCTCGATCCCATGTTCAGGCCCGCCTACGATCTGGCGGCCTCCGACGCTGCCCGGCTCCGGGTCATCGTCGACCAGGTGGCGTCGCTGACCGATACCTCAGCCGCGGCCTGGCACGCCAAGCTGTGCGAGTAGCCGTGCTAGCTGCCGATGGCCGTCTCCGGATCGCGGCCCGACCGCACCAGGGTCAGGATCTCGCCGAGGCCATCCAGTGACCAGCCGTCCTGCATGACGTCGACGGACACCCTGGCGCCCGCCACGTGCAACGACTCGATGTGGAGCGGCAGGAACCTGGCCGGGATGGCCGGATCGCACCAGAGCTTGCCGACCGGCGCCGACGGGTCGAACCGCAGCAGAGTCCGCAGCAGGTGGAACGGCGCCGCCGAGGCCCATGCCTGCGGCGAGCAGGATGTCGGATAGCTCACCGGCTCACCGAACTCCGCGCGGTCGAAGCCGCAGAACAGTTCGGGCAGCCTGCCGCCGAAGGCCTCAGCAGCCTCCAGGATGCCGGAGAAGACCAGCTGCGCCTCCTCGACGAAGCCGTAGCGCATCAGCCCGGCGGCGCAGATCGCGTTGTCGTGCGGCCAGACCGAGCCGTTGTGATAGCTCATCGGGTTGAACGCGCCGCACGAACCGGCGAGGGTCCTGATCCCGAAACCTGAGAACATGTCCTGGCCGACCAGGTGCCTGGCGACAGAGGCCGCCTTGCCCGCATCGACGATGCCGGTCCACAGGCAATGGCCCATGTTGGAGGCCAGCGAGTCGATCCGGCGCTTCTGGCCGTCAAGGCCGAGGGCGAAGTACCCCTTGTCCGGAATCCAGAACTCCTCATTGAACCGGTCCTTGAGTTCCTGCGCCTTCTGCGCCCAGTAGCCCGCGCCGTTGATGTCCTCGCGCTCGGTACAGAAGTGCGACTTGGCCAGGAAGGCGGCGTAGACGTAGCCCTGGACCTCGGCCAGTGCGATCGGGGGGTCGGCCATCGTGCCGTCGGCGAATGTGATGCCGTCGAACGAGTCCTTCCAGCCCTGGTTGGCCAGGCCAAGCTCGGTCGACCTGCCGTACTCGACGAACCCGTCGCCGTCCCGGTCACCGTAGTTGACGATCCAGTCGAGCGCCCGGTCGGCGTGCGGGAGCAGTTCGTCGACGACGTGACGTTCCAGGCCCCAGCGGCGCAGTTCGCCCAGGAGCATCACGAACAGGGGCGTGGCATCGACCGTGCCGTAATAGACGCTGCTGCCGCCCAGCCACAGCGACGCCTGCATGCCGAACCGCATCTCGTGCAGGATCTTGCCGGGTTCCTCCTCGGTCGCCGGGGTGACCTTGGTTCCCTGCAGGCTGGCGAGCGTCCGCATCGTGCCGAGTGCGAGCGACGGGTCAAGCGGGAGCACCATCCACGAGGTGATCAGCGAGTCCCGCCCGAAGATGGTCATGAACCACGGGGCGCCGGCCGCGATGACCGCGCGGTCGGCGTGCTCGGGGTCGAAGATCCGCAGCGACCCCAGGTCCTCGGTGCTCGCCGCGAAGACAGTCGCCAGGCGGGGGTCGGATGCCCGGACCAGCGGGGTCTGGCTGCGCCACTCCGCCAGCCGCTGTTCTGGCCCGGGGGGCCCGGGGCGCCCGTCGCCTGCCGGCCGATCGCCGTCGGGATGCGGGTGCGCGGCCCTGAACTCGATCAGGTCCCTGCCGTTCAGTGAGGGGATGATCTGGAGCCACGTGCTCCAGGACCCGTGCGCGGGCACGACGGCATGCCAGGTCAGCTGGCTGGCAGATACCTCGAGTTCGGCGTCGGAAAGCCGGGCGCCAGTGATCCTCGCTCCCCGCAGCGCGGTCCCGACCTGCCGGTTCAGCTTGATGGAATCGTCGTCGACGTCGACAGTGATGCCTTGCACGCTGGCCGGGTCAGCGTGCACCCGGCCCTCCTTCACTTCGAACACGTCGGCGAAGTCGCCGCCGACGCCGATTCGCACGCTGACCGGGAGCGGCTCGGTGCTCATGTTGCGCAGCGTGATCTCTTCGCTCATGCCGTCGTTGACTACCCGGCGGCGGGCGACCAGCATCGTGCTGTCGGCCAGCCCGGGCAACGGCGGCATCCGGCTGAGGAACGTGCAGGCGAACGGCTCGCGCGCCTGCGGAGGGAGCGGCTCTGGCACGTGCCCGTTGATGCTCAGCTCGAGCCTGCTGATCAACCGGGTATCCCGCACGAACAGACCTTGCGAGCCGCCAGGACGCACGTCGCCAGAAGTCTCGCAGATACAGAACGTCGTGCCCTCGAGAAGTGTCACCAGACCGCTCGGCGCGCCCATCGTGGTGGCCGGCGCGCCGTCGAACGTCCAAGCCTGACCCATCTGGTGCGTGCCTCCCGTATGCGCGGCCCGGTTCGCCAGTGCCTGGCCTGGGGGGCCCGGGGGCCGGGCATTGGCGGGAGCTTGGCCGCGGCATGACTGCACTGCGTAGCTCAGTGATCGCTACCCGCCGCGTGACTATGGCACACCACCAGCACGCGGATACCCTCGGACTGGCTCACGCGCAAATCTAAGGAGGGTAAACGGTGCCAGCCAGCGACGCGGCGCTCATCGGATCATCTGCGCAGGCCGGGCCCGCCGCCCGCGCGGGTCGGGGCAGCGCGACGGTGGGGGTGCTGGCTCTGCAGGGCGATGTCGCTGAACACCTGCGGGCGATCACGGCCGCCGGCGCCGAGCCGGTTGCCGTGCGCCGCCCCGCCGAACTCGAAGTGGTCGACGGCCTCATCATCCCCGGCGGTGAGTCGACCACGATCTGGAAGCTCACGGCGATCTTCGACCTCGTGCGGCCGCTGCGCGAGCGGATCGGCGCAGGGATGCCCGTTTTCGGGTCGTGCGCCGGGATGATCCTGCTGGCCAGCAGGCTGGTCGAGCGGGCCAGCGACCAGGAGACCCTCGGCGCGATCGACATGACGGTCAGGCGGAACGCGTTCGGCCGCCAGGCCGACTCGTTCGAGAGCGACATCGACATCACTGGTGCCGGGGGGCCGCCATTCCGCGCCGTCTTCATCCGGGCTCCCTGGGTGGAGGAGGTCGGGCCGGGCGTCGAGATTCTGGCGACCGAGCCCCGCACGGGTAGGATCGTCGCCGTCCGCCAGGGTCCGGCGCTCGCCACGGCGTTCCACCCCGAGCTCACCCAGGACAATCGCGTGCACAAGATCTTTACTGACATGGTGAGGGAACAGCGATGAGCGGCCACTCCAAGTGGGCCACCACGAAGCACAAGAAGGCCGTCGTCGACGCCAGGCGGGGCAAGCTCTTCGCCAAGCTCATCAAGAATGTCGAGGTGGCGGCGCGCGGCGGCGGCCCTGACGTGAGCGCCAACCCGACGCTGTACGACGCCGTGCAGAAGGCCAAGCGCAGTTCGGTGCCGAACGACAACATCGACCGGGCGGTTCGCCGCGGCGCCGGGCTCGAGGCGGGCGGCGCCGCGTACGAGACGGTGACGTACGAGGGTTACGCCCCTGGCGGCGTCGCGCTCCTGGTCGAGTGCCTGACCGACAACAGGAACCGGGCAGCCTCGGAGGTCAGGACGGCGCTGACCCGCAACGGCGGCTCCATGGCCGACGCCGGGTCGGTCTCGTACCTGTTCGGCCGCAAGGGCGTGGTCATCGTGCCCAAGTCGGAGTCGCTCGGCGAGGACGACGTGCTGATGGCCGTGCTTGATGCCGGGGCCGAGGAGGTCAGTGACATGGGCGAGTCCTACGAGGTGGTCAGTGAGGCGACCGACCTGGTGCCGGTCAGGACCGCGCTGCAGCAAGCCGGGATCGACTATGAGTCGGCCGAGACGCCGTTCCTGCCCTCGGTAGAGGTGCCGATCGACGAGGAGACCGCCAGGAGGGTGTTCAGGCTGATCGACGTGCTCGAGGAGTCCGACGAGGTCCAGGACGTGTACGCGAACTACGCGGTCTCCGACGAGATCATGGAGAAGCTGGGTTGAGCCATCGGTGAGCGAGCTCGGCCGGCGCACGATCCGGCTCATGCGCGCCGACGACGACCTGGACGCCGAGCTCGACCTGCGGCACCGGTCGTTCGGCCCGATGAGTACCCAGGACTGCCAGTACTGGCGCGAGGCGATGCTGGGCTGCATCGCCGACGGCCGGCAGCTCGGCGTGTGGGACGGGGGTCAGCTGGTCGGCGCGGCGAGGTACTACGACATGCGGCAGTATTGGCACGGCCGGGCGGTGCCGATGGCCGGCGTGGGCGGGGTCAAGATCGCGCCGGAGGCCAGGGGCCGCGGCATCGGCCGGGAGATGATGCGGGCCCTGCTCGGCGCGATGGCCGGACGCGGCTACCCGCTGTCGGTGCTCTATCCGGCGACCGCGCAGATCTACCGCTCGCTCGGCTGGGAGATGGCAGGCGGGTATTACTGTGCCGAGGTCCCTGGCCGGTCGCTCCTGGCGCTGCTGCCGCCCGATCCCGAGGTTCCGGTCCACCCGGGCGAGTCCTCGTCGGCCGTACGCCGGGCCGGCCCCGATGACGCGGGCGAAGTCATCGCGGTGCTGGGCGCGATCCACGCGGCCGCTCGGGACTGCGGGCCGGCGACCCGCGACCCGGCCAGCGTGCGCCGATGGCTCGGTGATCCCGGCCTATTCTCCTATCTGGCCCACGACGGGTTCCTCGGCTACGGCTGGCATGCCAGCGGTGACAAGGAGATCATGATCGAGGTCCTGGCGGCCGGCTCGCCGCAGACCGCCAGGGCGCTATGGGGGATCGTTGCGTCGCACTCCTCGGTGACCAGGGTGGTGCGCGCGACCTTGGGGCCGAGCGACCCGGTCGGCTGGCTCACCAGGGAGCCGGATGTCAGCCTGCGGCGGCACAAGCACTGGATGCTACGAGTGCTCGACCCCGCCGCCGCGGTCTCTGGCCGCGGCTTCCCGCCGGCGGCGCAGGCCAGCATCCCGATGCGGCTCGCCGACCCTGACCTGCCGCGCAACGCGGGACTTTATACCTTCACCGTGCACGACGGCACCGGCTCCCTCGTTCGGGGGCTAACAGGGCCCACTGGCGCTTCGCCCGCCGCCGCGCCAGTCGCGCTTGGGCCACGCGGCTTCGCGGCGCTGTATGCGGGTGTTCCGATGGCTACGCTGCGCGCCGCCGGGCTCGTAGCGGGCGGCGATCGCCATGCCGACGCGGCGCTCGACGCCGTCTTCACCGCTCAGCCGTTCCTGCTCGACTACTTCTGACTCGACTACTCGTGCTCTGCCTGCTTGTGCTCTGCCTGCTCGTGCTCTGCCTGTTCGTGCTCTGCCTGCGCCGACACGCCGGAGCCGCAAGACCGGGTGCTGCGGGGCACCGAGCCGGTAATGTCGCAGCCGAACACATGTTCGCCAGGGACTCAGGCGGTGGCCGCATGCGGGTACTCGGTGTCGATCCCGGCCTGACCCGGTGCGGCCTCGGTGTCGTTGAAGGCGGCCCTGGCGTGACCCTGAGGCTGGTCGGCACGACTGTGATCACAACTCCGGCCGGGACCGACATCAGCGGCAGGCTGCTCATGCTGGAGCAGCAGATCGAGGTATGGCTGCGCGAGCACCGGCCGGATGCCGTAGCCGTCGAGCGGGTGTTCAGCCAGCACAACGTCAAGACGGTGATGGGCACGGCGCAGGCCGGAGCGGTAGCGATCGTGTGCGCGGCGCGGCACGGACTGCCGGTCGCGCTGCACACGCCCAGCGAGGTCAAGGCGGCGGTGACCGGCAGCGGGCGGGCGGACAAGGCACAGGTAACGCACATGGTGACCAGGCTGCTGCGGATGCCCGACCCGCCGCGGCCCGCCGATGCCGCGGACGCGCTCGCGCTGGCCATCTGTCACCTGTGGCGGGGCGGCGCGCAGGCCAGGCTGGCGGCAGCGGCAGCGGCAGTGGCAACGGGAGGAGCGGGAACCCGATGATCGCGCATCTGGATGGCGTGGTGGCGACGGTCGCCCCTGAAGGAGCGGTGATCGACGTGGGAGGAGTCGGCCTGCTCGTTCAGTGCTCTCCGGGAACCCTCGCGGGGCTCAGGCCGGGGGAGCGGGCCAAGGTCAGCACGTCGCTGGTGGTCCGCGAGGACGCGTTGACCCTCTACGGGTTCGGCGGCGACGACGAGCGCAACACCTTCGAGTTGCTCCAGACCGCGAGCGGCATCGGGCCTAGGCTGGCGCTTGCCATGCTGGCGACGTTCAGCCCAGACGGGCTGCGCCGCGCCGTCGCCGCCGAGGATGTGACCGCCCTGACGAGCGTGCCTGGCATCGGCCGCAAGGGCGCCCAGCGGATCGTGCTTGAGCTGGCAGGCAGGCTTGGCTCGCCATCCGGCAGCGAGGAGGCCGGCCATGGTCCAGGTAGGGCCGGCGCCGCGACCATGGGATCCGGCGGCCTGGCAGGCCGGCTTGGAACGCTGACCTGGCGGGACCAGGTGCGGGCTGGCCTGGTAAATCTCGGCTGGCAAGCCAGGGACGCCGATCAGGCGATCGCGATCGTCGAGCCCGACCTGCTCGCCGCCGGCTCCACGGGCCTAGCAGGGGAGAACGGCGCCGGTGTCGCGGCTGGCGCTATCCCCGCCGAGGACGGTTCCGATGAATCAGCCCCGGGCCGCGCCGATCCGGATGTCGACGTTGCCGTGGCGCTGCGGGCCGCCCTGCGCGTGCTGGGGCGGACATGACCCCTAGCGACACGGACAGGTTCGTCTCCCCGCTGGCCGAGGCCGACGAGCGGCAGATCGAAGGCGCGCTGCGGCCCAGGCAGCTCACCGAGTTCGTCGGCCAGGCCAGGCTCCGCGAGCAGCTCACGCTCGTACTGGAAGGCGCGATGCGCAGGGGCAAGTCCCCCGACCACGTGCTGCTGTCCGGGCCGCCCGGACTCGGCAAGACCACGATCGCGATGATCATCGCGGCCGAGCTCGGCGCGCCCCTGCGGATCAGCAGCGGCCCGGCGATCGAGCGGGCTGGCGATCTCGCCTCCGTGCTTACCTCGCTGAACGGCGGCGAGGTCGTCTTCATCGACGAGATCCACCGGCTGGCCAGGCCGGCCGAGGAACTGCTGTACCTCGCGATGGAGGACTTCCGGGTGGACGTGATGCTCGGCAAGGGTCCAGGCGCGACCGCGGTGCCGCTCGACGTCGCCCCGTTCACCCTCGTCGGGGCCACGACGCGGTCGGGCTTGCTGCCGGCACCGCTGCGCGACAGGTTCGGCTTCACCGGGCATCTGGACTTCTACGACCCCGACGAGCTCGGCGTGATCATCCGCCGGTCGGCGGGTCTGCTCGGCGTGACGCTGCGGGATGAGGGAGCCGACGAGATCGCTGGCCGGTCCCGCGGCACGCCGCGGATCGCGAACCGGCTGCTCCGCCGGGTCAGGGACTTCGCCGAGGTGCGCGGCGACGGCGTGGTATCCAGGGCGGCCGCGCGGGCAGCGCTCGAGCTGTACGAGGTAGACGAAAGCGGACTTGACCGACTCGACCGCGCTGTCCTGATGGCCCTGGTTGACCGCTTTGGCGGCGGGCCGGTGGGCCTGTCCACGCTCGCCGTGGCCGTCGCCGAGGAAGCCGAGACCGTGGAGGTCGTGGCCGAGCCCTTCCTGGTCCGGGCCGGCCTGATGGCAAGGACGCCCCGCGGCCGGGTCGCGACGCCAGCAGCCTGGGCCCATCTCGGGCTCGAGCCGCCCGCGCCAGCCCAGCCGGCGAGCGGTCCCGGGGATGCTGCAGCCGCCATCACGTTGTTTGACTAAGGTGGAAGTGCTTGGTGCCGTGGCGCGGACCGGTACATCTGGTTGCGGGCCGGTCACGATCACTCTGCGAACGTCGTAGCCTGTTTGTGCGCGGCCTCCGCGCCGCTAAACTTCGGCAGTTGGTCTTTTCCAGCCGCCTGGCGCCACCGCCGGTCCCGCCGGCGTGGTTGCTGCGCTGCACCCCGGCCGCTGTGCCATCAACCGGAAGGAAGCCCCGCGATGGGGACCATGATTCTCGCCGCTGGCTCGACCAAGAGCGGCAGCTCTGCCTTCACCTTCATCATCCTGGCCGTCCTGGTCGGCCTGTTCTACGTCCTGATCATGCGCCCGCAGCGGAACAGGCAGCGGAAGGCGATGCAAACCCAGAGCCAAGTCATGCCGGGCCAGCGGGTCCGCACGACGGCCGGCATGTACGGCACGGTGATCTCGGGCGACGACAAAGACGTCGTGGTTGAGATCGCGCCCGGCGTGCAGGTCACGATGCTGCGCAGAGCGATCATGGAAGTCGTCTCCGATGACTCCATGCCGTCGCACGAGGACATCGTCACCGGCGACGCCGATGAGCCGGGAGCCGAGGCGGAGACGGCGGCTGAGGATGAGACCGACTCGCACCGCGACGAGCCGCCCCGGCCGACGACCGGCAACTGAAGGATCGCAGGATCTGACCGTACCGCGGGACGCTCACACGAAGGACGGGCATAGGTGGCACCCCCAAACAACAGGTCGTCAGGGTCGCGCACTTCCGCGGGGGGTTCCGGAGGCTCGTCCCCCAGGGCCCGCACCGCGTCCCGGCCAGGAAGCGGCCCGGCGAGGCAGCCTGGCGTAGCCTCCAGGCCCTGGCGGTACCTCGCGTTCCTTGCCGCGCTGCTTATCTTCATGCTCGGCACGATCATCGGCGGCGCCCTGGCGCACCCCGGCGACTGGCACAGCAAGTTCAAAGTCGGACTTGGCCTCGATCTGTCTAGCGGTACCACGATCACGATCAAGGCGGTCGCCCCGCACAACACCACGCCCACGAGTTCGGAGATGTCGCAGTCGATAGCGATCCTGAACAGCCGGGTGAACGGCCAGGGTTTCACCGGGGCGAAGGTGCAGCAGCAGGGCACCAACAACATCGTGGTGTCCGTCCCAGGCAGGAGCGCGCAGGAGATCTCGCCGCTGCTAAGCTCCGCCGTGCTCAGGTTCCGCCAGGTGCTCCTGCTGGCGAGGGGTTACCCGACCCAGTTGCCCGCGACGTCTCCTGGTTCGACGCCGTCGGTCGGCGGATCCCCGTCGCCGAGTTCGTCACCATCGGCTAGCGGATCGGCCTCGGCCAGCCCGGCGCCGAGTCCGTCGGGGTCGCGTTCTGGCGGAACCGCGCACGCTGCCGGCTCGCACTTGCTGAGCGGCGCGAGCCAGGCGAGCGCGAAATCTTCGAGCAGCCCGTCCGCCTCGCCGTCCGCGTCGGCCTCGCCCAGCCAGAGCGCGTCGCCGAGCGCGTCTCCCACGCCGAGCCCGAGCGCGTCGCTGATCACCAGGCTGCCGACCGCCGCCGACGCGTCCGGTGACATCACCAAGGTCAAGAGCGCGGCGGTCATCCGGGACTTCAACCGGCTGAACTGCAAGAACAAGGACTGGCAGAAGCAGATCTACGGCAACAACCCCAATAACTGGGACGCCCCGGGCTCGCAGATCGTGGCCTGCGACTCGAGCGGCCTCAAGTACGTGCTCGACGTGGCCAAGGTCGTGGGCACGAATCTCACCAAAGTCGCCGCCGTCCTGAACCAGTCGAACCAGTGGGTGGTCAGCTTCAACCTGGACGGCAAGGGCGCAAAAGCATTCGGCGACCTGACCAGCCAGATGGTGTCGAAGTACTTCAACACCCAGACGGGGCAGGCGACGTCGGTGCTCGACCAGTTCGGCATCGTGCTGGACGGCAAGGCCATCTCCGCGCCGCAGGTCTCGAGCGCGATCCCGAATGGTGCGGGCGAGATCACCGGCCCCGGCGGCACCTTCACCCAGGGCCAGGCGAGCCGGCTCGCCAACGTCCTGAAGTACGGAGCGGTGCCGCTGGCCTTCCAGCGCCAGTCGACCAACTCCATCTCCCCGCAGCTTGGTGCGTCTCAGCTCAAGGCGGGCCTGATCGCCGCCGCCATCGGCCTGCTGCTCGTGGTGATCTACTCGCTCCTGTACTACCGCGGCCTGGCGCTCGTGTCGGTCTTCAGCCTCGCGACCGCCGCGCTGTTGTCCTGGCTCGCGGTCATCCTGCTCTCCAAGTACCAGGGCTTCACGCTCTCGCTCGCCGGCGTGGCCGGACTGATCGTCGCCATCGGCATCACCGCCGACTCGTTCGTCGTGTACTTCGAGCGGTTGCGTGACGAGGTCAGGGAGGGCCGCTCGCTCCGGGCGGCGGTCGAACGAGGCTGGCAGCGGGCCAGGCGGACGATCCTGGTCTCCGACACGGTCTCGTTCCTGGCTGCGCTGTTGCTCTACATCATCGCGATCGGCGACGTCAGGGGCTTCGCGTTCACGCTCGGCCTCACGACCCTGATCGACATTGTGGTCGTGTTCCTGTTCACCAAGCCGATGGTTACCCTGCTGGCCAGGACGAAGTTCTTCGGCCAGGGCCATAAGTGGTCGGGTCTTGATCCGGCCAGGCTCGGGTCGAAGTCGCCATGGCGGGGCTCGAGGCCCGCCACGGCGAGGTCGGCCACCGGCGGCGCGGCGGCGACGCCGGCAACCGCGGCCAGGACAACTCCGAAGGAGGCGTGATGTCCAGGCTCGGTAACATCGGCGGCCGGCTGTACCGCGGCGAGGTGTCGTTCGACTTCGTCGGCCGGCAGAAGCTCTGGTACAAGATCTCCGGCGCGATCCTGGTGATCAGCATCGCCGCGCTGCTGATCTTCGGCCTGAAGTTCAGCGTCGACTTCAAGGGCGGCTCGGTGTACAAGTTCAAGGCGCCCGCTGCCACGTCGACGCAGGTCTCGAACACGGTCACCAACGCCGGCGGCGGCAGCACGATCACGGTCCAGCAAGTCGGCGGGAAGAACTGGACCGTCCAGACGCCGGTCCTGAAGCAGCGGGCGCAGTTCCACGTTCAGGACGCGATCGCTCACAGGTTCCATATACCGCCCGGCCAGGTCAGCTTGCAGTCGATCGGGCCAAGCTGGGGCAGCCAGATCTCGCAGAAGGCACTTGAGGCGCTGATCGCCTTCCTCATCGTGCTCGTCGCGTATCTCTCGCTCGCCTTCGAATGGCGGATGGCGAGCGCTGCGCTCGTGGCCCTGGTGCACGACATCGTGATCACGATCGGCGTCTATGCCCTGCTCAGATTCCAGGTCAGCCCGGCGACCGTGATCGGCTTGCTGACCATCCTCGGCTACTCGCTGTACGACACCGTGGTCGTCTTCGACAAGGTCAGGGAGAACACCGCCGGCCTGCTCGCGACCCGGCGGACCACCTACAGCGAGGCAGCCAACCTGGCGCTGAACCAGACCCTGGTCAGGTCCATCAACACCTCGCTGATCGCGCTGCTGCCCGTCGCCGCGATCCTGGCGGTCAGCGTGTTCCTGCTCGGCAACGGCGAGCTGAAAGACCTGTCCCTGGTGCTGTTCGTCGGCATGCTGTCCGGCACGTATTCCTCGATCTGCATCGCCACCCCGGTGCTGGCCGACCTGAAGGAGCGCCAGCCCGAGTTCAGGCAGCTGCGCAAGCAGATCGCCCAGCGGGCTAGCAGCGCCAAACGGCAGGCGAAGGTGGTGGTTGGTAATGCCACTGGTGCTGGCGCGGTGGTACAGGACGCCGCCGAGGTACCGGAGCCGCCTGCTGACGCCGTCGAGCCGGAGGCCACGCCCGTGGCGGCAGCGCGCCCAGCAGGAGGTTCGGGAGGGCCCCGGGCGGGATCCGGGCCGCGCCAGCAGCCAAGGCGGGCAAGCGCATCGCAGCGCCGCCCGTCAGGCAAGAAGAAGCGCAGGTAGCCGCTTGTACGGAACCGGGGCTGACCTGGGCGGCTCGGCCGCTCCCGGCGGTGGCCGCGGCACGTCGGTCGGCGGGAGCCCGGTAGACATCGCGGCCGTGTTGCGCCGACTGGTCAGGGACGTCCCCGACTATCCGCAGCCTGGCGTGGTGTTCAAGGACATCACCCCGCTGCTGGCCGACGCCGCGGGATTCGCGGCCGCGGTCGCAGCGCTCGCGGCCGGCCACGAGCGGGTCGACAAGGTAGCCGGGATCGAGGCCAGGGGGTTCATCCTCGCCGCACCGGTCGCGTGCACACTCGGGGTCGGCTTCGTGCCGGTGCGCAAGCTCGGCAAGCTCCCTGGTCCGACCATTGCGGAGACCTACGCGCTCGAGTACGGCACCGCCACAGTGGAGGTCCACGCCGACGCGTTCAAGCCGGGGGAGCGGGTGCTGATGATCGACGACGTGCTCGCCACCGGCGGCACGGCGGCGGCAACCGCCCGGCTGATCAGGCGCTCAGGCGCCGAGGTCGTCTCGCTCGGGGTCCTCATCGAGCTCGGCTTCCTCGGCGGCCGGGCCAGGCTGCCTGACCTGCATATCCGGTCGCTTCTCAGCCTTTAGCCCGCTCGCCTTCGCAACCGCGACTTTCCGGCCAGCCCGCTGCGGCGGGCCTCGCTTGCGGGAACACGGACGCGGATACACTGGTTGCTTCAACTGACGCGAGGAGCGGCAGTGGCCGGTGACGTAGCAACGGCCGGGAAGGCCGGGAGCGGAGTCACCCAGGAGGCCGCGGGGCGTAGCCCTGATGAACGTGATCTGCCCGTGGCTGGCAATGGGGTGACCCCGCCAATTGGCGCGCCCGATGGCCAGCCAAGGTCCGACGGACAAACCGGTTCCGGCGGCCAGACCGCGACAGATACCGCGAACTCGCCTACCCGGTCGATGCCGCGTGACCTCGCCACCGCCGAAGGCTTCGGCCCGCCGCCAGGTGCTACCGGTCACGCCGGGGTCAGGCGCCGCCTCGGCCGGTTCACCTCGCCTCGCGGCGGCGGCGTCAACCCGGTGCTCGAGCCGCTCATCAAGACCGTGCGCTCCACCCACCCCAAGGCCGATATCAAGCTGATCGAGCGGGCTTACGACGTGGCGGCGAAGTGTCACGCTAACCAGTCGCGCAAGAGCGGTGACCCTTACATCACGCACCCGCTGGCGGTGGCCACGATCCTGGCCGAGCTCGGCATGAATCACGACACACTGTGTGCTGCGCTGCTGCACGACACCATCGAGGACACCGCCTACACCCTCGATGAGCTTCGC